>Ga0228698_1000095_pt1 | contig 81471 bp, 80 predicted proteins | sample McNCre117_Aug_MG_FD_178015 | JGI IMG/M metagenome (GOLD analysis project Ga0228698, IMG submission 178015) | Freshwater microbial communities from McNutts Creek, Athens, Georgia, United States - 1-17_Aug_MG | ecosystem: Environmental > Aquatic > Freshwater > Creek | place: USA: Georgia...
GGATTGCGATCATGCGAGCGGGTTGCGAGAGCAAATGTTCCACTGCGGTTTGAAGCTGCAGTAGCTCCAAGTCGGAGGCCTGGGTGGCCAGAGTAGACATCAAGTTGTGCCAGTCCATGGAGTTGCTACGCGCAGCCCCGAGACGGGCCGTCAAGTTTGAGTGATGGATTGCCGTTTCCAGTTGAACGGCAGCAATTCAGCCAGTTTAGTCAATGGGTGGTTGGGCAGGCGCTTGAGAACATCGCAAAGCCAGGCATAGGGCTCCACGCCATTGAGGCGGCAGGTGCCGATGAGCGAGTACATGGTGGCGGCGACATGGCCACCGCGCTCGGCACCCAGGAACAACCATGAGCGCCTTCCGACTGCAACCGGACGTATGGCCGACTCGATCAGGTTGTTGTCGGGCATCAGAATGCCGTCTTCGGTGTACCGCACCAAGGTGTCCCATTGCCGCAAGGCATAACCAAAGGCCTGTCCCAATTCGCTGCGCGCGGGAATGCCGCTGGCGTGACCCACAAGCCACGTATGGAACTGATCGAGTACAGGGCGCGACTGGGTTTGCCGAGTCAGCAGTTTCTTGTCGGGCGGTTGGTCTTTGATATGCGATTCGATCTCGTAGAGCTTGGCAATCCAGGCCAGCGCCTGTGCCGCCAATCCTTGCGGGTTGGGGTCTTTGCGGGCCACCTCAAAGAAATGCCGTCTGGTATGAGCCATACAACCGACAGCCACGATGTCACCGGTTTTGAGCAAAGCGTCGTAGCCCGAATAGGCGTCAATCTGCAGGTAACCGCGGTAGTCCTTCAAGAAGCGCTGCGGATGAATACCCTGGCGTGTCCTGGTGAATTCAAAGACGACCGAGGGTGGGTGCTCTACCCATTGGTCCTTGTCATCTTGACGCTGACCGGCACCCAAATAGGCCCACAGTCTGCTGGTGTGCGTGGTGTCTTTGCTGGCATCGCGCAGTTGTACCGTGGTGTCGTCGCTATGCAGGCGTGGTGCCGACAAGGTGTGTGCAATCAGCGGTGCCCGAAGGACCTCAAGCAACTCGGCGCTGCCAAGCTTCCAGTCGTCCAAGGTGGAGCGCGGCACAGGAAAACCGTGGCGGCCAAAAATCATGGACTGGCGGTTCAGCGGCACGTGGTCTGCAAAGGTGGCCGTCAGGATCTGTGCCAGCAGGCTGGCGTCGGCATTGCACTTGGGCAAGGGCGATGGCTGGGCGAAGGCCGTGCGCACGGTGCTGTGGCCGTCTTTGGTGCAGGCGTACTTGATGCGGGCATGCTCCAGCACGACCAGACGTGCCGGCGAGTACTACAGGGTTTCGCTCACCTCCTCACCGATGGGCTTGACGCTATCGAACTCGGCCATCTGTTGGTCATCGAGGTGATACTCGATGCGTTGGCGTGGCAAGTCCTTGGGCAATGCAGGGCGGCCCTTGCGTTGGCGCTCGTACGAAATTTTTTGTTTGATCACCGGAGGCAGTGGCAAATCAAGTATCTCTGCGAAGAGATCGGTCTGCGTGCTCAGGCGTTCACTGCTGGCTCCAAACTGGGCATGACGCAGCTTCAATATCTGTTGGTGCATGGCCTCAATGGCAGCGCCGTATTGCGCATGCAGCTTGACCAGGAGCCCCTTCAAAACTGCACAATCATCAGGCAGTATGTCGACGTTCAAAGGGGCTAAAGCGAGCATCTTCTATTAACGTTTTAGGAGATCAAACGTTGACAAAATCAACGAGGAAAACGTCAATAAAAACGTCCTAACAGAGAGTGGAAATCACCCACTCATGGGGCTCAACTGACGCGCGTTGCGTTCACCGTTTTGAAGCTGCTTTGCGCAATCGGCATGCCCTCCAACCAGGCCGACAACTGCGCCATGTTCAGGCCCGTCTTGGCGATCTCGCCGGGATGTGCAAAGCGTGCGCCTTCAAGCCGCTTGTACCAAAGTGCAAAGCCGGTGCGGTCCCAGTACAGAATCTTGACGCGGATGCGGTGGCGACACAGAAAGACAAAGAGATGGCCCGAAAGCGGGTTGGCGTTGAACAGGGGCTCCACCAGAACGGCCAGGGCATCAATGGACTTGCGCATGTCCACCGGCTGCTCGCAGATCCATGCGCAGGTATTGGAGTTCACCAGCATGGCCAGCCCTACCGAAAGCCACCGCCGCTCAGGCGCTCGGTGATGATGCGCATGACACGATCGGCATAGTGGCCACAGAGGACTACATCAACGCCACCGAGTTTGATGGATATCTTGGCGTCATTGCCGTGGTGCTCGGCATCACTTCGCGTTGAAAGCGCGGGCGGCGCAGTGGCCCCACTGGTCTGCACTGAGCCCAATGGCACAGCCAGGAAGCCCGGCAGCGATTGGGTCTCAGGTTGCGGTGCTGGCAGTGCGCTCTTTGCCTGCTGCTTCAACGCCTTGCGCCATTGGAAAAATGTTGCCTTGGCAAACCCACGCTCCAGGCAAAACTGGCTCAGGCTCAGGCCGGAGGTCTCTTGGTCACGAACTGCTTGTTGCCAGAATTCTTTGCCATGCCGGATCAAAGGTGCGCTGGGACGACGCTGGGTGACTTCTAAAAAGTTGGGGATTGGTTCCATGTGGCTGACGATGCCAGCGATGGACTGGCGTCGCAAGATGGGGAATACCGGACAGTTACTTCGTTTCCGATAGAACCGACCACCAGGGTGGCCATCAACAAGACCCTTCCGGAAAACCCGCAGTCACCGGGCACCACTGGATGGTGAACTCTTACTACGGCCGTGATGCGCTCAAATCGAAACTTCGCCAAATGCACCCCACGATGAAAGTTCCAGCATGGACCCATGCCGAACATCTGGATGATCACTTGGACGACATGGTGACCTCGCTGGGTTTGCAACATCTGCCGAAACCTCAGACCATGCGCCAGCGTATGGCGTATCTAAAATTTATCGGAAACCTTGGCTCTGCAATCACTCGCGGCGCACCTTTGCCGGAAGTACCTTCATGCTGGTAAGTCAAAGTAGGCAAGATCGATAATCCGAACTTGTTTAAATCGGTCTCAGAGGTCGGTGTTTGTCAACAAAGTTGACCGCTTTTCTAAACGGCCATCGGGCCCGTCTTGCCTGGGGGAATTTGAAGTGGCCATCGAGGGGGTAGCCGGAAGATCAGCAAGCAAGCGCTCCTCGACAAAATGAATCACCTCATGCCTATACCGAGGACTATCAACCATTAGCCAGCAAGGAGGCTGCCATGCTTACGCAGACAAGAAAACGGCTCACTACTAGAATCACTGACCCTGTGCTGAAAAAGCTGCAAGCGGCAGCGGATTTCGTTGGTGCGCCGCTGAACCAGTTTGTCGTTCAAGCAGCTCTTGAAAAAGCGGAGAAGGTCATTGAAAGCGAATCAACGATAGTCCTGACTCGTCGGGAGTCCTTGAGGCTGATGGAGATAATTGAGAATCTGCCGTCGCGCAACGAAATATTTCTTCAGGCCCAAGCCCGTTATCAGAGGTTAACGAACGATGCTGGTTCAACCGCTTAACCGGCCACCGTGTAGCGGCTCTTTGAGCACCATGTAAAAGCTCGACTCAGAGGCCAGGTACCGCCGCCTGGTATGCCAGGCGGGGCACGATCTGCGAGGGCGGCAAGCTGGCGTGCTCGGGCGTGTTGCATACCTGCACAATCGCCTGCTTTTCTTCTGGCGTGAGCGCCTGCGGGTGGATGCGGACACGGGCGGCTTGGCCCCGCCGGTCGCTGAGCTGGTGGGCAGGCTCACTCCAGCGGCGCAAGGTGCGGCAGCTGATGCCCAGCACCGCACACGCTTTGTGGCGGCGTGCGCCAGCATCCACCGCCTCGCAATGCTTGCGGCTAATGTCTAGAAAACCTTGTCGTCTGAACGCAAAACTTCCAGAACGAATTCATCTACTTGCGCTGTTGTACCTTTCCATGGAGTCCAGTCTGAGTTTGGAGGGAAAGGCATTTGTTCGTTCACCATGACCATCCGTTGCTTAAAGTGCTTCCTCATCAACTTATAAATGGCATCAGATCGGCAAGCTATATCTTGTTGGTCTGCCCAAATACACCATTTATTAAAGTCTTCCTCATGCCCTTCAGCCTGGGCTACGAGAGCCTTATTTGACATCTCAACCGTTGTATCCCATTCTTGAGCGGAGTCTGCCAATTTGATTCGACAAACCGTCTGTTTAGAGCCAGCGTCGCGTGCAATGAGGTAAAGGGTTTCACGTTCAGTCATTTTTTTTGTTTGCACGAGTGAAGTTTAGTATTTGCAGAAATTTTGTGTCGGACCCTCGAAGCACGAAGTTCTCTGTTGAGCGCAGATTGTGACTTGCGTAACCGTGTCAGTCAATCCAAACAGACCTTATTGAATCTTCTTTGCTGCCAACATGCCAAGCCTTTGAATTGTGTTCTGGGATGGAAAAAACCATGGACACGGAGCTGCAGCAATTAAAGCTGTGCTCAATTGGATGAATCATTCTAGTCGTTGCAGCAATCCCGAACACCCCCCGCTGGCATCAGCAGGCCGCTCCCGGTACATGGGAACTTCCAGTGCCCCGCGCCTGACACTTATCCACAGTGCGATTCGCGCGCGCGTGGAACTAGATAGTCCAGATACATGGTCCTATACAGAAGGTACCCGTCGCGGCGGCATCGACATACCCGTCGCGGCGGCTTCTTATACCCGTCGCGGCGGACGGGTTAATACCCGTCGCGACGGGTATTCCTTCTAGCGGTCCGCCGCCTTTTTCTGATGGCAGGACAAGACCCCGTTACGGATACTCCACTTCAGCCCGAGGCCCACCTCACCCAGCACATCATTGAGCGCGCCCAAAGAGCGTTCCAGCATCTGGCGGAACTTAGGCGCTGAAGCGGCGCTACCGCTGAGCCGCCTCAGGGTCTCTAGACCGTGCTGCCGCGGCTCGCCTTTATGACTGGACAGCCAAGCATGCAGCCACTGCGCCAGCGGTTTGCCGCGCAGCGTACGACGCACCCGCAGATCCACACCGGCCAGGCCGCGGTAAAAGGCCGGTGCCAGCTCGTACGCCAGCGTGACTTGCCAGTCATCACCATTCCGACCGCGCCTGGCACCGGCCACGAGGTGGCCCATCAGCACCTCACCACGCACGCCGCGCAACTCGATGTACGCTTCAGTGAGTCGGCGCAAGCTCGCCTCCAATCTGTCGCGCGAGCCTGCTCCGCCCTCGGCGCGCGCGGACCCGCCGGTATCGGTGACACCAAGCATTCGCAGAATCGCGCCGCCACTGAGCCGGACAACCACGCCCAGCTGCGCGCCGTGGTTGTTGTCCTGGTGCTGATCTTGGCTGAGGCGTAACAGCGCCAAAAAAACATCCAAATCATCCTGCCCGAGCCGCTCACCTGTGTAGTGAAGAATGAGGTGACCCGACTGACCCAGTTGTGCGTTCTTCAAAAGAGGTCTTGCCCCTCGGGGCAAGGCCGCGAAGAGCGCACCCCAAAGCAGGGGCGAGGGCACAACCGCACGGTCACCATCGGCTCGCGGCGCATAAGCGGTCGGCAAGCGGTCTATCTTCTCGGCCGCCGCGACCTCAGCGCGCGCCTGGGCCTCCTCATTTTGGGCGGCGAGCCAATCAAGTTGATCTTGTCTGATCATGGCTCAACCCTCCCCTGAGCAAAGGACTGAGGCAACGCGAGACGCCAGCCTCGCGCTTGTGACCAACTGGCCAATGCATCCAGATCAACCCAAAGGCGACGGCCACGACGGCCGTCTGGGCCAATGCGCGTGGCCCACTTCCAATTTCCTCGGCTCGTTTGAGAGTAGATGCTGGCCAACGAAACTGGTAACGCGTCCTGCACCTGGTGCAGTTGAACAAGACGAGGTGTGCTCATTTCACCCCCCCCGCAATCAACATCTGAATGTCACTGTTGCGCCAGCGGATTGAACGCGAGCCAATGAAAACGGGGCGCGGATAGATACCGCTTTTGGTGCCTCGATAGAGAGTGGAACGTGAGACGCCGAGACGCACCAAGGTCTCTTTTGTCGTAAGCAAGCGATCCTGCGCCGGCTCGACTGAATAACTTTTTTTCAAAAGAATGCTCTTCCCCCGGCTAAACCGGGAAGAGGGCTGGCTTGTCCATTGCGCGTCTCTCGCGCGCAACTGCAACCGACTCTTCATTTGTCCTAACAGGCTTCAGCAGCCTGCTAATGAAGACGGAAAAAAAACGGTTCTACCTGCGCGATGCGCCGAAAATATCTGGACGAGATTTCCTTGCGTTTTCTGTATGCCAGAACGCAAAGAAGGAACGGGATCCCTGGGTGACTCTCAAGCAGAGCGCCAGCAACTGCAAATGAGGTGCGGCCGAGCTTGAAAACAAGCTTAGGCCAAGGTTAATGCGGCAAGCAAGGCCGCGAAGCCTGCAGGTAACTACAGCCAGCGGTCCAATTTTGTTGGCACGTACTGCTCACGTCAAGCGGTTATGTCCGTTTTTGCCGTAAGTTGCCGATGGCGGGATACTCTCACAGCAAAAAGGGGGTAAAAATTCTCCGTCGCTATCAAGCCGGCAGATTTACCCCCACCTTTACCCCCTTTGGGGTGAAACTTTGTGACACAAGCTGAAACCAGTTGCACTCAAGAAAAGCCCGATCTCCAAAGGAAAACGGGCTTATGATCGTACTTCCCGAGGGGAAGTTTGATGTAAATTGGTAGACGCAAGTGCGCATCCATGCTGGGCGCACAACGAAAAAGCCCGGTAAACCATAAAGATTTACCGGGCTTTTAAACCTACCGAATTTGGTAGGCGCGATTGGACTCGAACCAACGACCCCCACCATGTCAAGGTGGTGCTCTAACCAGCTGAGCTACGCGCCTGTTGAAGCCTTGAATTATAGCAGCAAAAATCAGCGTCTTCGCGCGGACCTCACACCTTTTACGTTTCGCACAATGCCCAGCACTTTGTTCAGCCCTGCGGCGTCGCTGATTTCCACTGTGAAGGTCATCCAGGCGGTGCCTTTGACCGATTGGGTTTGCACCCCGATCACGTTCATTTTTTCTTTGGCAAAAACTTCCGAGATGTCGCGCAGCAAGCCCTGACGGTCAAAGGCTTCGACCGCAACGTCGATGGGATACACCGCTGCATCTGCGCCTTTGTGCTCGCCCCAGCGCACTTCGATCACCCGCTCGCCGTGACGCGCAGCCAGTTGTCGGAAATTGCTGCAGTCCTGGCGGTGAATGCTCACGCCCTTGCCCCGCGTGACAAAGCCACTGATCGCATCGGGTGGTGCGGGTTTGCAGCAGCGCGACAGCTGGGTCAGCAAAGAATCCACCCCCACCACCAGCACGCCCGACGCTGATTTGCGCGCGACGGTGCCCTTGAACTTCTTTTGCAGGTACTCATCGGGCAACAGCGCCGGCTCGGGCGGATTGAGCAGCACCTCGATGTTGCGCAGCGAGTACTCGTCCTTGCCCACCACCTCGAACAAGCCCTCGGCCGACTTGAAGCCCAGCTGACTGGCCAGGTCTTCAAGCTTGGTGGACGTGCGACCCAGCCGTTGCAACAACTTTTCAACGGATTCGCGGCCCCGCGCGATGGTCTCTTCGCTGATCTGGGCGTTGAACCAGGCCCGCACCTTGGCACGCGCACGGTTGCTGACCAAATAGCCCAGCTCGGGGTTGAGCCAGTCGCGTGAAGGTCCGCCTTCCTTGATGGCGGTGACTTCCACCGTCTGGCCATTGGCCAGAGGTGTGTTAAGCGGCACCATGGCCCCATCGACCTTGGCTCCTCGGCAACGGTGGCCCAGATTGGTGTGAACGGTGTAAGCGAAGTCCACCGGTGTCGCGCCTTGCGGCAGCTCCACCACGGCGGCATCGGGCGTCAGCACATAAATGCGGTCGTCAAACAAACCCTCGCCCTGCCCTGCCCCGGACAGGTCACGTTCCCAGGCCAGCAGTTGGCGCAGCACTGCGATTTTGTTGTCGTACTCGCTGCTGGCCGAGACACCCGCATAGCCTTTGGCGCCAGCTTCCTTGTAGGCCCAGTGTGCCGCCACGCCGTGCTCGGCATGGTCGTGCATGGCCTGGGTGCGGATCTGGATCTCTATCGGTCGGCCATCCACATCGCGCACCACTGTGTGCAGCGATTGGTAGCCGTTGGGCTTGGGTTTGGCGATGTAGTCGTCAAACTCGTCGGCAATCGGTGCAAAGTGCTCATGCACCCAGCTGAGCACCTGGTAGCAATCGGCCACCGCGGGCACCACCACGCGCATGGCGCGAATGTCAAAGACCCGGTCAAAGGCCAGCGACTTGCCGCGCATCTTGCGCACGATGCTGTAGATGTGTTTGGGCCTTCCATCGACCTGCGCCTTGACACCTTGCGCGGCCAGCGCCTGCTGCAAGCGCTCACGCAAATCGACCATGTAGCGCTCGCGCTCGCCCCGCTTTTGGTCGAGCAAGCTGGCGATTTCCTTGTAGGTCACCGGCTCCAGAAATCGGAAAGACAGGTCTTCCATCTCCCATTTGATCTGCCAGATGCCCAAGCGGTTGGCCAAAGGCGCAAACACCTGCAAGGACTCTCGCGCCAGCGCCGCTGGCACCGGCAGCTTGGTGGCCGCGAAGTGGCGCAAGGTCTGCAAGCGCGAAGCCAGCCGCAACATGACCACGCGCAAGTCGCGGCTGAACGCCAGCAGCATCTTGCGCACGTTTTCGGTTTGCAGCTTGGGGTCGTCCACCAATTGGGCGCTGGTTTCGGCTGCCCGCGACAAACGTTGCACATGCACCAGGTGATTGGTCTGCATGGCCAGCTGCGCCAGGTTGGGGCCAAAAGCTTTGGCAATGACCTCTTCGGGTTTGTTCAGGTGCGGGCAGGCATAGACCAGGTAACTGGCCGCCTGCATTTGGGCTGAGCCGCCGATCTCGGCCAGAATGGCCGCCACCGCATCGGCGTGCGACAGGATGTTTTCGCCCGTGTCCAGGCTTTCACCCGAAATCAGGGGCTCGGCAAATGCACGGGCGCGGGCCAGGGTCTCGGCTTGATCGGCCGAATCGGCCGTGGCCAGCATGACGGGCGGCACCGCCGCATGCAAATGCGTGGAGACGCGTGTCGGGCTGGCGGCATGGCTTGTGTTGGGACTGACCATGGTCTCAAGCCCCCAACAAAAATTGGGACACCACCTCGATTTGCGCTTCGCTGGTGAGCGTCGGGGCATGGCCGCAGTCGGCCCAGGTCTCCAGCTGTGCACGCGGGCCCCGCTCGGTCATGGCCTGGGCGGTTTCGGGCAAAAGCAAATCCGACTGGCCACCGCGAATGAGCAGTGTGCGAGACTGAATCTGGTCGTACACGGACCACAATACGGCCTCGCCTGCCGCTGCGGCTTCGGGCGTCAGCCCCCGCACGGGCGTGCCAATGGCCGGGTCGTAATGCAGAGTGACAGCACCATCACTGCCGGGGCGGACCATGTGCGACGACATCTCGCGCCAGACCTCGGCCGTCACCGGACCAAAGCCTTGCGACAGGGCCCACATGGACGCAGCGGCCTCGTCCAGATCGCGGTACTGACCGTATTGCCCCACATACTGCTGCATGCGCTGCACCGAAGCCCACGCAATGGCAGGCCCCACATCGTTGAGCACCAAACGGCCAATGGGCAAAGGCAATGGCAAGCCGGGCTGCCCCGCCAGCACCATCCCTATCAGCCCGCCCATGCTGGTGCCCACCCAGTCGAGCGACACAAGACCTGCGCCCGTGCCCGCGTTCACCTGTGCCAACAGGGTCAGCATGTCGGAGGCGTATTGCGGAATTTGGTAGGCCATGGGGTCGCTCATCCATTCACTGCAGCCGCGCCCCACCACATCGGGGCAAATCACCTGCAAAGGCTCAGCGCTGCGGGCCACCAGCGCTTGGGCAAGCCGGTCAAAATCGCGCCCTTGGCGGGTCAGGCCATGCACACAAACCACCACGCGCTGCGCCCTGGCGTCGCCCCAGCGCCAATAGGCCATGCGGTGCTGGCCCTGCGGGTTGGGGCAAGGCACGAATTCAAGTTGGGGCTGCAAAAGGCTGGGGCTCATGACAATCGGACACAATCGGGTCAGGCACTGCGCTCAATGGGTCTGGCGCAGCGCGATAATGGACTTTTAAGCATCCTAATTCATCTGGAGTGGAAATCATGTTGCAAGGTAAAACGGCTTTGGTCACGGGTTCAACCAGCGGCATCGGCCTGGGCATTGCCAAGGCCTTGGCCAAGCAAGGCGCCAACATCGTTCTGAACGGTTTCGGTGACGCCACAGGCCCTCAGGCCGAAATTGCGGCATTGGGTGTGAAGGTGGCCTACCATGGCGCCGACATGAGCAAGGCCAGCGAAATCGAAGCCATGATGAAGTTTGCCGCTGACACCTTCGGGCGTGTGGACATTCTGGTCAACAACGCCGGCATTCAGCACGTGGCCAAGATCGAAGACTTCCCCATCGAACGCTGGGATTCGATCATTGCCATCAACCTGAGCAGCGCTTTCCACGCCACCCGCCTGGCACTGCCCGCCATGAAAGCAGCCAACTGGGGCCGCATTATCAACGTGGCCTCGATTCACGGCCTGGTCGGCTCCGCCGAAAAGTCGGCCTATGTGGCAGCCAAACACGGCGTGGTCGGTCTGACCAAAGTCACTGCCCTCGAAAACGCCACCACCGGCGTGACCTGCAACGCGATCTGCCCCGGCTGGGTGCTGACCCCCTTGGTCCAAAAACAGGTGGACGCCAAAGCCGCCGCCATGGGCTTGTCCAACGAAGAAGCCAAAAAAGTCTTGCTGCAAGAAAAAGAACCCTCCATGCAATTCACAACGCCCGAAGAACTCGGCGATCTGGCCGTCTTCTTCTGCTCACCCGCAGGCAACAATGTGCGCGGCGTCGCCTGGAACATGGACGGCGGCTGGACCGCGCAATAATCGGCCCCAATCAGCCCACAGCAGTACCTATGACCACACCCACTTCACGTTTGGACAAACTCGTCATCGTCGATGACGATGCGCGTATCCGCGACCTGTTGCGCCGATTTCTGTCACAGGAAGGCTTTGACGTTCTTCTGGCTGAAGATGGCCGAGCACTGGACCGCATCCTGCAGCGTGAAACGATCGACCTGATCGTGCTGGACCTGATGCTGCCCGGCGAAGACGGCCTGAGCATCTGCAAACGCCTGCGCAGCAATGGGACATTGATCCCTGTGATCATGCTGACCGCCAAAGGTGAAGACGTGGACCGCATCAATGGCCTGGAAATCGGTGCTGACGACTACCTTGGCAAGCCTTTTAATCCCCGCGAATTGCTGGCACGCATCCATGCTGTCTTACGTCGACGGCCGCAAGCCGAAGTGCCTGGTGCGCCCGCCAGCGACCGGGAGGTCATCAACTTCAGTGAGTTCACACTGGACTTGGGCGCGCGTTCACTGAGCAAAAATGGCCAGGACATCCCCTTGACCACCGGCGAATTTGCCATGCTCAAGGCTTTGGTGCGTCATCCCCGTCAAGCGCTCAGTCGCGACAAACTCGCCCAACTGGCCAGGGGGCGCGAGTTTGAACCCTTTGACCGCAGTCTGGATGTACAAGTGTCGCGCTTGCGCAAAATGATTGAAAAGGATCCAGCTTCGCCGAAAATCATCCAGACAGTCTGGGGTGTTGGCTATGTCTTTGTCCCCGATGGTCAATCGTGAGCCCAAACGAGGAGGACCTGACGCCCATAGTGGCTCCTGATGAGACCAAGCGCAGGCTGAAACTCAGCCTGTTTTGGCGCACTTTTGTATTGCTGGCGATTCTGATCCTGTTCAGCAGTTTGGCATGGTTGCAACTGTTTCGCACCCAAGAGTACGAGCCGCGCATCATGCGCAACGCGCACCAGATTGCGACCGTCGTCAACTTGACCAAAACCGCTCTGGTCCACACCGACGCCATCGCCCGGGTGTCTCTGCTCAAAACACTGGCTGACGAAGAAGACGTCAAGATCCAGACCCGCGAGCCCAATGACAGGGTCGAGCCTTTTGGCGAAACCACAACGGAAAAACAACTGGCACTGGAAATGGTCAAGCGCCTCGGCGAAGGCACCGTCATCGCTGCCAGCGTCAATGAAAAACAAGGCTTATGGGTGGGCTTCACGATTGAACGTGACAGCTACTGGTTGCAAATGGACCCTGAACGGCTGCGCCCACTGGGCGGCACCGCCTGGTTGATCTGGCTGAGCTTCGCTGCCGCACTGTCACTGAGCGGTGCGGCCATCATGGCGGGCTTGATCAACCGTCCGCTCAAGCGCCTGTCTTATGCAGCCAGCCAAGTGCGTGAGGGCCACTTCAACACCTCCACGCTGGACGAGCACGCGGCCACCAGCGAGATCCGCGAAGTCAACATCGGCTTCAACCGCATGGCCGAGCGCCTGGCCAAAATCGAAGCCGAGCGAGCCCTGATGCTGGCGGGCATCTCACACGACCTGCGCACCCCCCTGGCCCGCTTGCGCCTGGAGACCGAGCTGAGCGTTGCCGACGCCGAAACCCGTGAACTGATGGCCGGGGACATCGCCCAGCTCGATGAAATCATCGACAAATTCCTCGACTACGCACGGCCCGAGCCCACCGATCTGGGCCCCGTGTTGTTGTCGGGTGTGCTCAGCCGATGCATTGCGCCGTGGCGCAACAACCCGCGTTTTGAAATTTCGGTCGATGTGGCAGAAGACCTGCGTGTCAAAGCCGAAGCTGTTGAATTGGGTCGCGTGTTGTCCAACTTGCTTGAAAACGCCCGCCGCTATGGCCAAAGCCCAAAAGACGGCGTAACGCGGGTCGAGATCGTGGCCCGTGTGCACGACGGTTGGGTGCTGCTGCGCGTGCGCGACCAAGGCCCGGGCGTGTCGGAAGAAACCCTGAAAAACCTGACCCAGCCCTTTTACCGTGGTGACACCGCCCGCACATCGGCCACCGGATCAGGCTTGGGCCTGGCGATTGTGGAGCGCTCGGTGCAGCGCATGGGGGGCACGTTTTCGGTGTTCAACAACAGCGCAGGCGGCCTGATGGCCTTGATGAAATTCCGACAAGCCGTTGCGGCCTGAGTTAAAAGCAGGTTCTTGTAGGTCGGCGGCTTCAGCCCCGACATGGGCTCGTGCCGAGGCTCATCAATGTATGGGTCCGCAAATCACCTGCGGCTCAGCAGCGCCACCGCCCTCGCTTCCATGCTCTGCCCCATGCCCACAGGACCGAGTTTTTCAGCGGTCTTGGCTTTGACGTTGACCTGATCGGGCTCCACGCCCAAAGCCTTGGCCACAGAGGCGTTGATGGCCGCCATGTAAGGGGCCAACTTGGGCGCTTGCGCCACGATGGTGCTATCCACGTTCACCAATTCCCAGCCTTTGTCGCGCACCCGGCGCATGGCCTCGGCCAACAGCACCGACGAGTCGGCACCTTTGAACTGCGCATCTGTGTCCGGAAAATGCCGGCCAATATCGCCCAAGCCAGCAGCGCCCAGCACCGCGTCAGTGATGGCGTGCAGCAACACATCGGCGTCCGAATGGCCCAAGAGGCCTGTAGTGTGGGGGATCTCAACCCCGCCCAGGATCAGCTTGCGCCCGGGCACCAGGGCATGCACGTCCCAGCCCTCTCCAATGCGGAAATTCATGCGCGACCTTTCAAAACAGCCTCGGCAAACGCAAAGTCTGCCGGGTAAGTGACCTTCAAATTCTGTGCCGAGCCCGGCACCAGGCGCGGCGCGAGCCCCAAGCGCTCCATGGCGCTCGACTCGTCGGTGATGCCTTCAAAGCCCAAAGCCGCCACTTGGGCCAAGGCCGCATGCAATGCGCCCAGGCGGAACATTTGCGGCGTTTGGGCCAACCATTTGTCTTCGCGCGGCACGGTGGCTTGCACGCGTGCGCCACCCCCATCCAGGCGCTGCTGCTTGAGGGTATCGGGCAAAGGCAAAGCCAAAAGCCCACCCACCGGGTCACCTTTGCAAGCGTCGATCAGAGCCGACACCGCCTCGGGCGTGATCAGGCACCGCGCAGCGTCGTGCACCAAGACCCAGTCGTCAGCAGGCAAACCCGCTGCCAGCATGGCCTGCAAGCCATTGAACACGCTCTCGGCCCGCGATGCGCCGCCACAAGCCACACGCACAAAACGCTCGGGCCAATCGGCATCGGGCCAGACAAAACCGTCATCGGGCGACAAGACCAGCCAGCCCGAAGCGAGCTGAGGCACCTGAGCCAGGGCCTGCACCGTGTGCATGACCATGGGCTGGCCGGCCACGGTTTGGTATTGCTTGGGCTGCACCGTCCCCGCACGGCTTCCCGTGCCCGCGCAAGGGATGAGGGCATGAAATTTTGTCGGCGTACTGCGGTCGGTCATAGCTTGGCATTGTAGTTTTGTAGGTCAGTGGCTTTTGCCCCGACAAGGTTTGATGGATCGCCAGCTTTTGTCGGAGCTGAAGCTCCCGACCTACCGAACACTGGGGTTGACCTTGCCAGCCTACAGGCCAGACATCGCAAAGCTTCTAAAATCACAGCCAATTCGCCATTTCTACACCCCCCTCCTTTTAGGCGGGGGGTGTTTTGCTTTTATCCATCGGCACCGCCATGCAACTGCCCAGCCTCACCACCGGCAAACGTTTCACCCTGCCCCGCCCTGTCGGATCGGCCGATGCCGTGCTGCTGGCCCAGCTGGCCGAGCGCGAGAAAAAGGCAGGCAAGCTCACCGCCATCGTGACCAGCGACGCGGCCGATGCCCAGCGCCTGATGGACGAGCTGGTGTTTTTTGCGCCCGGCCTGCGTTGCGTGATGTTCCCCGACTGGGAAACCCTGCCCTACGACACGTTTTCGCCGCACCAGGACTTGATCTCTGAGCGCTTGGCCACACTGTGGCGCATCAAGCAACGCAACCATGCCGAAAGCGCCGATGTGGTGCTGGTGCCGGCCACCACCGCGCTGTACCGCCTGGCCCCGCCGTCTTTTCTGGCGGGATACACCTTTGAATTCAAGGTCAAGCAAAAGCTGGATGAAGCCCAACTCAAGGCCCAGCTGACCTTGGCGGGCTACTCGCATGTGAGCCAAGTGGTCAGCCCTGGCGAATACGCGGTGCGCGGCGGTCTGATCGATTTGTTCCCCATGGGCTCCCTGGTGCCTTACCGGGTGGACCTGTTCGACGACGAGATCGACAGCATCCGCACCTTTGACCCCGACAGCCAGCGCAGCCTCTACCCGGTGCCCGAGGTGCGGCTGCTGCCCGGGCGCGAGTTCCCGATGGACGAGGCGGCGCGTGCGCGTTTTCGCAGCCGCTGGCGCGAACTGCTCGAAGGCGACCCGACCAAAAGCCGCATCTACAAAGACATGGGCAACGGCGTGGCCACGGCGGGCATCGAGTACTACCTGCCGCTCTTCTTTGAAGAAACCGCTACGGTGTTCGACTACCTCGGGGCTGGCCAGGCGGACGCCGCCACCGTGGTGCTGCACGGTGATTTGGAGCCTTCGTTCCAGCGCTTTTGGCAAGACACCCGCGACCGCTACCGCCTGGTGCAAGGCGACCCCGAGCGGCCCGTGTTGCCGCCCGATGCGCTGTTTTTGAGTGCCGAGCAGTTTTATGGCCTGTGCAAGCAGCACGCGCAACTGGCCCTGCGCCAGGGCGCCGAAGACGTCGAAAACAACACTCTGGCCCAGCCCTTGCCCGAGCTGACGGTGGTGCGCGGCGCGGAAGACCCGCTGGCCCGATTGCAAGCGCACATCCACAGCGGCCAAACCCGCGTGCTGATCCTGGCCGAAAGCGATGGGCGACGCGAAAGCCTGCTCGATTTCGTGCGCTCCAGCGGGCTCACGCCCCCGGTGTTTGACAGCCTGCAAGAGTTTTTGGCCAGCGACGAAAAAGTCGGCATGGCCACAGCGGCGCTGGTCAGCGGTTTCCATTGGTTTGAGCACGGCATTGATCTGGTCACCGAAACCGAACTCTTTGCCGCGGGCCCCACCACGCGCCGCCGCAAAAAGCAGGAACAGGTCAGTGACGTCGAAGCGCTGATCAAAGACCTGAGCGAGCTGAACGTGGGCGACCCGGTGGTGCACAGCCAGCACGGCATTGGCCGCTACCGGGGCCTGATCAACATGGATATGGGCCAGAAAAACCAGGACGGCACGCCTGCCCTGCAGGAGTTCTTACATTTGGAATACGCCGACAAGGCCACGCTCTATGTGCCCGTGAGCCAGCTGCAACTGATTGGCCGCTACACAGGCGTGAGCGCCGACGAAGCGCCGCTGCACAAGCTGGGCTCGGGCCAGTGGGAAAAAGCCAAACGCAAAGCCGCCGAACAGGTGCGCGACTCGGCCGCGGAGTTGCTCAACATCTACGCCCGCCGCGCCGCACGCGAGGGCCACGCCTTCCGCTACAGCCCGCAGGACTACGAGACCTTTGCCAACGACTTCGGCTTTGAAGAAACCGCCGACCAAAAAGCGGCCATCCACTGCGTCATCCAGGACATGATCAGCCCCCGCCCCATGGACCGCCTGGTCTGCGGCGACGTGGGTTTTGGCAAGACCGAAGTCGCCCTGCGCGCCGCCTTTGTGGCCGTGACGGGCGGCAAGCAGGTCGCTCTGCTGGCGCCCACCACGCTGCTGGCCGAGCAGCATTACCAGACGCTCAAAGACCGCTTTGCCAAATGGCCCGTCAAGGTGGCCGAGGTCTCGCGCTTCCGCTCTGGCAAGGAAGTCACGGCGGCCATGAAAGGCATCGAGGACGGCACGGTGGACATCGTGGTCGGCACGCACAAGCTGCTGTCCGAGAAGACCCACTTCAAGAACCTGGGCCTCTTGATCATTGACGAAGAACACCGCTTTGGCGTGCGCCACAAAGAGGCGATGAAAGCCCTGCGCGCCGAAGTGGATGTGCTGACGCTCACGGCCACGCCCATCCCCCGCACCATGGGCATGGCGCTGGAGGGCTTGCGCGACCTGAGCGTGATCGCCACCGCTCCGCAGCGCCGACTGGCCATCAAGACCTTTGTGCGCAACGAAGGCACGGGCGTGATCCGCGAGGCGGTGCTGCGCGAACTCAAGCGCGGCGGGCAGTGCTACTTTTTGCACAACGAGGTCGAGACGATCGAAAACCGCCGCCAGAAGCTCGAAGAAATCCTGCCCGAAGCCCGCATCGCCGTGGCCCACGGCCAGATGCCCGAGCGCGAGCTGGAGCGGGTCATGCGCGACTTTGTGGCCCAGCGCTACAACATCTTGCTGTGCTCGACCATCATCGAAACCGGCATCGATGTGCCCACGGCCAACACCATCGTGATTTCACGCGCCGACAAGTTCGGCCTGGCCCAGCTGCACCAGCTGCGCGGGCGCGTGGGCCGATCCCACCACCAGGCTTATGCCTATTTGATGGTGCCCGAGATCGAAGGCCTGACCAAACAAGCCGCCCAGCGGCTCGACGCGATCCAGCAGATGGAAGAACTGGGCAGCGGCTTTTACCTGGCCATGCACGACCTGGAAATTCGCGGCGCGGGCGAAGTGCTGGGCGAAAACCAGAGCGGCAACATGCTCGAAGTGGGCTTTCAGCTCTACAACGAGATGCTGTCCGAAGCGGTGCGCAGCCTCAAAGCAGGCAAAGAACCCGATCTGCTCAGCCCCTTATCCGTCACGACCGACATCAACCTGCACGCCCCCGCCCTGCTGCCCAACGACTACTGCGGCGACGTGCACCTGCGCTTGTCTTTCTACAAAAAACTGGCCACCGCCAAAACCAGCGACCAGATCGACGCCCTGCTCGAAGAGTTGGTGGACCGCTTTGGCAAACTGCCGCCGCAAGCGCAGACGCTGGTGGATGTGCACCGCCTGCGCGTGCTGACCCAGCCCTATGGCGTCATCAAGGTCGATGCAGCCCCGGGCGTCATCCAGATCACCTTCAAACCCAACCCGCCCGTGGACCCCATGGCCATCATCGGCCTGATCCAGAAAAACAAACACATCAAGCTGGCAGGCAACGACAAGCTGCGCATCGAGCGCGAACTGCCCGACCCCAAGGCGCGGGCGCAGATGGTGCGGGATGTTTTGCGGAGTTTGGGACAACCCAAAACCGAAACAGCCACTGCCTGAGCACCTTCAACGATCTTCGATAATCCTGATCCATGACCACCGCCACCGCCTCCCCCACAGAGTTTGCCCCCGGCCTTGCCATTCAAGGCTTCAACGCGCCCCTGTCGCTGTCCCAGTTCAAGCTGATCGCGTTTGACATGGACTCCACGCTCATCAGCATCGAGTGCATCGACGAGATTGCCGATGCCGTGGGCCGAAAGGCCGAAGTGGCCGCCATCACCGAAGCGGCCATGCGCGGCGAGATCACCGACTTCAAAGAGAGCCTGCGCCGCCGCTTGGCCCTGCTCAAGGGCGTCACGCTGGCCGACATGGAGCGCGTGTACACCGAGCGCTTGAAGATCAACCCCGGCGCGGCCGAGCTGATCGCGGCTTGCCAAAAGGCGGGCATGAAGGTGTTGCTGGTCTCCGGCGGCTTCACCTTTTTTGCCGATCGGGTCAAAGCGCGTCTGAACATCGACTTTGCCCGCTCCAACCGTCTGGAGGTGGTCAGCGGTGAACTCACAGGCGGCCTGGTGATGCAAAGCTGGGGCGACATTTGCGACGGCGCCGAAAAACGACGCACCCTGCTCGAAGTCGCGTCGCTTTTGGGTATCGAACCGCACGAGTGCATCGCCGTGGGCGACGGCGCGAACGACCTGCCCATGATGGGTGCTGCCGGTTTGTCGGTGGCCTACCACGCCAAACCCAAGGTGCGTGAGCAAGCGATGGTCGCCATCCAATCGGGTGGGCTGGACCGTTTGCTGGAAGTCGTCCAACCCTGAAACCTGCCCTCGTCAAGACAAGTGTTGGCAACCGTTAAGGCCTCCGCTTGTAGGAGCTGAACTGTGTTCGGCGATAGCGCGCAAACCACCACCCGCGCCTTCGGCCGATCGCCCAACACAGTTGGGCTCCTACAAAAACCAACACCCGTAGGAGCTGAACTGTGTTCGGCGATGGTGGGCAAAACACCGCACGCGCCTTCGGCTGATCGCCCAACACAGTTGGGCTCCTACAAAAACCAACACCCCCGTAAGAGCTGAACTGTGTTCGGCGATTTTCAAATTCAACAGCGGGCGCGGGCCAGTCTCACCGGCGCAAAGGTCGAAGGAGGTCTTTCAGGCCGTTGTGGTCTATCTCTTGCATCAGGCGCAGCAACTGGCCGACCTCGCCTTTGGGAAAGCCTTCGCGTGCAAACCAGTTGAGGTAGTTGCCGGGCAAGTCGGCGATCAGCACACCCTTGTGTTTGCCAAAGGGCATGGGCGTGTTGACGAGCTTGAGCAGGTCTTCGGGTTTCATGCTCGCATCCTCACTTGACGCCTCACACTTCGCCTCACTGGTCGCCCCACAGCCATGCACGCACGCAGGCATGAAATGCTTCGGGCCGGAAAATCATGACCCAATGCCCGCAGGGCAGACCCTGCACGGCACTGCCGGGCGCAGCCGCCACTTTGTCCAACCATTTGGCCGAATGGAACATGAAGGGTTTGCGCTCGCCATAGACAAACAACAGCGGCATAGAGAGCTTGATTTGCGCCGCCTGTTTGAAGCCGCCCGCCGTACCGAACCATTGCATGGCATAGGGGTAGTTAATCTTGTGGGTGATCGAGTCTGGGTCCGTGGGGCAGCGCAGCCAGCGGGCCATGGCGCGGGTCATGCGGGTGCCCAAGCTTTCGCTGAAACTGTGCCCCAGCTTCCAGGCCAGAGCCAACCACACTTGGTAGCCCATGACCGACAGTTTTGCTTTCGCACCCCAGCTGCGCAGCAAAGCGCCCGAATTGTGGTCACCCACGTCCACCGCCACCACGCGGGCCACGCGCTCGGGGTGGCGCATGGCGAATTCGTAGCCAAAAATGCAGCCCCAGTCGTGCAGCATCAGCGTGACGGGCTGCTCGGGGCTGATGCGGTCCACCACCTGACGCAGCAGCTGGCACATGTCGTCCAAGCTCGTGGCCGCAGGGCCGGTCTCAAAGCCGGGCAGCGTGAGGCGAGCGCAGGTGGCGCGGTCTTGCAGAGCGGCCACGGTGCCGTCCCACAGGGCTCGGGTGTCGGGCCAGCCGTGCAGCATGAGCACGACTTCATCGCCCTGCCCTTGCAGCCAGACATCGGAGCCGTTGACGGTGATGCAGAGTTCGGTGCTCATGGGGTGTTGTCTTGGATGGGGTGAAACCAGTGTATGAAGTCAAGCAAGGTGAAACGGTTCACAAAGAATCGCCCAACACAGTTGGGCTCCTACGAAAAATAACCCATGCGCAGGAGCTGAACTGTGTTCGGCGAAGGTTTGCAACGCACTGGCGCTTGAATCAAATCGCCTTGGCCAGGCGCGAGACGCCTTCGAGGATCTTGTCTTCGCCCACGGTGGCAAAGCTCAGGCGGAAGGTGGCGTGGTCGGGGTTGGCGCAGAAGAACGGCGTGCCCGGCACAAAAGCCACCCCGTTGTCGATGGCGCGTTTGGCAAACACATTGCCGTCATTCACTTTGCCGCCTGCGCCTGTGAGGCGTGCCCACACGAACAAGCCGCCTTGGGGTTGCACAAACTCGACCGCATCGCCCAACTCTTTGCGCAGCGCGTCGCCCATGGTTTGGGCACGCTTAGCATACACAGCGCGCACCTTGTCGAGCGTGGCGGGCATGCGACCGGCCTTGAGGTACTGAGCCGCAGTGGCCTGGGCAAAGGTGCTGGTGTGGGCGTCGCTGAACTGCTTGCACATGGTGGCGCGGGCCAGCAACTCGGCTGGGGCGATCATCCAGCCCACGCGCAGGCCGGGCGACAGCACTTTGGACAGCGAGCCGCAATGCACCAGCAGCTCGCGGCTGCCAGGCACCGATGGGCTCATGGCCAGAAGGCTGGGCGGCGGGGCTTCGCCAAAATACAGGTCGCCATAAGGGTCGTCTTCGACGATCAGGGTTTGGTGTTTGACGGCCATCTTAAGCACCTGCTTGCGGCGCTCGGCGCTGAGCAAGGCACCGCTGGGGTTGCCAAAGGTGGGGATCAAATACACAAATTTGGGTTTGTGCTCGGCGATCAGCTTTTCCAGTTCGTCGGTCTTGACGCCGTGGCCGTCCACCGGGGCGCTGATGAGTTCCGCCCCATACAAACGGAAGCACTGGATGGTGGCCAAAAAGGTCGGGCCTTCCACGATCACCTTGTCGCCGGGGCTGATCATGGTTTTACCGATCAGATCGAGCGCCTGCTGGCTGCCGGTGGTCACGATCAGCTGCTCAGCCGTCACGTCTTGGGCACCCTTTTGGCCCATGAAGTGGGCCAGTTGCTCGCGCAGCGGACCAAAGCCTTCAGTCGCGCCGTATTGCAAGGCCGCACCGGGGTCTTGCGCCAAAGCCGCGTTACTGGCTTCGCGTATGCCTTCCACGTCAAACATGGCGCTGTCGGGAAAGCCGCCCGCAAAACTGATGATGCCGGGCTTGCCCAGGAGCTTGAACAGCTCACGGATGGCGGAGGTTTCGACGTTGTTCAGGCGATCGGCAAATTGCAAAGGCATGGTGTATCTTCCGTGTTGACTTGGCCGACATTTTGCCAACATCCCAAACACCATGAATTCCGCACAGATCGAAACTTTTTTTGCCACGCTGCAAGCGGCCAACCCCATGCCCGTGACCGAGCTGGAATACACCAGCGTGTTCGAGCTGCTGGCCGCCGTGCTGCTCTCGGCCCAGGCCACCGATGTGGGCGTGAACAAGGCCACGCGCAAATTGTTTCCGGTGGCGGGCACGCCGCAAAAGATCCTGGACCTTGGTCTGGAGGGGCTGGAGAGTTACATCAAGACGATTGGCCTGTACCACAGCAAAGCCAAACACCTGCTGGAGACCTGCCGCATTCTGGTGGAAAAGCACGCAGGCAAAGTGCCTGGCACCCGCGAAGCACTCGAAGCCCTGCCCGGCGTGGGCCGCAAAACCGCCAATGTGGTGCTCAACGTGGCTTTTGGCGAACCCACCATGGCGGTGGACACCCACATCTTCCGGCTGGGCAACCGCACGGGGTTGGCTCCGGGCAAAACACCTTTGGAAGTCGAGCAAAAGCTGCTCAAGCGCATCCCGGCCAAGTACCTGGTCGATGCGCACCACTGGTTGATCTTGCACGGGCGCTACGTTTGTCAGGCGCGCAAACCACTGTGCCCCCAATGTGCGGTGGCCGCCTGTTGTGACTACAAACCCAAGACGGTCTGACATCCTCATTTCTGAGAACTTTTGAGCTCTCATTGCGAGAGTGATCCACCCCTGCTGGCGGGTAAAATCAAAACGCTTGCAGAGATCGCATTTGGCGGATCTGCAATGAGCAGTTCGGCGCAGCCGTCCACCCTTTTTCCGCTGGCTGCTTTGTCTCGTGACAGCAGCACCTGCCCAAGCCCCTTGGGAGCGGCCCTCAGCCATTCGATTCCAACCCGACACGTCCATGACGCGAGCCTTGCCGCGCGCCCACCTTCACAGCTCCCGACTGGTGCGTTTTCTCAGCGAGAACGCCCTGCTCGAGGCTGTCCCGCCGTCCGAAGACGTGGGGCAAAAGCTGGGCGACTGGCTGGACTTTCGCCAGGCCATCGCCCTGCACGGCTTGCTCAACCCCGAAGCCCCCGATCAGGCCGTGCCCGCGCATGTGCGCCGCGCAGGCCTCATGACACCCGATGCTTTGGCCCGCCACTTTGACAAGGTCAAAGCTTCGCTGGAGCAATCCATCGCGCAAGGCGCACCCTCGGGCACCGGGCTGGCCCGCATCGACATGCCCCCTGCCACACTTGACGAACCGATCGAGCCCAAGATCGCCTTCGAGCCTTACCGCCGTTTTTATGCGGCGCACCAGCGCCAGATGGAAACCGTGGTGCGCACGCTTCGCTCGCAATTGCGCGGGCAGCTGGCCAAAAGCACGCCCGCCTTGCAGCAGCTGGCCGCGCTGGACGCCAGCTTTGAAAACATCCTCAGCGAGCGCGAAGCCATGCTGCTGGGCAAAGTGCCCAAGTTGCTGGAAAAGCGTTTTTCGCAAGCCCTCAAACAACACCTCAAAAAACAGGCCGACGCCTTGGCAGCCGATGCCACGGCCCCCGCGCTCAAGCCCGATGCCTGGCTGCTGCCCTGGCGTCAGCAACTGCGCATGGCCCTGCTGACCGAGCTCGACACACGGCTGCAGCCGGCCCTGGGCCTGCTCGAAGCCTTCAACCAAGAAAGCATTTCCACACCATGAACCGACTGAGTCGACATTCGTTCCTGATCGCCTTCGGGCTTGGCGCACTGGCCGTGCTGTGGGTGGCGGCTGCGGTGGCCAGCAGCCACTTTCTGGTCTTGGTGATGACAGCCGTCATTGGCGCGGTGTATGTGTTTGGGGCCCAAGAGTTGCGCCAGTACCGCCAGGCCACCGCCGCACTGCGTCAGGCCCTGGCCGACATTCCGCAGACGCTGGAACATTTGAACGATTGGCTGATCACCCTGCCCGCTGCACTGCAAAACCCGGTGCGCCAGCGGGTGGAAGGCGAACGTGCGGGCCTGCCCGGCCCAGCCCTCACGCCTTACTTGGTCGGCTTGCTCGTCATGCTGGGCATGCTCGGCACGTTTTTGGGCATGGTGGTCACGCTCAACGGCGCGGTCTTTGCGCTGGAAGGCTCCAGCAATGTGGCCGGTATCCGCGCTGCATTTTCTGAACCCATCAAGGGCCTGGGCCTGGCCTTTGGCACCTCGGTGGCGGGAGTGGCCACCTCGGCCATGCTGGGCCTGATGAGCAGCCTGGCTCGCCGTGAACGCGCCCAAGCCAGCCAGACACTGGACAGTTGCATCGCCCAGCAACTGCGCCCGTTTTCATTGGCCCACCAGCGCCAGGAAACCTTCAAGGCCTTGCAACAACAATCGCAAGCCTTGCCCCAAGTGGTGGCACAACTGCAAGCCATGATGGTGCAAATGGCCCAGACCAGCGAGCAGATCAACGAACGCCTGACGGCCAATCAGCAGCGCTTTCACCAAGAGGTGCACACCGCCTACACGGGCCTGGCGACATCGGTGGACGCTTCGCTGCGCACCAGCCTGAGCCAGAGCATGCAGGTGGCCAGCGATGGCATTCGACCTGTGGTGCAAGCGACCATGGCGCAGCTGGCTGAGCAAGCCCAAAGCATGAACGCGCAACTCATGCACAACACCCAGCAGCAACTGGCCGAACTCAATGCCCAGTTCAGCACCACCGCTGCCGGTGTGGCGCAGACCTACAGCACCGCCTTGGCCCAGCACGAGGCCAGCAGCACCGGCCTGCTCCAGCGCGTGGGCCAGACGCTCGACGGTTTCAGCCAGACTTTTGAGCAACGCAGCCAGGCTCTGCTGGCCCAAATGCAGGCCGCACAAGCCGAGCAGCAGACCTTGCAAGGCAGCGCCGACCAGCAGCGCCTGGACGCGTGGAAAGCCGCGCTGGAAAGCCTGGCCGCGTCGCTGGGCAACCAGTGGCAGGCGTCAGGCAGCCAGACCCTGGCCCAGCAACAGGCCATTTGCGACACGCTCACCCAGACGGCCCAAGCCATTACCACCCAGGTGCAAAGCCAGGCCAGTCAGACGCTGGCCGACATCCAGCGCGTGCAGACCGAAAACGCGACCCAAGACCAGCAAAGGCTGGACGCCTGGAAAGCCTCGCTCGACGCCATGGCCGCCGCGCTGCAAAGCCAATGGCAAAGCGCAGGCGACAAGACACTCGCGCAGCAACAGCAAATTTGCGACGCGCTCACACAGACCGCCACGCAGGTCACCGAACAAGTACAACTCCACACCCGTCAGACTTTGGACGACATCCAGCGCGTGCACACCGAGCGCGAAGCCGCCGATCAGGCGCGTCTGGACGCCTTCAAGACCTCCTTGGAAGGCACTGCCGCCGCCATCGGCCAGCAATGGCAAACATCAGGGGCACAGACGCTGGCGCAACAGCAAGCCATCTGCGACACCCTGACCGACACGGCGCAAACGATCACCACCCACACCCAAGCGCAGGCTACACAAACCCTGGCCGAGGTCACACGCCTCATGGCCAGCAGCGAAGAGCTGATGCGTGCGCGCATCGCCTCTGAAGCGCAATGGGCGGCCCAACACACCCAGCGCTCGGAAGAACTCAGCACCTTGCTGCGCACCGAGCTGTCGGCCCTGCGCGAAGCCGAAGACGCACGCGGCCAGGCCGCTGTGGACCGTTTGAGCGAATTGCAAACCGCTGTGACAGCGCACCTGAGCACTTTGGGCACCGCGCTGGAAGACCCGATCACCCGCCTGATCGAGACCGCCTCCGAAGCGCCCAAAGCGGCCGCTGAAGTCATTGGCCAGCTGCGCCAGGAAATCTCGGTCAGCGTGGCCCGCGACAACGCGCTGCTGGAAGAGCGCACCCGCATCATGGACACCCTCAGCAATTTGCTGGATGCGATCAACCATGCATCGACCGAGCAGCGCAGCGTGATCGACAGTTTGGTCAGCTCCTCTGCAGCCGCCTTGAACCAGGCCAACAGCCAGTTCATCGACCATGTGAGCAACGAATCGGCCAAGTTGGGCGAGATCGCCGCACAAGTCACCGCCAGCGCCGTCGATGTGGCCACCTTGGGCGAGACCTTCAGCTTCGCGGTGCGCGCCTTCAACGAGACCAATGAAAAGCTCATGGCCAATTTGCAGCGCATCGAGCAAGCCATGGACAAGTCCATGACCCGCAGCGACGAGCAACTGGCCTATTACGTGGCCCAGGCCCGCGAGATCATTGACCTGAGCATCACATCACAAAAAGACGTGCTCGAAACCCTGCAGCAGCACGCAGCGCAAGGGGCCGCCTGATGCTCGAACACGACGCGGACGTCGAGTCATCCTCTCCGGTCTGGATCTCCTTTGCCGATCTGATGACCGGCTTGCTGGGTGCTTTTGTGCTGCTGCTGGTGGGCGTCATGGCCGCGCAACTGGACATGGCCACCCGCCTCGAAGCCGAGGTGGAAAAACGCCAGGTCGAGGAACAAAAGCGCATGTCGCTGGAAAAAGCCCTGGCCATTCCGTTGGCCAGTGGACGCATCACCTTGAACAACGGACGCATCGGCATCAGCGGCAAGCTGCTGTTTGAGCTGAACTCCGACAAGCTCGAGCCCGAAGGCCGCAAACTGCTCAAGAGTCTGGTGGTGCCCCTGCGCAATTACTTGCAGTCGCGAGACGAAATGCTGATGGTCAGCGGCTTCACCGACGACCAAAGCATCAAGAGCCGCAACCGCCAATTCCAGGACAACTGGGAACTGTCGGCCCAAAGGTCTTTGACGGTGACGCGCACCCTGATCGAAGAAGGCATGCCGTCTTCCATGTTGTTTGCCGCTGCTTTTGGGCAAGAACAGCCCTTGGTGGCCAACGCCAATGAAAAGGCCCGCGCCCAAAACCGCCGCGTGGAAATGGCGCCTGTGCCCAAAACGTCGAATGCCGCCAAGCCATGACAACCGACCTGTCCATGCCGTCTGACTTGAACGATCTGCACGACCTGCACGCTGCGCTGCAAGCCGCAGGTGCTGCACGGCTGGACGCGGTGGGCTGGCATTACATCGAAGTGCTGAGCCAACGCGCACGCGCCCAAACCGGCCCTGTGCAAGCGCTGCTGAACGACAAACTGAAAGCCAGCTTGATCCAATTCAAGCAGCAATGGGACGATGCACCCAAGGCCGCGAAGGCTTCGACGCCAGCGCGAGTGGCAAGCCCCTCCCCCTTGGCGGCCCTGCTGAGCGACATGGCCCAGCATGCACCTGCCCCCAACACAGCCCCATCAGCGCTGTCGGTCAAGTCTGCCGCCTGGCGGGCCGAAAGCCCCAGGGTTCAGCAGTTCAAGAAACAGCTGGGCAAGATCAGCGTGCAAAAACAGGTCAAGCAAGCGATTGCGCTGGCGCCGCAAAATGCGGGCCCCATCAACTCGCACATGTTGGTGTTGCGCTCTTTGGGTTTGATGCGGGATGCCTCACCGGATTACCTGAACCGGTTCATCACCTATGTAGACACCTTGCTGTGTCTGGAAGAGGCTGGCAAGACTTCGGCGCAGCCGAAGAAACCCTCCTCGACCGCCAAACCGAAAAAGTAAAGCTCAGCGGCCCAGTTGGGCCAAAGCGGCTTGCAAACCGGCCAAACCGCCGACGCGTTGGTCGTTGATGAAAATCTGCGGCATCTGGCGAGCCGAGGGACCGCATTTTTCATAAAAGGCCATGCGCTCATCTTCGCTGTCGATTTTGATTTCTTCAAAAGCCAGCGACTTGGTTTTGAGCACCATCTTGGCGGACTCGCATTGGGGGCATGCGGACTTGGAGTAAACGACGATTTTGAGTTCCATGCGTCAGATTCTAGCCCCTCAAGCCGCCGCCCATTGAGCCAGGACCTGAGGCTCAAAGTGCTGCTCGATGTAGTCGGCCAACCCCTCGAACACCGTCTCCAAAGTCGGCACCGAGGCACCAAACAAGGCCTGCAAGACCGCCGGGCATTCCAGCAGTCCGTGCAGATAGGTGCCCAGCACCTGACCATCACCACTTTGCCAGGCCAGCCCCGGCATGACCTCGTGCAACACTGCCCCACCGGCCAGCATGGCCGAATGGCCCTGCGTTTGGCCGTGGTGGATCTCGTAGCCCGCGACTTCGACACCCGCAAGAGCCGCCCATGGCCCCTGCACTTGGCCGAAACGCGCTTGGGTTTTCTTCACGGTTTTGTCGGGTGCGAACTGCGTGACCAGTGGCAGCAAGCCCAGACCGGGCGCATTGCCGTCGATGCCATGCGTGTCGATGAGGGCTTCGCCCAGCATTTGCAGCCCGCCGCAAATGCCCAGCACCGCACCGCCTTGCTGGACGTGCCGCGTCACGGCGGCATCCAGTCCTTGCTGGCGCAACCAGGCCAAGTCGCTGCTGGTGTGTTTGCTGCCGGGCAAGATCACCCAGTCGCTGGCCTGCAGCCCGGCCAAATCGGCAGGGCTTCGCGCCCAGAGCAAGCGCACGCCGGGCACGTTCTTGAGCGGCTGAAACTCATCGAGGTTACTGATGCGCGGGTAGGCGATGACGGCCACCGTTCGGGTCACGGCCCCCTTGGCCTGGCTGCGGTCGTCAAAGACACCGTCTTCTTCGGGCAGGCCGTGCTGCCACCACATGGGCAACACCGCCACAGTGGGCACACCGGTGAGTTGTTGCAGCATTTCGGGCGCAGGCGTCAGCAAGCTGGCGTCACCCCGGAATTTGTTGAGCACAAAGCCTTGGATGCGTTGCTGGTCTTCGGGTGGCAGCAGCGCCCAGGTGCCATACAGGTGGGCAAAGGCCCCGCCTTTGTCGATGTCGGTCACCAGCAAACAGGTGGCTTTGGCATGCCGCGCCACGCGCAGGTTGACGATGTCGCTGTGCATCAGGTTGATCTCGGCGGGCGAGCCTGCGCCTTCGATCACCACCACATCGTTTTCAGCGATCAGCTCGTCCAATGCCGCCGCAATGGCCGGCCAGACTTTGTCACTGCGCTCATGCCAAGGGGTGTGGCTCAGCGCTTCACTCACCTCGCCCAACAGCACAACCTGGCTGTGTGTGTCGGCCTCGGGCTTGAGCAGCAACGGGTTCATGCGCACATCGGGCTCGGCCTTGGCCGCCAAGGCCTGGAAATATTGGGCCGAGCCAATCTCGCCCTGCCCCTTGGCGCTGGCCACCACACGCGCGTTGTTGCTCATGTTTTGGGCTTTGAAGGGCGCCACCTTGAGCCCTTGACGGGCGTAGTGGCGGCACAGCGCCGTGGTCAGCCAGCTCTTGCCCGCGCCGCTGGACGTGCCCAGCACCATGATGCAGCGGGCGCTCATGCGGTGCGGGGCAGCACAACCCACTGGCCGTCCAGGGGGAGGATGCGAATGCGGTGCGCAAACACCGCCTCGATGGCGGCATGGGTGGCCGCATCGCTGCAAGCGCCGTGGTGCACAACTTGGCCTTGATCCATGACGATCACTTCGTCGGCGTGCAAGGCCATGCCGATCTCGTGCAACACACTCACCACGGTGGTGCCTTGCGCAATCAGGCAATGCACCTGCTCCAACCAGTCCACCTGGTGCGGCGGGTCAAGGTTGGCCAGCGGTTCGTCCATCAGCATGAGCGGCGCGTTGCCCGCCATGGCGCGGGCCAGCAGCACGCGCTGGCGTTCACCGCCTGAGAGTTCGCCCAGCGTGCGTTCGCGCCAGTCCCAGGCCTGGGTGGCTTTCAAGGCCGCTTCGACCATTTGCGCGTCTTGTTCTGTCGGTGCGCTCAACCAGCTTTGGTGCGGCAAGCGGCCCAGCATGGCCACGTCCCATACGCGCAAGTCCAGCGTGCTCGCCTCGCCCTGGCCCAGCCAGGACAGCTGCAAGCCCCGGTCTCGCCGGGCAATCGTCTGCAGCGGCTGGCCCTGCCACAGCACTTGTCCGCTGTGGGGCAAGAGGCCTGCCAGCGCCCGCAGCAAGGTGGATTTGCCCGCACCATTGGGGCCGACCACGCACGTCCAGCGGCCTGTGGCGATTTGCAGGTCCAGGCCGTGCAGCACGGTGCGCTCGGCCAGTTGCACCTGCAACTGTCGGGTTTCCAGCGCGAAGCTCATCGCCCGCCCCCCGCACCTCGGTAGGTGTCGCGGTACACGCGCCACAGCAAATAGCCGCCACCAATCACCGCCGTGAGTACACCCACCGGCAACTCCTGCGGGGCAAAGAGCACGCGGGCCAACACATCGGCCAGCGACAACAAGGCCCCGCCCATGAGCGCCGCCAGCAACAAACTCCAGGCATGGGTACAGCGCAGCAGCGAACGCACCACATGCGGCGCGGCCAAACCCACAAAGGCCACCAAGCCGATGTGCGCCACAGCAGCGCCTGTGGCCAGCGAAATCACACCCACCAACACCAGCCGGGCCAAGCGCAGCGGCACACCCAGGCTTTGGGCGGTGGACTCTCCCAAGGTGAGCGCATCCAGCACCCGGGCAAACGTCCAGGCCAGCGCCATGCAAACAAGCCACGCGCAGGCCATGGTGATGCAGGCACTCCAGCTGACAAAAGCGGTCGAGCCGAGCATGAAGCCCTGCATCGCTTGCAGCACCTGCGGTTGCAGCAAGGACAGCATCGAAGTCAGCGCCCCCAGCACAACACCCACCACCACACCGGCCAGCAGCAAACGCAAAGTCTGTTGCACCCCACGCGCCAACAGCAAGGTCAGGATCACGGCCAGCACCGCCCCCACAAACGCGGCACCGGTCAGGCCCAAGCCCATCCACGCACTGAGGGTCCAGGCGCTGCCGCCCAACCAGCTCCAATACGCGCCCACGCCCAGCGATGCGCCCGAGGCGCTGCCCAGCAAATACGGATCGGCCAAGGGGTTGCGAAACAGGCCTTGCGCCACCGCCCCAGCCAAACCCAGCAAGCCACCGCCCAGCCAGGCCCCCAGACTGCGTGGCAAGCGGATGTCCCAAACGATCTGGCGCGACACCGCATCGGCTGGCACCGACCACCAGTTGTGCCAGCCCTGGCTGCCCGCAGCCGTGCCCAGCAGCACGGTGGCGACACCGATCAAAAGCAGCAAGGCCGCCACACGCAATGCATGGGTCTGATCGCTCATCGCCCGACTCCAGCAGCTTTGTTCAAACAATCGGCCATGAGCCGTGCCCCTTCGGCCATGCGCGGGCCCGCACGCACCAGCAAGTCGGACTCGGCCTGTGCGAACACACAAATGCGCTGCGCCTGCATGGCGCGCAAGGCCGACCAGCCTGAGCGCTGCGCCATGCTGGCGCGGCTGCTGTCACCGGCCATGATCACATCGGGCTGAGCGCGCACCACGAATTCGGGGTTGACCTGCGGAAACGGCCCCATGGCCGCCGGCAAGATGTTGGCCACGCCCATGCGCATGAGCGTTTCACCGATGAAGGATGCCTCGCTGGCACCATAGGGACCAGCGCTGACTTCAAAATACACCCGCTGCTGGCGTGCCTGCGGACTGAGCGATTGCACGGCGGCTTGCACGCCCGCTTCGATCTCGCGCCAGACGCGCTCGCTGTCGGCAGCGGGCAAACCCAGCGCCTTGCCCACCGTGCGCAGCACGCGCTGCGCGTCGGCATGGGTGCGAGGCTCCAGTCGCAGCACCGTCAGCCCCAGCGCCTGCAAACGGTCTGCACCACGTGTGGAGCCCGCCGCCAGCACCAGATCAGGTTTGAGCGCGACGATGCTTTCAATATTGGGATCGATGCCCCCCCCCACGCGCGGCAAATGCGCCTGGGATGCGGGCCAGTTGGAATAGCGGTCCACCCCGACCAAGCGCTGGCAAGCGCCCAAGGCGCACACGGTCTCGGTCAGTGAAGGCAACAAGCTCACGATGCGCTGCGGGGCTTTGGCGATCTCGATGGCTTGCTGGCGGTCATCCTGCACAGTCACCGCCTGGGCCCAGGCACTCCACAGCCACAAGGCCAAGAACACGACAAGGGGCTTGAGCCCGCCAGCACTGCGCTGGCCACGAAGCCCCGTGGCTTGAAACACACGCATCGGCATGAAGGTGGTCCAGCGCCCATCAGGCATACCGGTCCGCCCACTGAGAGAAGATTTGGTGCAACTGCGCCAAACCATCGGTCAGCGCCGCAGGGCCGGGCTGCAGGATGTCGGCCGATTTGATCTCGAACAACTGCCCATTGCGCACTGCGGGCACGTCTTGCCAGCCCGCACGGGCTACCACTTTGTCGGGCCGGAATTTCTTGCCGCACCACGAGCCAATGATGATGTCCGGTGCGCGGTCAATGATGGTCTGGCTGTCGGCAATGATGCGGTCCTTGCCCAGCGACTGCACGGCCAATTCAGGAAACACGTCGTCACCGCCTGCGATGCCCATCAGCTCAGACACCCAGCGGATGCCACTGATGTGGGGCTCGTCCCACTCTTCAAAAAACACTTTAGGCCGACGCTTGAATTGGGCCGCTTGGTGTGCGATGGCATCCAGCTCTGTACGCATGGCTGCCAACTTGGCCAGCCCCTGCTCGGCCTCGCCCACCATGGCGGCGACCTGGTACAGCATCGAGAAAATCTCGTCCACACTGCGCTGGTTGAAGATGGTGACCTGCACACCGGCCTTGATGAGCAAACTGGCAATGTCGGCCTGCAGATCTGAAAACCCAAAAACACAATCGGGCTTGAGCGCCAGGATCTTGTCGATCTTGGCGCTCAAAAAAGCACTGACCTTGGGCTTTTCCGCCCGGGCCCGGCGCGGCCGCACCGTGTAACCCGAGATGCCCACAATGCGCTGCTCCTGCCCCAACAGATAAAGCCACTCCGTGGCCTCTTCGGTGAGGCACACGATGCGTTGAGGGGCGAGAGCGGCTGGGGTCATCACTTGGGACTGTATTGCAAGGTGGCAAACAAACCGCGACCAGGGGTGTTGTAACCATAGGCCAATTGGTACTGCTTGTCGAAAGCGTTTTCCAGACGCAAGCGAGCTGTCCAGTTGTCGTCGATCTTGCGGCTGGCGTAGACAGCAACCGTTGCATAGCCAGCCAGATTCACACCGGGACTGTAGTGTGAATCTTTACGCTCACCCGACGCATAGAATTTCAGGCCCAGATCATAGGCATTGACAGTCCGCGAGATATCCAGCGTGCCGTACTGTCGAGCACGACGAGCCAATGGTTCGTTGTAGCTGACACTCCAAGGATCTTGAGAAACAGCGCTCAAACGGATGTTGTTACCCATCCATTGCGCCCGCATACTGGCCTCAATGCCTGTGTTGCGAGACTCACCGATGTTCTTGACGCTGTAGTCTTTGTCATAAGCGATGGCATCATGGGTCGATGTTGAAAAATACACCACGCGCGCCAGAATGCCGGCGTCAGAAAAAACGGCTCCAACTTCTTGGGACTGGTTCGTTTCTGGCTTGAGCAAAGAATTGGCGGCCACATCACTGGCCGTGGGTGCGCGGAAACCCGTGGATGCCGTTGCGGTCAAACGCCATTGAGACGTTAACTGGTAACCCAAACCCAACAAGCCCGTATTCTTGGTCGTGAGGTTTGAACTGGTGCTCCATGCATCGGTGTGATCCACCTGGACCTCATCATGACGAACATTCAATTGAGCCGTCAAGCGATCCATCTTTTGTGTCAAGCCCGCGAAGAGTCCAGTCGATTGACGGCCCATGTCATAGGCATAGTCCCCAACTGCAGAAAACTTCTCTTGGCTGTAATCTGCCCCGAAATTGATGCCCGTTCCAGCCGCCGCCTGAACCTGATTGAACCAGCGCAAAGCATTCTGCGCACCTTTGAAATGCCCATTTTTGTAAGAGTCATCACCCGCGGTATAGGCAACACCATTTTTTAAATCTTCATAGGACAGCTCAGAGCGTGAAACATCCAAACTGCTGATCCAGTTTTCGGTGACGACTTTGCGGGCAAAAGCCCCGAACAGATCATGTTTGGGCTTGAACAAATGCGTGTCTGTCACACCCGTTGTATCGTCGTACTGGACGTGGCTACTGCGGCTGCTCATGCGCACGCCGACTGACAAATCAGCATCCACCTTCTTTTCAATGCGAGCGGCCAAAGATTGCGATGAAAAACCGTCACGATCAGGATTGGCCAGTGGCTTTTGCGCAGTGTTCATCGCTGAAAAGCCATCACTGTGATTCTTGGCCGCATTGATATCAAAGCTGTACTCACCGACTGTGCCGCCATAACCTGCCGATACGCCAGCCGTGTTGTAAGAGCCGACACTGAGTGTCCCGTATGCACGAGGTGAACCCGAACCCTTGCGGGTAAAAACTTGAATGACGCCCCCAATGGCCGATTCACCGTACAAAGCACTGGCGTTACCCCGCAACACTTCGATTCGCTCAATTTGCTGCAAAGGCATATCCGTGATCTGCAAGGCACCGATACCATCCGTTTGTGCACGCACACCGTCCACCATCAGAACGACGTTTGTGCTGTCTTGACCTCGCAAGAAAAAGGATGTCGTGGCCCCAGGGCCACCATTGCGTCCAAACTCAAACCCTGCTTCACCTTGAAGCAGATCGGCCAAAGACAGGGCTTGAGATTTATCAATCTCCTGCCTGGTGATGACCGATACTGAAGGAAGAACTTCAGACAAAGGCTGATCCATCCGGGCAGCAGACACGACCACAGGATTGAGTTCAACAGCCTGGACGGAAGTCCATGCAAGACAGGCCGATGAGAGGACCGACAGGGCAGGCGCAAAACGGCTTGCACGAAGCGTACGATTTTTCATGAAAAACTAACAAGTCAAACGCCCTCACCGCCTTCCCCGACAGTGCTTGGGCTTCACAACCTGCCATGCGACAGGTCACCTTGTTGGCCGGTATCCGGGCTGACAGAGCGACCTTCATCACCTTCCCGGACACCTGTTTCAGGGCGACCAGTGGTTTGAGATGAAAGCGGAGTCTTCACATGCATGAAGACCCGTCTGCTTACCGTTGCGGGGGCAGCGCAGGTTAGGTGGGCCGTGGTGGCCTGTCCCTCCTGCTTCCCGTTGAACTGCGGGCCGTGAACCGGCTTCGCGAGCACCAACTGGGACCTATTTTAGGCCTCAAGCTGTCAGCCAGCCTACAAGGATGGCCAAGGCCTACAATGGGGCCAATTTTGATAACTTGATTGCCATGGCCCAACCCGACACCATCGATCAGATTGCCGAGCGTGTGGATCACCTGTTGCTTCGTCATGAAGAGCTGCAACGCACGCACCTGCTGCTGACCCAGCAAGTCCAAGCGCTCACACAGGAGCGCGATCAGCTCAAGTCCCGCTTGTCGGCTGCCCGCGCCCGGGTGGATTCGCTGATTGAGCGTTTGCCACAGGCATCTGCCCCCGCCACCCCTGAGGCTTCCGAATGAGTGCCAAACAAATCGAGGTCCAGATCATGGGCCAAAGCTACATCCTGGGCTGCCCTGATGGTGGCGAAGCGCGTTTGCAGGCCGCTGTGCAAAAAGTGGACGCCGCCATGTGCAAGATCCGTGATGCCGGCAAGATCAAGGCACGTGACCGCATCGCCGTGTTGGCTGCGCTCAACCTGGCCTTTGACCAAGGCGACAGCGCTGCGACTGCCTCTGCGCCCGCTGCAGCTGGCGACAGCGCCACCCCAGAGAACCAGGACCGCTTGAGCAAACTGCTGCAACGCCTGGATCAGGCGATTGAATCCGACGGTCAATTGCTCTGAGTTCCACGCACCGGCCCTCAAAGGCCTACAATCCGCCTGTCTGCGGTGCGCGCCGGGCTTTATATTTCCTTGAACCAATGCTCATAGAGCACGGGCTTGGTACATTGGCTGGTGAGCGTGATCGTCTCGCGTCAGATGAACCCAACGCCAGTCTGCCCTCGCCCACCTGAACCCCCGGTTCAGGATGACGGTCCGGTGGCATTCGCAGACACCTTCTTCACTCCCCGGCGCTCTCACCATGATCATTGAACCGACGTTGCTGGCCGAATTGGCCGTTTTGGGCCTTTGCACAGGCTTTCTGGCTGGCCTGCTGGGCATTGGTGGCGGCATGATCATGGTGCCCTTCCTCACCTATTTGCTGGGTCAACGTGGCGTGAGCCCGGACTTGGCCGTCAAGATGGCGATTGCTACATCGATGGCGACCATCATCTTCACCTCGGTCTCCAGCGTGCGTGCGCACCACAAAAAGAAAGCGGTCCGCTGGGATCTGGTCAAGGGCCTGGCACCCGGCATCGTGATCGGCAGCCTGATCGGCAGCATGGGGATTTTTGCCATTGTCAAAGGCGCTTCGCTGGCTTTGTTCTTTGCCGCTTTCGTGAGCTTTTCAGCGACACAAATGTTTCTGGACAAGAAACCGGCACCGACGCGCCAAATGCCCGGCTTTACCGGTCAACTGGGCGCTGGCGGTTTGATCGGCTTGTTGTCCGGCCTGGTGGGTGCAGGTGGTGGTTTCATCAGCGTGCCCTTCATGACCTGGTGCAATGTGGCCATCCACAACGCAGTGGCCACCAGCGCCGCCCTGGGCTTTCCGATTGCTTTGGCCAACGTGGCTGGCTACATCGTGAGCGGCCAAAACGTGCAGAACCTGCCCGACTACTCCTTTGGCTACCTGTGGCTGCCTGCTCTGGTGGTCATTGCCGTGTGCAGCGTGACCATGGCCCCCGTGGGCGCGGCCACGGCCCACAAACTGCCCGTCAAGCAACTCAAGCGCGTGTTCGCCAGCATTTTGTATCTGCTGGCAGCCTACATGCTCTACAAGGGCTTGAGCGCCTGATGCTGGCACCCCAGCATCCGCTCATTTGAGCTGGATGCTGCCCGACACATTGACCGTCACACGGGACTGACCGGCCTGCGCCGGGATCGGCATGGGAGATGGCGCTGCGTCCATCTGCACCGACGCCATGCGCAGCTGAGGCTGTTCACCCGCACTCTCCTGATTCGTCACACGCACTTCGCGCAGGCCATAAGAGACAAAACCAAAGCTGCTCGCCAGCGCACTGGCACGTGACTGGAATTGCGCCACCGCTTGCCCTTGTATGCGGCCCTCGGTCTGGCGCTTGAGCTCGGGGCTTACTTCCCACTGCACTTGGCTGACGGTCAGGCCTTGCACACGCCCGGCCACGGCCGTGATGCGATCCACGTCGCGGCCTTGCAGCACCAATTCGGCCACACCGGTCCAACCATTGGTTTTGCCATCACGGCCATAACGTGGAGAAACCGACAGCTGGCCCGTGCTCAAATCGAGCAAACCCGCTTGGGCCGAGCCTTGGGCCAAGGCCAAAGCAGACGCCAGCTGGTTCTTGATTTGCTTTTGCACCGCGGCGGCGTCCGCGCCCTCTTTTTGGACCGCCAAGGTCATGACCAGCCAGTCCTGTGTGAGCTGCGCTGAAGCCGATGCACTCAAATGCACGATTTGGGCCGCTTGGGCTGGCATACCCTGGATGGCCGCACTTTGCGCCTGAGCCGCGGTAACGCACAAAGCCAGCAGGAGTGCGGCCGACACGCTGTTGAAATTTCGCATGAACACCTCGTGAAAAATGAGGTGCCCATTGTCTGGGCCTTCAAGCCGCCAACAGGCGTTCAACAGCAACGAGGTGGTATCAGGGTGTAACGCACCAGGGGGCTTGGTCATGCACCAAACCCATCCACAAAGCCCAGGACGACATGGCCACCAAGGCAAGTCCTGCCAATCTCACGCCCCAAGCGCCATCGCCCACCGACTGCAAACGCAGCAGCAGCCATGGCCCCGTCCACAAACTCAAGCTCGAACCTGCTGCAAAAAACGCCATGCTGACAGCGCCATTCAAGGGGTCGCCCGCCAGCGCCGCAACCATCAAGGCCGAATACAACAAACCACAAGGCATCAGGGCCCACAACATGCCGATCACCCCAGGCGCTGCAGCGCCCGAGCGCTGATGAAATGCACGCACCTTCGCCCACAGGCTGCGGGCGCCAAGGTCAAGCCACACCGGTTGACGCGCTTGCACCACCAACACCACACCCAAAGCGATGGCCGCCAAATGCAACAGAGTCCACAACGGTCGCAAAGCGGCGGATTGGGTGGTCAGCCAACCTAAGCCCTGCACGCTGTAGGCTGCTGCAGCGCCCAGGAGCGAATAGCCCAGCAAGCGGCCGATCTGAAATGACCACAACGCACGCACGCGATGCGCACCTGCGGCTTGCCCAAGCCCCGCACAAGCGGCACCACACATGGCCACGCAGTGGGGGCCACCCAGCACCCCCATCATCAAGCCCGTGATGGCCAAAGAACTTTGCATGCCTTGTTCACCTTCATCCACGCACCGGCGCAGACATCAGGCCGATCCTAGCTCAGATGATTTTGGAAAAACGGGCCCGGTTGCGATCGGCCTGCACATAGCGGTCAAACACCATGGCCACGCCCCGCACAAAGAACCAGCCCATGGCGCTCACCTGGATGCCCGAGTCACTCAGCTGCACCAGGCCTTGCGCCTGCATGTCTTCGAGCTGGCTCAACTCGGCGGCAAAGTACTTCTTGAAATCGACCAACCAAGCCAGGTTGATGGACTCGAACTGCAACTGCCCCTGGCACATCAAGGCCATGATCACGGCGCGGCGGATCAGATCGTCACGGCTGAGTGCCAAGCCCCGCACCACTGGCAAATGCCCTTGGTCGAGCAGGTCGCAGTACTCTTCCATGGTCTTGGCGTTCTGGCTGTAGGTAGCGCCCACACGACCGATGGACGACACGCCCAAGGCGATCAAATCGCAATCGGCCTGGGTGCTGTAGCCCTGGAAATTGCGGTGCAAGCGCCCTTGCCGCTTGGCCACGGCCAGCGCGTCGTCGGGCAACGCAAAGTGGTCCATGCCGATGTAGACATAACCGGCTTCGGTGAAGGCGTCCAGCGAACGCGACAACATGGCCACCTTGGCCCCACCTGCGGGCAGCTCGGCCGCATGGATGCGCCGCTGCGGCTTGAAACGCTCGGGCAAATGCGCATAGGCATACAGCGCAATGCGGTCTGGGCGAAGTTCATTGACCTGAGCCAAAGTGCGCTCAAAGGACTCGGGGGTCTGCAAGGGCAAGCCATAGATCAGATCGACGTTCACCGACTCAAATCCCAAGCGGCGTGCGGCTCCCACCAGATCAAACACCTGCTGCGCAGGCTGCACGCGGTGCACGGCTTTTTGAACCGCCGGATCAAAATCCTGAACACCAAAGCTCAGGCGGTTAAAGCCCAACTCCGCCAGCACGGCCAGACGTTTTTCATCCACGGTGCGCGGGTCCACCTCGACCGAATACTCGCCGCCGGGCACAAACTCAAAGTGGCGGCGCAACATGTGCATCAACTCGCGCAACTCGTCATCGCTCAAAAAGGTGGGCGTGCCACCGCCCAGGTGCAACTGGCTGACCGACTGGCCCAGCCCCAGATGCGCGGTGTGCAACGCCACCTCGCGCGTGAGGTAGCGCAAATAAGTCGCCGCGCGGTCTTTGTGCTTGGTGATGATCTTGTTGCAGGCGCAGTAGTAGCACAGCGATTCACAAAACGGGATGTGCACATACAGCGACAAAGGCATGGCTTTGCCAATCGCGGCAGATTTGCGCTGGTCCAGGGCCTGCAGGTAGTCGGCTTCGCCAAACGCTTCCACAAAGCGGTCAGCGGTGGGGTAAGAGGTGTAACGCGGCCCCGGGACATCGAATCGTGTCAGCAAATCGGGTGTGATGACGGACATGGGGCCTACCTTAATCAAATCGTGTTCAGAAAACTGGACACGACTTTGCCTGCAAGTGAGTGCGCGTGTTTTGACGCAAGTCAAGCCTTGTAAGGGTTAACTGTGATTTTTGGCAGTTTCAGGGTATACCCGTGAGAGTACGGCACTTTTCGTATTAAGCTCAAGACTTGATCCAAGGCAATAACGTTTTGTCATCGACGAGATAACACCATGAATCCACAAGCCATCAAAGTCGCCTGCTCCAATTGCAATTTGCGCGAGCTGTGCATGCCCATGGGCTTGAGCGATCAGGATCTGAACCGACTGGATGATCTGGTGGCCGTGCGACGCAAGATCAAGCGTGGCGGCACTTTGTTCACCAATGGCGAAAAGTTTACCTCGCTGTACGCCATTCGCACCGGCTTTTTCAAAACCTGCCTGGCCACCGAAGACGGCCGCGATCAGGTCACCGGTTTTCAGATGGCGGGCGAAATCATTGGCCTCGATGGCATCGTGCATGACCACCACACCTGCGATGCGGTGGCCCTGGAAGACGCTGAAGTCTGCGTCATGCCCTTTGACAGGATTGAGGAGTTATCACGCGAAGTGACTGCGCTGCAGCACCATGTGCACAAGATCATGAGCCGGGAAATCGTGCGCGAGCACGGTGTGATGCTGCTCTTGGGCAGCATGCGGGCCGAAGAGCGCCTGGCCGCTTTTTTGTTGAACCTGGTGCAACGCCTGCATGCACGGGGTTTTTCGCAGTCCGAGCTGGTTTTGCGCATGACCCGCGAAGAAATTGGCAGCTACCTCGGGCTCAAGCTCGAGACCGTCAGCCGCACCTTTTCCAAGTTTGTCGAAGAAGAGATCGTCGAAGTCAAACAGCGCCACGTGCGCATCCTGAGCACCGAGGGCTTGCAACGCCTGGTCAACAACCAGGTGCATTGCGAATAAAGCCCCTCCCCCCGCAGCTGCGGGGGCAGCGCCCTCATCAGCAGCAGCCTGAGTCGCCCCGAGCGCAATCGGCAGGACGCTGACCGGGTTCCACCGGGCAACGGTTGACCTCAAACGGCGACATGGACAGCAAGGTCGTCAAGCCGCTGGAGATCATGGTCAAGACCCAGAAAGCAAAGAACGACAAGGTGTAGACCGCCTGTCGCGACAAGGCCAGCGGATGGCCAAACCACTCCAGGTCTTGTGGATCGACCAGACCGAACACCAAAATTTCAAACAGACCTGCCACCAAAAAGGCAGGCCACGCAATCCACATCATTCTTTTGGCCAACATGTTTGTCTCCTGTCTTGCCCTTCAGGGCTTTTGAGCGGCTTTGGGCGCTGGCAACTCACCTGTTGCGGCATGGTTGCGGGCTTGAACCGCAGGCGCCAGCGCATTGCCAGCCCCCGTGGCCGACTCGGTGACTTGCGCACTGCTGGACAGCACCGGGTCTTGGCCGTGCGCCGCCAGGTAATAGGTCACAAAACTGGCGATCACCACCAGCAAGGGGCCTGCGATCACCAGCCAGACATGGCCATAGGACCACCAGCGATGCCCTGCGGCTTCAATAATTTGTTTTGACATGAATAGCCTTTGATCCCAGGTCAGCGGGGCACCAGGAAAACGGATTTTTCCTGCAAGACGCTGACCGATTGCCCTTGTTCATCCGATGCCTGAATGCGGAACGCGATGGGGTGAGAACCCGGCTCGGCCGCATCGTAGGGCATCTGTACCCGCACAGAAACCCAGCGCGACTCGGTGGATTTGACTTCCACATTGCTGTCGGTCGCCAATTCGAGGCCGCGCAAGCCGTCCACACTCAAATGGTATTGCATGGTTTTCTCGGCTGCGTTCATGATCTGCAGCCGATAAACGTTCTCGATCTTGCCACCGGCCACGATGCGGGCCAAAGAAGCCCGATCTCGCACCACGTCCACCTTGAAAGGCTTGCGCAAACCCAAACTGGTCAACAAGGCCACGATCACCAGCGTCAAGATGGCGATGTACAACATCACGCGTGGGCGGAACACGTGACGCCAGGTTTGCTCCTTGGTCCACTTGTTTTGCATGGCGTGTTCAGTCGAATACTTCACCAGCCCCCGGGGGTAACCCACCTTGTCCATGACGGTGTCGCACACGTCCGCGCAAGCACCGCAGCCAATGCACTCGTACTGCAAGCCTTTGCGGATGTCGATGCCGGTCGGACACACTTGCACGCACAAACTGCAGTCCACGCAAGCGCCCAAGCCCAAGGCGGCCGGATCGGCCTTTTTGGAGCGCGCACCGCGAGGCTCGCCGCGCTCAGCGTCGTAGGTCACGATCAAGGTGTCCTTGTCGAACATGGCGCTCTGAAAGCGGGCATAGGGGCACATGTATTTGCACACCTGCTCACGCATGAAGCCGGCATTGCCATAAGTGGCCAACGCGTAGAAGAAGACCCAGAAGACTTCCCAGGAGCTCATATTGCCGAGGAAAAACTCCATGCCCAGCGCCTTGATCGGCGTGAAATAGCCGACAAAGGTGAAGCCGGTCCACATGGCAATGGCCAGCCAGAAGATGTGTTTGTAGACTTTCTTGAACAGCTTTTCGAGCGACATCTTCTCGCCGTCCAGGCGCATGCGGGCACTGCGGTCACCTTCGACTTTGCGTTCCACCCACATGAAGATTTCGCTGTACACCGTTTGCGGGCAGGCGTAGCCACACCACAAACGCCCGGCAATGGCCGTGAACAGGAACAAGGAGAACGCCGCGATCACCAAGATGGCGGTCAGGTAGATGAAGTCCTGCGGATACAGAACAAAACCAAAAATATAAAAACGGCGTGCGCCCAAATCAAACAGCACCGCCTGACGCTGACCCCATTCGAGCCAGGGCAGTCCGTAAAAAACCAACTGCGTGATCACCACCATCACCCAGCGCCATTTGGCAAAAATGCCCTGCACGCTGCGTGGATAAATTTTCTGCGTCGCGGCATACAGCGACACCATCTGCACTTCATCCCCGGCGCGCTCGCCCTCCCCCTTCACGGGAACAATCGGCACCACCTTGCGGGGAGAATTTTCTTGGGAGTCCAAAACATTGACCTTCAAAAAACAAGACACCCGCTAGGGGTGTCTTGATGCGTTTCACAGCTTACTTGCTTGCAGCAGGCTTGTTCGACAAGCCCCATACATAAGAAGCCAACACATGGATCTGGCCTTCCGTCAGTTTGCCGGCCTGTGCGGGCATCTGGTTGACCTTGCCGTTGTTGATCATGTTGACGATGGCGTTTTCACCCCAGCCGTGCAACCAGATGTCATCGGTCAAGTTGGGCGCGCCCATGGTCTGGTTGCCCTTGCCGTCCATGCCGTGGCAGGCCGCGCAAGCACCAAACTTGGACTTGCCCAGCGATGCCCGCAGCGAGTCATGCGGGCTGCCCGACAAGCTCAGCACATAGTGGGCCACGTTGCGCACGTCTTCGGGCGTGCCTACTGCAGCGGCCATCGGGGGCATTTGGCCCACGCGACCTTGCGTCAAGGTTTCCTTGATCTTGTCGAGCGTGCCGCCATGCAACCAGTCGGCATCGGCCAAGTTGGGGAAGCCCTTGCTGCCGCGTGCGTCCGAGCCGTGGCACTGGGCGCAGTTGTTCATGAACAAACGGTCACCAATGGCCATGGCCTGCGGGTCTTTGGACACTTCTTCGGCCGACATGCCAGCGAACTTGGCGTACAAAGGTGCCACTTCGGCGTTGGCCTTGGCCACTTCAGCGTCGTACTGACCGGCTGAAGTCCAACCGAATTTGCCCGCGTTGTTGCCAGCTCCAGGGTACATGGCCAGGTAAATCAAGGCAAAGATGATGGTGATGATGAACAGGCCCACCCACCAGCGCGGCAGTGGGTTGTTCATTTCACGCAGGTCACCGTCCCACACGTGGCCGGTGGTGTTGTCATTGGCCGTCATGGCCTTGGCCTTGCCGCTGAACCAAAGCAGGATCAAGCAGGCAATGATCGCGACGAGCGTGATGCCGGCCACATACAAGTGCCAGAAATTGCTGATGAAGTCACTCATTTCGATTCCTTTAATTTTTTATGTGCTGAGGACGATTCAGTCATCCTGACGAAACGGCAGTTGTGCGGCTTCGTCAAAGTTGGCCTGGTTGCGGCGTGACATGGCCCACCACACGATGCCCATGAAGATGGCAAAGGTGAGCACGGTCACGATGGAGCGCAGGGTATTGATGTCCATGGCTGAGTCCTTCGCTTATTTGCGGTGAATGCCCATGCCTTGCAGGTAGGCGATGACGGCCTCCAGCTCGGTCTTGCCCTTCACGTCGTCCGTGGCCTTGGCAATTTCTTCGTCGCTGTACGGCGCACCCAGGGTCCGCAGGCCTTTCATGTGGGCGGGCAAGCTCGCACCATCCACCGTGTTCTTGGCCAACCAGGGGTAAGCGGGCATGTTCGACTCGGGCACCACGTCGCGTGGGTTGGTCAAGTGGATGCGGTGCCATTCGTCGCTGTAGCGGCCGCCCACACGGGCCAAATCAGGCCCTGTGCGCTTGGAGCCCCACTGGAAGGGGTGGTCGTACACGAACTCACCGGCCACCGAGTAAGACCCGTAGCGCAGCGTTTCAGCGCGGAAGGGGCGGATCATCTGTGAGTGGCAGTTGTAGCAACCTTCACGCACATAGACGTCACGACCAGCCACTTGCAGCGCGGTGTAAGGCTTGAGGCCTTCCACCGGCTGGGTGGTGGATTTCTGGAAGAACAGCGGCACGATTTCGACCATGCCACCGAACAGCAACACGATGAGGATCAGCACGATCATCAAAAAGTTGCTGGTTTCGATTTTCTCGTGGGACATACCGCCCGATTTTTGGTTTTGAGCCATTGTGTATTTCTCCTCAGGCGTGGGCTGTCAAGCCAGGAATTTGAACTTCGACGGAACGACCTTGGGTCGCTGTCTTGATCACGTTCCACAACATCACACACATGCCGCCCAGGTACAACAAACCACCCAGCAAACGCAGCACATAGAAGGGATAAGTGGCCTTGACGGACTCCACGAAGGTGTAAGTCAAGGTGCCGTCGGCGTTGACAGCGCGCCACATCAGACCTTGCATCACACCGGCAATCCACATCGCAGCGATGTAAATCACGATGCCGATGGTGGCGGTCCAGAAGTGCAGCTCAATGGCCTTGACGCTGTACATCTTTTTCTGACCGAACAGACGGGGAATCAGGTAGTACATCGAACCCATGGTCACCAGACCCACCCAGCCCAAAGCACCCGAGTGCACGTGGCCCACGGTCCAGTCGGTGTAGTGGCTCAAGGCGTTGACGGTCTTGATGGACATCATCGGACCTTCGAAGGTCGACATGCCGTAGAAAGACAAGGACACGATCAGGAACCGCAGGATCGGGTCGTCGCGCAGTTTGTGCCATGCACCCGACAAAGTCATGATGCCGTTGATCATGCCGCCCCAGCTGGGAGCCAAAAGGATCAGCGAGAAGACCATGCCGATCGACTGGGTCCAGTCAGGCAAGGCGGTGTAGTGCAAGTGGTGGGGACCGGCCCACATGTAGGTGAAGATCAGGGCCCAAAAGTGCACGATCGACAGGCGATACGAATACACAGGGCGCTCGGCTTGCTTGGGGATGAAGTAATACATCATGCCTAGGAAACCCGCTGTGAGGAAGAAGCCCACCGCGTTGTGGCCATACCACCACTGCACCATGGCGTCCTGCACACCGGCATAGGCCGAGTAGGACTTCATCATGCCCACGGGCAGTGCAGCGCTGTTGACCAGGTGCAGCAAAGCCACGGCAATGATGAACGCACCAAAGAACCAGTTGGCCACATAGATGTGACGGACCTTGCGGGTGCCCACGGTGCCAAAGAACACGACGGCAAACGCCACCCAGACCAGTGTGATCAGGATGTCAATGGGCCATTCGAGTTCGGCGTATTCTTTGCCGCTGGTGTAACCCAATGGCAAGGAAATGGCCGCCAGCAAGATGACCAATTGCCAACCCCAGAAGGTGAAAGCAGCCAGTTTGTCGCTGAACAGACGAACGTTGCAGGTGCGCTGCACCACGTAATAGGCCGAGGCGAACAAGCCGCAACCGCCAAACGCAAAAATCACCGCATTGGTGTGCAGTGGGCGCAAGCGGCCATAACTGAGCCATGGAATGCCCAGGTTCAACTCGGGCCAGGCCAGCTGGGCCGCAATGATCACGCCCACCAGCATGCCCACCACACCCCAGACCACCGTCATGATGGCGAACTGCCGCACAACGGTGTCGTTGTACGAAGTCGCCTGCATATTGGCAAATTTCATTTTCACCTCTTCTTTTTAAAAACTTCTTTTCCGAGTGTGCCCGGGTGTACACCGATCACACTTGATCAATGTCAATCGTTGCGCAATATCCGCTCACCTTCGGCCTCAATGTCTTCAAATTGGCCCCGATGAATGGCCCACCACAGGCCTGCCAGAATGAAAAACACCAAACCCACCGACAAGGGGATCAGCAAATACAGAATGTCCATGTCGCTTCTTTCATACTTTGGAACTACTGACGGACAAGTCTTGCGACAAGCGCAGTGCGTTCAAGACCACCAGCAAGGAGCTGAGCGCCATGCCCAAGCCCGCAGCCCAGGCCGGCAAGTCACCCATCAAAGCCAAGGGGATGCAGGCCGCGTTGTACAAAGCCGCCCAAAGCAGGTTCTGCTTGACGATCCGCAGGGTTTGTCGGCTGCGCAAAAGGGTCTGCACCAAAACCTCCAGCTGCCCGCCCATGAGCACAAAGTCGGCTTTGCTCTGGGCCAGCGGCACCGCTTGACCCAAGGCAAAAGACACGTCCGCACCCGCCAACACCGGGCCATCGTTGAGACCGTCGCCCACCATGGCCACATGGTGGCCCTGTGCTTGCCAAGCCTGAACCGCTTGCAATTTGTCTTGCGGGCTGCAGGCACCACGGGCTTGCTCAATGCCCACGTCTGCAGCCACCTGGGTCACGGCACTTGGGGCATCGCCTGACAACACTTGCAGCGACAGCCCCAAGGACTTGAGCTGCGCCACCACCGAAGCGGCTTCGGGCCGAATTTCTTCGGCCAACTCGAAAGTCGCCAACCACCCGGCATCGTCCGCCAGGCTCACTTGCAAATGCGTGCCCGCATAAACCGGGGCCTGACAAAAAGCGGCTGAGCCCAGACGCAAGTTCAACGTCTGCGCAGGCACACTCAAGCGCCCGCAAACGCCCTGCCCGGCTGTTTCGGAAACCGCCTGTGCATCCAGCAACTCCAAGGCGCTCAGGGCATTTTGTGTCTCAGCGCGGCGGCGGGCTTCGGACCACAAGGCCCGTGACACCGGGTGCAAGGAATGACGCGCCAAGGCCGATGCCCACTGCAAAGCCTGATCAGCGGTCACGCCATCGCGTGTGTGAATCCGTGCCACTTCAAATGCATCGCGGGTCAGTGTGCCGGTCTTGTCAAAGATCACGGTGTCGATGCAGGCCAGGTTTTGCAAAGCCTCCAGCCTGCGCACCAGCACGCCGCTGCGGGCCAAAGCGCCCGCAGTGGCCAACATGGCTGCGGGCGTGGCCAAAGACAAGGCGCACGGGCAAGTCACGATCAACACGGCCACCGCCACCATGAGCGCATGGGCCGGATCGGTCGGCCACCAGTAAACGGCCGAAGCCAAGGACGCCAGAAGGACGGCGATCAAAAAAGGCTTGGCCCAGCGGTCCACCAACAAGGCCATGGACGGCTTGGACAGCGAGGCGTTTTCCATCAGCGACACGATCTGCGCGTAGCGCGTGGACGCGCCCACCTGCTCGATCTGCACGGCAATCGTGCCGCTCAGGTTATGGCTGCCCGCAATCACGCGGTCACCGGCTTGGCGAGCCAAGGGTCGTGACTCTCCGGTCAGCAAGGCTTCATCGACCTGGGTTTGCCCGGCCAGCACCAAACCGTCACCGGCCAAGGCCTCGCCCGGCATGACCTCGATCACATCGCCCACAGCCAAACGACGGATCGACATCAAGGCCCATTGGCCATCGGGCATGCGCTTGCGCACGCTGTCGGGCAAGCGGTTGAGCACGGCTTCCAGCGCGCCCGCCGTGCGGTCGCGCATGCGTTGCTCGAGCCAACGACCCATCAACAAGAAGAAAACAAACATGGTCAGCGAGTCGAAATAGACCTCGGCCCCAAAAGGGCCGCTCGGCTCAAAGGTGCCGATGCTGCTGACCACAAAAGTGACCACCATGCCCAAAGCCACCGGCAAATCCATGCTGATTTGGCGGTGGCGCAGATCGCGCCAAGCGCTGCGTAAAAACGGGGTACACGAAAAAAACACCACCGGCAGGGACAACACCCAAGAGGCCCAGCGCAGCAAATGCACCATCTCGGGCGTGATGTCCCCCGGCTCGGTCACATAGACCGGGGTCGCGTACATCATGACCTGCATCATGCACAGCGCAGCCACCGCCAAACGCCAGACCATGCGCCGCGCTTCCTGGCGGCGTCTCTCGTGCGCATGGGCATCGTTGGCCGGTATGGCTTTGTAGCCCAAGCGCTCGACCGACTGCATCCATTCGGATGGCCGCGTCACATCGGGCGACCAGACCACCAGCCCTCTGTGGCTGGCGGCATTGACCTGCACAGACGACACGCCCGGAACCGCACGCAGCGCGTCTTCGAGGGTGATGGCGCAGGCTGCGCAATGCATGCCTTCAAACACCACACTGGAACTCCAGCAACCGGCGTGTGTGCTGGCTGGCAAGCTGAACGCCGCCCACTCTTGGGGCTCGTCCAGCAGTTTCAGGCGCTGCACCTCTTGCGCATCATCGGCTGGGACAGCCTGAAACGACAGAGGGGGCAGGACATTGACTTGAGTCATGTCTGAACGATAAGCCCTGGCCCTGACATGAAGCTTGATGTGCATCAAGAACCGCGAGCTTGCTGAGAATTAAGCTGAAGTTTTCAACGATGCTGAGGAGCACCTTATGTACACACGCATTCTTGTGGCCACCGATGGTTCAAACCTGTCCAAAAAAGCCGTGACCCACGCCATCCAGCTGGCCGCCACCTGCGGCGCAGAATTGGTGGCCCTGAAAGTGGTGCCCCGCTACCCTCAGGCCTATTTTGAAGGCAGCATTCCCCTGTCGGTCCAAGAAGTCAGCCGCATCGAAGGCCAATGGACCGAAGCGGCCAAGGCTGCGCTGGACACGGTACAAAAAGCCGCCAAGGCCAAAGGCGTGAGTGCCAAGGGCGTCACGGTGAAATCGGATGTGGTGTCGGACGCCATCATCGCTACGGCCAAAAAACAAAAAGCCGATCTGATCGTGATGGCCTCGCATGGCCGCAAAGGCATCAAGCGCTTGCTTTTGGGCAGCGAGACCCAGCAGGTGCTGACGCACTCGCACGTCCACGTGCTCGTCTTGCGTTAAGGTTCACGGGCACCTTCGGGTGCCCGCCGGTGGTGTCTGCGCGCGAAAACAGTTGTCATAAAATAGTTTTCACATTCACACAGACATCATCACTTTGAAAAACTTCGTTTCATTTTTCACAGCACGCCTGCATCTGCGCCATGGCTGGCTGAACTGGCCACTGCTGGCACTTTTGTGTTGCCTGGCATGGCATGCCACCCCATTGCGCGCACAAGAACTGGTGATCGAAAGCTGGCGCAAGGACGATCAGATTTTCTGGGACCGGGTCATCATTCCGGCGTTTCAGAAAAAGCACCCCGGCATCCGTTTGAAGTTTGCCCCTGAAGAAGCCCTGCTCTACGACGGCCGCTTGTACTCGCGACTGTCGAGCCGTGTGGCCGGTGATGTGGTGTTTTGCCGGCCCTTTGATGGCGGCTTGCGATTGAACGACAAAGGCTTTTTGCAGCCTTTGAGCGAAAACCAACTCGAAAACTTCAGCCCCGAAGCGCGCAGAGCCTGGACCACTGACGATGACAAAACCACTTTTTGCCTGCCGGTGGCTTATGTGATTCACGGGATTTTTTACAACAAACAAATCTTCAAGCAGCACCACATCGAGCCGCCCAAGACCTTGGCGCAATTCATGGAGGGGCTGCAAAAACTGGCCAGCGCAGGGCAAACCACCCCCTTGGCCTTGGGCACCGCCGACATGTGGGAAGCCACGCAGGTGATCTTCACGGGCATGGGCCCCAATTTTGGGAAGGCGAAAAAGCGCGCCAAGGCTTGATGAACGGCAGCAAAAAATTCACCGACCCTGAGTTCATCAAGGTCTGGAAGATGATGAGCCAGTTCAAGCCTTTCATGCACCCCAAACAGTCTGAAATGTCCAACGGCGACATGCAGCTTTTGTTCGCCACAGGCCATGCGGCCATTTACCCCACAGGCTCTTGGGACCTGGACTTTTTGCGCAGCACGAGTTTTGCCTACAAAAAGCAAATCGACATGGGCATCTTCAAGCCCCCGGTGGAGAACGCCCAGCAGCGTTGCCACATCTCGGTTCACCCCGACTTTGGCATCGGCATCAACAAAAACACCAAGCACCCCGAAGCCGCCCGCAAGCTGATCGACTGGCTGGCATCGGCCGAATTTGCCCAATTGATGACCGACACGCTCAGCGGCTTTTATTCGCTGTCCAAACACCCGGTGAACATCACCGATCCCTTGAGCCGGGAGATGGTGGACTGGCGCAAGGAGTGCGGCGACACGATCCGCATCAATGCCGAACGACTCAACCGCGTTTGGCCCTCGATGGAAGAGGAGCTTTGGTATGCGAACGTGAAAGTGATCAACCAGGAGATGACGCCCGAAGAGGCTGCGAAATACATCCAGCGCATTCAGGACAAAAACGCCTGCCTCAAGTGAACACTGCCGACATGAAAAAGACCGCCTTGGCGGTCTTTTTCATGGGGCCATGCCGATCAGGCAAACAAGGCCTTGTACTGATCGCGCAGCAGGTTCTTTTGCACCTTGCCCATGGTGTTGCGGGGCAACTCAGGCACCACAAAGCACTTCTTGGGAATCTTGAAGTTGGCCAGCTTGGCTTTCAACTCGGCGATGACAGCATCGGGCTGCACAGTCGCGCCTGCTTTTGCAATCACCACCGCCACACCGACCTCGCCAAAGTCCGGATGCGGCACGCCCACCACGGCGCTTTCGGCCACGCCCTTCATCTCGTTGATGTAGCCCTCGATCTCGGCGGGGTACACGTTGTAGCCGCCGCTGATGATCAGGTCCTTGCTGCGGCCCACGATGGTCACGTAGCCCCGCTCATCCACCTTGCCCACGTCACCGGTCTTGAAATAACCGTCAGCGGTGAACTCTTCGGCAGTCTTCTCGGGCATGCGCCAGTAGCCTTTGAACACATTAGGTCCCTTGACCTGGATGCCGCCAATTTCGCCCACCGGCAGGTCCTGCCCATCGTCACCGCGCACGCGCAGCGAAACACCGGGCAAAGGAAAGCCCACCGTGCCGCCACGGCGTTCTGACTGCTTGGCATAGCGCTTGTCTGGGGCATAGGGGTTGGAAGTCAACATGGCGGTCTCGCTCATGCCGTAGCGCTCCAAGATGGTGTGGCCCGTGCGCTCTTGCCATTCGGTGAAGGTCTCGATCAGCAAAGGGGCCGAGCCTGCAATGAACAAACGCATCGGCTTGACGGCTGCCTTGTTGAGGCTGGGCTCGGCCAGCATGCGCACATACAAAGTGGGCACGCCCATGAACACCGTGGCCTTGGCCATGTGCGCAATGGCACGCTTGGGGTCGAACTTGGCCATCCAGATCATCTTGCTGCCGTTGATCAGGGCACCATGGATCGCCACAAACAAACCATGCACATGGAAGATGGGCAATGCGTGAATGAGCACATCACCACGGCCTTCAGGCCCTCCGGTCGCCGTCCAGCCCCAGTAATCCTTGAGTGTGAGTGCGTTGCTCAGCATGTTGCCGTGCGTGAGCATGGCCCCTTTGCTGCGGCCGGTGGTGCCGCTGGTGTAGAGGATGGCAGCCAGGTCATCGGCCTTGCTCTCGACAGGCTGGTGCTGGTCGCTGTGGTGCGCTGCGCGATCGAGCAGGCTACCTGTGCGGTCGTCGTTCAGGGTGAACACATGCTGCGTGCCCGCTTTGAAAGCAATCTTGCTGACCCAGCCAAAGTTGGCACCACTGCACACCACCACGGCCGGCTCGGCATTGCCGATGAAGTACTCGATCTCGGCGCTCTGGTAGGCCGTGTTGAGTGGCAAAAACACATAGCCGGCCCGCAAAGTGGCCAAGTAAAGCATCATGGCTTCGACCGATTTCTCGACCTGCACGGCCACGCGACTGCCTTCGGGCAAATCCAGCGACTGCAGCAAATTGGCCATCATGGCCGTGGCACGGTCCAAGTCGGCCCAGCTGTACAGCAGACCTTCATCGGTCTCCACCGCCGTGGCCTTCAGGTCAGAGGGAAATGCGGCACGCAAGGCCGAGTACAAATTGTGAGAGCTCATGGGTGTGATTCAAGTGTGAAGAAAAAAGAGGAAGCGCAGGGTCACTGAAACCGTTGAACGCATCAATCCAGCTTGGCACCAGAGGCCTTGACCACCTGCGACCATTTGGACAATTCCTTTTTGATGAAGCCATCAAATTGCGCGCCTGTGAGGTTGGGGAAATCTGCCCCCTGCCCGGCCCACACGGCTTTGGCTTCATCAGATTGGCAGGCGCGGCGCACCTCTTCGACCATGCGGGCCTGCGCATCGGCTGGCGTGCCTTTGGGTGCCCAGATCCCATACCAGGTGGACACGGTGTAATCGGGCAAACCCAATTCGGTGGAGCACGGCACATCGGGGAAGGCCGCATTGCGCTTGCTGCCAGACACCATCAAGGCTTTGAGGCGGCCGCTCTTGATGTGCGTGGCCGAAGACCCCAGCCCATCAAACAACATGTCGATGTTGCCCGCGATCAAGTCCTGCAAAGCAGGCCCTGCACCGCGGTAAGGAATGTGCGTGATGAAGGTCTTGGTCTGCAGCTTGAACAACTCGCCCGCCAGGTGGTGCGAGGTGCCACCGCCGGCCGAGCCGTAGTTGAAGCGGCCAGGGCTTTTTTTGACTTCGTCAAGAAACGCTTTGAAATCGGTGTTGTGGAACTTTTTGGGGTTGACCACCAGCACCTGTGGCACGTTGGCCACCAGGATCAATGGCACCAAATCACGCTCCAGGTCGTAGTCCAGCTTGGGGTACATGAATGGCGCAATCGTGTGGTGCACAGCGCCCATGAAATAGCTGTAGCCATCGGGCGAACTTTTGGCCGCCACGCTGGCCCCGAGCGTGCCGCCTGCCCCACCCCGGTTGTCGATGATCAGCTGCTTGCCCGTCAATTTGGAAAACTGTGCCGACAGGGGCCGCGCAAACGCATCGGTGCCCCCACCCGCAGGAAAAGGCACGATCAAGGTCACCGGCTTGGCAGGCCAGGTGCTTTGCGCTTGGGCCAAGCCGGAGCCCGTTGCAGCCAGGGAGGCGGCGTACTTGAGAACGCTGCGGCGGTTGATGGGGGCGTTGAATGCGGTCATGGGTGTCTCCTCTTGATGGAATGTGTGCAATCGAAAATGGATGGAATTAGAAATACAAACGCGCCACATCATCCGACACCGGGATGCGGCCCTGGGCCAGGCCCAGGCGGTGGCGGTCAAGCCTGCGCAAGTCATACAGGTAATTGACCATCAGGCCAAACGACTGCTTGACCCCTTTGCTGGACAGGTCGGCCGCCCAGTGGATGTGCTCCACGCGTGCGCCGTTGCCTAAATGGAAACGGGCGACCGGATCGAGCGGTCGTTCCTCGCTCAACTCTTGGCCCAGGTAATGCGCAGCACAGGCCAACAGCCATTGGCGCAAGGCCGACTTTTCCGGCAAGGTGGGCATCGGCTCCAGCGCCGACAGCACATGTTCCGCACCTGCAGGCTCAAAGCCCACTGCGCGGCCAAGCTGGGCCCTCATTTTTTCAGGCGTGGCCTCCAGCATGCGGCTGGCGTTTTTGCCCAGCCAACTCCTGAAACCCGGAATGGGGGACAAGGTGGCAAAGGTTTTGAGTTTGGGGAAATCAGCCCGCAAAGTCTCGACCACGCGTTTGATCAGCGAATCGCCAAAACTCACGCCCTTGAGGCCAGGCTGCGTGTTGCTGATGGAATAAAAAATCGCGGTCGTGGCCCGGCTCAAATCCACAGCCTCCGCCGATTCGTCCAGCAGCGGGCTGATGCTGCTGGCAATCTCGTCCATGAACGCGACTTCCACGAAAATCAGGGGCTCATCGGGCAAGCGGGGATGGAAAAAGCCATAGCAGCGGCGGTCCGAATCGAGCCGGTTTTTCACATCGCCCCAGCTCTTGATGTCGTGCACCGCTTCGTACTTGATCAGCTTCTCCACCAAACTGGCTGGCGAATCCCAGCTGATGCGCCGCAATTCCAGAAAAGCCACATCGAACCAGGTCGTGAACAGGTTTTCCAACTCGGCCTCAAGGGCCAGGACACGCTTGTTTGACTTCAGGACCGGCATCAACTCCTGCCGCAGGTCCACCAAAAAACGCATGCCTTCCGGGAACACCGCAAAGCGTTGCAGCAAGCGGGTGCGCGGCGACACAAGAGCTTTGCGCAAACGGATCTCGGCCACGCCTTCATCGGGCGTGCCCACCGCCGCTTCGTATTGCTCACGGGCCGCTTTCACTTTGCTGGCATCCGGTGCAAATTGTTCACTCATCAGCAGCCAGCAGTCCTGGCGCTGCTCCGGTGTGGCTTTGCTGTACCACTGGGCCACGCCCCTGGCCCGTTTGCCCCCTTCGACCTCGCTCACACTGGGGTCCACAATGGCCTGCAACTCGGTCAAGGTGCGGCGCAAGACGCGTGGCGACAGAGCCTCTTCTTTCTGGCGCAAGGTGGCGTTGAGCCGCTCACGCGAAGACCGGACCTGAGGCCCTTTGTCTGCCGCGGTTTTGGTCGCTCGCCCATCCTGGCGGGCATCCTGGCGAGCATCCGCAGCTGCAGGCTTTTGGCCGTCACGCTTGCCCGCAGGCAACCAGCCCGCCACCGTGCGTCCAATCCATTCCGATGTGTTCATGTCGAGACCCCAAGCTTGTTGTGTTCGTTGCTGGCCACCGCGATGCGGCTTTTGCTCTGGCGCGCGAGTTGGCGCAAGGCCTCGCGCTGCCGGGTCAGATGGGTGCGCATGGCCGCTTCCGAGCCTTCGGCATCGCGTGCTTTGAGGGCCGCAAAAATCGCCATGTGCTCGGCCAGCGACTGGCTCAAACGCCCCGGCGCGTTCAGTTGCTGCAAACGCGCCAGCTTGAGGATCTTGCGCAGATCCCCAATCACTTGCGCCAACCATTTGTTGCCGGCAATGGCGATGATGGCTTCATGGATGGCCAAGTTGGCCGCGTAGTAATCCGGAATACGGCCTTGTGCTGCGCTGTCCTCCAGCTGCTGATGCAGCCCCACCAGCGCCACAATGTCGGCATCGCTGGCCTGCAATGCCGCCTCGTAAGCACAGCGCCCTTCAAGCAAGGCGATGACCGGAAAGATGTCATCGAGGTCTTGCTCCGTCACTTCGTTGACGAAACAGCCCCGGCGCGGCTCATGCCGAATGAGCCCTTCTGCGGTCAAGACTTTCAGCGCTTCGCGCAAGGGCGTGCGTGAAATCGCCAGTTGCTCGCACAAACGGCTTTCGTCCACAAACGCACCGGGCGACAAAGCACCAGAAAAGATCAAGTCGCGCAGTTGCTGCGCCACCTGTTCGTGCAAGGAATTGACGTGTCCGGCCATCTGATCGATTCGGGTAATTTTCTGTAATTACGCGTAATTACACATCAAGAAAACGCACTTGTCGAGACACTGTGAGGGCCAAAAGACCCAGAGAAACCCTGACGAAAAAGTTGGAGGTGGGCCAGCACTGCGTATCCCACATGCGGTGTTCATAAGCGACACCGATCAACCGAGCTTGTGACTCAAAATCACGCCCACCCTACCCCTTCTCTAGCGCATGACCCACATCACCGACCTCAACGCCAGTCAACTGTCCGACAAGATCCATTCACGGCAACTGTCCTGTCGCGAAGTGATGCAGGCCTACCTGCAACGGATCGCTGAGCTGAACCCGAAGTACAACGCCATTGTCAACCTGGCTTCACCCGACGCCTTGATGGCGCAGGCGCTTGAACGGGACGAAGACCTTTCAGGTGGCCAGTCTCGAGGCTGGCTGCATGGCATTCCACAAGCCATCAAGGACACGGGCCATGCGATGGGTTTTCCTTCCACACTGGGCAGCGAATTGCTCCGCCAATCCATGCCTGCGCGGGACAGCATCATCACCGAACGCGTGAAAGCCGCCGGAGCCATCGTGATCGGCAAAACCAATATGCCAGAGATGGGCTTGGGCTCTCACACTTTCAACACCCTATTCGGGGTCACACCCAACGCCTGGGACACCACGGTCAGTGCCGGCGGCAGCAGTGGTGGTGCGGCTGTGGCACTGGCGCATCGCTTGTTGCCGGTGGCCGATGGTTCTGACTTCATGGGCAGCCTGCGCAATCCAGCGGGCTGGAACCACCTCTTTGGCATGCGTCCGTCCCAAGGCCGTGTGCCCTATGGCCCAGGCGCAGACGTGTGGATAGACCAACTCAGCACCGAGGGTCCCATGGCCCGCAGCGTTCAGGATTTGGCCAAACTGCTGGCTACCCAGGCCGGCCATGACCCCAGGTTGCCCCTGTCCATTCAAGGCGGCTTGGACGTGTCGCAACTTCAATACACACCGGAGGCCCTGAAGGGTTTGAGGATCGGCTGGCTGAGCGATCTGGACGGGCATTTGGCCATGGAAGACGGCATCCTGCCAGTTTGCGAAGAAGCCCTTCAGGTCATGGCGGGTGCTGGGGCACATGTCAGTGCCCTGCCCCACGGCTTTGATGCCCGGGCACTGTGGGATTGCTGGCTGGTGTGGCGACGTGCCCTGGTGGGGCCCAAGGTGGCCGCCTTGTTGTCTTTGCCCCATGCACGGGAAAAACTCAAACCCGAAGCCCTGTGGGAATACGACAACGCGCAAGCTCTGTCCTACATGGCATTTCAACGTGCTAGCCAAAAACGCACAGGGTTCTACAACCACCTGCGCAAACTGTTGGAGACCCATGACGTGTTGGCCCTGCCCGTGGCCCAGGTCTGGCCCTTCCCTTTGCAAGAGCGCTGGCCACAACACATCGGCGATCGCGCCATGGACACCTACCACCGCTGGATGGAGTGCACGATCTACGCCACGCTGGCAGGACTGCCCGCCATCAGCCTGCCCGCGGGCTTTCACCCGACCAAGCCCTGGCCGATGGGGATTCAGCTCATTGGCAAACCGCAGGGCGATCTGGCCCTGCTGCAAGTGGCTGCGGCCTACGAAGCGGTTCGCGCCGATTGGCTGCAACAGCGGCCAGCCGCCGCCTGATCATTTATTCGGTCAACTCCAACACGGTGGTGTGGCCTTGTGCCATGGGCCAAGTCAGGCCGACCACCTTTTCACCGTTGAAGACACCTGCCACGCTGCGCTGCGCGGCATCGCTCAAGCGCAGCCGACTGGCGGCGCTGCCCGCACCCGGCGGCACCCCCGGCAAAGTGCTCTGGCCATCCAGGCTCATGGCATCGCGCCCTGGATCGAAGTAACCCCGTGGCCGGACAAAACTGAGCACCGACTGTGCAGCTTTGTCCGCGTCATTGACGCGCTCTGGCCGCATGTTGATCAAGGCACTGGAGCGCGGAAAAGCACTGCGATAAATGTGCGTGGTGGCGTAGCCTGCGGCCTGAATGACGAATTCATAAGTGGCGTCGCCTCGGGCCTTGAAGGGACCCCAAACACCATCCGTACCCACCGTCTGCGTGTGGACCGCAGCACCCGCGCGCTGGCCCGTGGCGGCGTTGGTTTCATAAACCTCCAAGCGCGCACCACGCAAAGGCAAGTTGTTGACGAAGTTTCCTGAGGCTGCATCCAGTGGGTCCACACCCAGGCCGACCAATTTGCCATTCAGCACCACTTGGGCTTGACGAGCAATCGCCAGTTGCGGTGCGCGGCCAGTGATGAAGCGGTACGTGGCCTCGAATGCGGGCACGGAATAAGACGTTTCGCGGTGGTCAATTTTGGGAATGACCACATTGGTCGCGCCTTTGAGTTCGGGTCCATCAAAGCCCACCATCGTGGGCTTGCCCTTCATGCCCAGCCACAGACCATCGGGTTGCGCGTATTTGTCGTTGTTGTCCGACCGGATGGTCATCCAGCGGGTGGGCCCACACACCTCGTCGCCCTGTGCGTTTTTGAGGGCATTGAGCTGCTTCAAAAAGGGGCCAGTTCCTGAAAACTCGTTGGCCTCGTTCACACCGGGAATGGCTTGCACGCCATGGTTGGGCGTGCCGCCCAAGATGGCGTGGCTGACCACCGCCGCCCCACCGCCGTTGCAAACGAAGTTGCGAATCGCATTGCCACCCCGTGAATTGCCCACCAGGACGACTTGGCTTGCACCGGTTCGGCGCATGACCGCCTGAACTTCATCGCGCAAATACGCCATGTGCTCGGCGGTGGAGGTGCGCCCGGCTTGCGCCTTGTTGTCCGCATCGCGCGCCAAGGGATAAGGCACATCGATGGCGTGCAAACGCTCCGTCGGCCAGCCATTGGACTCAAAACGCCAAACGGTGGCTTGCCACAAAGCGGCCGAATCGCCGTTGCCATGCACAAACACAATCGGCGGCTTGTCCTGATCGGTGCCCGATACGGTGGTGGCACAGCCACCCAAGAGTGTGATGGCAAGCGCAACAATGCCCAGCGTTCGGCGGTGTGCGTTCATGACGGCCCTTTCATGTGCTTGTGAAAAAACACATCGTCGGCCAAGTCAGCGCTGCGGGCTGACTCCTAAGTGTCAGCGGGTGCGGTGTTCGCGGCGTCCACACCAAAACCAGAAAAAAGCACCCAAGACGATCATGGGTACACACAGCCACTGCCCCATGCTCATGCCCAGGCTGAGCAGGCCCAAATGGGCATCAGGCTCGCGGAAGTACTCGGCCACAAAGCGGAACACCCCGTAGCCAAACAAGAAGGCAAAAGCCACCTGCCCTTGCGCACGCGGCTTGCGAGCATAGAGCCACAGCAGCACAAAGAGCAACAAGCCTTCCATCAGGAACTGGTAGATCTGCGAGGGATGGCGCGGCACATCGCCCGCCCCACGGAACAGCATGGCCCAAGGCAAACTCGGGTCGGCCACGCGGCCCCACAGTTCGCCGTTGATGAAGTTGCCAATGCGGCCTGCCGCCAAGCCGGTGGGCACGCAGGGGGCCACAAAGTCCATCACTTGCAAAAACGGCCGTTGGCGCGTCCAGGCAAACCAGACCATGGAAGCCATCACACCCAGCATGCCGCCATGAAAGCTCATGCCGCCTTGCCAGACCGCCAAAATTTCGAGGGGATGGGCGGCGTAATAGCCGGGCTTGTAAAACAGGCAGTAGCCGATGCGGCCGCCCAGCACCACACCCAACACACCCAAAAACAGGATGTCTTCCACATCTTGCCGGGTCCACTGGGGCAATTGGGCAAAAGGCAAATGCCGCAAGCGGCGTGTCCCAAGCCAGTAAAACAGCGCAAAAGCAGCCAGGTAAGTCACGCCGTACCAGTGGACAGCCAAAGGCCCCACTTGCAGGGCCACGGGATCGATGGAGGGATGGATCAGCATGGAGAGCGATTGTGCCTGCAAAGACAGGCACACACCGCGTGATCCATCACAGGCAGATCAATCGAGCAAGGACAGATCGCGCACCGCGCCCTTGTCGGCCGAGGTGGCCAGCAGGGCATAGGCCTTGAGCGCAGCCGACACCTTGCGTGGGCGAGGCAGCGCGGGCTTCCAGCCCAGCTTGTCTTGCTCGGCACGGCGCTTGGCCAGCTCTTCGTCGCTCACCAGCACGTTGATCGAACGGTTGGGGATGTCGATGCGGATGCGGTCGCCGTTGCGCACCAAGCCAATGTTGCCACCCGCTGCCGCTTCGGGCGAGCAGTGACCGATCGACAGGCCCGAGGTACCGCCCGAAAAGCGGCCATCAGTCAGCAAGGCACAGGCTTTGCCCAGACCCTTGGACTTGATGTAACTGGTGGGGTAGAGCATTTCCTGCATGCCAGGGCCGCCCTTGGGGCCTTCGTAGCGCACGACCACGATGTCGCCCGCCTTGACCTTGTCACCCAGGATGTTTTCCACGGCTTCGTCCTGCGACTCGACCACGTGGGCTGGGCCTTCAAACACGAGCAGGCTGTCGTCGACGCCCGCGGTCTTGACCACGCAGCCGTCCAGCGCGATGTTGCCGCGCAGCACCGCCAGGCCACCTTCCTTGTTGAAAGCGTGCTCAATGGAGCGGATGCAGCCTTCGGCGCGGTCGGTGTCCAGGCTCGGCCAGCGGGTGTTCTGGCTGAACGCGACTTGCGTGGGAATGCCGGCAGGACCGGCCATGTAGAAGTGCTTGACCTCGTCCGACGGGTTGCGGGCGATGTCCCACTTGTCCAGCGCGTCTTTCATGGTCTTGGCGTGCACGGTGGGCACATCGGTGTGCAGGCGGCCTGCACGGTCCAGCTCACCCAAGATGCCCATGATGCCGCCTGCGCGGTGCACGTCTTCGATGTGGTACTTGTTGGTGTTGGGCGCGACCTTGCACAGCTGGGGCACGATTTTCGACATGCGGTCGATGTCGGCCATGGTGAAGTCGATCTCGGCTTCCTGGGCAATCGCCAGCAGGTGCAAGATGGTGTTGGTGGAGCCACCCATGGCGATGTCCAGCGCAATCGCGTTTTCAAAGGCCTTGAAGCCCATCGAACGGGGCAACAAGGTGTCGTCGCCCTGCTCGTAGTAGCGCTTGGCCATCTCCACGATCGTGCGGCCGGCTTGCTTGAACAGCTGCTCGCGGTCGGCGTGCGTGGCGACCACGGTGCCGTTGCCGGGCAAGGCCAAGCCCAAGGCCTCAGCCAGGCAGTTCATGGAGTTGGCGGTGAACATGCCCGAGCACGAACCGCAGGTGGGGCAAGCCGAGCGCTCGATTTCGGCCAGATCGGCATCGCTCACCTTGTCGTCGGCGGCCATCACCATGGCGTCGATCAGGTCGAGCTTTTTGAATTCCATGACTTGCGTTTGGGGGTTGGCCAAACGCACCTTGCCCGCTTCCATGGGGCCGCCCGACACAAAAATCACGGGGATGTTCAGGCGCATGGCAGCCATCAACATGCCGGGGGTGATCTTGTCGCAGTTGGAGATGCAGACGATCGCGTCCGCGCAGTGGGCGTTGACCATGTACTCGACCGAGTCGGCAATGATGTCGCGGCTGGGCAGCGAATACAGCATGCCGTCGTGGCCCATGGCGATGCCGTCGTCCACGGCGATGGTGTTGAACTCCTTGGCCACACCGCCTGCGGCTTCGATCTCACGCGCCACCAGTTGGCCCAGGTCTTTCAGGTGCACATGGCCGGGCACAAACTGGGTGAAGGAGTTGGCAATCGCGATGATCGGTTTGCTGAAGTCATCGTCCTTCATGCCGGTGGCACGCCACAAAGAGCGGGCACCCGCCATGTTGCGGCCGGCGGTGGAGGTCTTGGAACGGTAAGCGGGCATGGGGGCTCCAGTCGTGGAAAACGTCAAAAACTGCCCTGATTATCGCCCAGCCCAACCACCCACAAAGCCAAAAGCCCCATACCCCCAGTCACCAAGAAGTCACTGCGCAGCAGGCTTGGCCGCGCTACACTCTGCTCAAGCACTCGATGAGCTGCCTGCGACCGTTCAACGCGCCGGACACTTGCGCCTCACGCGCATTCATGTCCGTGTCAGCCGATCGGGTTTCAATGCAACCCATTGCCCTTTTTTATCAACCAGGAACCGACATGAAAAAAATCGTTTTTGCTCTGGCCTTGACCGCTGCCGCTGCAGCCCCTGCCTTTGCCGACCAGGCCTTGGCCACTTCCAAGAACTGCATGGCCTGCCACGCGGTGGACAAGAAAATCGTGGGCCCTGCCTACAAAGACGTGGCCGCCAAGTACAAAGGTGACAAGACCGCTGCAGACAAATTGGCCGCCAAAATCATGAAGGGCGGCTCCGGCGTCTGGGGCGCGATCCCCATGCCCGCCAACCCACAGGTCAACGAAGCCGAAGCCAAAAAACTGGCCGCTTGGATTTTGAGCGCCAAATAATCCGCGCCCGCTGACGCCAAAAGCCCGCTCCTGGAGCGGGCTTTTTTCTGGGCGCTTGAGTTTCCAGCGCATGGCCGCATCTGACAAAGACTTGCAAATCTTTACCCAGTCAACTTCACTTCGAGAAGGCTTTGCGTATAGATTGGCGAACATTGTCTTCAGGAGGAAACATGATCACCCCTTTGTCCAAAACATTGAAATCGCTCTTGCTGGGCTTGGCGCTGACCGCTAGCGCCCTCGCCTTTGCACTGCCCAGCCCCAAGGACATTGAAGCGGCTGTCTCGCAAGGTCATCTGCAACAAGCGGAGACGCTGCTGCGCGAGGTCATTGAGGCCAAACCTCAAAGCGCCAAAGCACATTACGAACTCGGTCAAGTGCTGCTGCGCGAGCACCGCGCCAAAGAAGCCCATGCCGAACTGCTGGCGGCCAAAGCCATCGACCCCAGCCTGAAATTCGCCACCAGCGCCGCTCAGTTTGAGGCCTTCCTGACCCAGGCCAATGCGCAGCCCGCACAGAGCAAAACCGCGGCCAACACCGCCGTGGGCAACCCCACCAGCGCGGCACCTGAAGCCTCTGGCTTTTCGCTGAGCTATGTCTGGATCGGCATCGCTGCGCTGGTCGTGATCGCGCTGGTCATTCGCCGACGCCCAGCACCCGCACCCTATGCGCCAGCGCCCAGCATGGATGCAGGACCCGGCACAGCCTTTGGCCGCAACCCCGGCTACGCACAGCCGGGCTACCCCAGCAGCTACCCAGCGGCAGCAAGCAACGGCTCGACCATGACTGGTGCCGTGGTGGGGGGGCTGGCAGGTGTGGCGGCAGGTTACGCCCTGTCCAAGGCCCTGGAAGGAGATCACCACACAGCCCCCGTGGCAAACAGCAGCAACAGCTGGGCAGACAACCAAGGCTTGGTGAGCGTGGACGAACCGGCTGTGCCTGCTTTTGACCCCGGCTCCGGCGGCAACGACTGGGGCGGCGAGAGTGATGCCGGTTCCGACGACAACTGGTAAGTCCCGTCCCAAGGCGGAAAAACCCATGAAAAAGCCCGCATCAGCGGGCTTTTTCATGACTGCGATGAACGATCAGAGGCCGATGGCCGCGATGCCGGCTTTGGCGATCTGAGCGTCTTCGTTCGACTTGACACCGCTCACGCCGACAGCGCCCAGGCAAGCGCCATCTTTCATGATCGGCACGCCACCTTCGAGCATGCCTTCCACGGCCGGTGCCGACAGGAAGGAATAACGGCCACCGTTGATCACGTCTTCATAGACCTTGCTTTCGCGCTGGCCCAAAGCAGCCGTGTGGGCTTTGGCGGGGGCAATGTGCGAAGAAATGGGGGGCGCACCATTGAGGCGCTGAAAGTGCAGCAAATGGCCGCCTGCGTCCACGATGGCAATGCTCACCGCCCAGTTGTTTTTCTGGGCTTCGGCTTGAGCGGCTGCGGCAATGGCTTGCACGTCGGACAGTTCGAGAACGGATTGTGTTTTCATGGCGTCAATGGCTGAGGAAAAAAGAAAGACGCAAGCATACACGGGCACGGCTGACCCGATTGCACACTTCTGCGCAAAAGTGATTCACCCGGATAACCCCATTCCTGCGCGGATATTGCCAGCTTGCGACTCGCCCACCCTACAATGCAATGGCCCTGAATGCAGGGTTTGAAAAGGAGACACACATGAGCGACTTCAGCACTCTGAACACCACCGATTGGGGCCACAACAGCGCCGCCACCCGCAACCGCGTCATGCGCAACACTTATTGGCTGCTGGCCCTGAGCCTGCTACCCACTGTTTTGGGTGCCTGGCTGGGCGTGGCCACCGGCATCACCGCATCACTGACGGGCGGCCTGGGCCTGATCGTCTTCATGGCGGGCGCATTCGGCTTCATGTTCGCGATCGAGAAAACCAAAAATTCTGCAGCTGGCGTGCCCGTCTTGCTGGGTTTCACCTTCTTCATGGGCCTCATGCTCTCGCGCATGATCGCCATGGTGCTGGGCTTCAAAAACGGCTCCGAACTCATCATGACCGCCTTTGCCGGCACCGCTGGCGTGTTTTTCGTCATGGCCAGCCTGGCCAGCACCATCAAGCGTGACCTGTCTGGCATGAGCAAATGGCTGATGGTCGGCGCTTTGGCCATCATGATCGGCGGCATCATCAACGTGTTCGTCGGCTCCAGCGTGGGCATGATGGTAATCTCGGTCATGGCGATCGGCATCTTCAGCGCCTACATGCTGTACGACCTCAAGCAAATCGTGGACGGTGGCGAGACCAACTACATCAGCGCCACACTGGCCCTGTACCTGGACATCATGAACGTGTTCCAGAGCCTGCTGGCCCTGCTCGGCATCATGGGCGGCGAGCGCGACTGAAGTGCGCGAACCCAGCAAAAAGGCTCCCGAGGGAGCCTTTTTTCATGATCTCTGCTGGCGCTTTACGCCAGCTCGAACACCGCCATGCTTTCCACGTGCGCCGTGTGGGCGAACATGTTGATCACGCCTGCGCTCACGCAGCGGTAACCGGCACGGTGCACCAACAAGCCGGCGTCGCGTGCCAGCGTGGCGGGGTTGCAGCTCACATACACAATACGTTTGGGCGGAGTCCAGCCCTGGCGCAGTGCATGGTTCTCGTGCAACTCGGCCAGCGCTTTGGACAAGGCGAAGGCTCCTTCACGCGGTGGGTCGACCAACCACTTGTCGGCGGTGCCATCGGCCACCAACATCTCGGGCGTCATTTCAAACAGGTTGCGGGCCACAAAGCGGGTCGGTGCCAGGGCTTGCCCCTCTGGCCGATCGGCCTGATTCCGGGCGTAGTTGTCACGCGAACGGGCCACCAAGGTCTCTGCGCCCTCAATGCCCAAGACTTCAGCCGCCTGCGTGGCAATCGGCAGGGTGAAGTTACCCAGTCCACAGAACCAGTCGATCACGCGCTCGTTCTTTTGCGCTTGCAGCAGGCGCAGCGCACGAGCCACCAGCACGCGGTTGATGAAAGGATTCACCTGCGTGAAATCGGTCGGACGAAACGGCATGGTGATGCCGAAGTCAGGCAAGCCATAGCTCAACTGCGAGCCACCGGTGTCCAGCAGATGCACGGTGTCCGGGCCTTTGGGTTGCAACCACCACTGGACTTGGTGCTGTTCACCAAAGGCACGCAGTTTGGCCAGATCACCATCGCTCAAGGGCTCCAGATGGCGCAAGACCATGGCGGTGACCTCATCGCCACAAGCCAGTTCGATCTGCGGCAATGTCTCGCGGGCTTCCATCTGCGCGATCAAAGCACGCAAAGGCAACAGCATGGCACTGACGTGGGGCGGCAAGATGCGGCAGACCTTCATGTCTGCGATGTAACGGCTCTTGCGCTCGTGAAATCCAATCAGCACTTCACCTTTTTTGATCACATAGCGCACCGACATGCGGGCGCGGTAACGGTAGCCCCATGTGGGCCCTTCGATCGGGCGCAGCATGGTGTCGGCTTTGACTTTGCCCAGATGCCAGAGGTTGTCTTCCAGCACGCGTTGCTTGATGGCCACTTGCGCAGAAGCTTCCAAGTGCTGCATCTTGCAGCCGCCGCAAGCGCCGCTGTGCAGCCCAAAGTGCGGGCAGCCGGGCGTCACGCGCTGGGATGATTCAGAATGGATCTCGGTGACGGTGCCCTGCTCCCAATTGTTCTTTTTACGGCCGACTTGGACTGAAACCACTTCGAAAGGCAATGCGCCTTCGATGAACACCACTTTGCCGTCAGGACGGCGGGCGATGCCTTGGGCATCCATGTCGAGTGATCCGACGCGCAACCAGCCTTCAGGCAAATCGTCGCTGTTGGGGGCTTCGTGTTGGGGGATGGAGAGTTCTTGTTTTTCGCTCATGCCCCAATTGTCTCATTGGGAAAGGCCCCAATTCAGACCCAGGCTTGCAGGTATTCCTGCCAATGCGGCTCTTGGCCCGCCAAGGCGGCTCTTGGCCCGCCAAGGCGGCCACATTGTCTTTGACGAACTGGATTTCTTGCGTGTATTCGGCCTCGGTCAGGCCGCCGCGCATTTTTTGAAAGCGGCAATACAGCAAATAGGTGTTCATCACATCGGTCTCGCAATACCGGCGCACCTCTTCGGTTTGGCCGGCCAGAAACTGCTCATAGACCTGCGAGCCGTCCATGCCCAACTTGCCCGGAAAGCCACACAGCTTGGCCATGGCATCCATGGGCGCGTTGTTGCGCGGCGTGTACTTGGCCAGCAGGTCCATCAGGTCCAAATGGCGCATGTGGTAGCGCGAGATGTAGTTGTTCCACTTGAACTCGCGGTCGCTGCCGTGTGTGCCCTCACCCAGGTCCCAGTACTTGTCGGCCACCACCCCATGCTGCAGGCCACGGTAGTGGAGCACCGGCAAGTCAAAGCCGCTGCCGTTCCAGCTCACCAGCTGCGGCTCATGCTTCTCAATGGCGTTGAAAAAAGTCTGGATGATCCGACCTTCGCTTTGAGCGTCGCGGTCTACAAAGGAATGGACGCGCAGGCCCTCGGCATTGCGGAAAACACAGCTGATGGCCAGCACTTTTTGCAGGTACAGCGGCATGAAGTCGCTTTGCCCATGGGCCGCACGTTCCGCTTTCCACTGGGCATGCACCTGGGCATCGGTCAGCTCGGGCGCTGCGGCGTTCAAGCGCCGCCAGCCGGCCATGTCGGGAATGGTCTCAATGTCAAAGACCAAGACAGGCCAAGCCATACAGGGCTTTCAGCGGGCGGGCAAGAACTTGGCCGGATCGACCGGCTTGCCCTGACGGCGCACCTCAAAGTGCAGCTTGACGCGGTCGGCATCGGTGCTGCCCATCTCGGCGATCTTGTCACCCTTGCGCACCTTCTGGTCTTCCCTGACCAGCAACTTCTGGTTGTGGGCATAAGCGGTCAAGAAGGTGTTGTTGTGCTTGAGGATGATCAGGTTGCCATAACCGCGCAAGCCTGCACCGGCGTACACCACCTGGCCGTCGGCCGAGGCGAGCACGGGGTCACCTGCTTTGCCAGAAAAGTCCAAGCCCTTGTTCTTGGCCTCATCAAAGCCCCCGATCAAGCTGCCGTTGGAAGGCCAGATGAAGCCCAAACCTTCATCGACAACAGCGGTCGCGGCTGGGGTTGTGACAGGTTTGGCGGCAGAGACCGAGGCAGACGATTCCCCCCCCGCAGTCACAGGTCGCACCACAACGCCCTGTGCTTCAACAGACGCCCCCGGGGGCACCACGCGCAGCACTTGGCCAGCTTCAATCACATCGGGATTGCTCAAGTTGTTCCAACGCGCCAGATCACGCCAGGATTGACCGTTATCCAGGCCGATGCGGGTCAGGGTTTCACCACGTTGCACGGTGTAGTAGCCGGGTTTGCCCGCATTTTCTGCACCGGGCAAGACTTTCACTGCGTCGGTTGTCACAGAGGCCGCACTGGCACCGGAACGGGCAACGGCCATGCGGTCTTCCACAGGAGCCAGCACGCGGGTGCCAGATGAACAAGCTGCGAGCACAACGACTGTGCTGGCCAACAAAACGAAAGAGGGAACGCGTTGAAATTGAGACATGAAAGCAGTCATTTAAGCCACACCCGATTTTAGAGGCACAAAGTGCACAGCTTCGAGCACTTGGCGCTCAAAGCCTAGATCCGTTCGCAATATCACCACCAGGGCCTGATGGCCTGCGGGCGTGATCGTCGGGGCCACCAAGCGGCCACCCACAGCCAACTGGTCCAGCCAAGCTTGCGGCACGGCCTCACCACCGGCTGCCGAGATGATGCCCGCATAGGGCCCACCTTTGGGATAGCCGAGCATGCCATCCCCAAAAATCAGATGCACATTGTGCAAACGCAAAGGACGCAGATTCTCTCGGGCCTTTTCGTGCAGCCCGCGCAGACGCTCGATGCTGTACACCTCGGTCGCCACATGGCTGAGCACCGCCGCCTGATAACCACAGCCAGTGCCAATTTCCAGAATGCGGCCCAATTTGCCCGAAGCCCGCTGACGCAGCAACTCGATCATGCGGGCCACCACATTGGGCTTGGAGATGGTTTGCCCCAAGCCAATGGGCAAGCTGGTGTCCTCGTAAGCCTGACCAGCCAAGGCGGTTTCAACAAATCGGTGGCGCTCTACCGTGCCCATGGCCTGCAGCACCATGGGATCTTGCAAACCTTGTGCTGCCAATTTGCTGACCATGCGGGCGCGCACAGCGCTCGAATCCAAACCCAGCCCGGAACTCAATGGGGTGATCGCACGGCGCACCGGCGAAACTGCAGGGGTAGCCAGCGGCTTGACCGCAGGCTTTGTGACAGCCGTCGGGGTGGCGGGTGTTCGCGCAGTACGCGGCGCACCCGAGGTGGGCAACTTGGCCGGAAAACCAGGACGCTGGTTCATGCGGACTCCGTCACGTGCAAACGGTCGAACGCCTGCGTCCAACGGTCCAGCGTATGGTGCTCGGTCAAGTCCACCTTCAAGGGGGTCACCACCATGTGCCCCTGTTTGGCGGCGTGAAAGTCGGTGCCTTCGCTGTCGTCCATGGCGGGGCCTGCATTGCCGATCCAGTACATGGTCTGCCCACGGGGGTCCACCTGCGTGATCACCGGCTCTGCGGCATGGCGTCGGCCCAAGCGACAGAGCTTGGGCGCACGGATTTGCGACAGCGGCAAATTGGGGATGTTCACGTTCAGCAGCCAAGGCTGGGCATTGAGCAAATCGCCCGCTTGCATCTGCACAATCAGTTGTTTGAGTTTCTGGGCGGCCGCATCCACATGGGCCCAGCCCCTGTCGATTTGGGACACGGCAATGGCTGGAATGCCAAACAAATAGCCTTCCATGGCCGCTCCCACCGTGCCCGAATACAGCGTGTCATCGCCCATATTGGCCCCGTTGTTGATGCCGGACACCACCAGATCAGGCCGGTACCCCAGCAAGCCCGTCAAGGCAATGTGGACACAGTCGGCCGGGGTGCCATTGACATAACGAAAGCCATTGTCAGCGCGGTTCACATACAAAGGGGTGTGCAGTGTCAACGCATTCGACTTGGCGCTGTTGTTGTGCTCAGGCGCGACCACTTCCACATGCGCGATGGTTTTGAGCGCCTCGTAAAGCGCCACAATGCCCTCAGCGCGGAAGCCATCGTCATTCGAGATGAGAATTTTCATGTCGTGTCCCTGTATGCCTTGATTGTAGGGGGCTGGGCACGGGCATCGGCGGCCGAAGCCATCGAAATACTGGTCGCTCGGGGGACATAAATCCAGCCCGGCGGTGCCTACTATCTTCCCCCATCACACACACGCTCATCAGGAGACATTGAATGCACGCATGGCTTTGCGAAAACCCCGTTGGCGTTGACGCGCTGACCTGGAAAGAACTGCCCACCCCTACCCCTGCGGCAGGCCAGGTTTTGCTCAAAATTCAGGCCGCCAGCCTGAACTTTCCGGACCTTCTGATCGTTCAAAACAAATACCAGATGAAGCCTGAGTTGCCCTTTGTGCCCGGCAGCGAATACGCTGGCGTGATCGAAGCTGTAGGCGAAGGCGTGACGCACCTCAAAGTCGGTCAAGCCGTGGCGTGCCTGTCAGGCACAGGCGGATTTGGCACGCACACCCTGGCCCCCGCCAAGCTGTGCATGCCTCTGCCTGCAGGCTTTCCCGCCGTGGATGCCGCAGCCTTCATCATGACCTATGCCACCTCGCACCATGCACTGGTGGACCGCGCCGCTCTGAAAGCTGGCGAAACCGTGCTGGTGCTGGGCGCTGCAGGCGGTGTGGGCACTGCCGCCATCCAGATCGCCAAAGCCATGGGGGCCAAAGTGATCGCGGCCGCATCGACCGATGAAAAATGCGCCTTGTGCAAAAGCTTGGGGGCCGATGCCACCATCAACTACAGCACCGAGAACCTGCGCGATGCCCTCAAAACACTGACCGAAGGCAAAGGTCCGGACGTGATTTACGACCCAGTGGGTGGTGAATTTGCGGAGCCTGCATTCCGATCCATTGCCTGGCGCGGTCGCTATCTGGTGGTGGGCTTTGCAGGTGGGCCCATCCCTGCCCTGCCCTTGAATTTGCCGCTGCTCAAAGGCGCTTCTTTGGTCGGCGTGTTCTGGGGCGACTTCGCCCGCCGCGAACCCCAGGCCAATGCCGCCATGATGGCCGAGCTGGCCCAGTGGTACGGCCAAGGCAAGATCAAACCCGTGATCGACCGCACCATGCCCATGTCTGACCTGAAAGCCGCCTACGCCCACATGGGCTCGCGGGGCGTCAAAGGCAAATTGGTGATGGTCAACTGAAGCGCACAGACCAAGAAAAAAGCCCTTGCATTGCTGCAAGGGCTTTTTTTATTTGGGGTGGCTGATGGGGCTCGAACCCACGACAACAGGAATCACAATCCTGGACTCTACCAACTGAGCTACAGCCACCGTAGAAATGAAATTATAACCTGATCTTCAGCGTTTTTCGCCTGCATCTGCAGGTTTGGCACCAGGTTTTTCAACCAGCACCTGCGCTTTGAGTTGCTGCTTCAAATAGCTCAGGTAAGCCTGGCTTTCTGCCTGGCCCCAAAGTTGGGCCATTTGTTGGCGGCTTTGGGCCAATTGCTGAGCCGATGCACCATCGCGTGGCACCAATTTGATCACACGGGCCACCACATAACCTTGCGCGCCCAGATCGACACCGACCACAGCAGGCAAACGTGCAGGGTCTGCACGCAGCACGGCATCCACCACCGCTTGGGCCTGACCTTGGGTCTGATCACGCGACACGGTTTGCGCGGCACCCACTTGGGCTTGAGCAGGCTGATCCTTCCAGGCCGCCAACTTGGCTTGGCCTTCGGCCTTGGCCAATTCCGCCGATTTGTCGATCACGAATTGGCGACGCACTTCGTCTTTGACTTCGGCAAATGGGCGAACTGCAGCAGGACGGTAAGCCACAACACGGGCCGAGACCAGGGTGTTGGGTGCCACTTCCACGGCTGCCGTGTTGCGGCGCTTGCTCAATGACTCTTCGGCAAACAAGGTTTGCAACAGTTTGGGGTTGGCCAAAACGCCTTGTGCACCCGCTTGCGGGTTGCGGCTCAGACCCTGAGCTTTTTGCACGGTCAACTTCAGGCGCTCCGCGGTGGGCTTGAAGCTGTCCGCTTGTTCGTAAACGCTGTTGCTGAAGGTTTCAGCTTGTTCAGCAAACAGGCGCTGAGCTTGCTGCTTGCGCAAGTCGGCTTCCAGCTGGGCACGCATGGACTCAAAGCTAGGGACTTTAGGAGCCTTGATGTCGGTCAACTCAATGATGTGGAAGCCGAACTCCGACTCCACCACATCGCTGATGTCGCCTTTTTTCAGAGCAAAGGCTGCATCTTCAAAGGCCTTGACCATCGCGCCTTTGGCAAAGAAGTCCAGATCGCCGCCTTTGCTGGCCGATCCGGTGTCTTGGGAATTTTTCCGTGCCACATCAGCAAACGATTTGGGATTCTTGCGAACAAGGGCCAGCAACTCATCGGCTTTTGCTTTGGCTTTGGCGCGGTCTGCGGCGGGCGCATCCTTGGGGGCATTGATCAGGATGTGGCTGGCGCGGCGCTCCTCTTTGCCCGACAAGCGCTGCACATTCTGTTCGTAATAAGTCTTGAGGTCTTGCTCAGGCAAGCTGATGCTGTTTTGCAATGCGGCTGTGTCCAGCACCAGGTATTCGATGTCGGCACTTTCGACCGAGCGGAAACGCTCCGACTGCACTTGGTAGAACTTTTCCAGATCCGCATCGGACACTTGCACCTTGCCAGCGAAATCAGCAGGATTCCATTTCTGGATCTGAATTTCACGACGCTGCAGATAAGCGTCCAAGGCCGCATCGGTTTGGCGCTGCGATGCAAACACCGATTGCTGCAAGCCACCCAGCACTTGCTGGGCCGACAGGTCCTGGCGCACTTTGGTTTCCAGCATCTCAGGTGTCATGCCTTGGCTGGCGGCCAATTGGCGGTAACGGTCCATGTCGAGCTTGCCATCGGCACCGCGCAAACCGGCAATCGAAGGGTCTTGTTGCAGATAGCGTGCCAAGCGTTGGTCGCTTGTCACCAACAATTGCTTGTCGGCTGCGGCTGCAATCACGCGATCGTTGACGATGCGCTCAAGCGTTGCATACCGAGCCTCTGGCGAATCGAGCAACTTGGGATCGAGATTGGGCACCGATGCGCGGATACGCTCGACTTCGCGTTGATGCGCGGCATCCCATTCAGCTTGCGTGATCTTGTTGCCCCCCACCTTGGCCACTGCCGCACCTTGATCGGAAAAGCGGTTGTAGCTGTCCATACCAAACAAGACGAAGGAGGGAATGACCAGCAAAAACAGCAATCCCATCAAAATTTTGGAGTGATTGCGGATGGAATCGAACATGATCGAAGTCTCGGTTTATCAATAAAAAAGGCGAACAACCTGTTCGCCTTTACTTTTTGTGGTGGTGGGCGCTGACGGTCTCGAACCGCCGACCTACTCCGTGTAAAGGAGCCGCTCTACCAACTGAGCTAAGCGCCCCACCTGAAAAAAGTTAAATCAGTTCAAAGCATCCTTGAGCGCTTTGCCTGGACGGAACTTTGGCACCTTGGCAGACTTGATTTTAATCGCAGCGCCAGTACGTGGGTTACGGCCGGTGCGGGCAGCACGTTTGCCCACAGCAAATGTGCCAAAACCCACCAAAGAAACGGTACCGCCTTTTTTCAAAGTGGTACGCACTGCGCCGATGGTGGCTTCCAGAGCACGGCCTGCAGCGGCCTTGGACAGGTCCGCTTGTTTTGCAATGTGTTCGATCAGTTCAGTTTTGTTCACAAGAAACCTCTTGAAGTTGCACGCCGATCATGTCGGCATTTGTAATACGACCTGACAGCCTCCCGCTGTCCTGCCGATGTCTCCGGTTGTCACAGCAGGATGATTAAAACCAGCCCGCGAAAGACTGTCAATCAAAGCCGCACAACATAACGCGTCGCGGCACGGATTCTAGCCGTGAAATCGAATTCAAATGGCATCAAATTGATATTTTTTACCAATTGATTTTTTTTGAAATAGATGTGAGAGACAGCAAATTCACAAGACTTGCGCAATCGCCTTGCCCACATCTTCAGTTTTGGCCGTGCCACCCAAATCAGGCGTGCGTGGCGCACCACTGCCCGGGGCCAACACTTTTTCAATCGCAGCCAGCACGGCATCGTGCGCGGCCTTGTAACCCAGGAACTCCAACATCATCGCGCCGCACCAAATTTGGCCGATGGGGTTGGCAATGCCTTGGCCCGCAATGTCGGGGGCCGAGCCGTGCACGGGCTCAAACAAGGACGGGAACTTGCGGTCCGGGTTGAGGTTGGCGCTGGGCGCAATGCCGATGGTGCCGGTACACGCCGGGCCCAAGTCAGACAGGATGTCGCCAAACAAATTGCTGGCCACCACCACATCAAAAAAGTCAGGGCGCTGCACAAAGTGTGCGGTCAGGATGTCGATGTGGAACTTGTCCACATTGATGCCGGGGTAGGCCTTGGCCATCTCGGCCACGCGCTCGTCCCAGTAGGGCATGGTGATCGCAATGCCGTTGGACTTGGTGGCGCTGGTCAGGTGCTTCTTGGGGCGTGTCTGCGCCAACTCAAAAGCGAACTTGAGCACGCGGTCAACGCCGATGCGGCTCATGATGGTTTCCTGCATCACGATCTCACGCTCGGTGCCGGGGAACATGCGGCCGCCCACAGCAGAGTACTCGCCCTCGGTGTTTTCACGCACGATGTACATGTCGATCTCGCCCGGCTCACGGCGGCTGCCGTCTTTGCGCACCACGGGCGCAATGATGCCCGGCATCAGGCGTGCGGGTCGCAGGTTGATGTACTGGTCAAACTCGCGGCGGAACAAGAGCAGCGAACCCCACAGCGACACGTGGTCAGCGATCTTGTCGGGCCAGCCCACCGCGCCAAAGTAAATGGCATCGTGGCCACCGATCTGGTCTTTCCAGTCGTCGGGCAGCATCTTGCCGTGCTTCTCGTAATAGTCCCAGCTCGAAAAATCGAAGTGGTCAAACTGAAGGTCGATGCCGAACTTGGTGGCGGCTGCCTCCAGCACACGCAGGCCCTCGGGCATGACCTCTTTGCCAATGCCGTCGCCTGCAATAACTGCGATGCGGTGTTTCTTGCTCATGGAATACTCCTTATGAATCGGAAAATGAATCGGACAATGAATCGGTGAAAAATGCTTGCGCCTCGGAAATGACCTGCTCAGGCGCTTCTTCGGCCAGATAGTGCCCGCATGGCAGAACACGCCCTGTCACCTGGGCAGCGCGTTCGCGCCACAGGCCCAGCACATCAAAGCAACGCCCCACAGCGCCATGCTCGCCCCACAGCACCCGCAAAGGCTGCTGCAACAGGCGGCCTGCGGCCACATCGGCGCGGTCGTGCTCCAGGTCCAGCGTGGCGCTGGCGCGGTAGTCTTCGGCAATCGACTGGGCCGTGCCCGGCAAGGCCGCACAGCGCTCATATTCGGCCAGGGCTTCAGGTGTGAACGGTGCCAGCCCCGCGAAACGCCCGCCCATGACGCTGCGCACATAACGGGCCGGGTCGGACTCGATCAGTGCTTCGGGCAGCGGCGCAGCCTGGATCATGAAAAACCAATGCCAATAGGCTCGCGCAAAAGCCTCGCTGGTGTGTTCGTACATGGCCAGCGTGGGTGCAATGTCAAGCAACAGCATGCGCCGCACGGCATCTGGGGCGTCAGCGGCCAAGCGGTGCGCCACGCGGGCACCCCGGTCGTGGGCCAGCACATCAAAACGGTCAAAGCCGTGGGCTTTCATGACCGCCAACGCGTCCAAAGCCATCTCGCGCTTGCTGTGATTGGCATGGGCAGCGTCAGCCGCAGGGCGCGATGAATCGCCATACCCGCGCAAGTCCATCAGCACCACCCGGTGCGTGCGGGCCAGCACAGGTGCCACACGGTGCCACATCGCCATGCTCTGCGGGTGGCCGTGCAGCAGCAAAACCGGTGCCCCATGGCCAGCGGCGCGGGTGTGCAACTGCACGCCTTGTCGTTCGACCGTGAGGGCATTGAAAGTTTCCAACATCCACCGAGCTTAGCGTTCAAAACAGCAATAATCTGGCAATTGATTATTCACAAATTAAAAACAATTGGACCGCTCAGATCTTGAATTGGCCTTGGCTGTGAGACAGCATGGCAGCCTCAGCAAAGCCGCTCGGGCCTTGCAACTGGCCCCGCCCGTGGTCACCAAACGGCTCTCGGCGCTTGAAGCCAAACTGGGCGTGCGGCTATTTCAGCGCACCACCCGCCGCGTGAGCCCGACCACCGAAGGCCACGCCCTGTGCGACCGCGCCGCCCAACTGCTGCAAGGATTTGCAGCCATCGAAGACGAGCTGCGCGAACGCCAGAGCGAGCCCTCTGGCCCCATCCGCATGGTCAGCAGTTTTGGCTTTGGTCGCTTGTGGCTGGGGCCGCTGCTGGCCAAATTCCAGCAACGCTACCCGGCCGTACAGATTGAATTGCAGCTGTCCGAGCGATTGCCCGATTTGGCCAACGAGGGCTTTGATGCAGCCATCTGGCTGTGGAAGCCGCCCGCACACGTGGCGGCTGAGTGGATCTCGCGCAAACTGGCCCCCAACCAACGGGTGCTGGCGGCTGCGCCCAGCTACTTGCAACTACACGGCACGCCCGCCACACCTGAACAACTCACACAGCACCACTGCCTGGTGGTGCGTGAGAACGGCGGGGAAACCGGTCAAGGCCAGCGTTTTGACGAATGGCGGCTGACGCGCGAAGGTTTGGCACGTCCCCTGCACATACCGGTCAAAGGCCCTCTGTCGAGCAACTCTGGCGAAATGGTGCGCGACTGGTGCCTGGCTGGCCAAGGCATCATGCTGCGCAGCTTGTGGGACATCGCGCCGCTGCTGGCGACTGGTCAGCTGGTGCGGGTTTTGCCAGACTGTGCCATGCACGATGCGCACATCCACTGGCTCGCGCCCTACCGCGCACAAATGCCCTTGCGCATCCGGCTGCTGCAGGAATTCCTGGCCGATCGGTTCCGACAAGAACCCTGGAAAGTGCTCAGCGCCGGGCGGGCCGCACCACCAGGCTGACGCCCAGAGCCGTCAAGGCGGTACCGGCAATCGTGGCGGCGGTGATGGTTTCGCCAAACAAAACCCAGGCGATCATGGCCGTGGTGGGGGGCACCATGTACATCAAGCTGGTGACGGATGCCGCCGCGCCGCGCTGGATCAGGATGTAAAGCAAGGAGCTGCCGCCCAGCGTCAGGCCGAGCACCGCCCAGGCCATGGCACCGATGGATTCGGCATTCCATTGGATGATTTCAGGCTCTGCCCAGGCCAGGGGCAAGGTGACCACAAAGGCCGCCAGCAACTGCACCGTGTTGGCCGAACGCACGTCGCAGGGCTGCACAAAGCGTTTTTGGTAGAGCGTGCCGATGGTGATGCTGAACATCGCCCCCACGGCAAACGCCATGTTCAAAGGCGTCACATGGTCCATGGCCGAGCCCAAAGTCAGCTTGCGCCAAACCACCATCATCAAACCCGCAAAGCCGAGCAGCAGACCGGCCCACTGGCGCGGTGTCACGCCGGGCTGGCCCGAACTGCGCAAGCTCCAGGACAACCAAATAGCCGTCAGCACCGGCTGAAAACCCACGATCAAGGACGACAAACCCGAGCCCATGCCCGCCTTGACTGCCGCCCACACACCGCCCAAATAACCGGCATGCATCAGCACCCCCGTTACCGCCAAATGCAGCCACTGAGCACGGTCGCGCGGCCAGCTCACACGGGCCAGACCAATCCAGACGAGGAAGCACACGATGGACAAGAGATAGCGCACCAGCAAAAAGCTGAATGGCGGGGCATAAGGCATGCCGTAACGCGCAACGATGAAGCCGGTGCTCCAGATGAGCACAAACACCACCGGCATGGCCTTGATCCAGGCCGTGGTCTGAGAAGGTGTGCTCATTTAACCCGCGCCCGAATCTCAGGCAAGGCCTTTTGCATGTAATAGACCATGGACCAAATGGTCAGCACGGCGGCGATCAGGATCAACACCGCACCCCAGTCGCGGGTGTCAATCACGCCAAACAACATGCCGTCGTAGAGCAAAAACGGAATGGCCACCATCTGCACCGTGGTCTTGAGCTTGCCAACCATGTGCACGGCCACGCTCTTGCTGGCACCGATTTGGGCCATCCATTCGCGCAGCGAAGAAATCGCGATCTCGCGGCCAATGATGATCAACGCGATCAGCACATGGACCCGCTGCATGTGCACCAAGACCAGCAAGGCCGCGCACACCAGAAATTTATCGGCCACCGGGTCAAGGAACGCACCAAAAGCCGATGCCTGATTGAGCTTGCGGGCCAGGTAACCATCGAGCCAATCGGTGATGGCGAACACCACGAACATGGACGTGGCGATCAGGTTTTGCGTGGCCGCCGTCAAGCCCGGCCAGTAATAGACCCCCACGATCAATGGAATCGCGACGATGCGCGTCCACGTCATGATGGTTGGAATCGTGAAAAACATGGTTCTTATTGTGGCACGGGTCTTTGGCGGTTCTCTGACAAGCGGGCGACCGGTCAGTGCAAGGCCTGGTAAATGGTTTCGGCCAGCTCGCGCGAGATGCCCTCGACCCCGGCCAGGTCCTCGACACTGGCCCCTTCCACGCCCCGCACACCGCCAAAGCGCTGCAACAGCCGGGCGCGTTTGCGCGGGCCAATGCCGGGGATCTCTTCGATCTTGCTGCCGCCCATGCGGACCTTGGCCCGCTGAGCCCGCATGCCGGTGATGGCAAAGCGGTGCGCCTCGTCGCGGATCTGCGCCACCAGCATCAGCGCGGCCGAGTCCTTGCCCAAATAGACCTTCTCACGGCCATCGGCAAACACCAACTCTTCCAGCCCCACCTTGCGGCCCTCGCCTTTTTCAACGCCGACGATGTGCGACAAGTCCAGCCCCAGCTGGGTGAACACCTCGCGGGCCATGGACACCTGGCCCTTGCCGCCGTCGATCAACACCAAGTCAGGCAATTTGGCCGTGCCCTCAGCCGAGCGCATGGCCTCGGCCAGCTTGCCGTAGCGGCGCATCAGCACCTGGCGCATGGCGGCGTAATCGTCTCCCGGCGTGATGCCCTCGATGTTGTAGCGGCGGTACTCGCTGCTTTGCATCTTGTGCTGGCGAAACACCACGCAAGACGCCTGCGTGTTTTCGCCCGCCGTGTGCGAGATGTCAAAGCACTCGATGTGCAGCGCATCCAGATCGTCCGGGGCCAGGTCCAGCGCATCGGCCAGCGCCCTGGTGCGGGCTTGTTGCGAGCCCTCTTCGGCCAGCAAACGCGCCAGCTGAATGTCGGCATTTTTCTCGCTCATCTCCAACCACACCCGGCGCTGCTCACGCGGGTTGTGCACGGCGGCAATCTTGTAACCCGCCTGCTGCGACAGCGCCGCCACCAAGGCTTTGTCCATCGCCACGCTGGTGATGAGCGCTGCTGGCACCGGAATGCCAATGTAGTGCTGCGCCAAAAAGGCTTCCAGCACCTGTTGTTCTACGGGTCGCGGGGTGTCCGCCTCATCGTCCACCGCCTGCAAAGCGTGGGCATCTTCCACATGCGCCGGAAAGTACGCCCGGTCACCCAAATGCCGCCCGCCGCGCACCATGGCCAGGTTCACGCAGGCACGCCCGCCTTGCACCCGCACCGCCAAAATGTCCACATCGGTGTCGGTGCCCGTGTCCACCGACTGCTGGTGCAGCACTTTGGACAGCGCCGACATCTGGTTGCGCACCTCAGCGGCCAGCTCAAACTCCAGGCGCTCGGCGTGCGCCATCATGCGCGACTCCATCTCTTGCAACAGCGCCTGGGTCTCGCCCTTCAAAAAGCGCTCGGCATGCTTCACATCATCGGCATAGGCCTCAGGGCTGATCAGGTTCACACAGGGGCCTGAGCAACGCTTGATTTGGTACAGCAAACAGGGCCGGCTGCGGTTGGCAAACACCGTGTCTTCGCAGGTGCGCAGGCGGAACACCTTTTGCAGCAACTGAATCGACTCCTTGACCGCCCAAGCACTGGGGAAAGGGCCAAAGTAACGGTGCTTTTTCTCGACCGAACCCCGGTAATACGCCACCCGAGGATAGGTCTGCGGCTCGGGCGGACCGTCTTTGGCCTTCAAGTGCTGCGTGCCATTGCCCGTGAGCTTGAGGTAGGGGTAGGTTTTGTCGTCCCTGAAAAGGATGTTGAAACGCGGGTTCAGCGTCTTGATCAGGTTGTTTTCGAGCAGCAGCGCCTCGGCCTCGGAGCGCACCACTGTGGTCTCCATGCGGGCGATCTTGCTGACCATGTGACCGATGCGCGTGCCGCCATGGTCCTTCTGAAAATAGCTCGACACCCGCTTCTTGAGCTGCTTGGCCTTGCCCACGTACAGCACGTTGCCCTGCGCATCGAAGTAGCGATAAACCCCCGGCAAAGCCGGGAGCGCGGCCACTTGGGCCAGCAAGGATTCGTCGTGAGCCGCTGTCATGGCGCGTATTGTGACGGCGAAACACTTTGCCCCGACAATCTCCCCCCATGAAGACGCACCGCCTTTGGGACATTTTTTGCACCGTCATCGACAACCACGGCGATCTGGGTGTGTGCTGGCGGCTCACGCGCCAACTGCTGGCCCAAGGCCAATCGGTGCGCCTGTGGGTGGACGATGCATCGGCCCTCGCCTGGATGGCCCCCGAAGCCCATGCCCTGCCCGAGCTTCAAGTGCTGCCCTGGTCTGATGCCAGCCAAAGCGAAGTGCTGCACGGCTTGAGGCCCGCTGATGTGTGGATCGAAGCCTTTGGCTGCACACTGCCCGAAGCCTTTGTGGCCCACGGCGTCGCAACCCACCCGCAGCAACCCAAGTGGATCAACCTCGAATACCTCAGCGCCGAAGACTGGGTGCCGCGCATGCACAAAATGCCTTCGCCCGTGATGAGCGGCCCCGCCAAAGGTTGGACCAAGACATTCTTTTATCCCGGCTTCACCACCGACACCGGCGGCCTGCTGCGCGAAACCGACTTGCTGGACCGGCAACAGCGCTTTGACCGCCAAGCTTGGCGCAAACAACACGCCCCCAACTTGGCAGCAGATGGCCTATTGATCAGCCTGTTTTGCTACGAACCGGCCGCCCTGCCCCAGCTGTTACAACAACTGGTGGGCACACCCCACCACCTGCTGGTCACCCCCGGCCGCCCGCTGGCGGCGGTGCAAAAAGCACTGGCCCACATGCCCGTGCACCCCAGCTGGAGCGCCCTGCCCTACACCGACCAATACGGCTTCGACGACATGCTCTGGGCCTGCGACCTCAACTTTGTGCGCGGCGAAGACTCGCTGGTGCGCGCCCTTTGGGCAGGCCAGCCCTTTGTCTGGCACATCTACCCGCAAGACGACAACGCGCACCATGACAAGCTGGAAGCGTTTATGGATTGGATGCAAGCGCCGGAAAACTTGCGGCGGGCGCATCGGGTTTGGAACGGAATGGAAGCGGGTGAATGGCCTGCGCTCGATGCCGAAACGCTGCAGATTTGGAGCCACAATACCCAAAACAAGCGCCAGCAAATTTCTGGGCAAACTGATTTGGTCACGCAACTGATCCATTTCTTGGGTTGAAACTGAACAAAGGACACACCATGGTCTTAGGCAACAAACTGGATATCAGCAGCCAGGTTGAACTCAACCGGGTGGAAGAAAAGCTCAGCAAACAAAAAGCCAAACAGTTGTTTGAAAGCGGCGACATCGACAAAGTGGAAGTGGGCACCTTTGCAGGCTTGGCCAGCATCCATGCGTATTTGTTTGACGAGGTATATGCCTTTGCGGGCCAGGTGCGCGACGTGAATTTGGCCAAAGGCAACTTCAGGTTTGCACCCGTCATGTATTTGCAGCAATCGTTGGCACACATCAGCGCCATGCCTCAGCAAAATTTTGAGCAAATCATCGAGAAGTACGTCGAAATGAACGTGGCGCACCCATTTCGAGAAGGCAATGGTCGAGCCACGCGCATTTGGCTCGACCTGATCCTGAAAAAAGAAATCCGCCAAGTCATCGACTGGAACGCGGTGGACAAAGCCGAGTATTTGTCGGCCATGGAACGCAGCGTGGTGAAAGACCTGGAAATCAAACACCTGCTCAAAGGTGCATTGACCGACCAAATCAACGACCGCGCCCTGTACATGAAAGGCATCGACGTGAGCTACTACTACGAAGGCTACAGCGAGTACAAGGTTGAGGACTTGTGAGCTAAGTCATTGGCAATGAAGTGGTCAAGACCACAATTAGCCAAGAGCAACGAGACCGAGGTCTCAACTTAAACCAACTGGCCTCCACGAAAACCGGTGCGATTCATAGCTCTCATTGGCCACCACCGTTTAGAGATCTCCATAGAGCACCGTACTCTGTTTCGTGGAAGGCTTTGAGAACCGCGTCCCGTGGCTCCGACCGTACCCCAGTGTGCATATTATCGAAGCCCCTGACAACGAGAAAGATGCCTGCGGTCAATATCACGAGGAATATCTCGGAACTCCACAGCACGGGGTCAGCGTCTGCCGGGACATTGCGTAAGGCGATGACTAAGCCAGCTATTGCCTCAGTGAGGCCAAAGATGAAACGTGCATGAAGACGGAACAAGAATAGGTTGTACCCAATAAGGACAACCAAGATTCCGATTACGGTAAGGAAGAAACCGCGCGGAGGAGATTGATGCTGAAACCACACGTAGCTGTCGTGCAGCGCAATCCAGATACCCCAATAAATCACGGTAACTAAGACGGACAATATGGGTAGATAAAGGATAGGGAGCAGAACGAGATGGATATTGAACTTCGGGCGGCCGAACAAGGACCATCTCATTATGAAAAAACTGTACGCGATGAATACAAGAAATGCAGCAATTGGGGCGGATTCAGCAAGAAACTCTTGCGTGGTTCGGTGAAAGACCGAATACAACACGGCGCCGAGTGTTAAGGGCACAACAATCGGAGGGTTCCTGCGCAGCTTGGCGACCAAGCGCGTGATTCGTTCAATCAAGCTGGCGGCAAAGCGTCGCATTTGAGAGCTAACGGGGACTGTCTGAATTTCTGTGTGTGAGGCGGGGATACTTGCCCACGGTAATGGACAAGTGGGTTTCATCTTAATTGAATTGCTTGGTAAATCGATCGTCGTAGAGTATCGCAAACTGGTTCATGGC
>Ga0228698_1000096_pt1 | contig 80500 bp, 71 predicted proteins | sample McNCre117_Aug_MG_FD_178015 | JGI IMG/M metagenome (GOLD analysis project Ga0228698, IMG submission 178015) | Freshwater microbial communities from McNutts Creek, Athens, Georgia, United States - 1-17_Aug_MG | ecosystem: Environmental > Aquatic > Freshwater > Creek | place: USA: Georgia...
GTGCGGACACCGGCCTTGTGATCAGCAAGGCCGTCCGAAGTCACTTCGTCCGAAGTGGAAACTGCAAACAATTTGCCAGGAGACAAACCGTGAAACAGAAACTATTTGCCTTGCTCATGACGGCTGCCGCCGCGCATGTGTCGGCGCAGGTCACCGACGCCATGATCGCCAACGATGCCGCAGACGAAAGCTCCGTGCTGAGCTGGGGCATGGGCACGCAAGGCCAGCGCTACTCATCCTTGACTGCCGTCAATACCAAGACGGTGAAGAACCTGGCCCCGGTGTGGTCCATGTCCTTCGGTGGTGAAAAGCAGCGCGGCCAAGAGTCGCAGCCCCTGGTCTACAAAGGCAAGATGTTTGTCACCGCTTCTTACTCCCGCCTGTTCGCAGTGGACGTGAAGACCGGCCAGAAGCTCTGGAAATACGAGCACCGTCTGCCCGAAGGCATCATGCCTTGCTGCGACGTGGTCAACCGTGGCGCTGCCCTGTATGACAACCTGGTGATCTTCGGCACCCTGGACGCCCAACTCGTGGCCCTGGACCAAGACACCGGCAAGGTGGTCTGGAAAGAAAAGATTGACGACTACGCAGCCGGCTACAGCCAGACTGCTGCCCCCCTGATTGCCGACGGCCTGCTGCTGACCGGCGTGTCCGGCGGTGAGTTCGGCGTGGTCGGCCGCGTGGAAGCGCGTGACCCCAAGACCGGCAAGCTGGTCTGGACCCGCCCCGTGGTTGAAGGCCACATGGGCTACAAAGACGGCAAGGAAAACGGCATCTCCGGTACCACCAACGCCACCTGGCCAGGTGAGACATGGAAGACCGGCGGCGCAGCCACCTGGTTGGGCGGCACATACGATGCCAAGACCGGCCTGGCCTACTTCGGCACCGGCAACCCCGGCCCCTGGAACAGCCACGTGCGCAAGGGTGACAACCTGTTCTCCGCCTCCACCGTCGCTATCGACGTGAAGACCGGCAAGATCGCCTGGCACTACCAAACCACCCCCAACGACGCTTGGGACTTCGACGGTGTGAACGAGTTCGTCACCTTCGACATGGACGGCAAACGCATGGGCGGCAAGGCCGACCGCAACGGCTTCTTCTATGTGATCGACGCCACCAGCGGCAAGCTGCAAAACGCCTTCCCGTTTGTGAACGGCAACACCTGGGCCAAGAGCATCGACATTGCCTCCGGCCGTCCCAACTTCGTTCCTGAAAACCGCCCGGGTGACCCCACCCTGTCGGCCGACGGCAAGAAGGGTGCATCCGTGTTTGCAGCCCCCGGCTTCCTGGGTGGCAAGAACCAGATGCCCATGGCCTACAGCCCAAAGACCAAGATGTTCTACGTGCCCACCAACGAATGGGGCATGGACATCTGGAACGAGCCCATCAGCTACAAGAAGGGCGGCGCTTACCTGGGTGCAGGTTTCACCATCAAGCCTTTGTTTGAAGACCACATCGGCTCCTTGCGCGCCTATGACCCCAAGACCGGCAAGATGGCTTGGGAAGTCAAGAACAACGCGCCTCTGTGGGGTGGTGTCCTGACAACCGCTGGCGACCTGGTGTTCTGGGGCACGCCTGAAGGCTTCCTGAAGGCCGCTGATGCCAAGACCGGCAAGGTGCTGTGGCAATTCCAGACCGGCTCCGGCGTGGTGGCTCCTCCCATCACCTGGACGCAAGACGGCGAGCAGTACATCAGCGTGGTTTCCGGCTGGGGTGGTGCAGTTCCGCTGTGGGGTGGTGAAGTGGCCAAGAAGGTTAACTTCCTGGAGCAGGGCGGTTCCGTGTGGACCTTCAAGCTGCCTAAGAGCTAATCACATCCTTTCCTGAAGACAAAGGGGGTGCTGGACATGGGTTCAGCCGCCCCCTTTTTTTGCCCGAAAAATTATGAAAACACTCCTGATTCCCCTTTTGTTGTTGTGTGGCGCAAGCCAGGCGGCTGACATGAGTGCAGCCGAGCAGACCGCTGCCATGGGCCTGGCCAAGGAAAGCGGCTGCCTGACCTGTCATGCCCTGAACGAAAAAATTGTGGGCCCCGCCTATTCCAGCGTGGCCGAAAAATACAAAGGCCAGGCCGATGCCGCTGCGTCCCTCACGCAGTCCATCCAATACGGCTCCAAAGGCAAATGGGGTCGCATCCCCATGCCTGCCCACGCCTCCATGAGCGTGGAAGACATAAACAAACTCGCGCGCTGGGTGCTGACCATTCCCAAGCAATGAACCTTCATACCCTGCTGCGCCGTGGCCCCGCACTGCTGGTGTGGGGGCTGCTGGCCGCAGCGGGCGTAGGTGCGCAAGACAGCGGGCGCAGCGACTGGTTGCGCAACCCTGCCATGGGCAACTACAAGGCCTATGCCGAGTTCAAGATGGCGCATTACGACTTTGCGCGTGAGGTCTGGCAAACGCTGGCCGAAGTGGGCAATGGCGACGCGCTGTTCAGCCTGGGCGTGCTGGCTGAAGATGGCCTGGGCGAACCCCGCAACATGGCCAAGGCCGAAGCGCTGTACGCCAGCGCCGCAGCGGCCGACAACTTCAAGGCCCAGTACCGCCTGGGCCTTTTGTACTTTGCAGGCAGCTTGCTGCGGCGCAACGCCGACAAGGCCCGCCTGTATCTGACCCAGGCCGCCGCGCACGGCGACAAAGATGCGCAAGACATGCTCACCCGTCTGGAACAACCCGCCAGCACGATGACACAGCTGCAACAAGCCGAACTGCTGAGCGGCAGCGGCCAGCACACCCAGGCTGCTGCGCTGTACCGCACCTTGGCCGATGCGGGCGACGCCACCGCCCAAGCCCGCTTGGCATGGGCCTATGAGGCGGGCCGTGGGGTGCCTGCCGATTTGTCAGAAGCTGCACGCCGCTTTGGGCTGGCCGCCGAGGCAGGCAATGCCGAAGCGCAATACGCGCTGGCCGTCATGCTGCGCACGGGCAAGGGCCGCAGCGCCGATGTGCAGCAAAGCGTGTACTGGCTGGAAAAAGCCGCTGCCCAAAACCACCCTGCGGCAGCCGCCGCTTTGGAGTCGGCCCGCGCACAGGCTGCGCCCGGGCGCTAAGGCTTCAGCCCCACACGTCGGTGGGCAGTTGGGCTTTCTTGCGGTAGATGGTGTTGCGGGACACGCCCAACATCTTGGCGGCCACCGACACATTGCCACCGGTAGAGCGCAGGGCCTGGGCCATGGCTTCGAGTGCCACGTTTTCCAGGCTGGTGGGCTCGGTACGGGCGGGTGCGGGTTCACGCGCCAGGTCTTTGATGGCGTCGGCTGCCGAGGCGGGAATGCTGATCTGGCTGACAAAGGACTGGGGCAGCACCTTGTCGGCCATTTGCACTTCGTCCAAGAAGTCGTCTGGCAAGTGGTGCAACTGGATTTCTTTCTCGTCAGCCGCCATGACCACCGCCGTGCGCAGCAGGTTGAAGAGCTGGCGGAAGTTGCCCGGCCAGGGGAACTGGTGGAACACCGCCATCACTTCCTTGGAGATGCCAATCGGCGTGGCGGAGTGGCACACGCTGGCCAGAATCTTGTGGGTCACCACCTCCAGGTCTTGCCGCTCGCGCAGCGCGGGCAGGCGCACGACCAAACCGTTGAGTCGGTAGTACAGGTCTTCGCGGAAGTCGCCGCGGGCAATCATTTCCTTGAGGTTTTTGTTGGTGGCGCAAATCACGGCCACGTCCACTTCCACCTCTTTGCCCGCACCCAGCGGGCTGACCTTGCGCTCCTGCAGCACGCGCAGCAGGCGCGCTTGCAGGTGCTTGGGCATGTCGCCAATTTCATCCAAAAACAATGTGCCACCGTTGGCAAACAGCACCTTGCCCACCGAGCCCTTGCGCTTGGCGCCGGTAAACGCACCTTCTTCGTAGCCGAACAGCTCGGACTCGATCAGCGTCTCTGGGATGGAGGCGCAATTCACCGACACAAAGTTGTTGCGCGCGCGCGGCGAGTCGTTGTGGATGGCCTGGGCCAGCAGGTCTTTACCGGTACCGGTCTCGCCCAGAATCATCACCGGGATGTCGCGGCCGCGGATTTTGTAGAGCTTCTGGATGACGGCCGAAATCTGGGCATCGCCGGTATCCAGGTAGCGCAGGCTGGATAAAGATTCCTTGCGCTCCGCCGTCTGCTTGGCCGCTTGCTGTGCGGCGGTGGTCTCGGCTGTCTTGGCCTGGGTTTCGGAGGCGCTGGGCGCCGCGCCGAAGTCCAGCACGTCAAAACTGCGCCGCGACTTTTGTTCACTGACGCAACACACTGTCACACCGTTGTGCAAACACAGTGTCACAGGGGCGCTGCCGGCGCTGCGCACACGATCCAGAAATTGCGGCATGGACACGCCAAACAAGGACGAGAAGGTGTGCGCGCCCAGCGCGTTGATCGACAGCCCCAACTGGAACTGCGCACTGCGGTTGGCAGTCACAAAGCGGCCTTCAGACGTGAGCACCACCAGGCCTTCCATCAGCGTGCCCAAAAACTCCGCGCGGGAATGGAAGCGGACGATCACTTCCTTGGGGAACACCGCCGCGAACATGTGGTTCTCGATCATCTGCGCCGACATGCGGGCCAGCGCCATGGTGTGTTGGTGGTAGCTGCGGTGGTCGCCCGTCACATCCAGCGCGCCAATTACCTTGCCATAGGGGTCGAAGATGGGCGTGCAGGAGCAGGTGAGAAAGCGGTTGGCCTGCAAAAAGTGCTGGTTGCCGTGGACAACCACCGGCCGCTCTTCGGCCAGGGCGGTGCCAATGGCGTTGGTTCCTTTGCTTTTCTCAGACCAGTCCACGCCCGGAGCCAGGGCCACTTGCGAGGCTTTTTCCAGAAAGTCGGCATCGCCCAGCGAGTGCAGCACCATGCCGCTGCGGGCGGTGAGCAGCACCATGCTCTGGGTGTTGGCGATCTGGTGGTAGAGCGTCTCCATGATGGGCGCTGCGTGCTGGTACAGAAAGCGGTTTTCTTCCAGCGCCAGGTTCATCTGGCTGCGCGCAGCGGTAGAAAAGTCCGGTGCGTCTATCTCGCGCAAGCCAAACGCGTTGGACCGCTGATGCGAGGTGCCGATCAGCGTTTCGTGCTCCGGGCTGTTCAGCGGCGGGCAGCTCAGGGCGTCAAAGGGCGCCCGGCTATCTGCCGTGAGCTTGGCGTGTGTCATCGTGTCTCCAACAGCCGCTTCATGCCAATCCAGCGCGTTGCGTTCCAGGTCACTCAGGTCGCCGAATGCGGACGCTTCGCCGGGGTTGCCCGTGCGGCTTTGTGTTTTGAAAAAATCTTGCAATTATTCTGCTCCGTAATGCAACAACATTCAATGCGGCGCAATAAGCAGGCCAGAACAAAGTCGCAAATTGCGTCAATTTGTGACAGCTGTCGGTGGCAGGGTCCCATTTCATTGGCCCGATATTTGCAGAATGGCTGGCATCCATTCCAACCCACCAAAGGTAGACAACACCATGACCACGTTTTTGCAAAAGCACCGCGCCCTGATTGCCATCGGATTGGCAGCCTGGCTGTCCTTGAGCAGCATGCCCGCCATGTCGCACGGCGATGTGGTGCCGCAGTCGGTAGATACCTCCACCCTGCCGCAAATCGGCCCCAAGTGGCTGGACGACAACCCTTTCTCTAAAGGCAAGAGCGACGCCCATGGCGAGGCGCTGCGCATTGGCACCTCGGCTTACAACCAGAACTGCGCGCGCTGCCATGGCCTGGAAGCCATTTCTGGCGGCATCTCGCCCGACTTGCGCAAGCTCGATGCCGATTGCATGGGCCTGGCCGATGCGTCCAAGAAGCAAGCCTGCTTCCAGGAAATCAACGACTACTTTGTCTCCACCGTGCGCCGTGGCCGCGCCCGCGACGGCCGCGTTTACATGCCCCCCTTTGAAGGTATCCTGACCCAGGAAGCCATGTGGTCCATCAAGACCTACCTGGAAACCCGTCGCGAACCGTGATCGGCCAAAGGCCCCATTTATAAAAATACTGGAGACAAGATGAATCGTCGTTTGAGCAAGCCTGCAACAGGCCTTTTGCAGCGCCGCGCCTTTGTGGCCGCGGCCCTGCCCCTGGCGTTTGGAATGTCAGCCTCAGTGGGCGCGCAGGAACTGACTGCGCTGGAAAAAATCCGCGCCAGTGGCACCTTGAAGGTCGCCCTCTACAAAGAGAACGAGCCTTACTCGGACGGCAGCATGTCCAAGATGACTGGCGTGGACGTGAGCCTGGCCGAAGCGCTGGCCAAGCAACTGCAACTCACAGCCTCCTTCCTGCCTTTTGATGCGGGCGAGAACATGGGTGACGACCTGCGCAACATGGTCTGGAAGGGCCACTACCTGGGTTACGGCCCGGCCGACGTGATGCTGCATGTGCCGGTGGACAAATACTTCATGGAAGACAACCGCCAGGCCTTCATCTTCGCGCCCTATGCGCGCGAGCATCTGGTGGTGTTGCACAACCCCAAGACCCTGCCGCAGGTTTACAACCCCGAAGACCTCGAAGGCAAGAAGATTGCGGTGGAGCAGGGCACCGGTGGCGCCAGCGCCATGCTGGGTTACCACGGCGGCTTGCTGCGCAACCAGGTGACTCTGTTCAAGAACGGCATCGATGCTGCCAAGGCCGTCCTCAGCGGCCAGGCCGATGCCGCGTTTGTCTATCTGGCGCAGGCCGAAGCAGCGGTGTTTGCGATGAAGCTGGACCGCAAGGACTGGGGCTTCTCCAAGCTCACGTTGCCCGGCGTGCCGCCCAATGGCTGGCCCCTGGGCATGGCCGTCAAAGCCAGCAACAAAGACCTGGCCGCCTTGCTCGACAAGGCGCTGGACGACTTGCGCAAGAGCGGCGAGTTGCTGCGCATCTTCCAGTCGCACGGCCTGACGCTGGCCGCGCCCTGATTCGCGCAAGCTGTGTCCCAACGCTTCCCTGATGCAGCGGTGAATTCCTCACCGTTGCAGCTGCCCACGCCTGTGCCGGACCGGGCCATGATCGATCTGCTGGCAGTGGTGGGTGGCGTGGGCGGGTTTTTCCTGCTGTCTGGCAAGCTGGAACTGGCCGAGCGCTTGAGCCAATGGACGCAGGGCTACGAGCACTGGCAGCTGGACGAGATTCCGCTAACGCTGCTGGTGTTGTCGCTGGGCCTCTTGTGGTTTGGCTGGCGGCGCTGGCGTGCGCTCAAGAGTGAGATGCAGGTGCGCAGCCAGATGGAAGCGCAGAACCACCGCTTGGCCCAGCAACTCATTGCCCTGCAAGAGTCGGAGCGCCGCCGCATTGCGCGCGAATTGCACGACGAGTTTGGCCAATGCTGCGTGGCTATCAAAGTGGATGCGGCCCTGATCGCGCGCGATGCGGCACTTCACCCCGCACAGGCGCAAATGGGCGCAAAGCGCATCTCCGACACCGCCGACCATTTGCAGGGTGTGCTGCGCGGCATGCTCACGCGCCTGCGCCCCATTGGCCTGGATGACTTGGGCCTGGTCAGCAGCCTGCAACTGCTGGTGGAGAACTGGGAGGCCCGCCACGGCATTGCCTGCCGCTTCCAGGCCAGCGGTGCGCTCGACGCCCTGGAAGAGTCCTGCACCATGACGCTGTACCGCAGCGTGCAAGAAGGCCTGACCAACATCGCCAAACACGCGCAGGCCAGCCAGGCCAGTGTCAGCCTGGCGCAGACAGCGGGCAACAGAGAGATCACGCTCACGGTGTGTGACAACGGCGTTGGCCTGCAGCCCGACCGGGTGCAAACGGGCCTCGGCATTGTGGGCATGCGCGAGCGCGTGAGTGCACTTGGCGGCCGTCTGGCCCTGTCGCTGATGCCCACCGGTGGCACGCAATTGCAGGTCCTGCTGCCTGTGCGGAGCGCCGCATGATCCGCATCCTGCTGGTCGATGACCATGCCGTGGTGCGTGCCGGTTTTCGTCGTTTTCTGGAACATGGCGAGGGCATGCAGGTTGTGGGCGAGGCTGAGGATGCGGAGCAGGGCTACGCCTTGTATCGCCAGCACCAGCCCGATGTGTGTGTGCTCGATCTGTCCATGCCCGGTGGCGGTGGGCTGGAGTTGATACGCCGCATCAGCAGCCACGCGCCGCAGGCACGCCTGCTGGCCTTCAGCATGCACGAGGATGCGGTATTCGCGCAGCGCGCCCTGCAAGCGGGTGCGCGAGGCTATGTCACCAAGCAGAGTGCACCCGATGTGCTGGTGCAGGCGGTGCGTGAGCTGCATGCGGGGCGGCGTTTTATTAGCCAGGACATGGCGCGCACCATGGCGCAAGCCCACGGCGGCACGCACCCCAGCAATCTGCTCTCAGCCCGCGAGTTCGATGTGTTTCGCCTCATTGCAGAGGGGCAGTCGGTCCTGGAGGTGGCTGACCAACTCAAGCTCAGCCAGAAGACGGTGGCCAACCACCTCACGCAGTTGAAGGACAAGCTGGGCGTGGCGAGTTCGGTAGCCTTGGTCCACATGGCTATGCGGCACCAGGTGGTGACGCTGGCGCATTAGCTGCTCTGTTTTTTTGCACGGGCCGTTTGGTTCTTGTACGCCGATGCCAGCGGGGTGAATGCTTCCGCGGCTGTCCCCCGGCCTGCGGCCTCCTCCTTGATGCCGCTGCAGCATTCACCCCACTGGCATCGGCAACCCGTCTGGCTGGCGCGCGCCAACTGAAAACCTTTGGGAGTCAACGTGTAGGTAGACACAGGACGGTGTGGTGCTCGCCGCAGCGGCATAAAGGAGGAGCCCGCTTGAGCGGGCGGGGGACAGCCGCGGAGGCGAGTACCACACCGTCCTGTGTCTGAGGGGGAGTTCCAGCGGTTGCATGTATCTGGACAAGCACAACCAAGAAGTGAACACGAACCCAGCCACACCCATAGGGTTTTCCAGCACCTCATTCGAGACTTTTTCCCTGTGCGCGCACGCGCGAGATACCTACGCTCAGGCAATCTGTTTTCCATGCCTGTGCGCCATGCTTTTCCAATCGCCCCTCTTCTCTGATGCCTCCTTCCGCCGCACCCTGACTGCGGCGGTGCTGTTGACCAGTCTGCTGGCTCCAGTGCAGGCGCAACCAGCAAACCCGGCGCCAATTACGCTGGCCGAAGTGCCGGTCATTGCCACCACGCCGGTGGGCGGCACCGGCATTCCGTTGGGCAAGTTCGCGGGCAATGTGCAAACCCTCTCGCCCGACAACCTGGGGCCGGATGCTTCTGGGTTGCAGCAGAAGATGGACCAGGCGCTGGGCTCGGTGCACATCAGTGACACGCAGGGCAGCCCGTTCCAAGCCGATGTGAATTACCGGGGCTTTACCGCTTCACCCGCGCTTGGTACGCCGCAAGGCCTGTCGGTGTTTCTGGATGGCGTGCGGCTGAACGAACCCTTTGGCGACGTGGTGTCCTGGGACGCCATTCCGCAATTGGCAATCGACAAGATCAACCTGATCCCGGGCTCCAACCCGGTCTACGGCCTTAACACCCTGGGTGGTGCCATTGCGCTGACCACCAAGACCGGTGCGCGTTTCCAGGGCAGCCAGGGCGGTGTCAGCGTGGGCTCGTTCGGCCGTGTCAGTGTGGACGTGGAGCATGGCAGCCGCAACGATGACGGCAACCTGTACTTCGCCGCGTCCCTCTACAACGAGCGCGGCTGGGCCGCCAACAACCCGAGCCAGGTGCGCCAAGTGTTCGGCACATTCACGCATTACTTGGAGCGCGGTGAGCTGGCGGTGTCGCTGCAGTACGCAGACAACCTGCTGTACGGCAACCAGACCGTGCCGCTGTCCATGCTGGACCAGGCAGCCCAAGGCTATTCGCACCCGGACTACAGTGCCGGCCAATCCTGGTTGCTCAACGTGCGCGGCAACTGGGAGCTGGATAGTTCCAACAGCCTCATGGGCAATGTGTACCTGCGCGATATCCACCGCGACATTCTCAACAGCAACATCACCGATGTGGTGTCGGGCGCTACCAATGACCCGAGTTGCATCAGCAACTCGCCCATTGACTGCCCGGCCAGCAACCTGCACGCGCAGTACCACCAGCAAGTGGTGGGGAGCAACCTGCAATGGAGCAACACCGACTTTGTGTTCGATCGCAACCAGATCAGCACCCTGGGCCTGAATGTCGAGTTCAGTGACACTGCGTTTACCAACCGGGGCCAATACGCCACGGTGGACGTCAGCCATGGCATGGTCGGCGCCGGCGACTATGTGCTGCAGGCCGATATCCGCTCACACAACGAGCGCTTTGGTTTGTTTGCTACCAGCACCATCGACGCCACCGACCGGCTGTCGGTCACCGCATCGGCCCGCTATGACTTTGCTTCGGTCAATCTGTCGGGCACCTCGTGCATTGATTCAGTGCTGTGCGATTTGGCGGCGGGCCAGGGCCAGTCAACCCCTGTCGTTGGTGAGCACAGCTACCACCGGCTCAATCCTTCGCTGGGCATGACCTACCAGTTCCTGCCCGACCTGCACGGCTTTGCCAGCTATGCCGAGGGCTTCCGTACACCGTCGGCCATTGAGCTGGCGTGTGCCGACCCGGCTGCCCCTTGCAGCGGCGTACCCAATGCCTTTGGCGCCGACCCGGAGCTGGCTGCCGTGGTCTCGCGCACAGTGGAAGTGGGCTTGCGCGGACAACTGGGCGTGCACAAATGGCGCGCGGCCATCTATCGCACGGCGCTGGAAAACGACATCCTCTTCAATCAAAGCAGCCTTAACACCGGCTACTTTTCCAACGTCGGCCAGACCCTGCGTCAGGGCTTTGAGTTTGGGGTAGAGGGCAAGTCGGGCGCGCTGGACTACGCGCTGGACCTGGACCGCATTGAGGCGACGTATGAGTCATCTTTTGCCGTAGCCAACACGGCCAATAGCGCGGCAACCACCCCGGTGCAAGCGGGCAACCGCATCCCGGGCATTCCGCAGTGGGTGTTCAAGGGCCGCTTGGGCTATGCGTTCAATGGCCAGACGCGTGGCGCCTTGTCAGTACAGGCGCAAGGGCCTGCCTATGCGCGCGGCGATGACAACAACCTGGACGCCAACGGCCAGGTCAGTGGCTTCACCACCGTCAAGCTGGAAGTGCAGCACAGCGTGGGCCGCAGCGTGAACCTGTACGCGGGCATCAACAACCTGTTCGACGCCCGCTATGCCAACTACGGCGCATTGGCCAACAACAACCTGGCCAGCGGTGCGGCCGAGCAGTTCCAGTCGCTGGGTGCGCCGCGTTCCTTCTTTGCAGGGTTGCAGGCCCGCTTTTAACGCCGGGCCCGCGTTGGTTTAGTTGGTCAGTATCGAGTGGGGTTCGCGCCCCACCGGTACGGTTTTCAAGGCCTTGCGGCTGGCGGTGTCGATGATGGTCATGTCATCCGACATGCCGTTGGCCACGTAGAGGCGGTTGCCGTCCTTGCTCAAGCCCAGGCCCCAGGCGCGTTTGCCCACCAGCACCAGGCCGCGCACGGCGCGCGTGGCCACATCCACTTCGGCCACATGGTTGGCGCGGCCCAGGGCCACCCAGGCGGTCTTGCCGTCGGGCGTCATCAGCATCCCGACCGGCGTGATGTCGGAAGCGCGCATGCCCTTCACTTCAAATTTGAGCGTCTGCTTCACCTTCATGGCTGCGGTGTCGATGATGCTCACGCTAGACCCCAGTTCGTTGGTCACCCACAGTTCGGCCGCATCGGGCGTGATGGCAAAGCGGCGCGGGCGCATGCCGGTCTTCACTTGGCCCATGGCCTTGCGCTTTTCCACATCCACCTTGTAGACCGCATTGGCTACCTCGGAAGTAACGAATACCCATTTGCCGTCGGCCGTGGCCAGCACACCTTCGGGCTCGGCACCGGTTTTCACGGTGAACACTTTCTTCTTGCTGGCCACGTCGTAGGCGCCCAGCATGCTGTCGTCTTCAATCGACGTGTAAGCCGTTTTGCCGTCGGGTGACAGGGCAAAGATTTCCGGGCTCTCGCCGGTGGGAATGGCGTCGATCTGCTTGCCAGTGGCCACATCCACCACGCCAATCTGGTCGGCATCACCGCAAGCGGTCATGATCTGCTTGCCGTCCTGCGCCCAGGCCAGGTGGCGGGGGCGCTTGCACACGGCCATGCTGCGGATGACCTTGCCATCGGCGTCCAGTTGCAGGATGGAGTTGTCCTTCTCACTGCTCACAAACACATCGGCGCGGGCGGGCAAGGCGTGCACCAATACCAACAAGGTGAGGCTGGCCAGCAGCGTGCGGGGGAAGGGGTGTTTCATGGGTGTCTCCTGAATATGTGTCATGCCTACGAGGGGCTGCCAGCCGCAATATATATGCCACGCACTGTGTCACCGCGCGGTGGGCACGGAACCTGCAGTACAGCGCTAGACTCCAACGCCTATGACGCCCACCGCCATGTCCCCAACCGCCCAGCCCGTGCTAATTGCCACGGCACTGCAAAAATCCTACGGCCCCAAGAAGGCCCTGAAGTCGGTCAGCATGACGCTGTACCCGGGCCAGTTCGTAGCCTTGCTGGGGCCCAATGGCGCGGGCAAATCCACTTTGGTTCAGATACTCAGCGGCCTGTTTGTGCCCGACCAGGGCGATCTGTCGGTGCTGGGCTTTGATATCCGCAAGGACGCGCCTAAGGCGCTGGCGGGATTGGGCGTGGTGTTCCAACAGTCGTCGCTGGACCTGGATTTGTCCATCCGCGCCAACCTGCTGTTTCACACCGACCTGCACGGCATCCCGCGTGCCGAGGCGCATGCGCGCATACAGGCCGGGCTGCAGCAACACGGGCTGCAAGACCAGGCTGGTGCTGCGGTGCGGTCGTTGTCTGGTGGCAACCGGCGCAAGGTGGAGCTGATACGTGCGCTCTTGCACAAGCCCAAATTTCTGCTCATGGACGAGGCCACCGTGGGCCTGGACCCGGCCTCGCGCCAGGACCTGATGCGCTCGGTGGAGCAACTAGTGCAGCAAGGCGAAGTGGCGGTGCTGTGGGCCACGCACCTGGTGGACGAAGTGGCCAACGCGCACCGCCTGCTGGTGCTCAACCAAGGGTTGATTGCGTTTGATGGCTTGCCCGCAGACTTGGTGGAACAGTCGGGGCAGTCGAGCCTGGAGCAGGCGTTTTTGGGCATCTGCCAAGCCGCGCGGCCTGCAAAAGCTTGATGCACGTCATGCCCACGCCTAGCTTTACAAAGCTGCGGTAAAGATAGGTAAACAGGGAGGTTTTCCCTGCTTTTCATTTGATTTATAAAAAATCCTGCCGAAGTCCAATGGAGCCTTCTATCAACGACAGGACCCACCATGAGCACCATCAGCAGCGTTTCCTCCACGATTTATGTGCCCCCCACCAGCCAGACCCAAGGCACGCAAGGTGTTCAGGGCGCCAGCGACCCGGACGGTGATGGCGACGGTGGGCAGCGGGTCCAGGGCTCGGGCCACCACGGCCATGGCAAAGGGCGCGGTGCAGGCCCCATGCAAGACGCGCTCATGCAAGCCTTGCAAAGCCTGGGCCTGAACACCACCCAAGCCACATCGGCCAGCAGCACCGCATCCACGACTTCTGGCACGTCCTCACAAACCAGTGGCACTGATAGCGATGGCGATAACGATGGCACCACCTCGGCCACCAGCAACGTCAAATCCGACATCCGCCAGTTCATGCACGCGCTGTTCCAGGCGGTCAAAGGCCAAAACACCAGCAGCACGGCGTCCACCGGCAGCACCAGCAGCAGCGACCCCAAATCCAACTTTGCGGCCGGGCTGGCGTCACTGATTTCGCAGGTTAGCAGCGGCACCGCGCCGGCGGAATTGCAAAGCGCGTTTTCCAAGGTGGTGACGGACTTGCAAGGCAGCAGCGCGGCCACGGCGTCCACCACGGGCACCGACAGCTCCGCCACGTCGCAGGTCACCCTACAAGCCTTGCTGAGCAAGATGCAGCAAAACCTGGGCTACGGCGCCGTAGGCAGCAACGCCGCGATTGGCAACTTCGTCAACGAAAAAGGCTAGTTTCTTCCGCCGGGCCGCCCCAAGGCAGAAAGCGCCCCCTCGGGGGCAGCGACCCGCGCAGCGGAGAGCGTGGTGGCCGTATTCCGCCGCTGGGCCGCCCCAAGGCAGAAAGCGCCCCCTCAGGGGGCAGCGACCCGCGCAGCGGAGAGCGTGGGGGCTTTATTCCGCAGGGGCCGCGCTGCCCTTGAGCAAGTCCGGGTAGCGCGTGAGCAAGTCATTGCGTAGGGCTTGCACGGCAGCGGAATGCTGGCCCCGCGGGCGTGGCAAATCCACCGGAAGTTCCAGTGCAATGCGCGAGGGGCCGGGTGTGAGAAACAGCACGCGGTCGGCCAGCGACAAGGCTTCCGAGAGGTTGTGTGTGACAAACAGCACGGTGGGCTTGGTGGCCTGCCACAGGTCCAGCAAATGCGTGCGCAGCTGCTCGGCATTGGGCGCGTCCAACGACTGAAACGGCTCGTCCATCAGCAGCAGCTGCGGCTCCACCATGAAGGCGCGTAAGAGCGCCACACGCCGCTGCATGCCGCCCGAGAGCTGACCGGGAAACAGGTCTGCGCAATCGCCCAAACCTACTTGTGCCAATGCGCGCTGCAGCCGCGCGCCATGCGCGCTTTTGTCCACCAGTTGCAGGTTTTGCTGCACCGTGAGCCAGGGCATGAGGCGCGGCTCCTGGAACATAAAGCCCAGCCTTTGGCTGTCGGGCGCGGGCACGCTGCCCACAAAGTCGGTGTCCAGCCCGCTGATGATTTTGAGCAGCGTGGACTTGCCTGCCCCCGAGGGGCCGACGATGGCCACAAACTCCCCGGCTTGTGCAGTAAACGCCAGCTTGCCAATGGCGCAGTGCCCGTTGGCAAAGCGCTTGGACTCAATGGCAATGGACAGGGCTCGTTTCATACGCGCCACCGGTTGAGCCGGTTTTCCAGCGGGCGCATCAGCACAGCCTCCAGCAAAAAAATCACCGCAGAAAACGCCAGCGAATAAGCCAGGATGCTGCTGATGTCAAAGAAGTGGAAGAAGCTGCCAATCTGGAAGCCCACGCCATCGCTGCGGCCCAGCAACTCCACCACCAGCACGATCTTCCAGATCAGCGCCAGGCCGTTGCGTGCCGAGCTGAACAGATACGGGTAGAGCTGCGGCAGGTACACCTTCCAGAAGCGCTCGCCTTGCGGCAGGCGGTACACCTGCGCCACCTCCATCAGGCTGGCGTCCACCGCGCGTGCGCCTTCGCGCAGGTTGATGGCCACCATGGGAATCTTGTTGATCACCACCGCCACAATGGCCGCCGTCTCGCTCAGGCCAAACCAGATGTAGCAGAGGATGGTGGTCACCAGCGCGGGGATGTTCAGGCCCAGGATGAGAAAGCTGTCCAGCAGCCGGTCCCAGCGCTTGGAGCGGCCCATCAACATGCCCAGACCCACACCAATCACCATCGCCAGACAGAAGCTGATGAGCACGCGCATCAGAGTCTTGCCCAGGTGCATGGGCAGATCGCCCGAGGCCACTTCTTTGAACAGCACGTCCAGCACCGCCAGCGGCGTAGGCAGCGTGCGGCTGTGCGCTTGCAGCGCCACCACTTGCCACAGCACCAGCAGCACCAGCAGCGGCCACACACGCGCCCAGGTGTGGGCCTGCGGCGCAGCCGGTGCGGGCAAGGGGCTTAGTTCTTGGGACATGCGGGCAGCTTGAATCGGCTCCAGAAGGTGCCATCCGACAGCGCCTTGGATTTGCCCACCAGCTTCTCGCCGCCGGTTTCTGCCAGCACCTTGAACACGGTGGCCACGTGGGCTACGGCATCGGTTTCGGTGCAGGTGGGAATGCCAGCGCGGTAGCCGTTTTTCAGCGCCACAAAGGTGGTGTTGTCTTCCGCGCGCATCAGGGGCTTGAGGCGGTCCCACTCGGCATCGTTCTTGGCCATAAGGGCTTTGGCCTCGGCAGAAGCAGCCAAGAACTTGTCCATGGCATCCATGTTCTTGGCAGCCCAGTCATCACGGAACACCCAGCCAATCAGCGGAATGGGTTTGTTCACGCCCAGGCCCGCCAATATCTCGGGCAGCTTGATCAGCGGCTGCATGCCTGCGGCTTCCAAGCGGGCGTCAAAGTGCCAGACGTTGAGCGCCGCATCCACTTGGCCGCTGAGTGCCAGTTCGTTGAGCAAGGGCGGGGCGGCAAACACGGGCTTGGCGGCGGTGGCCAGGTCCATACCGAACTTTTTGGCGGCATAGGCGCGCAGCAGTAGCCAGGTCTTGTCATTGGGGCCGCCGGAAATGCCGATGGATTTGCCCTTGAGGTCGGCCACGCTCTTGATGCCGCTCTCCGGTTTGACCATCACATTACCCACCGCGTTGGAGTAGGGCGCAAAGGTGTAGCTATTGCCCTCGGCGCGCTGGCGGGTAACCCAGATCCAGTCGGACACGATCATGTCCACCGCGCCACCTTGCAGCGCCACGGTAGATGCATCACCCGATGCCAGCGGCACGACTTTCAGGTCCAGCCCGCGCTTCTTGGCCAGGCCGCGTGCCTGGATCACATCCAGCTCCCAGTTCACTGTTCCAAACTGGAGCACTCCCACGCGCAGGGTCGGCGGGGTGCTGTCTGCGGCATGGGCCAAGGTGGCCAGCAAGGCCAATAAAAGCGCGAATAGGCTGCGGAAAAGTGCGGGCAATGGCATGGCGTAAGGGTGCACCCTAGGGTGTTGTCTCGAATCGTAAAAATTGTAGAAGCCATTCCGCAAGGGCCGTGCCAACTTGGCACACGCCACAGGGGCGGATCAGCGGATCAGCAGGCGCGCAATCCAGCGTGTGCCGTCGGGGATGTCGTCCCGCTGGCTTGCACCGTAGGGCGGGACGTTCAGTTGGTCGGGCGGCGCGCTGATGAGGTTCAGGTCCACCGCCTGCGGTAGGCCCACCAGACCGTCAGCGTCCGGCTGCAGCCGGTAGTACACGCCGTTCCACAGCTTGGCGCCAAAGTCGCGTGGCTGCTTGAACAAAAACAGCAACTGGTGCTCCAGCCAGGCGTAGTCACCCGCGCGCACGGTGCCCGGGTTTTTGTAGGGGTAGGGCACATGGCAGGCCACCTCGTCGGCGCTCTCCAGGCACTTGAACTCTTTCATGGACAGAAAGTGGTCGCTAAAGCGCGCATGGTCCATGTGCAACACAAAGCGGCTGCTGCCATCCGGCTGCGGCGTGAAGGTGACGGTGCCCAGCGCAATGGCTTGCTGGTCGCGCGTCAGCGCGGTGATGTTGTGGGAGCCTGCCAAGTCCCAGGCGTGTGCGGTGGAAGCGGCCCATGCCCAGGCTAGGCAAAGCAGTGTGCGCCAGACCATCAGCGCAGCGACTCTTCCAGGTCAATCTGCACCGTCAGCGCATCGGCAATGGTGTCCAGCTGGGTGTTGAGTTCGTCCAGGTCCAGCGCCTTGGGCACCTGGATGCGGGCGATGGCTTCAAACAGCGGGTCGCCACTCATGGGCGCGCTGGTGATGCTGGTGTCCATCTCGCTCACGCTGATGCCACGCGCCGCCAAGGCGTGAGACACCTCGCGCATGATGCCGGGGCGGTCGTTGCCCAGGATGGTCAGGCGCAAATGGCGCATGTCGGCTGGGGCCGCTTCACCCCGGCTTTGCGCCACCACCACCGACAAATTGTGTTCAGACAAAGCCAACAGTGCGGCTTGCAGCGCGGCGGCCTGGGCGCTGGCTACTTCCACCTGAACGATGCCGGCAAACTGCCCGGCCAGCTCGCTCATGCGGCTTTCCAGCCAGTTGCCACCGTGCGCGGCCACGGTGGCAGAAAGCTTTTCCACCAAGCCGGGCTTGTCGGCGCCCACGAATGTAAAAACCAAAGGCGATGTCATCACAGGCTCCAAGGGGTTTATGCGGCGGGCTTGCACAGCACCAGCGTGACCAGGGCCGATGCGTTCTCCAGCGCCGTCACGCTGTGCGGCACATTGCCCACCAGAAACATCAGCTGGCCCGGCTGCAGCACGGTGGACTGGCCTTCCACCTGCACATCGATGCGGCCTTCCAGGCACTGGATGGTGATCTCACCGGCCACCTTGTGCGCGGGCATGGACTTGCCCGCCAGCAGCACCAAGCGCATGACTTCGAGTTGCGCGGATTTGAACAAGGCCACCGTGCGTTGCTCCGCCAGCGCGGCGCCAAAGGGCGCTACATCAATGGCTTGGCCAGATTGGGCATGGGGAATGGACATGGTGCGACTCCTTTGCGGCGGTGGTGTTACAGGGCAATGTGGGGCAAAGCGATGCGGCCTTGCGCCAAGCCATTGTGAGCCAGTTTAGGCAAGCGCAGCGAAAAAACCCAGAGGGCTTTTACGCACAGCCACCGACACCATCCAGCCCAACACCAGCAGCGCCGCCGCACCTGCCGCAGCCCGTGTGCCGCGGCTGTAGCGCGGGCGCAAGGCCACCATGCCCAGAGCGATGTACACCAGCAGCCCCACTATCTTGGCCATCAGCCAAGGGGCCTGCGCCGGGTTGAGCCGCAGCAGGCCCGCCAGGGTCAAGGCGCTGGCCAGCAACACGGTGTCCACCACATGGGGCAGGGTTTTGGCCAGGCGGCTTTGCACCCAGGAAGCACCGGCCAGCGACGCCAACCAGCGCGCCGCAAAGCCGGTGGCAGAGAGCAGCACCGCGCTTTGGTGAATGAGTTTGATCAGGGCATAGTCCATGCGGCAGTGTAGCCAGCGCAAGCGGCCTACACTGCTGCGCTGCCAGCCTGTTTGGCTGCCATTGCCCCGCTAAAAACCATGTCTGTTTTTCATCGTCTGTATGCGTTGTTGACCTCCGAGCGCTGGCGTGCGTCTTTTGGCGTGCTGTTGGGCATGGGGCTGTGCGCAGTGTTTTTGCATTCGCTCAACCCGGAGGGGCATTGGATGCTGGTGCCCTTTGCGGGCACGCTGGTGATTCTGTATGTGCAACCGCACAGCCCGCTGGCGCAGCCCTGGCCGGTGATTGGCAGCTACCTGGTGGCGTGTGGGGTGGGCTTTGTTTGCTCGGTCTGGATTTCCTGGCCGGTGCTGTCGGCGGCGGTGGCTCTGGCGGTGTGTGTGGCACTGATGGTGCGGCTGCAGTGCATCCACCCGCCGGGTGCGGCCATGTCGCTGCTGATCATCATGGACGGGCCGCACACCGCTGATGGCCTGATGCGGCTGGCCGCGCAGGTGCTGCTCAACGTGGGTATTGTCTTGCTGTCCACCATGTTGGTGAGCAATGGGGTGCTGCGCCGCAAGTACCCCTTCTCGGCGCAGGCGCAGGCGGCGGGAACCCACCTCACCCACGACGCGCCGCCCACCCGCCGCACCGGGCTGGAGCATGCCGATCTGGAGAGTGCCATCCGCACGCTGGACACCTTTGTGGACATTCAGGAAGAGGAACTGATTGAACTCTTCAATCTGGCGGTGGGCCACGCCTTTGGGCGGCATGTGGAGCTGCGCTGTGCCGACATCATGTCGCGCGATGTGGTCACGGTGCGCAGCGACACCGCGCTGGAGTTCGCCTGGAATCAGTTGCGCCTGCACAAGATCCACGCCCTGCCCGTGGTGGATGAGGCACGCCATTTGGTGGGCATCGTCTCCGTGGCCGACTTTTTGCGCCAGATGGACGACACCACGGCTGCCAGGATTGCGGTGCGTTTGCAGGGCTTGCTCAAGCGGGCGGCCACAGCGGTTTCGGGTAAGGCCACGGTGGTGGCAGACATCATGACGCAGCAGGTGGCCAGTGCCACGCCCGATACGCCCGTGGCGGCTTTGGTGGCGCTGATGTCCGACCAGGGCATTCCCCACATTCCGGTGCTGGATGCACAGCGCACCGTGGTGGGCATGGTCACCCAGTCCGACATGCTGGCGGCGCTCTACCAGCGCCTGGCGTTGACCGAAGCGGGCGCCCGAGCGAACGCCTGAGAGGGACTACACCGGGATGCCCGGCGTGCGGCCCTTGCGTGAGGCGGGCATCTGCACCCGCGTAGCGTTCTGCGCCACCAAGTCGGCCAGCGTCACGCCGTCCAATACCGCTAAAAAGCTGGCCGTGGCCTGGTGCAGTACCGACTTGAGCTGGCAATGCGGCGTCAGGCCGCACTGGTTGGCGTTGGCATCAAAGCACTCCACTAGCATGAAATCGGTCTCGGTCTGACGCACCACATCACCCACGCGAATGGCGGTGGCGGGTTGCGACAAGCGCATGCCGCCGCCGCGTCCGCGCGTGGTTTCCAGCAAGCCCTGCGCGCCCAACTGGTGGACGATTTTGGTGAGGTGGCTGCGCGAGATGCCGTGCTTGTCGGCAATCTCGGTGATGGTGACAGGCTCGTCGCGCAACTGGCAGGCCGCGCAGTACATCAGCACGCGCAAGGTGTAGTCCGTCCACTGGGTGAGTCGCATAAGGGTGTCCGGTTTTTAAAGATGCATTACGCATGAATTTTATTGGATACAATACATTCATATTAAATGAATCTTTAAAAGGAAGCCGCCATGAACGCACGCCTGCAGTCCACCGAGCCTGAAGCCTTAGCATCTGCTACGGAGCCAACCCAGCTCATCGACTTCATTCTGATGCGCTACCACGCGGTGCACCGTGAGCAGTTGCCCGAGCTGATTCGCATGGCGCATCGGGTGGAAACCGTGCACCGCGAACACCCAGCCGCACCAGTGGGCCTGGCCGATCTGCTGGAAGTGGCCCAGCAAGATTTGCTGTCCCATATGCAGAAGGAAGAAAACATCCTCTTCCCCATGCTCCGCGCGGGCGGCAACCCGTTTGTGAACCAACCCATTGCCGTGATGCGCGCCGAGCACACCAGCCACGGCGCCATGCTGGAGCAGCTGGCCGCGCTCACCCACAACGCCACGCCGCCCGAAGGCGCGTGCAACACCTGGCGCTCGCTCTATGCCGGTATCGCGCAGTTGCGTGACGACCTGACGCAGCACATCCACCTGGAAAACAACCTGCTGTTTGCGCAGTTCGATGGCACACAAACAGTGGCCGCCGTTGCCACGGTTACGGCCGCTGCACCGGCACCCAAGGCGTCGCCCTGCTGCGGCGCTTGCGGCGGCTAAAACACTGAACAAAGAGGCTGTGATGGCAACCCTCCGTCCCCCGCTGCTGCGTCTGCAGGAGCCCCCTTTACCCGCGCACTTCGCCTTGTGGGAGCTGGGCTTCAGACCCTTCTACTTGCTGGCCAGCAGCTTTGCCGCGCTGTCGATTGCGCTGTGGGCGCTGCAGTTTGCGGGTTTGCTGGGCCATGCCTATTTGCAAGGGCCGCTGTGGCATGCGCATGAAATGCTGTTTGGCTTTGCCTTGGCGGTGGTGGTGGGATTTCTGTTCACCGCCGGCCGCAATTGGACCGGCCAGCCCACGCCCACTGGCGCGTGGTTGGCGGCACTGGCAGGCCTGTGGCTGCTGGGCCGCGTGCTGGTGCTCAGCCCCTGGGGCTGGGTGGCGGCAGCGGTGAATGTGGCTTTCCCTTTGGCTGCAGCGGTGTCACTCGCCATTCCCTTTGTGAAGGCGGGCAACCGCCGCAATTACTTTTTTGTGGGCCTCTTGGTACTGATGGCGATGGGCCAGTTGGCCGTGCATCTGAACACTTTGGGCATGTTGGCACTACCCGCATGGGCAGGCATTGGCCTGGCCTTGGACGTGATGTTGTTTGTGCTGGCCGTGATGGGCGGGCGGGTGATTCCCATGTTCACCAACAACGGCGTGCCGGGCACCAAGGCCATACGCCATCCCCATGTGGAAAAGGCAGCGCTGGGTGCGGTGTTGCTGCTGTGGGTTGCCGATGGCGCGGGCCTGCAAGGCATGGCCTTGGCGCTGCTCACACTGGCTGCAGCGCTGGCGCATCTGGCCCGTTGGTGGCTGTGGCAGCCCTGGAAAACACTGCGCACGCCTCTGGTGTGGGTGCTGCACATGGCCTATGCCTGGATACCGGTGCATCTGTTGCTGCGCGCCTTGGCCGCCATGGGTTGGGTGGCACCGTCGGCCGCCACGCATGCGCTCACCGCCGGTGCGATTGGCTGCATGGTGATGGGCATGATCACACGCACCGCGCTGGGCCACACCGGGCGCAAGCTGCTGGCCGGGCGCAGCGAGGTGGCCTGCTATCTGCTGATCGGCATCGCCGCGTTGGTGCGGGTGTTTGTGCCCATGTTGCTGCCCGCGTTCACCGTATACGCAGTGCTCTTGGCCTCGGTGTTGTGGTCGTACGGCTTTGGTCTGTACACGCTGCGTTACTGGCCCATCTTGAGCAAGTCCGCATAGCCGGGGTAGTTGCCCGGCGTGAGGGCGAACTTGCGCGCAAACGCGTGGCGTGAGTCGCCCGCCAAAAGCGCATCCACAAAGCCCCGGCTGTCCGTGACCCAACTGCCACCCACCAAAGTGACGCCGCGTGCAAACAGTGCATCGGGCAAGCAGCCTGCACTCGGACCGATCATGGCAAAGCGGTGTGCGTTGGCACAGTGCGCCAGCATGCGGTCCAGCGTGTGGTTGAGCAGCAGCGTGCTGGTGGACACCACCTTGTTGCAGTGTGTCAGTTCCGATGCGTCCAGCGTCACACGGTAGCCCTCGGCCGCGCCAGCCAATGCAGGGTTCAGTTCCACCACCGTGAGTTGCGCGCCGCTTTTCAAAATGGCGGGCAGCAGTGGCTTGAAGAGGCCAATCATGCCGATATGGTCGCCCGGCTCGGCCTGCACATCGCCCACCGAATCGCTGCTGGCAGGCGGCGTGAAATCCGCACGGCGAAACAGGCAGTGCGTGAGCGCATTGGCCGCAGCAAAACCTACGGTGGCCCAGGCGCTGTCGGTGCCCGCATAGCGCTGCGCTACGTCCAGGGCTGAGGCGCCTGACAAGCTGGCAATGTCGGCGCCGTTGGCTAGGCGCTGCAGGCTGTCGTCAAACAACACATACGACTGGCCGATGGAGCCGTCTTCCAACTCCAGCGCACAGAACTCGCCCCGGTTATCGGTGATGGTCTGGCGCGGTGGCAGGTGCAGGGCGCGGATGCGGGGCAATGTCTGGGTGGCCGCAAAGGCTTGCAGCTGGGCTAGGTATTCGGTGGCAAAACTCATGGTTGGTTCGGTGGCTGTGACGGCGCAGCAGCGCCGCCCGTTGGCAACGCTGCGTGGGGCGTGGATGCTGTTGAGGGCGAGGGTGAGGGCGTTCCGCGCAACAGCCCCGCACGCACGGCCGCCGACGCGGCATCGCCCGTGACCGTGGCAGCGCGGTTTTCAGCGTTGCGCAGCGCCGCAGGAAAGTACAGCGCGGTGAGCTGCGGCGTGTGCACGGGGGACTCCACCTGCTGCCCGCCAAAGCGGCGCCAGTCGCGCACGGCGTAGATGCTGTCGCACACCTCCATCAGCCCCAGGGTTTCACGGTCGCCAATTAGCACGCCTTGCACGCGCAAACCGAGCGTCTGTTTGACCGCATCCAGCCGCGCAGCCACTTCGGGCGTGGCACCAAACTCACCGTCGGTGGCGATCAGCAAATCGGCCCGCTGCCAGCGCGCCTCTTCCATCTTGGCAATGACACGCTCCAGCGGACCGCAAATGTCGGTGCCACCGCGAAAGGCCTGGCCCAAAAAGTCGGTGAGGCGCGCAATGCCTGCGGTGTCCAGGCTCAGCTCCAGCTCCACGATTTCATCGGTTCCGCCAAACGCAAACACATGGCAGGCGCGCTGGTGCGCGTGGGCGGTGCGCATGGCCTCCAGCACCACAGCCTTGGCAATGGCCTCGGCCCCGCCCTGCATGGAGCCCGACGTGTCCACGCACAGCAAAAACGGCCCGGCCACGGCCTTGGTGGCGGGCTGCACACCCGGCCGGGGCTGGTTCACCAGCGACTGGTGCTGGCGCACCTCGCTCATGCGGTCGTCGTCTTCGTAGCTCAGCAGCGTGCGCTCGGCGCGGCGCGCATGCCAGAGCAGGCGCAGCTTGGGGTGGCCTAGCAACATGGCCTCGGAGGGCAGCATGCGCGCGATGCGGTCGGAGCGGTGGATGCCGCGCGTCTGGCCCGGCATGTCGGGCACGCGCACCGTGCGGGACTGTGTGTGCTGTGCCACGGCGTGGTCCACTACCTGCACCGGCGTTTGGCTGCGGGCGTCGGGCTCGTCGGTGGCGCGCACGCGGCCCAGTTCGCGCACGATGCGGGCCAGGCCGGGCAAGGACGCAAGCAGGCGGTGCACGCGCAGCACTTCTTGCCAGCCGCTCGATTGCAGCAAGCCACGCAGCGCGTCCCATCGGTTGTTTTTGGCGTCCTCCGGCAACAGGCCGAACACCTGCGTGAGTTCGTCAATCTGCCCGCTGCGCTCTTGCCATTCATCGGCAAAAGCGTTCACTGCCATCTGGATGGCGTGTGCAGCGCTGGCGCCCCGGTCTTGGTAATGGGTGATGAAGTCCAAGTGAAACAGCAGGCTCAGCAGCACCGTGTCGCCCAGCTGGGCCTGGCCTTGGCACAAAGGTGCGAGCTGCAGGCGCTTCATGGCTTGGCTCACCGGCGCGGCAATGGCGGGCGGTGGCCAATGCCAGTCTGCGGCTTCTGGCAATTGCCCTGCGACCAAGCCGTCTTGCAGCTGCGCCAGCATGCCCAGCCGGTTTTCCAGCGCGCCTTGGGTGTGCGTCAAGCCACTGAGCCACAAAGGGCGCGCCAGTGCATCGAGTGCGGCCAGACGCGCCTCGCCCGCAGCAAACAACATGCTACCGGGTGGGGCGGTGTGCGCAGCCGCCATGCTCAGGCAGCGTCCAGAGCTTCCAGCGGAACCGGCTCGGGCACTACGCCGTTGTCTTGTGGCAGGCGAGGCAGGGCGGCAAAGCCTTGGCGTAGCAGGGTGGTGCGCTCGGCCAAGTCCGCAATGGCCGCTGCGGTGCCGCGCAAGTTGGCCACGGCTTGCGCGCAGACGCTGGAGTCCAGCCACAGGCTATTGGCTGCAAAGGCTTGCAGGCCCGCCAGGTGGGCTTTGACCTCCTCCGCATAACCTGCAATGCGCAGGGTCAGCGCATCGAGCTGTTCGGTGCGGGCGCGGATGTGGGTGTCGCCATAGCGGCGCTTGCGGTGGGTGTGCATGCGTAGCGCGGCAGAGCCGCCTTTGGCATCGCCAATTTCTGCGGCAATGTCTGTGGCAGAAAACTTCAGGCGGCCGCTGTCGTCGTAGTCCAGGTCGTTGGCGTTGCGCTCGTTGTCCAGCTGGCGCTCAAACGCTTCCACCACGGTGCGCAGCCGTGTGGGGCTGATGGCTTCGCGCACGCCCAAGCGAGCCGCCAGCCACTCGGCCACTTGCGCTTGCCGTGCGGCATCGGGCGCGGTGAGCCAGGGCAAGAGCAACAAGTCCCACAAGGCCACTGCATCTCTGCCCTCGGTGGCTGCGGCCATGCGCAGCAGAGAGGTCACCTTGACCCAGCGGCGGTCGGACACCAGCACGTTCTCTGAGGCCAGGTGCTGGCGCAAGGCGGCCAGCACGTCCACCACGGTTTGCGGCAAGGCCACTTGGCACGCCAATTGGGCCAGCGCGGCCCGGTCGTCCGTGCGCAGCGCAAGGCCTTGTGCGGGCGGCGTCCATGCCGATGCGGCACCGTGCGCCAAGAGCGCAGCAAAGCCCGCGGCGCTCACGGGTTGCACCGGCAAGCGCACCAGAAAGCGGTCAAAGAATGCGTCGGTGATTTCGTCTTCCGGCACCTCGTTCGTGGCGCCCAGCACGCTGATGAGCGGACAGCGCATGCGGCCTGCGCCGTTGTCAAACTCGCGCTCGTTGAGCAGTGTGAGCAAGGCGTTCAGGATGGCGCTGTTGGCCTTGAAAACTTCGTCAATGAAGGCGATGGAGGCAGTGGGCAGAAAGCCATCGGTGTGGCGCTCGTAGCGGTCTTCTTCCAGCGCCTTGATGGACAGCGGGCCGAACAATTCTTCGGGCACGGTAAAGCGGGTCAGCAGCCGCTCGAAGTAGCGCGCATCGGCAAACGCGGTGTGCAGCCGTCGGGCCAGTTCGCTCTTGGCGGTGCCGGGCGGGCCGATCAGCAAAGTGTGCTCGCCCGCCAGGGCCGCCAGCAGGCACAGGCGCACGCTGTGGTGGCGTTCCACCAGGCCATTTTCCAGGGCATCCAACAAGGGTTTGAGTCGCGCGGCAGGGTGGTTTTGCATGGGGAAATTGTAGACCTGCGCCTGTGTTTCCCCTTGTCTTTAAGTGATTCCTGGGCGTCCAGAACCTAGGGTAAACACGCATCGTTTTAGTTATCAGACATAACCATAATTCGCCCAACTGATGGAGCAAGCATGACAAGCAAAGACATTCAACTGGACCTGCGCGGCGAACACCAAGAGGTCGCCGTGATCCGCCTCACCCGCCCCAAAAAGCGCAACGCGCTCAACGATGGATTGGTGATTGCCATCCGCAATATCTTCGACAGCCTGCCGTCCACCGTGCGTGCGGCAGTGATCGAAGGCGAGGGCGAGCACTTCTGTGCAGGCCTCGATTTGTCGGAGCTGAGCGAGCGTGACGCGGGCCAGGGCCTGATGCACTCCCGCATGTGGCACGCCGCGCTGGAGCGCGTGCAGTTTGGCCCGGTGCCGGTAATTGCCGCGCTGCACGGTGCAGTCGTCGGTGGTGGCCTGGAGCTGGCCAGCGCCTGCCATATTCGCGTGGCGGACGAGACCACGTTTTATGCATTGCCTGAAGGCTCGCGCGGCATTTTTGTGGGCGGTGGCGGCTCGGTGCGTATTCCGCGTTTGATTGGCACCGCCCGCATGACCGACATGATGTTCACCGGCCGCGTGTACAACGCGCAAGACGGCGAACGCGTGGGCTTCGCGCAGTATTTGGTGCCCACCGGTACGGCGTTTGACAAGGCCTTTGAGCTGGCCCAGCGCATTGCGCAAAACGCGCCGCTGACCAACTACGCGCTGATGCACGCGCTGCCCCGCATTGCCGAGCAGCCATCGGACCAAGGCTTCTTCACCGAAGCCATGATGGCCGCGATTGCGCAAAGCGCACCCGAAGCCAAGGCCCGCGTGACCGCCTTCCTCGAAGGCCGCGCCGCCAAAGTGCAAAAGGCCTGACCCACCACCACCCTAACCACCTGACGCACGGACACAGAAGCCGGACCCGCAGGAGACAAACATGACCACCACCCACCACTACCGCCCCCTGCACTTCGGCGTGACCCGCGGTGTTCTCACCGACGGTGCCAACGGCGTGCAATACCTGCGCGCCGAGCAGCCCTTGCAAAGCGCTGCCGAGCGCATGACCGACCGCCTGTTGCACTGGGCCAGCACCGCGCCCGAGCGCACCTGGATGGCCCAGCGCAGCCGCAACGCGGATGGCAGCAAGGGCGACTGGCAACACATCACGTATGCGCAAGCGCTGGCCCAGGCCCGCAATATTGCAGAGGCCCTGTTGCAGCGCGGTTTGAGCGCAGAACGCCCCGTGCTTATCCTGAGTGAAAACAGCCTGGAGCACGCGCTGTTGTCGCTGGGCTGCCTGCTGGCCGGTGTGCCCTGGTGCCCGGCCTCGCCCGCGTACTCCACCATCAGCACCGACTACTCCAAACTGCGCCACGTGTACAACACGCTCACGCCGGGCCTGGTGTTCGCCAGCGACGCCAGCCGCTACGGCAAGGCCATCCAGACCGTGGTGGCAGCCGACGTGGAAGTGGTCTTGTGCAAGGGCACTTTGGACGGCCGTAGCAGCACCGGCTTTGATGCCTTGCTGGCCACGCCCGCCACGCCCCAAGTGGACGCCGCCATGCAGGCCACCGGCCCGGACACCATCGTCAAGTTCTTGTTCACCAGCGGCTCCACCAAGCTGCCCAAGGCGGTGATCAACACGCAAAGCATGTGGTGCGCCAATCAGCAGCAAATGCGGCAGAGCATGCCGGTGCTGACTGAGGAGCCGCCCGTTCTGGTGGACTGGCTGCCCTGGAACCACACCTTTGGCGGCAACCACAACTTTGGTCTGGCGCTGTACAACGGCGGCACGCTGTTTATCGACGAAGGCAAGCCCGTGCCCGCCCTCATTGGCGAGACCCTGCGCAACCTGCGCGAAGTGGCGCCCACGGTGTACTTCAACGTGCCCACCGGCTTTGAAGCCATTGCCAGCGCCATGCAGACCGACTTGGAATTGCGCCGCAACTTCCTCTCCAAAGTGAAGATGTTTTTCTACGCCGGTGCAGCCTTGGCCCAACCCATCTGGGACAGCCTGTACGCCAGCGAAGAGGCCGAGATTGGCCAGCGCATCGTGATGACCAGTGGCCTCGGCATGACCGAGTCCGGCCCCTTTGGCATCTTTGTCACCAACCCCGAAGTGCGTGCCGGTGACTTAGGGCTACCCGCACCCGGCCTTGAACTCAAACTCGTGCCGTCTGACGGCAAAGTGGAAGTGCGCTACCGCGGCCCCAACATCACACGCGGCTACTGGCGCGCACCCGAAGAAACCGCTGCCCACTTTGACAGCGAAGGCTTCTTCTGCACGGGTGATGCCGTCAAGTGGATTGACCCCGACAACATCCACCTCGGCCTCAAATTCGATGGCCGCATTGCCGAAGACTTCAAGCTCGCCACCGGCACCTTTGTGAGCGTGGGCCCCCTGCGCGGCAAGATCGTGGCCGCCGCCGAAGGCCTGGCGCAAGACGTGGTGATTACGGGTTTGAACATGCACGAAGTGGGCGCCATGGTGTTCCCCAATGTGGCAGCCTGCCGTGCCTTGAGCGGCCTCTCAGACGGTGCGCCGCTGGAAGGCGTGCTGGCTTCCGCCCCGGTGCGTGCACGCTTCCAGCGCCTGCTCGACGAGCTGGCCAAAACGGCCACGGGCAGTGCCAACCGCATTGCGCGCCTGTGCCTGCTGTCCAAGCCTGCATCGCTGGACCTGGGCGAGATCACCGACAAAGGCTCCATCAACCAACGCGCCGTGCTGGCGCACCGCAGCGAAATTGTGGACGCCTTGCACAACGGCACCCTGCCCAACACGCTGTCTCCATCGGCCTGAATACCCACCGACACCAACTAGGACTACACATGGCAAGCAAAGGTTTTTTCAACGCATTCGACGACATCTGGATGATCGACGGCATGCGCACGCCCATGGTGGATTACTGCGGCGCACTCGGCCACATCTCGCCCACCGACCTCGGCATCAAGGCGGCCCGTGCGGCATTGGCCAAGGCCGATGTGCCCGCCGAACACATTGAATCGGTGCTGACCGGCAACATGGCCCCCGGCGACTACGAGCAGTTCATGCTGCCGCGCCACATTGCGCTGTACGCCGGTGTGCCGCAGGCCGTGCCCGCGCTGATGAGCCAACGCATTTGCGGCACCGGCTTCGAGCTGTTCCGCCAGGCCGGTGAGCAGATTCAAGCCGGTTGCGCTGACGTGGCATTGGTGGTGGGTGCGGAGTCCATGACGCGCAACCCGATTGCATCGTTCACCCACCGCAACGGCTTCAAGCTGGGCGCGCCGGTGGAGTTCAAAGACTTCTTGTGGGAAGCGCTCAACGACTCGGCCTGCGGCATCAACATGATCCAGACCGCCGAGAACCTGGCCAAGAAATACGGCATCACCCGCGAAGAGGTGGACGCCTTTGCCAGCGCCTCTTTTGCCAAGGCCGTGGCCGCGCAAGAGAGTGGCTTTCTGGCGGGTGAAATCGCGCCGGTCATCACCGAAAAATTTGCGCTCGAAGGTTACGCCACGCGCGGCATCAAGCTGCAAGGCAAGGCCACCGAAGTCGCCACCGACACGCACGCCCGCATCTCGCCCATAGAAGTGCTGGCCAAGCTGCGCAGCGTGTACCCGGACGGCGTGCAAACCGGCGGCAACAGCTCTGCGCTGGTGGACGCAGCTGCCGCTGCTGTGGTGGCATCGGGCGCCTATGTGAAGGCCCAAGGCAAGAAGCCGCTGGCCCGCGTGGTGGCGGCTGCGGTGGTGGGCGTGCCGCCTGAGATCATGGGCATTGGCCCGGCCCCAGCCATCAAACTGTTGCTGGAGCGCGCAGGCCTCAAGCTCGATGCGATCGACCGCTTTGAAGTGAACGAAGCGCAAGGTGCGCAAACCCTGTCGGTGGGCCGCGAACTGGGCATGGATTTGTCCAAGCTCAACGTCAACGGCGGCGCGATTGCGCTGGGCCACCCGTTGGCGGCTACCGGTGTGCGCCTCACGCTCACGCTGGCGCGCGAGCTGCAGCGCAGCGGCCTGCGTTACGGCGTGTCCAGCGCCTGCATTGGCGGCGGTCAGGGCATTGCCTTGCTGCTGGAAAACCCCAACGCAGCCTGAAGACCACAGCCCTTACAACCCTTTATCGGCAACACGCATTTATGAACATCCACGGACAAGCAGCATTGGTCACCGGCGGTGGCTCTGGTTTGGGCGAAGCCACGGCACGCGAACTCGCACGCCTGGGCGCCAAGGTCGCCATCCTCGACGTCAACTTGGCACAGGCCGAGAAAGTAGCCGCCGAGATCAACGGCCTGGCCATCCAATGCGATGTGACCAACCCCGCCAGCGTGGAAGCCGCATTGGCGCAAGCTGCAGCGGCCCATGGCCCGGCGCGCATCCTGATGCAGATTGCCGGCATTGGCAGTGCCAAGCGCGTGGTCGGCAAAGACGGCGCCGCCGCACCCTTGGAAGACTTTGCCAAGGTGGTGAACGTCAACCTGATTGGTACCTACAACGTGGCGCGGTTGTTCGCAGCGGCCTGCAGCAAGCTCGAAGGCCAAGAGGACGGCGAGCGCGGTGTGATGGTGTTCACCGCGTCCGTGGCGGCCTTTGACGGCCAGGTGGGCCAACAGGCCTATAGCGCATCCAAGGCCGGGGTGGTGGGCATGACCCTGCCCATGGCACGTGACTTGGCGCAGCACGGTATTCGCGTTTGCACCATTGCTCCGGGCCTGTTTGCCACGCCGCTGATGAAGACGCTGCCTGAGCCTGTGCAACAGTCGCTGGCCGCCAGCATTCCGTTCCCGCAGCGCTTGGGCAAGCCCGAAGAGTTTGCGCAGCTGGCGGCGCATATCGTTTCAAACGGTCACCTCAATGGCGAAGTGATTCGCTTGGATGGCGCGCTGCGCATGGCCCCCCGCTGAACAGAACGTAATACGAAAGACAGAAATGAGCAAAACCGTTGTGTATGAAGTGGAAGTGATGTTCGGTGACTGCGACCCCGCAGGCATCGTGTTCTTCCCCAATTTTTCCAAGTGGATGGACGCGTCGTCGCTGAACTTCTTTGTGCAATGTGGCGTGCAGCCCTGGCGCGAGCTGGTCAAGACCACCGGCATCATCGGCACACCGCTGTTGGAGATCAACACCAAGTTCTCGCGCCCCGCCACCTATGGCGAGCGGCTGCAGATTCACACCAGCGTGACCGAGTGGCGCGAGAAGGTGTTTTTGCACCGCCACATCGTCAAGCGCGGCGAAGACGTGCTGTGCGAAGGCACCGAAGTGCGCGCATTCTGCGTGCGCCTGCCCGGTGACGAAGGCCGCATCAAATCGATTCCCGTGCCGGCCGACATCAAGGCCTTGTGCTCATAAGTTTCAGCTCACTTTTTCCACCTGCTTACCCACCAAAACTACCGGAGACAACCATGAAATTTGCCACCCAAATCGTTGCCACAGCCGTCGCCACCCTGGTGTCCGGCATGGCGCTGGCCGACATCACCATCGGTGTGAGCATTCCACTCACCGGCCCCGCTTCCGGCCTGGGCATTCCCATGAAGAACCAGATCGCTTTGTGGCCTGAAAAGATTGCCGGTGAAAAGCTCAAGGTCATCGTGCTGGACGACGCTACCGACCCCACCCAAGGCGTGAAGAACACACGCCGTCTGGTCACTGAAGAAAAAGTGGATCTGATCGTCGGCTCGGCCGCTACGCCCGTGGGTATTGCCATGGCCGATGTGGCCGTGGAAAGCCAGACCGTGCAGCTCGCCGCCACCCCCATCGGCCTGCCCGCTGGCAAAGACAGCTGGACTTTCCGTCTGCCCCAAAGCAATGACGTGATGGCCCACGCCGTGGTTGCGCACATGAAAAAGCAAGGCGTCAAAACCGTGGGCTTCCTGGGCTACACCGACGCCTATGGCGAGCAGTGGCTCAAGGCCTTTACTGCTGCGGGTGACAAGGAAGGCGTCAAGGTCGTGGCCGCCGAGCGCTTTGCCCGCACCGACACCGGCGTGACCGCACAAGCCCTCAAGCTCACGGCGGCCAACCCCGACGCCATGCTGGTGGTGGCGTCCGGCAGCGGTGCCGCCATGCCCGAGATGGCGATCCTGGACCGTGGCTACAAAGGCAAGATTTACCAGACCCATGCTGCTGCCACCAAGGACCTGATGCGCGTGGGCGGCAAGGCCGTGGAAGGTACCTACGTGGTGTCGGGCCCGGTGATCGCCCCGGCCCAATTGCCTGACAGCAACCCCTCCAAGAAGCTGGCGCTGGACTTTGCACAGAAGTACGACAACGCCTATGGCGCAGGCACCCACAACCAGTTTGCCGGCCATGCCAGTGACGTGACCCTGGTGCTGGAAAAAGCCGTACCGCTGGCGCTCAAGAAAGCCAAGCCCGGCACACCCGAGTTCCGCCTGGCCCTGCGCGATGCGCTGGAAACCATGGGCCGCACTGTGGTGGCCCACGGCGTGCTGAACTGGAGCAAGGAAGACCACTGGGGCTACACCATGGAAACCGGTGTGATCGTCAAGGTGGTCGGTGGCGATTGGAAAGTCGAATAAAACCGCGTTCCCAAGCCCCGGTGCTACGCGCGCCGGGGCTGTCTGTTTCTCTTCCCCATTTTTCTGAAATTCTGGAGGCTCCTCCATGGACGCAACCATTGCCAGCATTTTGTTGCTGGACGGCCTGACCAACGGCGCCGTGTATGCCTTGCTGGGCCTGGCTACGGTGCTGGTGTTCACCGTGACCCGGGTCATCTTCATTCCGCAGGGCGAATTCGTGGCCTATGGCGCGCTCACGCTCGCTATTCTGCAAACCGGTAAGGTGCCGGGCACGGTGTGGCTCTTGCTGTTCATGGCCGTGGTGGCCGCGCTCATGGAAGGTGTGAGCCGCTGGCGCCACCACCGCAACCCGGTAGCGGCCCTGCAAAGTGCCTTCAAGGTGCTGGTGGTTCCTGCCGTGGTGTCCCTGGTGACGGTGTGGGCCGCGCCGCAGATGTTTGCGCTGGAAGTGCAAGCGGTGCTGAGTGCGGCGGTGGTCACCGCGTTTGGCCCCTTGGTGTACCGCGTGGCGTTCCAGTCGCTGGAAGACGCCACACCGCTGGTACTGCTCATCGTGTCGGTGGGCGTGCACTTTGCCATGACCGGTCTGGGCCTGTTGTTCTTTGGTGCGGAAGGTTTTCGCAACCCGCCGTTCTGGGATCTGCGCATGGCGCTGGGCCCCGTCAACCTGAGCGGCCAGGCCCTCATCATCTTTGCCTGCTCGCTCGCACTCATCGTGCTGTTGTGGCTGTTCTTTGAGCGCTCGCTCATGGGCAAGGCGCTACGCGCCACTGCGGTGAACCGCCTGGGTGCGCGCCTCATGGGAATCTCTTCGCACACCTCGGGCCAACTGGCATTTGCCATGGCGGCCTTGATCGGTGCCTTGTCGGGTCTGCTGATTGGCCCATCGACCACCGTGTTTTATGACTCGGGCTTTCTGATTGGCCTCAAGGGCTTTGTGGCAGCGGTGATGGCGGGCTTGGCCAGCTACCCCGGTGCCATGGTGGGCGCGCTGTTTGTGGGCATTGTGGAAGCCTTCGGTTCCTTCTGGGCCAGTGCCTTCAAAGAGGTGATTGTGTTCACCCTGATTCTTCCCATCCTGCTGTGGCGCTCGCTCAAGAGCGGCCATTCGGACGAGGAGCACTGATATGTCCAAACAATCTCTCACCTGGGGCGCACTGGGCGCCATCGTCCTGGCATTGGCCTTGTTGCCCTTACCCGATTTCTGGATCACCCAGCTCAACTACATCGGGCTCTACAGCCTGGTGTGCTTGGGGCTGGTGCTGCTCACCGGCGTGGCCGGGCTCACGTCCTTTGGCCAAGCCGCGTTTGTGGGCATAGGCGCGTATGCCAGTGGCTGGTTCACGCTCAACATGGGCCTGTCGCCATGGCTCACGCTGTTTATCGGATTGGCCTTCACCACCGTGTCGGCACTGGTTGTGGGGGGCATCACGTTGCGCATGTCGGGCCACTACCTGCCGCTGGCCACCATTGCCTGGGCCTTGTCGCTGTACTACCTGATGGGCAACCTGGACGTACTGGGCAAGTACGACGGCCTCTTGGGCCTTCCGGGTCTCAATGTGTTGGGATGGGACCTGGGCCAAGGCCGGGGCTTCTTTGTGTTCACCTGGGCGCTGGTGCTGGCTGCCGCGGCTGCGCTGTTGTTCCTGCTGGACTCCCGTGCGGGCCGCGCCATGCGTGCGCTGCGCACCGGCCGCCTGATGGCCGAGGCCATGGGTGTGAATACGCTGCGTTACAAGATCATCATCTTTGTGATTGCCGCGCAACTGGCGTCCGTTTCGGGCTGGCTGTTTGCGCACTTTCAGCGCTCCATCAATCCCTCGCCCTTCGGCCTGAAGATGGGCATTGAATACCTGTTCATGTCGGTGGTGGGCGGCATTGGCCACGTGTGGGGTGCCATCACCGGCGCGCTCTTGACCAAGCTGATGGAAGACCAGTTGCAGGTGCTGTTGCCCAAACTCATTGGCACCAGCGGCAGCTACGAGACGATTGTGTTTGGCATCGTGCTGGTGCTCATGCTCAAGTTCTTGCCCGATGGCCTTTGGTCCATGGTGCAAGCCAAGATGCCCCGCCCGCAGCGTGTGGTGGACTGGGCCAACGCCCCGGCGTTGAGCGAACGCAGCAAACCCGCCAAAGGCGAGCTGGTGCTGGACGTGAAGGCCATTCGCAAACAGTTTGGTGGCCTCACCGCGGTGAATGACATCAGCTTCCAGATCCAGGCCGGGCAGATCGTCGGCTTGATTGGCCCCAACGGCGCGGGCAAGTCCACCACCTTCAACCTGATCACCGGTGTGCTGGGCTTGACGCGGGGCGAGGTGGTGTTCCGTGGCGAAACCGTCAGCGGCAAGCCCTCGCGTGACATTGCCGAGCGCGGCATGTCACGCACCTTCCAGCACGTGAAGATGATCCCCGACATGACCGTGCTGGAAAACGTGGCCATAGGCGCGCACCTGCGCGGCGCCAAAGGCGTGGTGTCGGCCATGACGCGCACCAACCAACAAGAAGAACGCCAGCTGTTCAAGGAAGCGCAAAAGCAGTTGGAACGCATTGGCATGGGCCAGTACTTGCACGAGCAGGCAGGCAACCTGGCCATGGGCCCACAGCGCCTGATGGAAATTGCCCGCGCCCTGTGCAGCGACCCGGCCTTGCTGCTGCTGGACGAACCTGCTGCCGGCCTGCGCCACAAAGAGAAGCAGGCGCTGGGCAACGTGCTGCGTCAGCTGCAGAGCGAAGGCGTGAGCATTCTGCTGGTGGAGCACGACATGGAGCTGGTGATGGATGTGTGCGAGCACCTGGTGGTGATGGAGTTCGGCACCTTGCTCACCCAAGGCACGCCCGAACAGATTCAACAAGACCCCAAGGTGCGTGCTGCGTACCTGGGCACCGAACACTAAGGAGCGCACACATGAACTCCCACGCTCAAAACCACCCTGTCCTGCGTGTGCACAAACTGCACGCCGGTTACGGCCGCGCCGAGGTGCTGCATGGCATTGACCTGCACGCCAACCAAGGCAGCGTGATCACCGTCATCGGGCCCAACGGCGCGGGCAAGTCCACGCTGCTCAACACCTTGATGGGCATCCTGCCCGGCAAGGGCCAGATCGACCTGGACGGTGAGCCGATTCAGTCGCTCACGCTTGAAGAGCGCGTGATGCGTGGCATCGCCCTGGTGCCCGAGAAGCGCGAGCTGTTCTCCACCATGTCGGTGGAAGACAACTTGCTCTTGGGCGGCTTTCGGCAAATGCGCCTGGCCAATGCCCATTGGCGCGACCGCATGGAAGAGGTGTACGACCTGTTCCCCCGCCTGCGCGAGCGCCGCTTGCAGCTGGCAGGCACCATGTCCGGCGGCGAGCGGCAGATGCTGGCCGTGGGCCGCTCGCTCATGTCCGGCCCCAAAATTTTGATGCTGGACGAACCCAGCCTGGGCCTGGCCCCGCTGATCGTGAAAGAGATTTTCAGCATCATCGAGAAGCTGCGCGAAACCGGCGTGACCATCGTGCTGGTGGAACAAAACGCCCGCGCCGCTTTGGCTGTGGCCGACTACGCCTATGTACTGGAGATGGGCGAGATTGGCCTGCACGGCCCCGCCGCCGATCTGGCCAAAGACCCGCGTGTGATCGAGACCTATCTGGGTGCAGCGAAGAAGAAGGAAGTGGCATGAGCGATTACCAACCCCAAACGCAAGACATGCAGTGGCTGCTGAGCGCCGTTCTGCAAGGCCCCGCCGCGCTCACACAGCTTGGTGCCTACGCCGAAGTCGATGCCGACCTGATGGCCCAGGTGCTGGAAGAAGCCGGCAAATTTGTGGGCGATGTGGTGGCCCCGCTCAACCGCACGGGCGACGAAGTGGGCGCGCAGTGGAGGGACGGCACCGTCACCATGCCGCCGGGCTTCAAAGACGCGTACCAGGCCTTCTGGCAAGCCGGTTGGCCCGCGCTCTCTGCTGCTGCCGAAGACGGTGGCCAGGGCCTGCCTGCCGTGCTGGAAGCCATGCTGTATGAGATGCTGAGTGCTGCCAACCACGGCTGGACCATGGCGCCAGGCCTGCTGCATGGCGCGTATGAATGCCTCAAGCACCACGGCAGCGATGCGCTCAAGGCGCAGTACCTCTCCAAGATTGCGACCGGCGAATGGCTGGCCACCATGTGCCTCACCGAGCCGCATGCTGGTAGTGACTTAGGCCTGGCCCGCACCAAGGCGGAGCCACAAGCCGATGGCAGTTACCGCATCAGCGGCACCAAGATATTTATCTCCGGTGGCGAACACGACTTGACCGACAACATCGTGCATCTGGTATTGGCGCGCCTGCCCGATGCGCCGCCCGGACCCAAAGGCTTGTCGCTGTTTTTGGTACCTAAGTTCTACCCCGATGGCAGCCGCAGCCAAGCGCATTGCGACCGCATCGAAGAGAAGATGGGCATCCACGGCAGCCCCACCTGCGTCATGCGCTTTGACGAAGCCACGGGCTGGATCGTGGGCGAAGCAGGGCGCGGCCTGAACGCCATGTTTGTGATGATGAATGCCGCGCGTCTGCATGTGGCGCTGCAAGGCATTGGCCTCTTGGATGCGGCATGGCAAAAGGCCGATGCGTATTCCAAGGAGCGCAGGCAGATGCGTGCGCCGGGCAAGGGCAAATCTTCTTCAGAAGCAGACCTGATTGCCGAACACCCCGCCATGCGCCGCATTCTCGACACGCAGCGCGCATGGATTGATGGCGGCCGCGTGCTGGCCTACCGTACTGCGCTGGAACTGGACATCATCAAACACTATGCCGATGCTGCCCGCCGCCATGCGGCCCAAGCCTGGTGCAGCTTTGTCACGCCCGTCATCAAGGCTGCATTCACGCAGCAAGCGTTTTACGGTGGCAGCGAATGCCTGCAGGTGTTTGGCGGCCACGGCTATGTGCGCGAGTGGGGCATTGAGCAAAACGTGCGCGATGCGCGCATTGCCATGATTTACGAAGGTACCAACGAGATTCAGGCGATCGACCTGCTGGTGCGCAAGGTGGTGCCCGATGGCGGCGCGGGCTTCATCGCCTGGCTGGACAGCCTGGCTGCCGACCTGCCCGCAGCCGAAGCGGCCCGCGTGCAAGCGCGCATGGCTGCGCTGCAGGCACACACGCGCAGCATCTGCGAAGCGGTCAAGGCCGATGCCACGTTGGCCCATTGGGTGGCTGATGATTTCTTGCGTGCCGTGGCACTCACGCTGATGGATTGGGCCTGGGCGCAGATCAACGCTGCAGCGCCTGCAGAGCTGCGCTGGACGCAGCCCGCACTTGCCTTCCAGCGCTGGGCCATGCCGGAACTGGCCATGCGCCTTGCTATCATCGAATCAGCCACCCAAGCCGCATCTACCGGGGTGGCATCTCACTGATCACCTATGGCCACCGCAAGCACCCGCAGCCCCCCTCCCAGCGTAGACACCATTGACACGCGCTATCTGGAAACGCTGCTGGGCTACAACGCGCGGCGTGCGGCGCTGTCCATCATCGAAGTCTTCTTGCAAGACATGGCGCAATACGATCTGCGCCCGGTGGAGTTCTCTGTTACCTCGCTCATCGTGCACAACCCCGGCATCACCTCGCGCCAGATTTGTGCGGCGCTGGGCTTGTTGCCACCCAACTTGGTGGGCCTGCTCAATGCGCTGGAAAAGCGTGGCCTGATCGAGCGCAAACCCCACCCCAGCGACGGCCGTGCACTTGGTCTGCACCCCACCGCAGCCTGCGCGGAGATGATGAAAAAAGCCGAACAAACGGCCACGCAAGTGGAAGTGCAAGCCAGTGCCAAGCTCACCACTGCCGAGCGCAAGACGCTGCTACGCCTGCTGCAAAAGGTGTACCGCTAAGCCAGCGGTGCACGTCCTTATCAGCCCCACACCATGACCGACGCTGTGTTGCACACCGCCTTGCAGGATGGCGTGCTGACGGTCACGCTGAACCGCCCCTCCAAGCTCAACGCCATCAACCTGGAACTGGCCCACGCGCTGCTGGCCGCCCTGCAATCTGCGGAGCACAACGAGGCCGTGCGCGCCATCCTGTTGCAGGGCAACGGCCGCGCTTTTTGTGCCGGACGTGACACCAGTGAAGCCCCTACCGATGCCGACTTGCAAGCGGTGCAAGCCGTGTCCCAGGCCTTGGTGCAGGGAAGCAAACCCGTGGTAGCACTGGTGCACGGCTGGGTGCTTGGCGCAGGGCTGGAGTGGATGCTCAATGCCGATGTGTGCATCGCCGCTGACACTGCGCGCTTTAAGTTGCCCGAGGCGTCCTTGGGCGTGTTTGTTACCGGTGGCATCACCGCGCTGCTGCCAGCCATGGCGGGCCTGGCGCGTGCCAAAGCCTTGATGCTCTTGGGCGAAGAATTTTCTGCAGCCGATGCGCTGGCCTGGGGCTTGGTGTGGAAGGTGTTGTCCGCCGATGCCGCCTCTCACGCCGCTCTGCAAGCCGCTCGCCAATTGGCCCGGTTGGCACCCGAAGTCAGCAGGGGTTTCAAGAAAGTTCTCAACACCGTGGGCGCCGCGAAGTTTGACCACGCGGTCGCGCTGGAAACCGCTATGCAGCGCACGCTGATGGCATCTGCCCCCTCTCAATCAAAGGACAAGCTCGCATGAAACGCATCGTCATTACCGGCCACGGCGGCAACGAAGTGGTGTCGCTGATCGACAGCCCCAAGCCCCAACGCTTACCCGGCCACGTGCTGGTGCGCATGGAGGTGGCTACGCTCAACCGCGTGGACCTCTACATGCGCAACAGCGGCGCGGGCATTACCCACAGCCTGCCGCAAACCATGGGGCTCGATGGCGCGGGTGTGGTGGAAGAATTGGATCCAGGTGAAACCGCTTTCACCGTCGGCCAGCGCGTCACGCTGTACGCCGGCGTGCAGTGTGGCCGCTGTGAGTTTTGCCAGCGCGGCGAAGGCGTGCTGTGTACCAAGATTCAATACATGGGCGAACACCGCGACGGCATGCTGGCGCAGTGGCTCAGCGCGCCGGTGCAAAACGTGTTTGCCATTCCCGAAGGCATGTCTTTCACCGATGCTGCCGCGCTGGGCGTGAACCACCTCACGGCCTGGCGCATGCTGTTTGGCAAGGCGCGGGTGCAGGCCGGTGAGAGCGTGCTCATCTTCGGCATTGGCGGCGGTGTGTCGCTGGCCGCGTTGCAACTGGCCAAGCTCGCGGGCCTGCGCACCTATGTCACTTCGCGCAGCGCTGACAAGCTCGCCCGTGCGCAAGCGCTGGGTGCTGACTACGTCATCAACAGCCAGGAGCAGGACGTGGCCAAAGCCGTGCTTGCGGCAACCGGCGGGCGTGGCGTGGACGTGGTGATTGAAAACATCGGTGGCGACAGTTGGGCGCAGGCCATGAGGTCCCTGGTGCGCGGCGGCCGGCTGGTCACCTGTGGTGCCACTGCAGGCGATCAACCACCGGCTGATTTGCGCCGCATCTTCATCCGCCAGTTGCAGATCATGGGCTCCACGCTCGGTGACCTGGATGAGTTCCGTGCGCTGATTGCCTTTGCCCACCAGCACGGCCTGCGCCCGGTTGTGGACAGTGTGTACGCCATGGAAAACATCCATGCCGCGCTGGACCGCCTGGAAGCGGGCGAGCAGTTTGGCAAGGTGGTGGTGACGCTGCGCGATTGAGGCTGCGCGCTATTGCAGCCAGTCGGGGCGGGCCTGCCAGTGGGCCAGCCAGCGTGGCACGGCGTCGGCGGGCATGGGGGCTGCAATGCCGAAGCCTTGCACCATTTCGCAGCCCAGTGACAGCAGCAGGCGGGCGTGTTCGCGGGTCTCCACGCCTTCGGCAATCACATCACGGCCGAAGGCGCGGGCCAGTCCGATGACGCCGTTGACGATGGCCAGATCGCTTTCCACGTTGAGCATGTCGCGGATAAAGCTCTGGTCGATCTTGAGCGTGCGCGCGGGCAGGTGCTTGAGGTAGGTGAGCGATGAGTAGCCGGTGCCAAAGTCGTCCAGCGCGAAGCTCACACCCAGCTCCTGGCACACGTTCATGGTGCTGCCGACCTTGAGCAGGTCTTGCAGCGCGCTGGTTTCCAGCACCTCGATCTGCAGTTGGTCGGGCGGCACATCGGGGAACGTTGCCAGGCTGCGCTGGAGGCGTTCCACAAAATCTGCGTGCTGCAACTGGCGCGCGCCGATGTTGACGCTCACCGCAATGTGCAGGCCCTGGCTGCGCCAGCGGCTGATTTGGGCCAGAGCCGATTCCAATACCCATTCGCCCAGTTCGATGCTGAAAGCGTGGTCTTCAATGATGGGCAAAAACTCAGATGGCAGCAGCAGCCCGCGTGCGCTGTGCTGCCAGCGGATCAGCGCTTCCACACCCACCAACTGGCCGCTTACCAGATCAATCTTGGGTTGGTAATACAGCTCGAACTCGCGCGCACGAAGCGCTTTCTCGATGTGCTCCACCGTTTCGCGGCGGGTCTTGAGCGCCACGTTCTGCGCGATGTCGAACATGTGATACCGGTTCTTGCCTGCTTCTTTGGCCGAGTACATGGCCTGGTCGGCCTGGCGCATCAGCAGGTCGGCATCGGCACCGTCTTGCGGGTAGAGCGTCACACCCATGCTGGCAGACACCTGCAGCATGCTGTCTGCGTGCATCACCGGGCTGCAAGCGGCTTGCAGCATGCGCGCCAGCACGGGCTCGCAGGATTGCACATTGTCCAAGTCGGCCAGGATGGCAACAAACTCGTCGCCCCCGATGCGCGAGAGCGTGTCGCCTTCGCGCAGGACGCCCTTGATGCGTTGTGCGACTTCAATCAGCAGCTTGTCCCCGGCCGCGTGGCCATACAGGTCGTTGACGTGCTTGAAGCCATCGAGGTCAAGGAACACCACGGCCAGCGAATGCTTGTGGCGTTGGCTCAGGATCAGGCCCTGGCGCAAGCGGTCGGCCAGCAGCACACGGTTGGGTAGCTGGGTCAGGGCGTCGTAATGGGCAATGCGCTCGAGCTCCTGCTCGTGCATCTTCAGCGGCGTGATGTCGCTGAAGAGGGAGACGTAATGCTGCGTCTTGCCCTCTGCATCACGGATGGCGCTGATGGTTTGCATCTCGGCAAACACCTCACCGTTCTTGCGGCGGTTCCACATCTCGCCATACCAGTGGTCTTTTTCGATCAGGCTTTTCCAGACCTCGGCATAGAACTCGTCGGACTGCATGCCCGAGTTGAGCATTCGGGGGTTCTTGCCGATGGCCTCATCGCGCGCGTAGCCGGTGATCAGGGTGAAGGTGTCGTTCACATCGATGATGTTGCCCTGGGCGTCGGTGATCATGATGCCTTCGCGTGCGTGGGTGAACACGCTGGCGGCCAGTTGCAGCCGGGTCTCCACACGCTTTTGTTCGGTGATGTCTTCAAACACCCAGATACTGCCGGCGTCCAGGTTGGCAGCATCCACCGCCTTGCCGGAGATGCGGACCCAGATCAGCTGGCCGTGTTTGGTCACCATCTGCCGCTCGCTCACGTAGCGCTCGCCGCGTTCGATGGCGGCGTAGCCTGACTGCCCCACTTCGTCGTACTCGCGCTCGGATGGGTAGAACTTGCGGGTGCTCTGGTTCTGCAACTCGTCCATGCGGTAGCCGAAGATTTCGGCCATGCGCTGGTTGGCCCAGACCTGGTTGCGGCCTTTCACGAATGTGATGCCCACGCTGGAGTTTTCCAGGATGGTGTTCATGTCGCGGATGCGGTCCAGCACGATCTGTTCCAGCAGCTTGCGGTCGGTCACGTCCTTGATAAAGCCGTGCCACAGGATGCTGCCGTCTTCCAGCTGCATGGGGTTGGCAATGCCGCTGAGCCAGCGCAGGCCCTGGTGTGGCAGGTTGACGCGGTAGTCGTGCTTCCAGGGGGTGAGGGTGTTGGCAGAGGCTTGGATGGAGGCCGATACGGCATCCAGGTCTTCGGGGTGCAAGCGGCGGAACACCACCGATGCGTCCTGGCGCACTTCCTCCAGACGGACCTCGTAAATATCTTCTATGGCCTGGCTGGCGTAGGGGAAAGTAGAGCGCCCGTCGGGGTAGAGGCGGTACTGGTACATCACGCCCGGGATGTGTTCCGAGAGACGTGCGAGCAGGTCGTGGCTGGCCTGCAGCCGGGCCTGCAGCTCGCGCATATGTTCTTCGGTGCGCCGACGCTCTGTGATGTCGTTGACGATGGAAAACAGGAAGACGTTTTGGTCGATGGTGATGGGCGTGGAATACACCTCGACTGAGCGCACCTCGCCGCTGGCAAGCCGGTGCGGAAAGTAGAAGTAGTTGCGCTCCTCTTTTTTGGCATGCGCCATTTCTTCGGCGATAGCCTGTGGTGCCAGCGTGTTGATCTGGTTCACATTCATGTGCAGCAGCGCATCGTGGGTATAGCCATAAAAGTGCGATGCAGCCGCGTTGGCGTTGATGACTTGGCCGTTGGCAGGGTCGATCAACAGCATCACCGAGCCGTTCTTTTCAAAGAAGTGCCGGAACCGGCTTTCGCTCTCCACCAGGCGGCCGTTCTTGTGGATCAGCCGGATCAGCAAAACGCCCACACCCACAGACGCCGCCAGCAGCGCCAGGATGGCCATCTGGGCACGGTTGCGCTCGCGGGCCTGGCGTTCCACGACCAGTTTCATTTCGCGTGCTTCGTTGACGGCCACCACGATGCTGACCGGCCATTGTGTGAGGCGCCGCCACGCAAACACCAGCGGAATCTTGTCCACCGTGGACACGTCGCGGAAGATGCCGTTCATGCCGGGCGAGGCTGCCAAAAACGGGCGATTGGGAGGCAGCTTGGTTTTCAGGGCTTCTTCGAGTTTGTGGTTGCGGGCGATGAAGCTGCCGTCTGCGCGCACGATGGCCAGCAGGTCGTCAGGCGCCACCTGCAGGGCGTTGAATTTGTTGGCAAAGTACTGTGGCCGCAGCGGGATGCTGATCGTGCCCGCAAATTTGCCGTGGTCGTACACCGGCCGCGAGAGCGGGACGATGGGCGCATCACCAATGCGGCCGTGCAGCGGCGGGCTGATCCACAACTGGTCTTCGTTGCTGCTGGCGTGAACGGCAATGTGTTCGCGGTCCCCCAGGTAAATGCGCTTGGCAAAGCCGCTGGAGGCGTAGCTGAGGTAGCCCTGCGGGTCGGTGACGACCACCAAGTCGAACATGCCCGCCGGGTAGTTGGTCAGCACGATGCGCACCGCCTTCTCAAACCCCTGACGGTCTTTGACATACACATCGCGCAGGTATTGCAGCGCGGTGTCCACGCTGCGCACGGTGCTATCAAATTGCTGGGTGGCGGCTTCGGACAGCTGGTTGGCACGCTGCTCGTTGTTGTTGAGCGCAGCCACATACTCCTGTGCGTGCAGATCCTCAAGCTTCGTCCAGAAGGACACGGAACCCAAAACAGCGAAACAGGTAATCGCTATGCAGATAACCGCAATCAGACCGATCGGCTTGAGCTTCGCCATGAAATGTGTGTTCCCCTTGTCACCCTGCCCAGGATCAAGAAGGGAAGGGAGATTTTCTGCCACCCCTGTGTAAAGACGCTTGATGTTGGTCAATGGAACCGAGGCTTCAGGTGCGCTACCCAAGAAAGATAGCGCTTCGGAAGCCATCGGCCCATGCAATGTGCGGTTTGTTTGGGCTGGATCAATCGATAAAAATGGCAGTATTGACTAGCATGGCGGCACACACCAATACACATGGGAGCTTCCGATGGGCCACTCGATCGCATGGGAAAAGCGCGGCACCTGCATCAGCTACAGCGGGGTGGTGACCTTCAAGGACTTCATGTCTGCCGTGCTCTCCATCCACATGAGTCCCGACTACGGCACCTTCAAATACGCCATCCACGACATGAGCGCAGCGACCGCGCTCGACTTCTCCCAAGTGGACATGAGCCAGATCGTGGCCCATGAGTTGGGCGCGCGCTACACCAACCCGGGCGTCATGGCTGCGGTCGTTACCGTCAACCCGGACATGCGCAAAACAGTAGAGATTTTTTCCCAACTCACCAAGCTCCACGTGGGCCTTTTTGACACGCTGGAACAAGCGCGCGCCTGGGTTCAGTAGTGCCAACCGGGGCGCAGGCCGGTGCTTCTCTGAAATAGGCGTGCGCAACTAATAAGCGCCTGTGCAAAAGAAAACGCTGGCATGTTTTTGCAATCAGATCGATAATTGCTGCACTGCAACATTTTTTTACCAAAGGCCCACCATGTTCAAGAACACCCCCTTCGAAGCCATCGCCAAGACCATGCAAGAGTCCGCTCCCAAGCTGAACCCCGCTGCTGTGCAAGAAGCCCTCAAGCCCGTGCAAGACAACCTCAAGGCATGGGCTGACCTGGCCCAGGCACAAGCCAAGGAAGCGCAAGCTGCCCTGACCGAATCCGTTGAATCCATCAAGAGCGCCAAGGACCCACAAGCTGCGTTTGAAGTGTTCAAGGCATCTGCCGAAGCCAGCATTGCCCTGTTCACCAAGAACCTCAAGGCCGCTACTTCTTTGAGCGTGGACCAGTTCCAAAGCGGCGTGGATGCCGTGGAAAAAGCCCACCCCGCTCCTGAAGCCTTTGCCGCTGTGGCCAAGAACCTCAAGGCTGCTGCTTCCACCGCCGAGTCCACCCTGGACTCCGTGCTGGAAAAGAGCGCTTCTGTGGCTGCCCAAGTGACTGCTGCTACCAAGACCAAGAAGTCCAAGTAAGCACCGTCTGCCCAAGGCACACCCGAAACCCGCGGAGCGCACAGCCCGCGGGTTTTTGGCCGTCTAGAGGGCGGACCTGGACAGCGTCACGCAAGCTTCATCTCGCACTGTCACCCTACACTGCACCAGACCCAAGCCACTGTTACTGGCTTTGACAAGAGAAACTGCCATGTTTGATTTTTTGACTACCAATTCGCTCCTGAACCGTGTCCCGGGTGACGCAGACACCCTGGCCAAGCAGTCCCAGCGCCTGTTTTCCAGCGCCGAGCACCACCGGCAAAAAATCACCAAGTCCCACACCAGCCGCGCGCTGGAACTCGGCCAAGGCATGGCGCAGATGCAAAGCCAACTGGCGCAGGCCCTGAGTGCGGCCGATGCCTACAAGGTCTTCATGGAGTACGGCACCGATGTGGCCCAGCGCCTGGCCCTCACGCTGGACGTGCTGCGCGAGCGCGGCAACATCGACAAGGCCCACGAAGAAGCAGGCACCCCGCCTGTGCTGGACTACGCCTACGAAGTGGTGGTGGACGGCCGCAAGATGGCGCGCCCGGTCAACTACCAGTTGCTCAAAATCCTCCCTCCCAAAGGCGTGGCCGTGGTGGACACCAAGCGTCCCTTCATGATCATTGACCCGCGCGCCGGGCATGGCGCAGGCATTGGCGGCTTCAAGCCCGACAGCCAGGTGGGTGTGGCCTTGCGCCGTGGCTACCCGGTGTACTTTGTGGTGTTCCGCCAGCACCCCGAGCCAGGCCAGACCCTGGTGGACGTGATGCATGCCGAAGCCCAGTTCTTGCAAGAAATTGCCAAGCGCCACCCCAACGCCGAAAAACCCGTGGTGGTGGGCAACTGCCAGGGCGGCTGGGCCACGCTGGTGCTGGCCGCTGCCAATCCCGAGCTGCCGGGCCCGCTGGTGATCAACGGCGCGCCCGTGGCCACCTGGTCCGGCCAGGTGGGCGAAAACCCCATGCGCTACAACGGCGGCCTGATGGGCGGCGTGGTGCCTGCGCTGTTGATGTCTGACCTGGGCGGCGGCGAGTTTGACGGCGCGCACCTGGTGAGCAACTTCGAAGCGCTCAACCCCAGCCGCAACTTCTTCGGCAAGTACTACGACCTGTTCCGCAACGTGGACAAAGGCAGCCAGAGCTTTCTGGAATTCGAGAAATGGTGGGGCGGCTTCCACTTCACCAACGAGGCCGAAATCCGCTGGATCGTGGAGCAGCTGTTTGTGGGTAACAAGCTGGCCCGCGGCGAAGCCGAACTGGTGCCCGGCCACAAGCTGGACCTGCGCGCCATCCGCTCGCCCATCATCGTGTTTGCCAGCCGGGGCGACAACATCACGCCGCCACAGCAGGCACTCAACTGGATCGTGGACACCTTCTCTGACGAGCAGGAACTGCGCGTGCGCGGTCAGCGCATCATTTACATGGTGCACGACAAGGTAGGCCACCTGGGCATTTTTGTGTCCTCGTCCATCGCCCGCAAAGAGCACAACGAGATGACCTCCACGCTCAAGACCATCGAGGCACTGGCCCCCGGCCTGTACGAGATGAAGATCGACGAGATGAAAGGCGATGAGGGCAACGAGCACTTCTATGTGAGCTTCCACGAGCGCAGCATGAAAGACATCCTCACCACCGTGGAAAACGACCGCGAGCAGGAGAAAGACTTTGCCGCCGTGGCCCGTTTTTCGGAACTGGGCGCGCAGGTGTATGACACCGCTGTGCGCCCGCTGGTGCAAGGCCTGGTCACGCCCGATACCGCAGAGCTGATCCGCAACGCCCACCCCTCGCGCGTGAGCCGCAAGCTCCTGTCCGACGCCAACCCGCTGTTGCCTGCGATAGAGCCCGTTGTGGAATGGGCCCGTGCCAACCGCCAGCCCGCTGACCCGGCCAACCCCCTGCTGGCGTGGGAACAGCTCATGGCCAACAGCATCATCCAGGGCATGGACCTGGTGCGCGACCTGCGCGATGCGGCCTATGAAAACACCTTCCTCGCCATCTACGGCACGCCTTTGATGCACTGGCTGGGCCGGCCCGAGGCGCTGCACAACGCCCACAAAGACCGCCGCAAACTGCGCAGCACGCCCGAGGTGCAAGAGGCGCTGGCCAATATGGAGCGCGGTGACCTGGCGGCCGCCGTGGTGCGCATGCTGGTGCTGCTGGCCGACTCACGCGGCTCGGTGCGCCGCGACCGGCTGGAGCGTTCCTCGCAGGTGCTGAACAACACCGAACCGTTTGCCGCCATGGGCCCGGAGCGCCGCAGCGAACTGATCCGTCAGCAATCCATCATTGCCGAGTTCGACCCCAAGCATGGCGTGGATACCTTGCCGCTCTTGCTCAAGACACAGGCTGAACGCAGCAAGGCGCTGGAGCTGGTGCTGTTCATTGCCGGTGCGCGCAATGAGATGGCGCCGCATTCGCTGGAGCTGATCCAGCGCATGGAAGCGCTGTTGTTGCCACAAGCCCCCGCTACCAGCACACCCGCGGTGGCAAGCCCGGTGGTGGCGAAAAAACCGGTGGCCAAGAAGCCCGTGGCAGCGAAGAAAACCGTAGCAGCCAAGAAGAGCACAACGGCCCGTAAAAAGGCCTGAACCACGACACCGCGGGCCCCGGCCTCTGGCTCAGGCCCTGCGTGACATGCAGGACTCCCACAGCACCTGGTAAAAGTCCAGCTGCTCAATGGGCTTGGGCACAAAGGCCGACATGCCTGCTGCCGTGCAACGCTCGCGGTCTTCCTTGAAGATGTTGCCGGTCATCGCAATGATGGGCAGCGTGGCATAGCGCGGCATGCCGCGCAGTGCGCGGCTGGTGCTCAGGCCATCGCGCCGTGGCATCTGCATGTCCAGGATGACCATGTCAAAGTCCTGCGTGCGGGCCAGCTCCAGTGCCTGCTCGCCGTCGTCGGCCTGCTCCACCATAAAGCCCACTTCTTCGAGCAGGAAGGTGGCAATCTCTAGGTTCACCGGCTCGTCATCGGCCACCAGCACCTTGGTGCCAGCGAAGTGGTGTTTGATCTGGTCTTTGAGCGATTCGCGCCAGGACTGGGAATCCAGCTCCGTGTCGTCGGGCACGCGCTCCAGTTCCGCGGTAAACCAGAAGGTGCTGCCCACGCCCGGCGCGCTGGTCACACCTACTTCACCGCCCATCAGGGTGGCAATGTTCTTGCTGATGGCCAGGCCCAAACCGGTGCCGCCGTACTTGCGGGTGGTGGACACATCGGCCTGCTCAAACGCTGAAAACAGGCGACCCACTTTCTCGGGCGCTATACCAATGCCCTGGTCACTCACCGCAAAGCGCAGCACGGTGGTCTCGTCTTTTTCTTCCTGCGCGCTCACGTGGAAATGCACGTCCGAATCGCTGGAAAACTTGATGGCGTTGGAGCCGTAGTTCAGCAGCACCTGCTGCAGCCGGGTGGGGTCGCCCAGGTACATCAGGTGGTCCAGGTCCAGCCTGGTGTGCAGGCGCACACCGCGGGCCAGCGCGCGGTCTTTGAGCATGGTGACGACGTTGTTCATCAGCACGCTGAGCCGGAACACGCGGGCTTCCAGCGTGATCTTGCCGGCCTCGATCTTGGACAGGTCCAGCACGTCGTTGATGATCTGGATGAGGTGGCTGCTGGCACTCTCCATGGTGGCAATGCTCTGGCTTTGCGCGGGCGTGAGCGTGGTGGTGCGCAGGATGTACGACATGCCCACGATGGCGTTGAGCGGGGTGCGGATTTCGTGGCTCATATTGGCCAGGAAGGCGCTCTTGCTGCTGTTGGCCTCTTCGGCGGCGGCGCGTGCGAGTTGCAGGTCGCTCACGTCATAAAGCCAGGCAATCTCGCAGTCATCGTCCTTGTATTGCAACGGCGCGTAAGACGCGCGCAGCCACATGGTGTCGGCGGTTTCATCGTCATGCAGGCTCAGGTGGCCCTCGACCTTGTGCACTTCCATCAGGCGGTTGGTAATGGTCTGGCCGGCCAGCACCTGGTCGTGAATGGCCTGGTACTCGGCCTTGTTGACGTAGGCGTTGCGGGGGCTCATGCCCACAATGGCTCCCGGCGCCTGGCCGGTGAGCGCGCAGTAGCTGTTGTTGGCATAGGCAATGGTGTGGGTGGCCAGGTTCACGATGCGCACGGCCACCGGGCTGGCATCCAGGATGTGGTGCAGCTGGTTGCGGGTGTTGCGCAAGTGTTCTTCCACCTGGCGCAGCTGGCTCACGTCTTGCACCACACCGAAGACGCGGTCGTGCGCCGCGTCGAAGTGGGCAATGGCGTTGATGGATTTGGCCTGGCCGGTGCGCGCGCCCAGGGTTTTGAAGGTGACGTTGAACTCCCGCCCGTGCGACATCAGCCCGCGCAGCTGGTTCCGTATCAGTGCCTGGTGCCCGGGAGGCACATTGGCCAGCACGTCGCTCTCGTGCACATCATTGGAGTCCAGCTCGTAGATGGCAGCAGCCCCTTCTGACAGCGTCACCCGCCGGGTGCGCAGGTCCAGTTGCCAGTGCCCCAGACGGGCGTAGCGCTCGGCCAGCTTGAAGCGCGACTCACTGTGCCGCAGGGCGTCGGTGGTTTCTTCTTGCAGGGCCAGCTGTTCATTGAGGTTGGCAATCAGGGAGCGGTTGACCATCAGGCTCAGGCTGAAGGTCATGGCCAGGCACAGCAACTGGTACACCAGGGCTACAAACACGCCCTGTGCATTGCCAAAAACATAGCTGCCCTGCGTGGGGTTCTTGATTTCCATGGCGACACGCACCAGGCTGAACAGCATGTAGGTTGCCAAGGTCCATCCCGCCATGGCGGTAATGGGGCGCTGGGCGGCAGGGGTTTGCCACAGCAGCATGAGCGCCATCTCGCCGCTGAGAAACGCCAGTACCAAAGAGATGTTGAGGTTGCGCACATGCACATTGCTTTCCACCAGCGAGAAGTAGGCATGCACGCCCACAAACACCAGCCACAACAGCGCACCGTGCCAGGGCTCAAAGCGGCGGCCCAGAAACTGGGTGAGGCCGCGTTGCAGCAGGTAAGCGCCACCCACCAGCATGGCGTTGGCCAGGACGATGGAGAACGCATCAGGCACCACGCCACGCGCAAACAGCAGCAGCATGCCCAGGAACTGGAGCAAAAAGGTGGCCATCCACCAGTGCGTGCCGGCATAACGCTTGCTGTTGTGCCGCCACAGCGAAAAAACAACCAGCAGGCATACCAGATTGCACAGCGTGAAGCTGAGCAGCTGGGTCCGAATATCAAGTGCAAACATAGGTGCAATATAGGTTTGAATCAGTCGCCCTGTCAGCGACCCGGCCGCTGCACAAAAGCCTCGAACTCGGCAATCGGCAGGGGCTTGCTGAAAAAATAACCTTGGTAGGCATGGCAGCCTTGGCGCGCCAGAAAGTCCCACTGGCCCTGCAGCTCCACACCCTCGGCAATCACGGAGAGGCCCAGGCTGGCCGACAGGGCAATGATCATCTTGGCAATGGCCGCGTCGTTGGGGTCAATCAGCACATCGCGCACAAAGCCCTGGTCAATCTTGAGCTGGTCCAGTGGCAGGCGCTTGAGGTAAGTGAGCGACGAGTAGCCGGTGCCAAAGTCGTCCAGCGAAAAGCCCACGCCCTTGGACTTGAGCGTGGCCATCTTGGCGATGGTGCTCTCCACGTTGCTGACCAACAGGCTCTCGGTCAGCTCTAGCTTGAGCAACGTGGGGTGCGCGCCGGTGCGCTCCAGTACCGCCAGCACCTGCTCCACAAAATCGGGCTGGTGCAGCTGCTTGGCCGACACATTCACAGCCACCGACAAATGCGCCGTGTCCGGCTGCATGGCCCAGGCGGCCAGCTGCTTGCACGCCGTCTCCAGCACCCAGGCACCCAGTGGCAGGATGAGCCCGGTTTCTTCGGCCAGCGGAATAAACGCTGCGGGAGACACCATGCCGCGCTGTGGGTGATTCCAGCGCACCAGCGCCTCGGCACCGGTGAGGCGTTCCTTGCCGATGAATTGCGGCTGGTAGTGCAGCACAAACTGGCCTTTGCGCAGCGCCTCGCGCAGGTCAATTTCCAGGGCAGCGCGCTCGTTGACGATGGCTTGCATGGCCGCATCAAAAAAGCGCAGCGTGTTGCGCCCCGCGGCTTTGGACTGGTACATGGCCAAGTCGGCCTGCTTGAGCAGTTCGTCCATGGGGTGGCGGTCGCCATCAAACAGGGTGATGCCAATGCTGGGCGTGCTGCGCACTTCGTGGCCGTTCAGGGAGTAGGGCTGGTTCAGGGTTGCCAGAATTTTTTCGCCCACCATCTCGCAGTGCTGTGCCACTTCGTCCTTGTTCTGGCTCAGGCCTTCGAGCATCACCACAAACTCATCACCGCCCAGGCGGGCCACGGTGTCACCTTCGCGCACGCAGGTCAGCAGGCGCTGCGCCACTTGCTGCAGCAGCAGGTCGCCCTTGTCGTGGCCCAAGGTGTCGTTGAGGGTTTTGAACTCGTCCAGGTCAATGAACAGCAGCGCACCGATGTTGGTACTGCGTGCGCTGGATACCAGGGCGCGCTTGAGCCGGTCCACCAGCAGCCTGCGGTTGGGCAGCAGGGTGAGCGAGTCATAAAAGGCGAGCTTGTTGATTTCTTCTTCGGCGGCCTTGCGGCTGCTGATGTCTTCAATCACCCAGATGCTGCCGTTCTCGGGCACGGCCGCGTCCAGGCTGGAGCAGCGCAAGTGCGCCCAAAACGCCCGCTGGTCGGCACGCTGCAAAAACAGCTCTTCTTCGTAGAGCCGGTCAGCCGCGGCAATGCGCTCACCCACCGCCTTGTACTGCTCGTCGGACTGGAACAGCGTGCGCAGCGTCAGGCTGGCCATGTCGCCTTCACCAAAACCAAAGATGCTTTCGGCATGGCGGTTGGCCAGCTGGATGGTCTGGCCTTTGACGAACACCACGCCCACTTGCACATTGCCCAGAATGGCGCGCTGCTCGGAGAACGAAATCCTGAGCGCATCGCGCATGTGGTCCATATGCTGTGCCAGCTGGCCAATCTCATCCCGGCGGCCCAGGCGGATGGGGCTGTCAAAGTCCCCGGTCGCCAGCTGGTTGGAAAAACGGGTCAGCCGCGCCAGCGGCTTGAGCACGCGCAGGTGCAGTGCAATCAGCACTAGGCCCAGCGACAGCACAAACTGCCCGAGCAAGATGGCAACGTAGGTCAGGCGATCGCGCTCCAGTTCGCGGCGGCGCAGGCCATCGTCGGTTTCCACTGCCACCGAGCCTGCTACTTCCATGGCTTCGCTGGTTTCTCCGTTGAGCACCAGTTGCTGCACCATCACCTTGGACTGGCCCAGGCGGCGCTCCGGGCGGGCCAAGTCCAGCATATTCACGTTGGCCGAGTCTTTGATCGTGATGCGCACCACGTGCGGGTCCAGCAGCGAGGCTTGCGCCAGCTTCTCGATGTTCTTGCTATCGTAGTTCCACACCGGCACGGCCAGGCTGTTGGCCAAGAGTGTGACGGTGGCGGACAGATCGGCCTGCAGCTCTTGCTCCACCTGGCGTTCGCGCAACTGGCTGAGTGACACCATGCCGATGAGCACCGGTGCCATCAGGCCAGCGGCCATGACCAGTGCCATGCCCACGCTCAGGCTGTCGAGTCGCCAACGCCGGATCAGGGCATGCAGGAATTTCAAGACGCTAACACCGCACGCAAATCAGTTTTTTGATGTCCGCAGAGCGCACGTTTTCGCGCGTCAGCAGCGTGGTGTCGGTGTACACCGTTTTGTCTTTCAGTGGCGCATTGCGCACCGCTGCCAGCACGGTCTTGACGCCCAGGTAGCCCATTTGCTGCGGGTTCTGAATCACCAGACCGTCAATCTCTTGCTGCTCCAGCCCTTGGATCAGGAAGTCGGTGGAGTCAAAGCCCACAAAGCGGATCTTGCCTGCCAGCTTCTGGTCGCGCAGGGCGCGCAGCATGCCGTCAGACGACGACTCGTTGACCGCAAACACGCCGTTCACGCCCGGGTGCTGTTTGAGCAGCTGCACCGCGCTGTGGCGCGCCTTGCCAGTGGAGCCACCGCCGTACACATCGTCCACCACAGTGATCTTGGGTGCGTTGTCCTTGAGGTAGCTGATAAAGCCTTCCGCACGTTCGTCGGTGGAGGCGCTGCCGGCCACGGTGCGCAGCACCACGACGCGACCCTGGTTACCCAGTATGTCCGCCAGATGCTTGGCCGCTTGCTTGCCGCCGCGTACGTTGTCCGTGGCCACCATATTGCTGTGGTAATTGCCGTCCAGTGCCGAGTCCACCACCACCACCTTGATGCCCAGCGCTGTGGCAGCGCGCACCGGCTCCACCAAGCGGGCGCGGTCGGTGGGGGTGATGAGAATGGCGTCCACATCGGGCTGGGTGTAGGCCTGCAGGATGCGGATTTGCGAGTCGGTGTCGTCGTTGTGGGCGGGGCCGCGCCAGGTGAGCTTGACATTGCCGTCTTCGCGCACGGCGCGGTCCACGCCTTCGCGCATCAGGTCCCAGAACACCTGGTCACTGGACTTGGGGATAAACACCACATGGAGCTTTTTTTCCTGCGCCAGGCAGGGGGGTGACAGCGCCATCAAGGCGACCAGAAATAAGCCAAATATTGTTTTCATTCGCGAAATCCGCCGTGTGTCCCGGAACGGGCTTTGAACGATAAATCTATTGCCTTGAGATACTCTAAGTGGAAACCCTCAAATTACCCCGCTGGCGCGTCTTTCTTTGCGCCTCCTATGCGCAAAGTCAACGCGCCTGCTTTTCGCTGGCCCTCACCCAATGTCACACGCGCCTTGCTGCTGGCGCAACGGCCGCGCAAATCCTGCACCTGTGCTTGCAGCGCGCTGGTGTCGCCAATCTTGGCGCTGTAGCGCTCCAGCACGCTCAGGGCAGAGTCCACCAGCTTGGTGTTGAGGGTTTCTTCGCCGCGCACCAGCAGCTCTTTGACGGCACCCGCCGGGTCGCCTTTGAGGCTGAGTGACATGGCGTATTCGGCGTACTTGAGCACCTTGGCACTGCAGTTGCGGATGTGGTCGGCGTACTCCGGGTGCGCCTTGCCTGCCCCTGCCAGCAGTTCGCTCATGGCGCGGCTGGAGCAAAAACGCAGGCCCAGTTGGTCGATCACCGGGTATACCTCTTCGAGCTGGATGGCGCGCTTGGCCATTTGCGCGAGCAGGGCCACCAGGTTGGACGCCGCTTCAAAGTCAAAGTCTGGCTGACGTATGTCCTTGATCATGGCGCGCACGGATTCGAGCGCCTGCGCAATCTTGTGGTGGTGCAAGAGGCTCAGCGTCTCCACCACCTTGGCCAGGCGCAGGGTTCGGGCGTTGTCGGGGTCGCGCTCCAGCAGGCGCTCGAAGTCGTGGATATCGCGCTGCAAGGCCTTGTGGTCGCCGCGCTCAAACTGCACAAATGCCATCAGCACCAAGGACTGGCAATCAAAAATGCGCGAGTCCAGTCCCAGGAGTGCGGTGCGGGCCAGGGTGCGCTCGGCGTCTTCCAGGTTGCCGGCATAGAACGACATCATCCCGAAACTCTGCAGCCGCCCGATGGAGGCCGGGGTGAGTGTGCTGGCCATTTTGTAGGTGGCCAGTGCCTCGTCAAACTTGCCCAGCTCAAACTGCGCGCGGCCCATCACATCGTAGGCGTCGGTGTAGTTGGGGTCTTCGGTAATCATGTTTTCCAGCGTGCTGATGGCAGCCGCCGGTTGCCCGCCGTCCAGCATGGAGCGCGCTACACCCAGCTTGGCCCAGGGCAGGGTCTTGGCCTTGATGACGGCTTCGTAGAGCTTTTTGGCCTCGGTGGGTTGGTCCAGCCGCAGCAGCAGCTCGGCGCCTATGCGTGCGGCATACAGCCAGAACTGGCCTTTGCTCACAAAGCGGTCAATACACAGCTTGGCCGCCTGCTCGAAGTTGCTCTCTTCAATGGCCCCAAAGATTTCCTGCAGCGACACCTTGCGCAACCGCGCCTGTTGCAGCCGCTCGCTCAGGTGTGAGGGCTTGTGTGGCTTGAGCAGGTAGCCGTCCAACGCAGACTCTGCCGCCTCGGCCACCTTGGCATAGGTGGCCTCACCGGTGATCATCAAAAACACGGTGGAAAACGGCAGCAGCTGGTTGCGCCGAAGGTCGTTGAGCAAGTCTTGGCCGGTGGCGTTTTCGGTGGGGAAGTGCTGCTCGCACAGCACGAAGTCGTAGGTCTGGAACTCCAGCATGCGCCGCGCATCGATGATGCGCCCGCACTGCGCGACCGACTTCACGCCAAAGTCCCGCAGCTGTGCCACCAGAATGGAGCGCATGGCCGGGTTGCCTTCCACAACCAGTGCGCGCGTGTTGGATACGTCTTCAAGTGGCAGGGCCATACAGCACGTCTGCTGCGGGCTTGGGTCACACCAGCGCAGACTCTTTCCACAATATTTATTAGGTTACTGATGGTAGCCACACTTTGTGGATGTTTCCAACAAGGCAGCACGCGTCTGTGACTTGGCATGTAATGAAGGCCCGCCAACACACTGCCCACCCACGCGCCATGCCCAGCCGCCTTACCTCCTTTGCCACGCAGGCCTCTGCGCTCAAGCTCTCCGAGCTGATCAGCGCGCTCAGCCATGCGCTGGACATCACCGAGGGCCAGCCCGTAGGCCACTGTGTGCGCTGCTGCTGGATCGGCATGCACATAGGCCGTGAAATCGGCCTGCCCGAAAAAGAGTTGTGGGAGCTGTACTACACGCTGTTGCTCAAAGACCTCGGCTGCAGCAGCAACGCCGCACGCATTTGCGAGCTGTACCTGACGGACGACCTGCACTTCAAGCGCGACTTCAAGCAGGTGGGCGACAGCCTGCCGCAAGTGGTGCGCTTTGTGCTGCAGCACACCGGCCTGCAGGCCAGCCTGGCCGAGCGCTTCAAGAGCGTGCTCAACATCTTCAAAAACGGCCCCGAGATTTCGCAGCAACTCATCCAGACCCGCTGCCAACGCGGGGCCGAAATCGCCCGCCTGCTGCGCTTCTCCGAGGGCATTGCCCAAGGCATTTACAACCTGGACGAACACTGGAACGGCGCGGGCAAGCCCGCCGGCCTGGGCGGTGATGCCATTCCCATCTATGCCCGCATTGCCTTGCTGGCGCAGGTGGTGGATGTGTTCTTTACCGCCGACAGCCAAGAGGCCGCCTTGGCCGAGATAGAGAGCCGCAGCGGCCAGTGGTTTGACCCGGCGCTGGTGGCGGCCATGCAGCATGTGGCCGAGCAACCGGGCTTTTGGCGCACGCTGCAGTCCGACGCGCTGGAAGCGGCCGTGCAGGCGCTGGAGCCTTCGCAATACGAGGTGCCGCTAAGTGAGGACTATCTGGACGACATCGCCGCCGCCTTCGGCCAGGTGGTGGACTCCAAGAGCCCCTACACCAGTGGCCACAGCGCGCGCGTGGCGCTCTACACCGACCTGATTGGCGAGAACCTGGGCCTGCCGGTGCAGCACCGGCGCTGGCTCAAGCGCGGTGCCTTGCTGCACGACGTGGGCAAGCTGGGCGTGAGCAACAGCGTGCTCGACAAAGCCGGCAAGCTCGACGCCACCGAATGGGAGGCGGTGCGCAAGCATGCGGAGTTGACCGAGTCCATCCTCTCGCGCATCAGCGCCTTCCAAGAACTGGCGCGCATTGCCGGTGCCCACCATGAGCGGCTGGACGGTGGCGGCTACCCGCGTGGCATCACTGCCCCCGACATTGCGCTGGAGACCCGCATCATCACCACCGCCGACATCTTCGATGCCATCACCGCCGAGCGCCCTTACCGGGGCGCAGTGCCGGTGGACCAGACCCTGGAGATGATGAAAAAAACCGTGGGCACCGCGCTCGATGCGGACTGCTACGCGGCCTTGTGCAAGGCCATGGAAAACCTGCCCCGGTAAGGCAGGCTTACATCAGGCAATAGTCCACCGGCTGCAGCGGCGGCGGCAAGTCGGTTTCGCCCAGGGCTTCGCGCAGGCCGATCTCAATGCTGCGGCACAGCGCGTCCAGCGGCAGGTCGTTGGGGGCATCGCCAAAGGGTTCCTCAATCTCGTCACCCAGCGCGTCCAGCCCGAAGAAGGTGTAGGCCACGATGGCCACCACCACCGGCGTCATGAAGGTGAGCGTGTCCACCAAACCAAAGGGCAGCAAGAAGCAATAGGCATAGGCCGTGCGGTGCAGCAGCAGCGTGTACGAGAAGGGCACCGGCGTGCTGCTGATGCGCTCACACGATGCACCTGCACTGGTCATGGCCGAGAGCGTGTTGTCGATCTGCGCGGCCATCTGGCTGTCCACCAGGCCCGCGCGTCGGGCGCTGGCCAGGTCTTCGCCCATCTTGAGCATCAGGGCGGCGCTGCGGTTGCTGGCGGGCGCAATGGCACGCCACTCGTCGGCGCTGATCAGCGCCTCCACATCGGCAGTGTCTGCGTTGCCGCGCAGTTGCAGGCGCAGCGCGTGGCAGAAGGCGGCGGCACGGTACAGCATGCGCGCACGCACATCGGGTGTGCCGGGCGGCGGTGCGTCCACCAGGTGCAGGCACTGGCGTGCCAGGTTGCGGCTGCGCAGCAGCAGCTCACCCCAGAGCTTGCGCGCCTCCCAGTAACGGTCGTAGGCAGCGGTATTGCGAAAGCCCAGAAAAATAGCCAGCGGCAAACCCATGAGCGAAAACGGGATGGGTGACAGCGTGACCTTGAACTGGAACAGCATGCCGTGGGTGATGGTGACGGCGGTGGCCAGCGCAATGTTGAACAGCAGCACGTTGCGAATGCGCGGCAGGATGGAGCCGCGCATCAGCAGAAAAAGGGTCAGGCCTGAGGGGCGCTCGCGAACAATCATGGTGGCGGGAAAGTGGAGGTTTAACCAAGAGCAAGACAAGGGTAAACCCTAGTGTCGCATCAAATGAAGCATTGGGCCTTCCCTGCGCTTGTTGACGTTGATCAATAGCCCGAACGCTGGCAGGAACAGAATTTCAGCATCTTCGAATAGACAAGAGGGACAGGCGACGATGTTGCAAATCCGAATCCACGGGCGCGGCGGCCAGGGGGTGGTCACGGCGGCCGAAATGCTGTCCATCGCCGCCTTCGAGCAGGGCCACCATGCGCAGGCCTTTCCCAGCTTTGGTTCTGAGCGCACGGGTGCGCCGGTGGTGGCGTTTTGCCGCATGGACGACCGCGAGATTCGCCTGCGCGAACCCATCCTGGCGCCCGATGTGCTCATCGTGCAAGACCCCACGCTCTTGCACCAGGTGGATGTGTTCCAGGGCCTCCAGCCCGATGGCTATGTGCTCATCAACACCCGCCGCAGCTTTGACGAGCTGGGCCTGAACGAGATCAGCCAGCGCTTTCGCCATGAGCGCCTGACCACGGTGCCCGCCACCGACATCGCCTTGCGTCTGCTGGGCCGCCCCTTGCCCAATGCGGTGCTGCTGGGGGGCTTTGCCGCGCTGTCTGGCCTGATCACCCTGGACGCGGTGGAGCACGCCATACGCCACAAGTTCACCGGCAAAGTGGCAGAGGGCAATGTGGCTGGTGCGCAAGAGGCCTATGCCTATGTGCAAAACGAAATGAAGGAGCTGGCCCATGCGCAAGCAAGTTGAAGGCTCTGCCGCCGTGGCCGAGGCCGTGGCATTGGCACGCCCCGAGGTGATTTGCGCCTACCCTATCTCGCCGCAAACGCACATCGTGGAAGGCCTGGGCGAGCGCGTGAAAAACGGTTCGCTCACGCCCTGCGAGTTCATCAATGTGGAGAGCGAGTTCGCCGCGATGAGCGTGGCCATTGGGTCTAGCGCGGCCGGTGCGCGCACCTACACAGCTACCGCCAGCCAGGGTCTGTTGTTCATGGCAGAAGCCGTCTACAACGCCTCCGGCTTGGGCCTGCCCATTGTGATGACCGTGGCCAACCGCGCCATTGGTGCACCCATCAACATCTGGAACGACCACAGCGACTCCATGAGCCAGCGCGACTGCGGCTGGCTGCAGCTGTTTGCCGAGACCAACCAGGAGGCACTGGACCTGCACATCCAGGCCTTCAAGATTGCCGAAGAGTTGTCCATGCCGGTGATGGTGTGCATGGACGGCTTCATCCTCACCCATGCCTACGAGGGCGTGGACATGCCAGCCCAAGCGGACGTGGACGCCTTCCTGCCACCCTACGAGCCGCGCCAGGTGCTGGACCCGAAAGAGCCGGTGTCCATAGGCGCCATGGTGGGGCCCGAGGCGTTTATGGAAGTGCGCTACTTGGCCCACGCCAAGCAAACCATGGCGCTGGAGCGCATCCCACAAATTGCCGCCGAGTTCCAGGCCCGCTTTGGCCGCGACTCCAGTGGCCTGGTGCGCGGCTACCGTTGCGAGGACGCCGACACCATCGTGGTGGCGCTGGGCTCGGTGCTGGGCACCATCAAAGACGCGGTAGACGAGATGCGCGCCAGTGGCGTGAAGATTGGCGTGCTGGGCATCCAGTCCTTCCGGCCTTTCCCCCTGGCGGCAGTGCGCGAAGCGCTGCAAGGCGCACAGCGCGTGGTGGTGCTGGAAAAAAGTTTTTCGGTGGGGCTGGGCGGCGTAGTGTCCACCGATGTGCGGCTGGCCTTGTCGGGCCTGCACCTCACGGGCTACACCGTCATTGCGGGTCTGGGCGGGCGGGCCATTACCAAAGCCTCGCTGGTGCGCACTTTTGCCGAAGCCATTGCGGGCACGCTGCAGCCGCTCACCTTCATGGACCTGGACTGGCGCATCGTGAACCGGCAACTGGAGCGCGAAGCGTCCATGCGCCGCAGCGGGCCGATTGCCGAGAACCTGTTGCGCGATGTCGGCTCTGTTGCATCAAAGGTGAACTAGCTATGGTCCCCACGCTCATTCCATTCGCTGCCCCCCGAGGGGGCGCTGGTCGCCCTTGGGGCGGCCCGGCGGGAGACCAATCATGACCGCCCCCATCAAGTTCTACCAAACCGGCACCTTCACCGTGGGCAACCGCTTGCTGGACGCCACGCAGCGTAGCGTGCAAGCCAGCGAAGAACGCAGCAACGCGCTCAACTCCGGCCACCGCGCTTGCCAGGGTTGCGGCGAGGCGCTGGGCGCACGCTATGTGGTGGACGCCGCCATGCGTGCCACGGGCAATCAGCTCATTGCCGCCAACGCCACCGGCTGCCTGGAAGTGTTCAGCACGCCGTACCCCGAAACGTCGTGGCAGTTGCCGTGGATCCACTCGCTGTTTGGCAACGCCGCCGCCGTGGGCACCGGCATTGCCGCAGCACTCAAGGTCCAGGCCCGCAAGCGGGCTGCCGCACAGGGCGTGGCCGCAGCCGATCAGGCCGTGAGCGATGTGCGTGTGATTGCCCAAGGCGGCGATGGCGGCACCACCGACATTGGCTTTGGCTGCCTCTCGGGCATGTTCGAGCGCAACGACGATGTGCTCTACATCTGCTACGACAACGAGGCCTATATGAACACGGGCGTGCAGCGCAGCTCGGCCACGCCCATGGGCGCCCGCACCGCCACCACCATGGCCGTGGGCGCCCACCCCGGCGCGCTGCAAGGCCAGGGAAAGAACCTGCCGCTGATAGCAATGGCGCACGAAATCCCCTATGTGGCCACCGCCACCGTGGCCGACTTGCGTGACCTCGAAGCCAAGGTAGAAAAAGCCATGTCCATCCGTGGCGCGCGCTACCTGCATGTGCTGGTGCCTTGCCCGCTGGGCTGGGGCTCGGCCAGCCACGACACCATCAAACTGGCGCGCCTGGCACGTGAGACCGGCATCTTCCCGGTGCTGGAAGCCGAGCATGGCGAGGTCACCGCCGTCACCAAAATTCGCCACCGCGTGCCGGTGGAGGACTACCTGAAACCGCAAAAGCGCTTTGCCCATTTGTTTGGCACGCCAGGTGATGCGCAGATGCTGGCGCAGATACGGGCCGAGGCGGACCGCAACATCCGGCGCTTCAAGTTGATGGACGAGGAAGCCTGACCATGCAAAAACCCTTCGCCATCACCCTAGACCCCGGCTCGTCCCTGGCCAACAAGACCGGTTCCTGGCGCACCGAGCGCCCCGTGTATGTGGACCGTTTGCCGCCCTGCAATGCGCAGTGCCCGGCGGGCGAGGACATCCAGGGCTGGCTGTTCCATGCCGAAAGCGGCAACTACCGCGCAGCCTGGCAACACCTCACCCGCGACAACCCGTTCCCCGCAGTGATGGGCCGCGTCTGCTACCACTCGTGCGAGGGCGCGTGCAACCGTGGCCAGATCGATGCGGCAGTGGGCATCAATTCGGTGGAGCGCTTTTTGGGCGACGAGGCGCTCAAGCAGGGCTGGGCGTTTGACGCACCGGCTTCTGAGTCGGGCAAGCATGTGTTGGTGGTGGGCGCCGGGCCATCGGGCATGTCGGCGGCGTACCACTTGCGGCGCATGGGCCACCGCGTCACGGTGAAAGAGGCCGGGCCGCTCATGGGCGGGATGATGCGCTTTGGCATTCCGCAGTACCGCCTGCCGCGCGATGTGCTGCAGGCCGAGATGGACCGCATCGTGGCAATGGGTGTGGTGGTGCAACTGAACACCAAGGTGAGCAATATTGCACAGACCATGGCCGCAGAACAGTTTGACGCGGCCTTTCTGGCCGTGGGCGCGCACATTGCCAAGCGCGCTTTCATTCCCGCCAAGGATTCGTCGCGCATTCTGGATGCGGTGTCGGTGCTGCGCTCCATGGAAGGCGAGGACAAGCCCATGTTGGGCCGCCGCGTGGTGGTCTATGGCGGTGGCAATACAGCGATTGATGTGGCGCGCACCGCCAAGCGGCTGGGGGCGACAGAGGCCATCATCGTGTACCGCCGCAACCGCGAGAAGATGCCCGCGCACGACTTCGAGGTGGAAGAGGCGCTGCAAGAAGGCGTGATGGTCAAGTGGCTGTCCACCATCAAGCAGGCCGACGGCGGCACGCTCATGGTGGAAAAAATGGTGCTGGACGACAAGGGCAACCCGCAGCCCACGGGCGAGTTCGAGACCTTGGAGGCCGACTCGCTGGTGCTGGCCCTGGGGCAAGACGTGGACCTCTCGCTGCTGGACGGCGTGCAGGGCCTGGAGGTGAAAGACGGCGTGGTGCAGGTGGACCCCGCCACCATGATGACCGGCCACGCGGGTCTGTTTGCCGGTGGCGACATGGTGCCTGCTGAGCGCAATGTGACCATTGCAGTGGGCCACGGCAAAAAGGCCGCGCGCCACATTGACGCCTGGCTGCGTGGCGAGGCGCTGGCACCCGCGCCCAAGCATGCGGTGGCGCACTTTGAGCGCATCAACAGTTGGTATTACAGCGACGCGCCCAAGACGGTGCGCCCGCAGCTGGAGCTGGCCCGGCGCACCAGCAGCTTTGACGAAGTGCAAGGCGGCCTCACCGAAGACAACGCGCTGTTCGAAGCGCGCCGTTGCCTCTCCTGCGGCAACTGCTTTGAGTGTGACAACTGCTACGGCGTGTGCCCTGACAACGCAGTGATCAAGCTGGGCGCGGGCAAGCGCTTCCAGTTCAACTACGACTACTGCAAAGGTTGCGGCATCTGCGTCAAGGAGTGCCCGTGCGGTGCGATTGACATGGTGCCCGAAGAAAGCTGAACGTCCGCATGTCCAATACCTCTGAACGCACTTCCGCCACCGTCCCGGCTTGGGTCCGTCACCGCACTTGGTGGCTGCTGCTCTTGCTGGCGTGGGCGGCGGCGGTGGGCTGGTCGTTCTACCTGCACGTTGACGATGTGCGCAACCAGAGCATCCAGGTGGCCACCGAGGGTGCGCGCAATATGTTCCGCATGGTAGTGCTCACCCGCAGCTGGAATGCCAGCCACGGCGGGGTGTATGTGCCCATCACACCGCGTACGCAACCCAACCCCTACCTCAAGCACCCGCGCCGCGAAATCACCACCACCGATGGGCAGGAACTCACGCTCATCAACCCGGCCTACATGACGCGGCTGGTGGCCGAGATGGCCAAGTCCGACTCAGGCTCCATCTTCCGGCTGACCAGCCTCAGACCCATACGCCCCGAAAACAAGCCGGATGATTGGGAGCGCAATGCCTTGCTCGCCTTTGAAGCGGGCGAAAAAGAAGTGCAGGGCGTGGAAGGCGCAGGCGCGGCCAAGACCCTGCGCTACATGGCGCCCTTGCGGGTGGAGGAGCCCTGCCTGCAGTGCCACGCCCAGCAGGGCTACAAGCTGGGCGACATTCGCGGTGGCATCAGCGTGACGCAGGCCTTTGGCCCCATCGAAGGCCCCACCCAGGCGGGCATACGCCAGGGCCTGTGGACGCATGGTTTGGTGTTTGTGCTGGTGGCGGCTATGGGCTGGGTGGCACTCGAATTGCTGCGGCGGCGTTGGTTTGATCTGTCACGCAAGATCAGCGAGATTGAAGCCACGCGCGGCGAGCTGGTGCAGAGTGAAAAGCTGGCCTCGCTGGGCCGCATGGTGGCGGGCTTTGCGCATGAGATCAACACGCCGGTGGGTGTGGCTGTGGGCGCGGTGTCGCAGCACGACGATATTCTGCGGCGCATAGACCGCATGCTGGAGCAGGAAGACGTGAGCGAAGAAGCCCTGCGTGCCGAGCTGGACCATATCCGCGCCGGTAGCGATCTGGCGCTGGGCAACTTGCGCCGCACCGCCAGCCTGGTGCAAAGCTTCAAGCGCACCTCGATTGACCAGACCTCCGACCAGCTGCGCACCTTCCAGATGAAGGAGCTGATTCAGGACGTGCTGTTTGTTCTCAACAACCAGATCAAGCGCACCAGCGTGACGGTGGCAGTGCAGTGCCCCGAATCCATCAAGCTGCACGGCGCGCCCGGCCTCCTGGAGCAGGTGCTCACCAACCTCACGCTCAATGCCTTGCTGCACGCGTTTGACGGCGGCACCTTGGCGGGCACGATTGAAATCAAGGTGGAGCAAGAGGCATCGCACATCAAACTGTGCTTTACCGACTCCGGGCGCGGCATGCAGCCCGAACAACTGACACGCATTTTTGAGCCCTTCTTCACCACCAAACGCGAGTCGGGTGGCTCGGGGCTGGGGCTTTACATTTGCTACAACATCGTTACCACCAAGCTGGGCGGTACTATCCAGTGCAGCAGCACGCCGGGGGCCGGTACCCGGTTTGATATCCGCTTTCCGGCTGACTTTCCGGCAGCGCCCGCCGCTGCACCCCACAAGGCGACCCCATGAAACTCATACGCACGCGCAGCGACCAAGCCGACAACCCTGACCGCCCCAGCGGCCCGCGCCACACCTGGAAGCTGCTGGTGGTGGACGACGAGCCCGATGTGCGCGCGCTCACCCGGCTGAACCTCAAGGGCTTTCGCTTTGCCGACCGCGACCTGGAAATCCTGGAAGCCGGATCCGCCTACGAGGCCCGCCAGGTGCTGGCCGACAACCCCGACGTTGCCGTGGCCCTGATTGACGTGGTGATGGAAACCGACGACGCCGGTTTGCGCTTGGTGGAGCACATCCGCCAGGAGCTCAAAAACGTGATGGTGCGGCTCATCATCCGCACCGGCCAGCCCGGCCTGGCGCCCGAGCGCTTTGTCATCGACCACTACGACATCGATGACTACAAAGACAAAACCGAGCTCACCGCCACCCGCCTCTATACCGGCGTGCGCTCGGCCATCAAGTCCTTTCGCGACCTGCGCACCATCGACCTCAACCGCCAGGGCCTGTCGCGCGTGTTGGAGGCGGCACCCAATATCTACCGAATCAGCAACCGCTCGCTCAACCAGTTTTTTCAGGGCGTGCTCACGCAGATCATCGGCCTGTGCAACCTGGCCGACTCCAGCTTTATCTCCACCGTGAGCGGCGTGATTGCCACCTTCGATGACCTGAACATCACCGTGCGTGCCGCCTCGGGCGATCTGGCGCAAGAGAACCGGTTTGACGAAATCCGAAACCAGTGCTCCACCGCCGTGCTCACCGGCCAGGTGCCCAACGGCCTGCGCAAAGACGCCTATGTGGTGCCGCTGATGGTGCAGCGCGCGCCGGTGGGTTTTATCTACATCGAGCCCACGCAAAACCTGCTGCCCTCGGACCGCGACCTGATCAACATGGTGGCCCAGCAATGCTCCAGCGCACTGGAAAACCTGCGCCTGCACATTGACCTCAACCACTCCTACGACCACATGATCAACATGCTGGCCCGGATTGCCGAGTTCAAGGACCAGACCACCGGCAGCCACATCATGCGCATTGACCACTACACGCGCCTGGTGTCGCGCGAGCTGGGCAGCACGCATGACGAATCGGTGCTGTTTGGCAAGGCCAGCCGCTTGCATGACGTGGGCAAGATCGGCATCCCCGACGCCATCCTGCGCAAACCCGGCAAGCTCACCGAAGAAGAGTTTGACGTGGTACGCGGCCACACGCTGATAGGCGGCAAAATTCTGGAAAACGACCGTTTTCTGGAAGTGGCCTGCGACGTGGCCTTGCACCACCACGAGCGCTGGGACGGCGCGGGCTACCCCGAAGGCCGCCCCTCGCGCGAGTTCCATCTGGTCACCCGTGTGGTGAGCGTGGTGGACGTGTTTGATGCGTTGGTGAGCCGCCGCCCCTACAAGGAACCCTGGGACCCGGCAGACGCCATGGCCGAGCTGGAGCGCTGCGCGGGCACGCAGTTCGACCCCACGGTGGTGGCTGCTTTCAAGAAGCTGTTTGGCCAAGGCCAGTTTGATGACATCGTGCGCGCCGCACGGCAAGAGGCCGAGCTGCCGGACTTTGAAGACAGCATCGACGCCTTGCCCGACGCGGCCGCGCCATAGCGACTTACATCAGCGGGGTGGGCGATGTTTCTTCAAAAGAGCGCTCCCACTCGCGTACCGAGTCGCGCCACTCAATGCGGCCCAGGCGGCCTTCCATTTCCCTGACTTCGCATGCGGCTTCGCTGGGGGTGTAGTCCACTTCCGCTGAGGGGTGGGTTGCAGGATCGGGCCGCACGGCCAGGTCCACCCGCGTCACGCTGCGGGTTGGAAGCACGAATTTTCTTTGTATTGGCCTCATGGTCCTCCCTGTGTTCCGGCTTTTGGTTTTTTAGGAAACCGGAATGCTGTCTTCAAACGCGTTGGTGAAGTCGCTGATGAATACCGAGTCACGCCATGCAGTGGCGGCATCGTCGCCTTCGAGCTCCAGGATTTCGCTGTCTGCGGGCTCAATAACGGCCATCAGCGGAGCAGTGGCATCGCTGACCGGCAACGGGCACAACCGAACCGGGATACCTCGTCGGATAGCGGGATTGAAAGTGCGTTGTATAGGGCGCATGCATTGCCTCACTGCTGCTGTTTGCAGGCATTGGAATGCATGGTCAGATTGGCGTCAAACCAGCCAAAAAATTGAAATTACACCTTCAATTTGTGGCCTCTGCCGCAGGGCGCAACTACGGCAACAGGTGGGCCTGGCGCCTGCGAGGCGCGCGCGCTGGGCTTCAGCGCTTCTTGGCGCTCTTGGCCGCGCTGGCCTTTTTGGGCGCCGGGAACAGCGCTGCGTGCAAGTCCACCAGCGCCTGCGTGAGGCGGTGCTTGGGCTCCAGATAGACCATGGGCAAAGACTGCTCGTGCGACTCGCGAATGCGCACGCTGCTGGGCAGATAGGGCTGCAGCACCGGCAGGCCTTCGGCAATGAGTTCGTTCACGATGCGTTGCGGCAGGTTGGCACGCGGCTGGAACTGGTTGACCACAATGCCCTTCACATCCAGGCTGGGGTTGTGGTCGGCCTTGATCTCGGCCACGTTGTCCAGCAGCGTGTAGAGCGCCTTGCGCGAGAACTCGTCGCAGTCAAACGGAATCAGGCAGCCGCTGGCGCCAATCAACGCGGAGCGGGTGTAGAAGTTCAGCGCGGGCGGGGTGTCGATGTAGATGCGCTCATAGGTCTCGCCCAGCTGTTGCAAGGCCTCGCGCAGTTTGTAGATTTTTTGGCGCGACTCCAGCTTGGTCTGCAACTCACCCAGCTCGGCATGTGCGGCCATCAGGTGCAGGCGTTCAAAGGGGGTGGGCACCACATAGTCGGTGGCCACCAGCGGCTTGAAGCTGTAGCCCAGGCAGAACTCAAAAAAGCCGCCCACATGCGGCTGCTCGTCGGTAGCACTGGCACCCATCAGGTAGCTGCTGGAGTTGCCCTGCGGGTCCAGGTCAATCACCAGAGTGCGCAGGCCTTGGCTTGCGCTGATGGCGGCCAGATTGCAGGTGATGGTGGACTTGCCAACGCCCCCCTTTTGGTTGAATACAACGAGCGCCATCGTGCAAATCCCCTGCGTGTGTGAACCATGAAAGTCTGGTGCGCGAGTGTAAGCCAGGGCCGCACGCACGCGGGCTGCGTGGCAGGCCGATGTCCGCTAAGCTGCGGCTTCGTGCTGCTCCTGTAACCCCATGAACTCTCCCTCTGTTTTTCGCGTGGCATTGCTGGCCACGGTTGCCATGCTGGCGTTTGCGGGCAACTCGCTGCTGTGCCGTCTGGCACTCAAAGGCAGCCATATCGATGCTGCCAGTTTTACCGCTGTGCGGCTGTTGTCTGGCGCGGTGGTGCTGGCTTTGATCGTACGGGTGCGCAGCGCCGGGTTGCCGCGCAGCGGTGACTGGCCCTCTGCCGTGGCCTTGTTTGTGTATGCCGCAGGTTTTTCCTGGGCCTATTTGCAGCTGAGTGCCGCCACCGGGGCGCTGCTGCTGTTTGGCGCGGTGCAGCTGGCCATGGTGGCGTTTGGCCTGTGGCGCGGCGAGCGTTTGCGGCTCTTGCAGTGGCTGGGCTTTGTGGCGGCCTGCGGGGGGCTGGTGGAGATGCTGTTGCCGGGGCTGGAGTCGCCGCCTTTGCAGGCGTCGGTGTTCATGGTGGCGGCCGGTGTGGCCTGGGGTGTGTATTCCTTGCGCGGGCGCGGCAAGGGGGACCCGACGGCGGTGACCGCTGGTAATTTTTGGCGCGCATCCGTGTTGGGTGCCGTGCTGTTTGCCGCGGCGTGGGGGCAGGCCCGCGCGGACGCGGTGGGCTTGGCGTATGCGCTGGCCTCGGGTGCGTTGGCGTCGGGGTTGGGCTATTCGATTTGGTACACCGCCTTGCGTGGCCTCACACCCACCACGGCGGCCTCGGTGCAGCTCACGGTGCCGGTGCTGGCGGCCTTTGGGGCGGTGCTGTTTTTGGGGGAGGCCATCACGCTGCGCCTGGGGCTGACCTCGGTGCTTATTCTGGGTGGGGTTGCGTTGGTCATAGGGGCCAAGGCGCCTGCACCCAAGGCTTCCTGATTTCACACTTTTGCTTTTGCCATGACTACTTCGATGCACACCCCATCCACTCCCACCACCCGCCGCAATGCGCTGCGCTACCTGAGCGCCAGCGTGGGCTTGGGCGGCCTGATGGGCTTGCTGCAGTCTGCCAGCGCCCAAGAGGGGCGGGCTCCCAAAATGCCCAGCATCTTCATAGGCCACGGCAGCCCCATGAATGCGCTGCAGGACAACGTGTTTACCCGCCGCCTGCGCAAGTGGGGGCAAGACATTGGCAAGCCGCGCGCCATCCTGATGGTGTCGGCGCACTGGCTCACGCGTGGCAGCACCGATGTGGCCGTGGTGAGCCAGCCCGAGACCATCCATGACTTTGGTGGCTTTCCGCGTGCACTCAATGAAATGCAATACCCGGCCCCTGGTTCGCCCCTGTTTGCGCAGCAGGCCATTGCGGCCCTGAAGTCGGTCAACGCCCAGCCTAGCCAGGCCTGGGGCTTGGACCACGGAGCCTGGACGGTGCTGCACCACATGTTCCCCAAGGCGGATGTGCCGGTGTTTCAGGTGTCTATCGACTACGCCAAGGGCGGCGCGCACCATGTGGCGCTGGGGCGTGCCTTGGCGGCGTTGCGTGAGAAGGGGGTGTTGGTCGCGGCCAGCGGCAATGTGGTGCACAACCTGCGCGCCACCGAAGAGACAGATTCCACCAGCATCATGGCCAGCAAGCCCTGGGCGCAGGCCTATGACGATGCGGTCAAAAAAGCGCTGCTGGCCGGAGCCACGGATGCGCTGGTGGATTACAAGGGCTTGGATGCCTCAGCCACCATGGCCGTGCCCACGCCAGACCACTACTGGCCTTTGCTGTATGCGGTGGGGGCGGCGCAAGCCGGTGAAAAACCGGGCTTTGTGTTTGAGGGGTTCCAGAATGGAACCATCAGCATGCGCTGCATCCAGTGGGGTTGATTCCATCCCCAAATCATCGCTGACGTTGTTGCTCGGCCTTGCCGTGCTAAAGCACTGTCTGCGGCCTCGCGCCTAGTCAGCAATGATGTGGAAATGGAATGGCAGGTGCGCTTAATCGGCCTTGACGGCGAGGATGGGGCAGTTCACGGTCATCAAGATTTCTTGCGCCATGCTGCCCATGATGAGCTTGCCCACGGCGCTGCGCTTGCGCAGGCCGATCACCAGCATGGAAACATTGTGCAGAGCCACCAGTTCTTCCAACTCTTCCACGGCATTGCGGCCGCGCACAAATTGCTTGAACTCGGCGGTGACGCCGGATACCGACAGCAACTGCTCCACACGTTCCACGTCTTGCGCATCGGCGCGCGAGGGGTCTTCGCCGCTGCCGCCGGGGGTGGCGTTGACCACGATGAGGTTTTCACTGCGCTCTTTGGCGAGTTCAATGGCCTTGTCCAAAGCGGCTTGGCCTTCGGGACGGGGGACGTAAGCAACGATGAGTGTCATGAGGGATGCTCCTGTGGGTTTTGTGACTGAAATCAATTCCGATGGTAGTGCGCGCGGGCCGGGGTGACTCTGCGTTAGATCAGTATTTTGGGCAAATGCAGGGGTTTTTGCGTCACTGGCGGGCCAGATAAACACCCCACACAGTCAGTGCCATGCCCAGCAGCGCCACGCCGCTCAGGGTGTTGCCAAACAGTGCCCAGGCAAACAGTGCAGTGCTGGGAGGCACCAGGTAAAACAGGCTGGCCACGTTGACCGCGTCGCTGCGGCGAATCAGCCAGTTCAACAGGCTCACCGCGCCAATGGACAGCACCAGCACCAGCCAGCCCATGGCAAAAATCAGCTCGCCCGTCCAGTCAATGGGCGCGTGCTCAAAGGCCAATGCCAGCGCCCCCGTGAGCACGGTGGTGGGCAGAAACTGCGCCACCGCACCGGTGCGCCAGTCAAAGGCGGGGCAGAACTTCTTTTGGTACAGCGTGCCTGCGGTAATGGCCACCAGCGCCACCAGGGCGGGCACCAGCGCAGCGGCGCCAAACTCCAGGCCCAGCTTGTTGGACAGCACCAGCGCCACGCCCACCAGACCCAGCAACAGGCCCAGCCACTGGCGGCTGCTCACCCGCGCACCCAGCCAGAAGCCCGCACCCACGGCCGTGAGCAAGGGCTGCAGCCCCACCACCAGACTGGCCACGCCTGCGGGTAGGCCCAGCGAGATCGCCACAAACACCCCACCCAGGTACAGCCCGTGCAAGAGCAGGCCCGCGATGCCGATGTGCACCCACTCCCGCAGGCTCTTGGGCCAAGGTGCCCGGCTCACCAGCGCAATGGCCAGCATGCACAGCAGCACCACGACGTAGCGGATTTCCAGAAAGGTCAGCGGCTGGATGTGGGGCAGCCCCAGGCGCGCACCAATAAAGCCGGTGGACCAGAGCACCACAAACACAAAGGGCAGAAGACGGGTGAGGTAAGAGGGCATTGCGGGGGATGGAAGTTGCGCGCAAGCATACAAGGCGGCCGCTGCGGCTGCTGGCCTGGCCAGTCTTGCGGGAGACACGGATAATCCATTGCACCCCCCAGAAAGGCCCGGCCATGCAACACACCCAGTTCCCCACAATGTTTGTTTCCCACGGTGGCGGCCCCTGGCCTTTTGTGGACGGCATGCGCGAGATGTTTGCCAAGACCGAAGAGGAATTCAAAGGCCTGCCCGAGCGCCTGCCCGCACGCCCCAAGGCCGTGCTGGTGATCACCGGCCACTGGGAGGCGGCGCAGTTCAGCGTGTCAACGTCGGCACACCCGCCCATGGACTACGACTACTACGGCTTCCCCGAGCACACCTACCGGCTGGAATATCCGGCCCCTGGTTCGCCCGCACTGGCCGCGCGCGTCACAGAGCTGCTGGCTGCAGGCGGCGTGGCCTGCCAGCCCGATGCGCACCGCGGTTTTGACCACGGCACCTTTGTGCCGTTGGGCCTGATGTACCCCAAGGCCGATATGCCCATCGTGCTCTTGTCCATGAAGTCGGGCTATGACGCGGCCGAACACCTGCGTGTGGGCGCCATGCTGGCGCCTTTGCGTAACGAAGGCGTGCTGATTCTGGGCAGTGGCCTGACCTACCACAACATGCGCGGCTTTGGTAACCCCTCGTCCACGCCCATTGCTGCGGCTTTTGAGCACTACCTCAACGATGCCGTTACGCAACCCGACGCCGCCGTGCGCAACCGCATGCTGGTGGACTGGCAACACGCGCCACACGCCCGCCTGGCCCACCCGCGCGAAGACCACCTGATTCCGCTGATGGTGGTGGCCGGTGCTGCTGGCGCCGACCGGGGCGCGCGCATGTTTGTGGACCACGTGCTCAACGTGGCGATGGCGTCGTACCAATTCGGCTGAAGCCCACACGCGGTGGCGTGCATAAATTGAAGGCTCTTCTTCAAATTTTTGCCGTGTTTGACCCCTGATCGGGCGCATCAGAAACTTGGCTGAAACGGGCGAGCAAGGACTCGCCTTTTTCAACACCGGTACGGAGCCAAGCCATGAATGAAGTGCGCACCAGTTACAAGACCATCGTCGATGCCTTTCCGGGCATTGCCGCCAAGCTCAAACTGTTCTGGGGTGAGCAGGAGTTTTCTGATCTGGTGCACGACTTGCTCAACGATACCCGCGACCATGAACGCCAGGGATTCCCGCTGGAGGTGACCAGCGCGCTGATCACATTGCAGTACTGGCACGACCGCCAGTTTCCCCAACTGGCAGAGCGCACCGTCAATGCCTGGTCCCTGAACTTCAGGGGCAACGCCAATACCACCCCCGCACCCAGTCCCGGCCACTGAGTTGCCCGAGCAGAGGGGGCCTACGTCTGATGTGCATTGCACGATCTGCGTACAAGGAACGCCAGTGTGAAATCGCTTATTCAAATAGACCATCGTTGGGAGTCGGTGCAGCGCTGCCTGGTGCTCACCGGTTTTCTGGCTTTTTTTGCGCTGTGCTTTTACGCGCAATATGCCGCGTCCGAGGCGGACGCGGGTGGCCTGCGGACGTTGCTGGTGGCGCCTTTTGCTGTGCTTGTGCTGGTGGTGTACTGGCTGGGATTCAAGCGCTATGACTTTGCCGTCAGCCAGCGCGACAGCCTGTATGAACGCAACCGCACGCTGTGCGCGCATTTGCACGCCTTGTCCTTCCGGGTCAATTACGACGACCTCACCGGCTTCCCCAACAAACGCTTGCTGACCGAGCGCTTTCAAGAAGCTGCCTTGCGTGCCCGGCGCGAGAAGACCCTGTTGGTGGTCTACAAGATCGGTCTGAGCAACTTTGACGCCATTTTGAAAACCCACGGTGGCGACGCTGGTGTGGAAATTGTCTGCATGCTGGGCGAGCGCCTGGGCTGCACCTTGCGCAGCACCGATACGGTGGTGCGGCTGGAGAACAGCCAGTTTGTGCTGGTGCTCGAGTCGATTGAAGACCAGGCCGCCTTGGCGGTCGTGAACGAAAAACTCCGGAAAGCCTTGCACCCGGATTTTGTGATCGACGGCAACCAGCGCATCCATGGTGAGGCGCGCATGGCCATGGCCCAGTACCCCGAGGACGGGGACAGCGTGGAAGCCCTGTTGGCTGCCGCGCAGGAGTGGAGTGACCAGCGCGATACGGAGCTGCAAAAGGTAGACGATGTAGCGGTCCACTATGTCGAGATGACGCACAGCAAATTTGACTTGTTTCAGTAGTTCTCTTGTCCCAAGAGACGCACTGAAGCCCGTAACGCCATGCGTATGTCCCGATTGCAAATCGTCTGCGTGCTGGCCGCTGCCTTGGCTGCGCTGCTGTCTATCGCGTACCTGCTGTTTCCCGATCGGGGTGCCTATGCGTCCTTGACCATGCTGGTGTTGTTGCTGGTGTTTTTTGCCGCTGCGTTCCATTGCCTGGCTAATTTCCATATCCGATCCATATGGCAGGATGCCGCAACGGTGGACGCGGTCAATGCCGATCTGGAAACACGCCTGGGCCATGTGCGCGCCCTGCCCAATGCCCATTCGGTGACGGGCCTGCCCACTTTTGTCGTGGCCAAAGACCGCTTGAACGGAGCCATCAACCGGGCCCGGCGCAAAAACAAATTCATGGCCATCTACCGGGTTCAACTGGATGCCTATGGCACCACGGATGCCCACTACCGGGGGGTGCCCCGCACACGGGCGGTTAAGCAAAAGGCCAGCCGCATGCGGCGCATGCTGCGCAACTCCGACAGCATCATCCACGTGGGCACGCGCGACTTCCTGATCATTGTGGAGGCGTTTGAAACGCTGGAAAACCTCAAGGTCTCCAACCGCAAACTGGCCATGGCGCTGGAAATCCCGGTGGTGCGCCACGATGCCGCCTGGATCGACATTGCAGACAAATCGGCGGTTGCGGTGTACCCGATGGATGGCATGTCCACCCGCGACCTCTTGCACTCTCTGGAGAAAAACTTCCAGCGTGGGCTCAGCGTGCCTGCGCACACCGAGGGCCTGTTGGCCAGGCTCTGACACGCGCAGCCTTAAAGCATGTCGTGGCTGAACAGCGTCAGTAGCTCTAATGCCAGACTCTGCATGCCGGATGGCACCCGGCCCCTTCATCCTCAACCCAGCGCGTCATTCACCTGTTCGTTGAATTCGGCCAGGCTCACCGCTGCATTCAGCTCACGCGGTAGCGCGTCGCGCGCCGAGAACACACCCAGAATTTTTCCTTCCGCGGTGATCACCGGCAGGTTGCGAAAACCGCGCTCGATCATGATCAGCACTGCGTCGGTCACCTTGGTTTCCGGCGGCACCACGCGGGGGCTGCGCGTCATCACCGCCGACGCGGGCGTGGTGGCCGGGTCCAGGCCCTTGGCAATCACGCGCGTCATCAGGTCGCGCTCGGTCACGATGCCCAGCAAGGTGTTGGCGCTATCGATGATGAGCACGCTGCCGCAGTTGGCACGCGTCATCACACAGGCAGCGTCATACAGGCTGGCTTGCGGCCCCACGCTGATCACGTGGCGCTGCGACATGGACTGAAAGACGGTACGTTCGGGCATGGCGTGTCTCCTGTGCGGGCGAGGGGCGGTGAACTTATCTTAGTGACGCGTTGATTTTTTCCAAGGCCTTGGCACCCGGGCACAACTCGGGCGCATTGAAACCATTGAGTGGGTGCGCGCTGGTGTTGAGCGAGGTGTGAAGGTCAGTAGCCAGCGGGTCCATGTACAACAGGCCGGTCACCACCTCGCCGCGTGCGGAGTGCTGCTGCATGTAGTTCATGGCCACGGTGCGGTCGGTGGGGTCGTATTCGGCGTGCAGCTTGCGCAGCCGCAAGATGCTGCCGTCGTGCTGCGCCACATCCACCACTTCGCCGGGGGCGTAGCTGGTGGTGATTTCCTCGCCGGGCACCATGAAGTCGATGCGGCTCACCGCCTCGTTGTGCTGGCGCACATAGTCGTAACTCTTGGTGCTGCCGCCGTGGTTGTTGAAGGTCACGCAGGGGCTGATCACGTCAATGAAGGCCGCACCGCCATGGGCGATGGCGCCCTTGATGAGCGGGATGAGTTGCGCCTTGTCGCCGCTGAAGCTGCGCGCCACATAGGTGGCCCCCAGTTGCAGCGCAATGCCCACCAGGTCCACCGGGCTGTCGCTGTTGATCACGCCTTTCTTGCTCTTGGAACCGCGGTCGGCGGTGGCAGAGAACTGGCCTTTGGTCAGGCCATAGACGCCGTTGTTTTCCACGATGTAGGCCATGCGCACGCCGCGGCGCATGGCGTTGGCAAACTGGCCCAGGCCAATGGAGGCCGAGTCGCCGTCGCCGGATACGCCCAAGTACAGCAGGTCGCGGTTGGCCAGGTTGGCGCCGGTCAGCACCGAAGGCATGCGCCCGTGCACGGTGTTGAAGCCGTGGCTGGCACCCAAAAAGTAGTCCGGCGTTTTGGAGCTGCAGCCAATGCCCGAGAGCTTGGCCACGCGGTGTGGCTCGATGTCCAGCTCCCAGCAGGCCTGGATGATGGCGGCACTGATGGAGTCGTGCCCGCAGCCCGCGCACAGCGTGCTGATGCGGCCCTCGTAATCGCGGCGGGTGTAGCCTACCTTGTTGGTGTGCAGCGTGGGGTGGTGCAGACGGGGTTTGGCGATGTAGGTCATGCCACTTCCTTTTTCATGTTGGCTTCCATGCGCTTGGCGATGGCACTGGCGATGAACCGGGCGGTAATCGGCGTGCCGTCGTAGTGCAGCACCCGTGGCAAGCGGGCCGGGTCGATGTCCAGCTCGTTGACCAGGAGCGAATGCATCTGGCCATCGCGGTTTTGTTCCACCACAAACACCGTGTCGTGCGCGGCGATGAACGCTGGCACGGAGTCGGGGAAGGGGAAGGCGCACAAGCGCATGGCATCCAGATGCAAGCCCTGTGTTTCCAACACGTCCAGGGCCTCACGCATGGCCGGGGTGGTGGAGCCGAAGTAGATCACGCCAAAGCGCGTGGGCTGCGCGGCAGGGCGCACCACGGGTTGCGGCACCAGCGTGGCTGCGGTTTTGAATTTGCGCAGCAAGCGCTCCATGTTGTAGATGTAGTCTGGCCCGCGCTCGGAGTACATGGCATACGGGTTGCGCGTGGTGCCACGGGTGAAGAATGCACCTTTGGTGGGGTGTGTGCCGGGCAGGGTGCGCCAGGGGATGCCGTCGCCGTCCACATCTTTGTAGCGGCCGAAGTCTTTGCCGGCTTCCAGCTCTTCGGCGGTCATTACCTTGCCGCGGTCGTAGCCCTTGCCTTCTTCCCACACAAAGGGTTTGCACAGGCGCTGGTTCATGCCGATGTCCAGGTCGGTCATCACAAAGATGGGTGTCTGCAGGCGGTCGGCCAGGTCCAGTGCGGCAGCGGAATGCTCAAAGCACTCATGCGGGTCCTGCGGGAACAGCAGCACATGCTTGGTGTCGCCGTGCGATGCGTAGGCGCAACTCAGCAGGTCGGACTGCTGTGTGCGCGTGGGCATGCCGGTGCTGGGCCCGCCGCGCTGCACGTTGATGATGGTGACCGGAATCTCTGCAAAGTAGGCCAGGCCAATGAACTCGGTCATCAGCGACACACCAGGGCCACTGGTGGCGGTAAAAGCGCGCGCACCGTTCCAGCCCGCGCCCACCACCATGCCAATGGACGCCAACTCGTCTTCGGCCTGCACGATGGCGTAGCGGTGCTGCCCGGTGGCCGGGTCTACGCGGAACTTTTCGCAGTATTTCTGGAAGGCTTCGGGCACCGAGGTGCTGGGTGTGATGGGGTACCACGCTGCTACGGTTGCGCCGCCGTACACCAGGCCCAAGGCGGCCGCGCTGTTGCCGTCGGTAAAGATCTGGTCGCCCACGTTGTCGGCACGCTGCACGCGCAGGCCCAGCGGGTAGGCCATGTGTGCTTTCACATAGTCGCGGCCCAGGTGCAGGGCTTGCACATTGGAGGCCAGCAGGCGCTCCTTGCCTTTGTACTGTTCTGCAAACAGCTTCTCGAACACATCGGCATCCACATCCAGCAGGATGGAAAGCGCGCCCACGTAAATGATGTTCTTGAACAGCTGGCGCTGGCGCGGGTCGGTATAGGCGCTGTTGGCAATGTCGGTGAGCGGCACGCCTAGGGTGTGCACATCGTCGCGGAACTTGTCCGGCGGCAGCGGGCGCGTGCTGTCGTAAAACAGGTAGCCGCCGCTTTCGATCTCGGCGATGTCGGTGTCCCAGGTTTGCGGGTTCATGGCCACCATCATGTCCACGCCGCCGCGCCTGCCGTGGTAGCCCTTTTCGCACACGCGCGCCTCGTACCAGGTGGGCATGCCCTGGATGTTGCTGGGGAAGATGTTGCGTGGGCTCACAGGCACGCCCATGCGCATCACGGCCTTGGCAAACAACTCGTTGGCCGAGGCCGAGCCAGAGCCGTTGACGTTGGCGAACTTGATGACGAAGTCGTTGATGGCTTCAATGCGTTTCATGCTGTTTCCCCTGCCGTAGTGCGGGCTACACGGTTGTCACGGGAGCGCGGCCCCGCGGGTGTGGTGGTGAACAAGAACTTCTGCATATCCCACGCGCCGGTGGGGCATCGTTCGGCACACAGGCCGCAGTGCAGGCACACGTCTTCGTCTTTCACCATCACGTGCCCGGTCTTGAGTTCGCCCGATACATATAGCGCCTGTTCGGTGTTGGTGGCCGGGGCTTTCAGGCGGCCTCGCAAATCGGCCTCTTCGCCATTCGTGGTGAAGCTGATGCAGTCCATGGGGCAGATGTCCACACAGGCATCGCACTCAATGCAGGTGTCGCGGTTGAACACGGTCTGCACATCGCAGTTCAGACAGCGGCTGCTTTCCTTGAAGGCGGTGGCCGCGTCAAAGCCCAGCTCCACTTCAATCTTGATGCTGGCCAGCGCCTTTTCTGCGGCCAGCCATGGCACTTTGAAGCGTGTGTCATTGGACACATCGTTGCGGTAGCTCCACTCGTGGATGCCCATTTTTTGGGACATCAGGTTCACGGTGGGCGCGGGGCGCTTGCCCACAATTTCGCCGTGCAAGAAGCGGTCTATCGACACCGCAGCTTCATGTCCGTGTGCCACGGCGGTGATGATGTTCTTGGGGCCGTATGCCGCATCGCCACCAAAGAAGACCTTGGGCCGCGTGCTCTGGAAACTGCCTTCTTCCAGCTTGGGCAGGCCCCATTTGTCGAACTCAATGCCGCAGTCGGCCTCGATCCAGGGGAATGCGTTTTCCTGGCCCACTGCCACCAGCACGGTGTCGCAGGGCACGCGCACTTCCGGCTCGCCGGTGGGCACCAGGCTGCGACGGCCCTTGGCGTCGTATTCGGCGCGCACGATCTCAAAGCGCATGGCAGTCAGCCGGCCAGCCTCATGCTCAAAGGCCACGGGCACATGGAAGTTGAGGATGGGGATGCCTTCGTGCACCGCGTCTTCTTTCTCCCAGGGCGAGGCTTTCATTTCCTCAAAGCCGCTGCGCACAATCACCTTCACATCTTTGCCGCCCAAGCGCTTGGCCGAGCGGCAGCAGTCCATGGCGGTGTTGCCACCGCCCAGCACGATCACGCGCTCCCCCACGCTGGTGACGTGGCCGAAAGAGACCGACGCCAGCCAGTCAATCCCGATGTGGATGTTGGCCCCCGCCTCGCTGCGCCCCGGTATCAGCAGGTCGCGCCCGCGCGGAGCGCCGCAGCCCACAAAGATGGCGTCGTAGTCTGCGTTCAGCAGCGCCTGCATGGATTCCACACGCTGCCCGCTTTTGAACTCCACGCCCATGTTGAGGATGTAGCCGGTTTCTTCATCAATGACCGACTCGGGCAAACGGAAGCGCGGAATCTGCGTGCGGATAAAGCCACCGGCTTTTTTCTCGCCATCAAATACGGTCACCTGGTAGCCCAGCGGTGCCAGGTCGCGCGCCACGGTGAGTGCCGAGGGGCCCGCACCCACGCAGGCCACGCGCTTGCCGTTGGAGGGGGCGATCGTGGGCATGCGGCCCGAGACATTGGCCTTGTTGTCGGCGGCCACGCGCTTCAAGCGGCAGATGGCTACGGGCTCTGGTTTGCCTTGGTTCCCTTCCTCTACCCGGCCGCGTCGGCAAGCCGGCTCGCAGGGCCTATCGCAAGTGCGGCCCAGCACGCCGGGGAACACGTTGGAAACCCAGTTGACCATGTAGGCATCGTCATAGCGACCCTGGCCTATGAGGCGTATGTATTCGGGCACAGGGGTGTGGGCCGGGCAGGCCCATTGGCAATCGACGACCTTGTGGAAGTAGGCCGGATCGTGGCTGTTGGTGGCTTGCAAAGTTGTCTCCTTGCCCTGCACAGCTGTGGCTATCCCAGCGGTTTGCAGGATTTTTTCAGTCTATAGCTGCGTGCTGTGCGGCGTAAGAGGGCGGCCTATCCGATTCGCAAAGCCTTTGACTTTTGTCAAAGGCCCGTGCGTGTGCAATTGCACAATTCCTCGGATCCGCCTGCCCTCTTTTTCCACTTTGGAGAACGCCATGACCACCGCTGCCGCATCCCCTTTCAAAGCCCTGGATGCCTGCCATCTGCAAATCCAGCAACAGGTAACCGAGCTGCACCGCATGGCCAAGCACATGGAGTCGGCGGGTCTGAATGACGCCGACCGCAAGCTGGCCGGGCAGATTGAGGCCTTCTTCTCCAGCACCTCACGCGCGCACCACGCGCAAGAAGAAGCCCAGGTGTTCCCGCAGTTGCTTGCCTCTGGTGATGCGGAGTTGGTGGCCGCTGTGCGCAGCCTGCAACAAGACCATGGCTTTATTGAAGAAAACTGGATCGTGCTGGGCCCGCAACTGCGCGCCATTGCAGAAGGCAACGACTGGTTTACCGCCGAAGAATTTCAATCCAACGTAGCTACTTTTCTGGGTTTGCTCAACGACCACATTGCGTTGGAAGAAACGCTGATCTACCCCGAATCCAAAGCCCAGTGGGCCGCTGCGGTGGCGGGGCGCAAGGCGCGCACCGCGGCCTGACTGCGGCCTTTCGTGGGGCCCTTCGTGGGGCCGTGTGTGGGGCCATGCGGCGGCCGGTGCGCTCTAGCGCCGCGACAGGTGCACACCCGCCAGCATGCAGCGCACCGATCCACCGGCCAGCTCAATCGTGGGCACAGCCAATGGCAGCAGCGTGGCGCTGCGTTCTATGGCTGCGATTTGTTCTGCCTTCAAACTGGCCAGTGCGCGCGATGACAGTGCCAGCACGCGGCCTTCGCGCCCGCTGAGCTCCAGCGCATTGCCCGCAAATTCGCCAATCTGCGCGGCGCTCAAGTCAATCACTTCCCGCCCCGACTCTTCCAAGCGCCTGCGCACTTCATCGCGCCGTGCGGCATCGGTAATCAGGCCCAGGCCCACCAGCGCGAATTCGGTGGCCACGCACATCTGCACATTGGTGTGGTACACGGCCTGGCCGTTGGCATCCACTGCGTCAAAGGCCATGGGCTCAAAGTTGAAGTGGGTGGCAAAGCGTTCCAGCGCAATCGCGTTGGCGCGGTTGGAGCGCGCGGTGTAGGCCACGCGGCCTATGTGGTCCAGCACCATGGCGCCAGTGCCTTCCAGAAACAGGCCATCGGGCTCCAGGCCGGAATAGTCAATCACGTCTTGCACGCGGTACTCGGCCTTGAGC
>Ga0228698_1000097_pt1 | contig 80274 bp, 82 predicted proteins | sample McNCre117_Aug_MG_FD_178015 | JGI IMG/M metagenome (GOLD analysis project Ga0228698, IMG submission 178015) | Freshwater microbial communities from McNutts Creek, Athens, Georgia, United States - 1-17_Aug_MG | ecosystem: Environmental > Aquatic > Freshwater > Creek | place: USA: Georgia...
GTACTGCCGCGTCTCCTCCGACGAACGGCTGGACCAGTCTTTCAACTCCATTGATGCGCAGCGCGAGTCAGGTCTGTCCTTTGTCATGAGCCAACGCGCTGAAGGCTGGGTTGCGGTTCAAGACACCTACGAAGATCCCGGTTACTCCGGTGGCAACATGGAGCGCCCCGGCTTGAAGCGCCTGCTGGCCGACATCAAGGCAGGCAAGGTGGACATGATCGTGGTCTACAAAATTGATCGCCTGTCACGCTCGCTTGCTGACTTTGCCAAGATGGTGGAGGTCTTTGACAAGCACCAGGTCAGCTTTAGCTCGGTCACCCAGCAGATCAACTCAGCCACCTCAACCGGTCGGCTGATGCTTAACATGCTGCTGTCATTTGCTCAGTTCGAACGTGAAGTGACCGGCGAGCGCATCCGCGACAAGATTGCCGCATCCAAGCGCAAAGGCATCTGGATGGGTGGACCGGTGCCTCTAGGCTACCGAGTTGAAAACCGCTTGCTGCTAGTTGATCGGCAAGAAGCTGCAACCGTGAAGTGGATTTTTGACACGTACAGACGCACCCACTCCACAACACTGATGGTCAAAGACATGAAGGACCAAAAAATCTTGACCAAGACGGGACGCCATTTTTGCAAACAGGCGCTCTACAAGGTCCTGCACAACCGGGTGTATTTGGGTCAACTACAGCACAAGGGGCAATTCTTTGCGGGTGCACATGAGCCTTTGATCGATCAAGCTACTTGGGAGCATGTTCAAACACTGATGACAAAAGATGGCGAAGAAAACACCAGGTCGGCTTGGTCGCAGAAGGCTCAAGCGGAATTCTTGCTACGAGGCCTGATCTACAGCCCAGAGGGAGATTTGTACCTACCTGTGGCAACACAGAAGAAATCGGGGAAGGTTTACCGTTACTACGTGCACAACAAAAAGGTGAATTCAGGGGCATGTCACAGCGAAATTCCGAACCAACCCGCCGATTTGGTGGAAAACGCGGTGACCAAACAGGTTCTTGATTTTTTGCGATCGGGAACGATGCTCAACAACTATTGGCATCAGATCCAAGCACTCAATCCCGGTATTCCAGAGCCTCAAGCTGTGGTGCTTATCTTGCAGCGAACTGCCAATATCTGGGATAACTTCTTTGATCAAATCAAACACAACATCATTCGCAGCCTAGTTGAGCGGGTTACCTTGGAAGTAGATTCGATTGCGATCAACTGGCGCACCGAAGGATGGTTGCCATTGCTCGAGACGATGAAACCCAAAACGGTGGGTGCTGAGCGACTGGAAATGGAGATGTTGGCATGAGCGAAATGACTCCCACGGCCGAAGCACCTTTGCGTATCACAACGCGTATTTCGCTCAAGCTCAAACGTCGGCCAGGTCGGAAAACTACTCTGGAAGATCTTGAATTCGCCGGAGGAAGCACTCCTGACAACGCTGTCGACTTCAGCATTAATATTCCTTTGCTGCAAGGGTTAGCGCGGGCGTTTTACTGGCAGCGGTTGTTGGATACTGGTGAGGTAAAGAGTGGCACAGAGATCGCTCAGTTGGAGGGACTCAATCCAAGCACGGTCAATGAGCTACTACGCATTACTCTTTTAGATCCATTCCTTGTTAAGCGCATTCTGGAGGGTAAGCATTCACAGGAGGTAAACATGATGTGGTTTACGCGAAATGCGCTGCCCGATCTTTGGCAAAAACAGTTCAACTAGAACTCGACAAGATTAGATAAAACCTAACGGCCCCAGTGCTTTGCGTAATCCGGACCTCGAGATTGCGGGGCGTACATGGGCGGCCTAATTCGAACTGGTACCTGATTGGTACTCAGCGCTTCTGATGACTTGGATGTTAAAATTATCGGCGTCACTGGGGAGTAGCCGCTCTCATTTTGAAGAGGCTTACGTCAACACACTTGACCATACGGTCATGGCGTAAGCAGCCCAAAGCCTGGCAAGACCTTTGACCATGATGCCTCCATAAGGCTGGAGATGCGTCGTGGTCATTTGTCTTTGATCCAGCCTTGGAGCTTTTATGGAATCCCTTCTCGTCTCTACTGGTGTTGTTGCTCTCGCCGAAATCGGAGACAAAACCCAACTCCTTGCGTTCATTCTGGCGGCAAGGTTCAAAAAACCAATACCAATCATTGCTGGCATTCTCATTGCGACGATCATCAACCATGGTCTTGCAGGTGCTCTTGGTGCATGGATTACCTCTACAGTTAACCCAGAAACATTACGTTGGGTACTTGGAGCCTCATTCATTTGCATGGCAATTTGGACAATGATTCCAGATGAGATCGAAGAAGATGAAACACAAGTTGCAAAACGTTTTGGAGTGTTTGGCGCAACACTGATCACCTTCTTTTTGGCTGAGATGGGCGACAAAACTCAAATCGCAACAGTGGCAATGGCAGCGCACTATTCAACACCTCTGTTGGTTGTAATTGGAACTACGCTTGGTATGTTGATTGCGGATGTACCTGCTGTCTTCGTGGGCGATAAGCTCGCTGACAGAATTCCAATGCGACTTATTCACTCCATTGCTGCTGGTGTTTTCGCTGTGTTGGGTATCGCTACATTGCTAGGTGCTGGCTCAGGTTTTGGGTTCTAAGTTTAGGTATCGGCAATGAGATTTCTACAGGCCATTCGAGTTTGGGCAAAGAAAATCAAAAGAGACAGCGTGACCCTATGGTTCGCTGAAAAACATCCCCGCACGCCTAAATTGATAAAGTTTTTGGGTATGTTTGTGGTGGCGTATGCACTGAGTCCTATCGACCTCATTCCAGACTTTATTCCTGTGCTGGGTTATCTTGATGATGTGATCTTGTTGCCAGCACTTATCTGGTTAACGGTGAAGCTGTTGCCGATGGACATCTTGATTGTGTGTCAACAACAGGCAGATGACTGGATGCAGGAGAAGCAAGCCAAGCCAGCTAGCCGTTGGGGAATTGTGTTTGTTGTTTCAGTTTGGGCGGTGACGGCGGTTGTGCTTTGGAATTGGGTATCGTTCTAGGAACGACTTCAAATTTAAACTTCCAAAGCTGGGTTATCTTTTTTAAAAGCTCAAATATGAAAACACTATTTCTCTATTTCGCTACGGCCGTAGCTGAAATTGTTGGCTGCTACCTACCTTGGTTCTGGCTACGGCAGGGAGGATCCATTTGGCTTCTCATACCCGCATCGATTAGCTTAGCTTTGTTCGCTTGGCTACTGACTTTGCATGACGCCGCCTCTGGGCGTGTTTATGCTGCCTACGGTGGGGTCTACATCAGTGTTGCCATAGTCTGGCTCTGGCTTGTTGATGGCGTTCGCCCATCAATCTGGGATGTGGCTGGTGTTGCAGTGGCATTGGCTGGAATGAGCATCATCGCCTTTCAACCGCGTTGGGAGTTTTGAATAACTTCATTGGCCAATTGGGGAAATACAAACAAGCAAGTAGAAAGTAACCTTTGCACATGATTTTTTGACAGATTATTTGAGCGTGAATCGCACTGTTGCCACTTTGGAAGTGTTGATGACTTGCACAACTATCTTTGTTCCGACAAGCGTATTGAATTTTCCAACGGCTTCAAGTTTGTCGCCCGTTGGTTTTAGTTCAACCTCTTGCCTTTCACCACCTGAAAGCATCGTAACTTTGGCTGAAGCTTTAGTGATATTTACAGGCTTACCGTGATCGCGCAGATAAAGTTGCAAAGCATCAGCTCTTGCCACAAATTCATATTCAATGTCCTTCACCTCAGTAACCACACCTCCATGCATTGGTTGGGCATTGCCATGACTATGACCTTCTCCGGCTGCGAATGCGGCAGTGCTCAACAGCAAACTCAGAATAATCGCAAATTTTTGGAATTTCATTTCTGACCTTTCATTTACAAATTAAAGTGCTTCGGCGTCTTTGTCTTCAAGCAAACGTTCGGCATCTCGACGACCAAAGAGCCAGAACATAACTGGAGTCAGGAACGTATCCAGCAGCGTGGAGCTGATTAGTCCTGAAAAAATCACAACCGCAACTGGATGTAAGACCTCAGTCCCTGGGCGCTCTGCTTCGAAAAGCAATGGCGCCAATGCAAAAGCAGTAACCAAAGCGGTCATCAAAACGGGGCTCAATCGTTCAAGGGAACCCCGCAAAATCATTTTGTGATCAAAGTTTTCACCTTCAAAGCGCATCAAGTTGATGTAATGACTAACTTTCAGGATGCCGTTTCTGACTGAAATACCAGCTAATGTGATGAATCCCACTAAAGCTGCAACAGACAACGGTTGTCCCGACAACCACAACCCGAGAACTGCACCGACTAAGGCCAGCGGTATGTTCACCATGATCAACGCTGAAAGACGCGTTGACTTGTAGCGGCTGTAAAGGACGACAAACATCAGCACCAGCGACACAATTGAAAGAAGCCCAACTAGTCGTGATGCTTCTTCTTGGGCTTTGAACTGTCCTCCAAGCGTGATGAAATAACCCTCAGGTAGTTTGGTTTCAGCAACCACTGCGCGGATATCCGCAACAATTTCCGATAAAGCCCGGCCCGATGCGTTTGCGGATAAAACTATGCGTCGTTTTCCATCATCGCGGCTGATTTGATTCGGACCATCTCCATCCTCAATCGTCGCCAACTTTGACAAAGGAACTCGACCATTGGGTGTCTCAATTAAGATTTGGCTCAAGCCCTCAACCGAGCGAGCTGACTCGGGTAAGCGCACGACCAGTGCAAAACGCCGACCGCCTTCCACAATTTGTGTGATTTTTTCGCCTTCCACCAAGCTTTGTAAAGTAGAAAGCACTTGTGGCGCTGGAATTCCATACTGAGCTGCGGCGGCATAGTCAATGCGAACCTTGATTTGCGGTGCCAACACTTGCTTTTCAATTTGCAAATCAGCGATACCAGGAATAGTCGCTAACTGTGCACGAAGTGAATCGGCTTGCCCGCGTAAACCATCCAAGTCATCCCCAAATATTTTGATAGCGATTTGTGATCGCACACCTGACAACATGTGATCGATTCGGTGAGAAATGGGTTGTCCGATTTCAAGTGCAGCGGGTAAATTCACAAGGCGAGATCGGATATCTGCCTTGATTTCATCCATGCTGCGGTTCAACTCTGCCGTAGGCTTAAGCCCAACGTCCAGCTCACTCACATGGACGCCTTCTGCATGCTCATCAAGCTCAGCTCGTCCGCTTCGACGACCGACATGGGTGACCTCTGGCACTTGCTTAACTAAGACCTCAGCTTGTCTGGCTAAGGCCGTTGTTTCAGACAAGGTCACACCGGGATTTAAGCGCAATCCAATCAGCAATGTTCCTTCGCTAAATGGCGGCAAGAAAGTCTTAGGAAAGAACGGAACTGCCGCAATCGCCGTTAGCACAGCTATACCAGAAGTAATCAATGCAATCTTAGGCTTGTGCAGAATACTTTGAAGACTGTTTGCGTATCGGGTTTTGAGCCATATTAAAACCTTGGTGTCGCCATGATCCAAGTTCTTCATTGATGGAAGAAGGTAATAACTCAGCACTGGGGTGATGGTCACTGAAACAAGCAAGGATGCCAAAGTAGAAACGATGAAAGAAATACCCAAGGGAACAAAGAGCTTGCCCTCCAATCCGGGCAGTGCAAACAACGGAATAAAAACTAGGACGATGATCACCGTGGCGTACAAAATGGCAGATCTAACTTCCATTGAGGCTTTTGCCACAACTTCCAGGGGATTAAGGCGATGCTGCGGATGTTTTATGCGGTCTTCTTTTAACCTTCGCAGAATGTTTTCTACGTCAACAACTGCGTCGTCGACCAAACCGCCAATAGCAATGGCCAACCCACCAAGTGTCATGGTATTGATAGACAGACCAAAGTACTTAAATACCAAAGAGGTAATGAAGATTGATACAGGAATCGCTGTCAAAGCGATGATGGTGGGTCGGACCGTGCCCAAGAAAAAGAACAAAATCACAGCTACAAAAACAGATGCACCAATCAATTTACCTTGCAGCGTATTGATGGACGCTTCGATGAAGCTTGCTTGTCTGAACGTGACTCGGGGGGCTTCCATGCCAGCTGGCAAGGACGATTTCAAGCCCAGCAGGGCATCTTCAATTGCACGGGTTAGAGCAATCGTGTCAGCCGTTGGCTGCTTTTGGATGCCAAGAATGACTGCAGGCTTTCCCTCAAACCCAGCGTCACCACGCTTTAATGCCGCAGCAAAAGTGATCTCGGCAATTTGACGTAACAGGATCGGTTGTCCATTTTTTGAAGTCACTGCCAGATTTTTCAAATCATCTAACCGGGAAGTTCGTCCAAGGTTGCGAATTAGGTATTCCCGACCGTTCAGCTCTAAAAAACCACCTGATGTGTTAGCGGAAAAACCTTTCAGCGCAGCTTCCATCTGGTCGTGAGAAATCCCCAATTCAGCCATGCGAGCTGTATTTGGTTGCACTTGAAACTGACGAACCTCGCCACCAATCGGGATGACTTGCGCGACACCGGAAACTGAAAGTAGGCGGGGACGCAAAACCCAGTCTGCATATTCTCGAACTGCCATGGCCGAGATCTTCTGCGTATCGACGGGTATAGCGATTTGCATGATCTCACCCATGATGGAGCTAATTGGCCCCATGCGCGGAAGAATGCCTACCGGGATGCCGCCCTCCATAGCTGAAAGTCGTTCGGATACCAACTGTCTTGCGCGAAAGATGTCTGTATCCCATCTAAAAGTCACATACAGAAAAGACAAACCGGCTGAAGAAATTGATCTGACGGATTCGACGCCAGGCAAGCCGTTCATCGCAGTCTCTAGTGGGAATGTGATGAGTTGTTCCACCTCCTCAGGAGCCATGCCACCTGACTCGGTCATGATGGTCACGGTGGGTTTGTTCAAATCAGGAAAAACATCCACAGGCGTTTTTGTCAACGTGAATGCACCGTAAGTCATCAACACGACACTAGCGATGATCACCAGCAATCGATTGGCTAAACTGTTTTCAAGTAACCACTTAAACATATCAGCGCACCTGGTTAATCAATGTTGCACCTTGTGCCGCGATTAGATCGCCACTTTCAAGACCCGATGTAACTGCAACCCGCGTACCGTCCAAGGGTTCAAAAGTAATCGTGCGAGGCGTGAATCTCTCAGCGGCTGTTTTGACCCAAACAATAGACTGATTGGCAGGATTCTTCATCAACGCAGACACTGGTACAGCCATCCCTTTCACCTTATCTTTGGTCTGAATCACAACTCTTATTGGTTCACCGAGAGCCAAAGCGCTCAGTTCTTCCCCTTGGGCTTTGAAATTCATGGGTAATGCTTGCTCACGTAAGCTACGTGCTGCGCCCAAAAATTGAAGCGCGATCCGCTGGTTATTTACGGCAACAAACGCTTTATCTACACTGGCGATGAGTGAAGTATCAAAGGCCAAGGCCTCAATTCTCAGACGTGCTGGGTCCACAATTTCAAATACCAACTCACGCGCATCAATCACTTGTCCTGCCACAGCATTTGATGATGCAATCACTCCAGAAACCGGGGCTGCCAACGGCTCCCTGTGATTAAGTCCTGTGCTAACAGCTGAGACACGACCCGTTAAACTTTGCAAGTCACTCTCAGCAGCTTCGATGTCTTTGCGTGGAACGGTATCTGATAACTCCCTCAATCTTGCCAGTCGTTTTTCAGCAAGCGATTTAGCTGCCTTCAGTTCTGCCAGCTGTGCAAACTGATTGGATTGCTCAATAGGTGCCAGTGAGGAAACTAGATAGGCAAGAACATCACCTTTGCGTACCGCACTACCGAGATTTGGCAAGCCTTTGGGGCCGGCCTCGACTCGGCCAGCATTGATGGCTTGCACTTTGCCTCCTGCATTGGGGTCCATGCTGACCTTACCGTTGAGTTCTATAGATTTCGGTAAGTCTGCAATTTCAACTTTGATGGTGCGAATTACCAACTGGCGTTGAGCTGACTTCGGCAAGAAGACACTGCCATCAGGCAAACGCTGAGGACCATTCATACTGGGAGTGGCCGATGTACCTCCATGGTCATGACCTTCTCCAGCCCAAGAATTGGTCGCCGGACACAGAGCAATTACTGCGGCCATCACGACAGTCAATGTTGAAAATTTTGTTTTGAAAGTCATGCTGCACCTCCTGTGCTGTTTGATTGGTTAGTCATCAGGCGCTTGCGAACAAAAAATAGCACTACCAGCACGGCAGCAGAAAATAAAGCCCAGATGAACCACTTATGCAACCTATTCTTAGAGTTGCTACCCTGCGCGGACGCATCTGGATGAAAGTCCAACTCTCCTGCCAATAAGTCAACTTCTTCGTCAATCGTGACGGTCGCCGTCACGCTGATAAGACCGGGTTGCGGCTCAGCTGGCAGCACAACTTCAAATTTATCTTGACCATACTTTTGTGCAATAAATTTAACGCCTGAAAACTCAAGCTCAATTAATGCTTCTTTGACAGGTTCATTGGTTTCAAGACGATCTAAGTAGAGTGTTATTTGCTTGCCATTCAAAACACCTACCAATTCGAGTGCATCTGAAACTGCTGCAAAACGTGGCGTGGAGGTGGCTGATGCGTTGGCTTTGACATCTCCATGACCTTCCCCGGCCCAACTCAGACTGGAAAGAGTCAAACTAAGAATCAGACAAATGTTTCTAAGTCTTGATGAAATATTCATTGAAATTTTTAGTAATGTTGATTGATTCATGACGCACCTTATTGAGGTAAGAGTCCAGCTGCTTGGCGTAGTGCTGAGATGGACGCTGAATATTCGATACGACTGAGGGCTGCTTGACGTCGCGCTTCAACGGCTTCCGCTTCGATGCGGAGACGAGTTGGCAAGTCGGATTCGCCAAGCTGAAACGATTTATCAAAGAAAGTGCGAGACTCCAAAGCCAATTTGGCTCTGCGCTCTGCTGCTTTGAGCTGGGCTTGCGCAGCGCTGGCTTTTGCTTGAGCGATGCGCCACATCGACTGTGTACGGTCGCGCTCTAAGCTCAATTGAGCTTGGGCTTGTGTTGCCTCTGCTTGAGCGTTAGCTACGGTTGCCTCATAGCGAGGACCACCACCAAAAGGAAGTCGAATACCAATCGTGACTTTGGAACTGTAGGGATCTACTAAATTGCCGCGGTCTCTGGATTTGGCAATTGTGAATTCAGGGTTCGCTCTTGTCCTTGTAGTGGCCAATGCAACAGTACGCTCAGCAACATCCGAGCGTGCTTGTAATTCCATCAACGCAGCGTGTACTTGTGGATATTCAGCTGAAGGCGGCAACTCAGGGCTTTCTGACAGATCCAGCATTGAGAAACTTGTTGCCCCAATCGATGATTGGATGATTTGAATAGCAAGTTCTAAATTGGCTTGAGCCATGGCATACGCAGATTCAGCCACTGCAGCGGCACCTTCGGCTTGGTGTTGATCCGATTGAGCTAAATCACCTGCTTTCACACGTTTTGCGACATCATCAGCCAAGCGTCGCGCATTGGTCAATTGATCCGCAGTGACTTCTTGCTCAATGCGAGCACGGTGTAAATTCCACCAATCTTCTCGAATTTTTCCAGCTACACGCAGTTGATTGGCTTTGATTTGATACTCTAAAGCGTTGGCTTGAGCTTCTGCAAGCGCAGAGCTTTTGCTTCGTTCGCCAGGTAACCACATCGGAACTGCGATTGCGATTTGTTCCTCCCGTGCCCCCAAATTTCTGTTCCACTGATCAGATTTTGAGTTCAGCTCTACCGCTGCGGGTTCTGGCGTTAATGCTGCCGCCGCTCGCTTTTGAGCTTGCAAGGCTTGCTGCCGTGACTCTAAAGCTTGCGCTTCAGGTTGACGTAACCAAGTGGCATCAAAAATATCTTTGACGCTTTGAATTTGCCTTGGCTGATTGGTATTTTGCGCAAATACATTAATGACACTGCATACTGAAAAGGCTGCTACTGCACACAGCTGCCTTTTGTAATTCCATTTTTCTCTTCGATACATTCGACTCTCCTAGGTCGTTAAAAACCATGACTTGGAGATCGGTAAAGACGCTGCATCGACATGCGCAGCCACTTCAGAACTGAGGTTCAGTTCTTATGAAATAGGCTAAAGCGATGGATTGAACAAACCTCACCGATCAGGCGAGGTGGTTCCACTGAGGTCGTTCTGGTCGTTCGATAGCAGAACGAAAGAAGAGTTCGGTTTGGGTTGCCGTCATGTGCTGAGGCACTTGGGATGAAGGTATTTCAGTTTGAACAATCAGTGCTGCACAACAACCGGCGTGGCAACTGGCGCAATCTGTATCAGTACCGTCGAGATTGTTCATCTTTGAGGTGGGCACTTTTGAATCGGACGCGGAGTCGCCAGACTTGTGCTCATGCTCGTGATGACCGGGATGTTGTGCTTGGGAGCTGGTATTGCTTTCGTGCTGGCAATAACCACTCACTGCAGCCCAAGAGAGCTGCAGCGGTGTAAATACCAGCAAAAGAATGACTATCCAGCGTTGCATTGTTTTAGAGTCTATCAGCAAAGAATAAAGTGAAGGTTAGTTACGCCCTGAATAAACATGGTCACTTTGGGGTTTTCAACAAACGTAAACCGTTGAAGACAACCAACAGACTTGCCCCCATGTCGGCAAACACTGCCATCCACATGGATGCATCACCAAAAATTGCCAGAGCCAAAAACACCGCCTTGATGCCTAGAGCCAATGTGATGTTTTGCCAAAGCACGGCATGTGTTTTCTTAGACAAGTGAATGGTCTCAGGTAAGCGACGTAAGTCATCGTTCATCACAACCACATCAGCCGCTTCCATCGCTGTATGTGTGCCAGCGCCTCCCATCGCAAAACCGATATTGGCTTTTGCCAAGGCTGGTGCGTCGTTAATTCCGTCACCCGTCATGGCAGTGACACCAAATCTTTTCTGCAACTCAGCAATCGCTTCTAGTTTGTCTTCTGGCAAAAGGTTGCCTCTGACCTCATCAATTCCTGCTTGGGCTGCCACTGTATGAGCCGTGGCAATGTTGTCACCAGTCAACATCACGGGAGTTACGCCCATCGCTTTTAACTCAGCCACTGCTTGTGTAGATGACGGTTTAATCGTGTCAGCCACAGCGCACAAAGCCATCACCCGATTGGCATTGGTCAATATGGTGACGGTTTGTCCTGCTTCTTCATGAATTTTGAGGCGAGCTTCTAGTTCAGCAGAGCATTGGTCGCGCTCTTCAATCCAACGGTGATTGGCTAACGCATAGTTATGCGTGTCAATCACACCTTGAACACCTCGTCCTACAACGGCTTGGAAATCGCTGACGTCTTGCAGATCTGCTGTGAGACCTTCGGCAATGGCTTTAGACACGGGATGATCTGAACGAGCAGCAAGACTTTTCGCGATGCATTGAATCATTGCGGGGTCTAGGCTTGTATCGATGGGTTCAAACGCTACCAATTTGGGTTTACCTTGTGTGATCGTTCCCGTTTTGTCTAATGCCACCACCTTGATGCTTCGGGCCTCTTCAAGATAAACGCCGCCTTTAATCAAAATGCCACGGCGTGCCGCTGCTGCCAAACCGCTGACCACAGTGACAGGCGTGGAGATTACCAAGGCACAAGGGCAAGCAATGACCAAAAGTACCAAGGCTTTGTAGAGTGCTTGCATCCAAGTCCAATCCATGAGCCAAGGCATCAGCACCGCAACCGCAACAGCTAAAACAAAAACCGCAGGGGTGTAAATGGTCGCAAATTGATCGACAAACCGTTGAGTTGGCGCACGTGAAGCCTGAGCTTGCTCAACGGCGTGAATGATGCGAGTTAAGGTGCTGTCCGAAGCCAAAGCAGTGACCCGAATTTCTAGCGCACCCGACTGATTGATGGTGCCTGCATAGACTTCATCACCAGCTGCCTTATCAACAGGAAGACTTTCGCCAGTGACAGGGGCTTGATTGACGGCACTGATGCCCGACGTGACAACACCATCAAGGGCAATGCGCTCACCTGGACGCACACGCACAGTCGCCCCTACTTCAATGGTTTTGACGGGGCATTGCAGCCATTGACCGTCAGCTTGGAGAATTTCGGCTTGCTCTGGTGCAAGTGCCAAAAGGCTTTTGATGGCATTACGAGCACGGTCAACTGCGCGGGCCTCAATGGCTTCTGCAATCGCATACAGCGCCATCACCATGGCGGCTTCAGGCCATTGCCCAATCAAGAAGGCACCTGTGACAGCCACCGTCATCAGGGCGTTCATGTTCAAGCGTCCCTGCATCAGAGCCGATACACCTTTGCCGTAAACAGAAAACCCAGCCAAGGCGATTGCACCAGCGGCAAGCGCCATGCCTAGTATCTTTGTTGGCAAGTAATCAGGGAGGGCAAATGCCAGGCCCTCAGCGGCCAAAGACAGTGCCAATGCACAAATCAATTTTCCCCATGACGCCCAAAAGCTGTGAGATACAACGTTGCCATCATTTGCGTTGTCACTATTTAAAGGCTCTGGCTTAAAGCCTACCTTGCGAATGGCGTTAACCGCTTCTATAACGACCTGTTCATCAGCCGCAATCGTCAACTCTCGAGCGGTCAGATTGAAATGCAGACTTTGAATACCTTCGACATTTGTCAGCGCATGGCGAATTTCTGATTCCTCTGAGGCGCAGTCCATGTTGGCAATTCGAAACCGCTGTCCATCAAGATTTGAAATAACGGGACTGGTCTGCTCAAAAGTGACAGGCGTGGTGTCGCAAGCAGTCCCGCGTCCGCAGGAAGCTTGAGTTTTAGATGGCTGAACTTGCTCATTGGCTGACATGACGATTACTCCTAGTTGCCTATATTAAAAACCCTATAGTCGCTACAGAGTCAACCACTTAAAATACAAGTCTTCAAATTAGTTGAGAAAAACCACGATGAAGATCGGTGAATTAGCCAAAACCACTCATACGCAGGTGGAAACGATTCGATATTACGAGCGCGAAGGGTTGTTGCCTGAGACGGTTCGCACGGAGGGCAACTACCGAATTTATAGCCCTGATCACGCCACACGGCTTTCGTTCATTCGCCACTGTCGAAGCCTAGATATGACGTTGAACGAAATTCGCACCTTATTGACGTTCAAGGATGCACCACAAGGAGACTGCGCGGGCGTCAATGAATTGGTAGACGCACACATAGCGCACGTTGCGTCAAGGATTAAAGAACTAAAAGCATTAGAGCGTCAACTTAAAGAGCTGAGACAAACTTGCACAGAATCCAAAGAGACAAATCAATGCGGCATTCTTGCTGAGCTGTCTGTGCCTCCACGCAAATCTGCTGCTCTCAAAAGCATTGCCGGACATATTTCTGGAACACACGCATAAAACTTGAGAACGACCCGTTAGTAATTTTGGTCAACAGCACTGTACTGGCTGGTCACATTACCGGACTCAGTAGTCAACTTAACTGGAATAAGTAGCTGCTCATCCCCAAAAAGCTTATCAGACCAGCTTGCGAAAATAGCTCTAAATTCGCCAAGGCCTGAAATGACATCGAAACAAATCAGAGAGCACACGACGTACCTCCTGTTCAGCGGGGTCCGGCTTACCGTCAACAACCTCAGCCTGCGCTTTCCAAATTCCGTGCGTGCTCGTACTGAGTACCTGCATTTCTCATCCCCATAGAAACAATGATTGCGGTGCATTTCGCCCATTCTGTCATTAACCCTACGCTTTCTGCGTGTTGGTAACTTCGGCAGCATCCATGAAACCCTTCATTTGAAACTGAGTCTGCTGGCATCTGGATGACTGAAATGTGGCGAAGTGTGCGAATTAATAAGGGCATTGGAAACACCCAGAAATTGCCACGAAGACGTTACACGATCTACCGAAAACAAAATTTCCCATTGAGTTGAAAGGTCACACAGCACAAATCAAAAGACCTTCGATGTCACTTCTAGTGACCTATGCCTGACCAATCAGAAGGTCAAACCCATCAACGCAAATCCGCATAAATGCTGGACTCAGCTCATGGACACGTCCACAAGCTTGAAGAGAAAAGAGAGAGAAATTCACCTGTAGCGACCAGAAACCACGGAAACGTGACCGAGTGTGTCCACAAGCAATGAGCCAAAAGCCCGCCAATACAGGGCTTTGAAGCAAAGAAAAAGGGGGACAGAGAAAGTTCTGTCCCCCGTGTATGGTGGAGCTGGGGGGATTTGAACCCCCGTCCACAAGCCTTTTTCGTACAGTTCTACATGTGTAGTCGTCTGATTTGAGTCTCACCGTGTGCGTCGCGCAGCGACACGCTACGCACCCAGCCAGTACCCTTTTTTCTCACACCACCTCAAGGTACCCGAGGTGATGCCAGCCCATATGTTTTCCCTTGCAGCTAGGAAGTCTTGCGACCCCCTAACCCAGCCTATCGGCCAACTGTTGCAAGGCTCACCGGATTAAGCGGCGAGTGCGAAACGTTCGTCGTTTGCAGTTAGTTTTTTTTCTGCTGTTTTACGAGGATCAGAACCTCGACATGCCCTGCCACGCGTCCGAACCCATGTCGAAACCAGTGCAGCCCCAAGCATCCTATTTTAGGCCTCCGCCAGCAATTGCAAGAGCTTATTTGGAGAATCTATGTATAAATCTGCACCCCAAGTGCTGATATCGGTCTTTTCACCCAAATATCCATAGCTTGCAGCCACAGTAGGCATGCCTGCTGCGCGACCAGCAGCTATGTCACGCTCATCGTCACCGACATACAAACACATCTCTGGCGGCAGCGACAACCGCCGAGCAGCTTCAAATAGAGGTTCGGGGTGCGGCTTGGCATGTGCTGTGGTGTCACCACTGACAATGGCGCGAGCACTGGCAAACAAAGGCATGGCCTTTGTCAATGGATCGGTGAAACGCGCCATTTTGTTGGTCACGACACCCCAAGGCATTTGACGCAACTGGATGTGCTCAATCAAGTCGTCCACACCATCAAACACATAGGTATGCACAGTCATTGCCGCTTCATAGTTGGCAAAAAATTCCTCACGCATAGTCATGAAGTCTTGGTGTTCAGGTGTGATGTCAAAGGCCACCTTCAACATGCCACGTGCACCTGCACCTGCTAATGGGCGGTACAGCTCATAGGGCAACGACGGCATACCGCGATCGGTACGCATTTTGTCTGCAGCAGCACCCAAGTCAGGTGCGCTGTCAATCAAAGTGCCATCCAAGTCAAACAGCACTGCACGAATATTTTTCAACATCAGAGAGGCCTTTGCGTGGCAACCATGTAGTTAACGCTGGTGTCATTGCTCAACCAGTAGCGGCGGGTGAGCGGGTTGTATTCCATGCCGCGGGTGACTTGCCACTCCAGCCCCGATTCACGACAGTCGCGAGCTAGCTCGCTAGGCCGAATGAACTTTGCGTATTCGTGCGTGCCTCTTGGCAACATGTTGAGCACGTACTCAGCGCCTACGATCGCAAACAAAAATGATTTGGCATTGCGGTTAAGCGTTGAAAAGAACACATATCCACCTGGCTTCACCAACTGGGCACACGCTCGTACGATGGATGCAGGGTCAGGCACATGCTCCAACATTTCCATGCAGGTCACGACATCAAAACTAGCAGGCTGTTCAGCCGCTAACGCTTCCACAGCGACCTCCCTGTACTGAACATTCGATGTTTGTGCCTCTAACGCATGCAACTGTGCTACCTTGAGCGATTTGGTGGCCAAGTCAATCCCTAAGGCTTGCGCCCCCAAACGCGCCATGGCATCGGTCAAGATGCCACCACCGCAACCCACATCTAATACTTTTTTCCCCTGCAACGGCGCAATGCCATTGATCCATTCAAGGCGCAAAGGGTTGATTTGGTGAAGCGGACGAAATTCACTTTCAGGGTCCCACCAGCGATGGGCAAGGTCTGAAAATTTGGCCAATTCGGCGGGATCGACGTTGGTAGGAGTGACAGAGGTTTGCATGGCGTGTATTGTCGTTCAAGCAAAAATAAACCCCGCCGAGGCGGGGTTTGCGTTTAGATCAGAGAAGATCAGTTAGCACGTGTGCCAACAACTTCGATCTCAACGCGACGGTTCTTAGCGCGACCTTCTTTGGTCTTGTTGTCAGCAACAGGTTGCTTCTCGCCTTTGCCTTCGGTGTAGATGCGGTTCTTTTCGATACCCTTAGACACCAAGTAAGCCTTCACAGACTCAGCACGACGGATAGACAATTTTTGGTTGTAAGCATCAGTACCGATCGAGTCAGTGTGACCGACAGCGATGATGACTTCCAAATTGATGCCTTTGACTTTAGAAACCAAGTCATCCAACTTAGCTTTACCGGCTGGCTTCAACACAGATTTGTCAAAGTCGAAGAATGCATCAGCAGCGTAAGTCACTTTAGCGGCAGCAGGCTTTTGAGCCACTGGAGCAGCTGGAGTAGCCGCGGCAGCAGGTGCAGTGATTGCGCCATCGCAACCAGCAACCGCAGTTGCTGGTGTCCAGTTGGCATCACGCCAGCACAGGTCTGTGGCGCTTTTCCACACATCGCCAGAAGCGTTGCGCCAGTTGTCAACGGTTTGAGCCATCGCAGCAGTTGCCAAAGTAGCGGTAGCAACAAATGCTGCCAAGTTCTTCAAGTTTTTCATGATTCACCTCTGAGGGATTTATAAGCCGCAGACGACTCTGCGAATTCAGGCATTCAAGGTGGTTTACCTATGACGCTTGGAAATATTGTGCCATAACCCAAACCAACTACTTCTGCTCATAACTAGGCTCATCAAATTAAGTAGAGAGCTGTTGCATCGCTGCCACAACTGAGCGTTTTACATATCCGCCTAAAATGGTCGTTTTCCCGCTTTACGGCCTCTTTCATGACCCAGTTTGCCAAAGAAACCTTGCCCATCAGCCTAGAAGAGGAGATGCGCCGCAGCTACCTAGATTACGCCATGAGCGTGATTGTGGGCCGCGCCCTCCCCGATGCGCGAGACGGTTTAAAGCCCGTGCACCGCCGTGTGTTGTTTGCGATGCATGAGCTCAACAACGACTGGAACCGTCCTTACAAGAAGTCAGCCCGTATCGTCGGTGACGTGATTGGTAAATACCATCCACACGGCGACAGCGCGGTGTACGACACGATTGTTCGTATGGCGCAAGACTTCTCGCTACGCCACATGTTGGTAGACGGCCAAGGTAACTTCGGCTCAGTCGACGGTGACAACGCTGCGGCCATGCGTTACACGGAAATTCGCCTCTCTAAGATCGCCCACGAAATGTTGAGCGACATCGACAAAGAAACCGTCGACTTCGGCCCTAACTACGACGGCTCTGAAAAAGAACCTTTGGTTTTACCAAGCCGCATCCCTAACTTGTTGGTCAACGGTTCCTCTGGTATCGCCGTGGGCATGGCCACCAACATTCCTCCTCACAACTTAAACGAAGTGGTGGACGCGTGTTTGCACATGCTGCGCAATCCAGAGGCCTCGATTGACGAGTTGATGGAGATCATTCCAGCGCCAGACTTTCCAACAGCCGGCATTATTTATGGCATCAGCGGTGTCAAAGACGGCTACCGCACAGGCCGTGGCCGCGTGGTGATGCGTGCCAAGTGCCACTTTGAAGACATCGACAAAGGCCAGCGTCAGTCCATCATCGTGGACGAGCTGCCTTACCAAGTGAACAAAAAGACCTTGCAAGAACGCATGGCCGAGTTGGTTCACGAGAAAAAGATTGAAGACATCAGCCACATCCAAGACGAGTCCGACAAGTCGGGCATGCGCTTGGTCATCGAACTCAAGCGCGGCGCCGTGCCTGAGGTGGTACTGAATAACCTCTACAAACAGACGCAACTGCAAGATACCTTTGGTATCAACATGGTGGCACTGATTGACGGACAACCCAAGCTCTGCAATTTGAGGGACCTCATTGCGGTCTTCTTGGGTCACCGCCGCGAAGTGGTCACACGCCGCACCATCTTTACCCTACGCAAAGCTCGCGAACGCGGCCATGTGCTGGAAGGTTTGGCTGTGGCTTTGGCCAACATTGACGAGTTCATCCGCATCATTCGCAACGCACCCACCCCCCCCGTGGCCAAGGCCGAGTTGATGACCAAGTCTTGGGACAGTCAACTGGTGCGTGAAATGCTCACCCGCAGCCGTGCCGATGGCGGCGTGATCAACGCTGACGACTATCGTCCAGATGGTTTGGAAAAAGAATATGGCATGGGCAACGACGGCCTGTACCGCTTGAGCGACACCCAAGCTCAAGAAATTTTGCAAATGCGTTTGCAACGTTTGACTGGCTTGGAACAAGACAAGATCGTCAACGAGTACAAAGACGTGATGGCCGAGATCGACGACTTGCTCGACATCTTGGCCAAGCCTGAGCGCGTGTCCACCATCATTGGTGATGAGCTGACTGTTGTCAAAAACGAATTCGGTCAAAGCAAGCTCGGTGCACGCCGCAGCGTGATTGAACACAACGCCCAAGATTTGGGCACAGAAGACCTGATCACGCCCACCGACATGGTGGTCACGCTCAGCCACAGCGGCTACATCAAGAGCCAACCGTTGTCTGAATACCGCGCTCAAAAGCGTGGGGGCCGCGGCAAACAAGCCACGGCGACCAAAGAAGACGACTGGATTGATCAGCTCTTCATTGCCAACACACACGACTATTTGCTGTGCTTCTCCAACCGTGGCCGTTTGTATTGGCTCAAGGTCTGGGAAGTACCAGCGGGCTCACGCGGCTCACGCGGTCGCCCCATCGTCAATATGTTCCCGCTTCAAGAAGGCGAAAAGATCAACGTGGTCTTGGCCCTCACAGGCGCAGCGCGTACCTTCCCTGAAGACCAATTTGTGTTCATGGCCACCTCCATGGGCACGGTCAAAAAAACATCGCTGGACGAGTTCAACAACCCACGCAAGGGCGGCATCATTGCGGTGAACTTGGATGAAGGCGACTTCCTGATTGGTGCGGCCTTGACCGATGGCAAGCACGATGTGATGTTGTTCAGCGACGGTGGTAAAGCCGTGCGCTTTGACGAAAACGATGTGCGCCCCTTGGGCCGCAGCGCACGTGGGGTGCGCGGCATGATGATCGAAGAAGGTCAAAGCGTCATTGCCATGCTGGTGTCTGAGCAAGAAGACCCAACAACAGTGGCCGATGAAAATGCGACGCGCGCCAGCGTGCTCACTGCAACTGAAAATGGTTACGGCAAACGCACCAACATCAGCGAATACACACGCCATGGCCGTGGCACGAAAGGCATGATTGCCATTCAGCAATCAGAGCGCAACGGCAAAGTCGTGGCGGCCACCTTGGTACAAGCAGAAGACGAAATCATGCTCATCACCGACACCGGCGTGTTGGTGCGCACACGCGTGGCAGAGATTCGTGAGATGGGCCGCGCCACACAAGGTGTGACCTTGATTGGTTTGGACGAAGGCGCCAAGCTCAGCGGCTTGCAACGCATTGTTGAAAACGATGCTGCCGTCAGCGGCAGTGATGCCGATGCAGAAGGTTCTGAAGACCAGACAGACGCTTCAAGCGAAGGTTAATCCGCGCATGACCCGTCCTTTCAATTTTTCTGCTGGCCCAGCGGCAATGCCGCTGGAAGTGTTGCAACAAGCCGCCGCTGAGATGACCGACTGGCATGGCAGCGGCATGGGCGTGATGGAAATGAGCCATCGCGGCAAAGAGTTCATTTCAATTTACGAGCAAGCCGAATCTGATGTGCGCGAGCTGTTGGCAGTGCCTACCAACTTCAAAATCTTGTTCATGCAAGGGGGGGGCTTGGCAGAAAACGCCATCGTGCCCTTGAACCTCTCACGCGCTGAAACCATTGATGTGGTGGTGACAGGCAGCTGGAGCGAAAAATCGTTCAAAGAAGCCAGTAAATATTGCACGCCACATTTGGCTGCCACAGGTGTTGAAGACAACTTCACCACACTACCTGCCCCTGCCCAGTGGCAGTTGAGCAGCAACGCGCAATACGTGCATATCTGCACCAACGAAACCATCCACGGTGTGGAGTTTCATAACTTGCCAGACCTCAAAGCCTTGGGCTCTGAAGCACCGTTGGTGATTGACTTTTCATCGCATGTGCTCTCGCGCAGCGTCGATTGGTCCAAAGTGGGTGTCGCTTTTGGTGGCGCTCAAAAGAACATTGGCCCTGCTGGCGTGACGCTGGTGGTGGTGCGCGAAGACTTGCTGGGCCACGCGCTCAAAGCCTGTCCCAGCGCGTTCAACTACAAAACCGTGGCCGACAACGGCTCGATGTACAACACCCCGCCCACGTACAGCATTTACATGGCAGGTTTGACCTTCCAATGGCTCAAGCGTCAGGGTGGCGTGGCTGCGATCGAGCAACAAAACATCGCCAAAGCCAAGCTGCTGTATGACTTCTTAGACAGCTCCAGCTTTTACAGCAACAAAGTGGGGCACGACTGCCGCTCACGCATGAACGTGCCATTCTTCCTCGCCGACGAGTCCCGCAATGACGCGTTCTTGGCCGGAGCAAAAGCCGCAGGCCTGTTGCAGCTCAAAGGCCACAAATCCGTCGGCGGCATGCGCGCCAGCATCTACAACGCCATGCCCATCGAAGGCGTGCAAGCGCTGGTGAGCTACATGCAAGCGTTTGAAAAATCACAGGCCTAAGTTACATACATGAGCCAACAACCTATTCAGTCTGAGGCACTCGCCGCGTTGCGCGTACAAATCGACGCGCTTGACAAACAGTTGCTTCAATTGGTGAACGACCGCGCCAAGGTGGCCGAACAAGTGGGCGAGATCAAGCGCGCCGAAGGCTCCCCCTTCTTCCGCCCTGACCGCGTGGCCCAAGTGATTGACAAAATCACCCAAGCCAATCCGGGTCCGCTGAAGAATGAACACATCGCTTCCATTTGGCGCGAAATCATGTCCGCCTGTTTGGCGCTCGAAGCACCACAACGCGTCGCTGTGCTCGGCCCACAAGGCACGTTCTGCGAACAAGCCGCCATTGAGTTTTTTGGCAGCGCCGCCAACCTGATTTACTGCGCCAACTTCGACGAAGTTTTTCACGCCACCGCAGCGGGCACGGCCCAGTATGGCGTAGTCGGCATGGAAAACTCCACCGAAGGTGTGGTGGCACGCTCACTTGATTTGTTCTTGCGCTCGCCCGTGCATGTGGTGGGCGAAGTCAGCTTGCTGGTGCGACACAACTTGTTGCGCCAAATCAACTCAGATGCCGGTATTGACGTGGTCATGGCACATCCACAAGCTTTGGCTCAGTGCCAAGGTTGGTTGTCGCAACACTTGCCACACGTTGAGCGCCGTGCTGTGGCCAGCAACGCCGAAGGCGCACGCTTGGCAGCTACCAACCCTGCATGGGCAGCGTTGGCCAGCGAACGTGCGGCTAGTCAGTTTGGCTTGCACATCGTTCACCACGCGATCCAAGACGAGGCTTACAACCGCACACGCTTTGCCGTCATTGCGTTACCACAAACCCTGGCAACGCCACCTGCATCAGGCAACGACTGCACCAGCTTGGTGGTGTCTGTGCCTAACCGTCCAGGCGCTGTGCATGACTTGCTGGTTCCCCTCAAAAACAATGGTGTGTCAATGACGCGCTTTGAGTCGCGTCCCGCCAAATCGGGGCAGTGGGAATATTACTTCTACATCGACATCGCAGGCCACATCAGCCAGCCCCATGTGGCAGCTGCGCTCAAAGAGCTGCAAGGCTTGTGCGCGTTCTACAAGGTCTTGGGTTCTTACCCCGTCTCTGAATGAAATTCGAAAAACTGGCGCTGATCGGCTGCGGCCTGATGGGCGGCTCGTTTGCGCTCGCCTTGCGCAAAGCAGGCTTGGTACAAACCATTGTCGGGTTCAGTGCGTCGGAGAAAACCCGCCAACGCGCCCTTGAACTCAACGTCATCGACCACGCTTGTGCCAGCGTGGCAGAAGCTGTGCAGGGTGCAGATCTTGTGCTGCTGGCGGTACCTGTGGGCGCTATGCAAAGCAGTTTTACAGCCATGCGCGATGCGCTCTCCCCCACAGCACTGCTGATGGATGTGGGCTCAACCAAGTGCGATGTCATTGCGGCTGCACAAGCGAGTCTGGGTGAACGCCTTTCATGCTTCGTGCCCGCACACCCCATTGCTGGCAAAGAAGTTGCAGGCATCGAACACGCAGAAAGCACGCTATACCAAGACCGCCGCACCATCCTCACGCCGCTGCCCAAAACCGGCATTCACCGACTGCAAGCTGCACACGAGGTGTGGACAGCGATTGGCAGCCATGTCAGCACACTCACGCCCGAGGCGCATGACGCCACGTTTGCAGCTGTCAGCCATTTGCCACATATGCTGGCTTTTGCTGCGGTGAACGCACTCACGGCACAGCCTCAAGGTGCTGTATTTTTAGACATGGCTGGCCCCGGCTTTAGAGATTTTTCGCGCATTGCGGCCAGCGACTCTTCCGTGTGGCGCGATATTTTGAGCGCCAACAAGACGGAAGTGCTCACGCAAGTGGCGCACTTTCGCGCGGCACTCGATGAGTTTGAAAACGCCCTCAAGCAAGGCGACACCCAAGCCCTGCAACATCTGATTCAACAAGCCAGCGATGTCCGCTCGGCTTGGACGCTGCAAGCGGGTAACGCTTGCAACAAAGCCTCTGAGACTTAACAGCCCATGTTCTCCACCGCATTTTTAGACATCCCCGCGCTGCAAGGTGCGTCTGGCACAGTGACGCTGCCTGGCTCCAAAAGTATCTCTAACCGCGTGTTGCTGCTCTCGGCTTTGTGCCAAGGCACCACCGTGGTTCACGATTTACTGGACTCCGATGACACCCGCGTCATGCTGGCCGCGTTGCGTCAGCTTGGCTGCGGCGTGGATGTGGCAGGCACAACCGTCACCATCACAGGCTTGGGCGGCCAGCTCAAACACCACGATGCCATTGAGTTTTTCATGGGCAACGCAGGTACAGCCATGCGTCCACTCACCGCGGCACTCGCCGTCTTGGGCGGTGATTTCACGCTCAAAGGCGTACCCCGCATGCATGAGCGTCCGATTGGCGATTTGGTCGATGCACTGCGTTTGCTTGGCTGCTCGATTGACTACTTGGGCAACGACGGTTTTCCACCGCTACGCATTGGCAAACCAACACTCAAGTTAGACGAGGTCATCGTTGTTCGTGGCGATGTTTCCAGTCAGTTTCTGACTGCGTTGCTGATGGCACTCCCGCTTGCAGCTAAAGAGCAAGACATCACCATCCAAGTCATGGGCGAGCTCATCAGCAAGCCGTACATTGACATCACGCTTAATTTATTAAAACGCTTTGGCATTCAAGTTCGGCGTGAAAACTGGGAGCGTTTTGTCATCCCGGCAGGTTGCCACTACCAATCGCCCGGCAGCATTCACGTCGAAGCTGATGCATCCTCAGCTAGCTACTTCATCGCACTGGGCGCGATTGCATGTGGCGATGGGATTCGCATCCAAGGTGTTGGAGCTGATTCGATACAGGGCGATATTCGATTTGTTGAGGCAGCGGAATTGATGGGAGCCGTCGTTACTAAGGGGCCCAACTGGCTTGAAATTCAACGCGGCGCATGGCCACTACAAGCCATTGATCTGGACTGCAACCACATCCCCGACGCCGCCATGACGCTGGCCGTGATGGCGCTTTACGCCGACGGCCCCTCCACGCTGCGCAACATCGCCAGCTGGCGCGTGAAAGAAACCGACCGCATCGTGGCCATGGCCAGCGAATGCCGCAAGCTGGGCGCAACGGTGGACGAAGGTCCAGACTGGATCACGGTCCACCCGCTCCCCAACGGTCAACACCCCCATGCCGCCGCACAGGGCCAATGGAAAGCAGCCAGCATCCACACGTACGACGACCACCGCGTGGCCATGTGCTTCTCACTCGCCGCGTTCAACGCCGATCAAGTACCCGTGCGCATCGAAGACCCCAAGTGCGTGGCTAAAACCTTCCCCGACTACTTTGAGGCGTTGTTCTCTGTCGCGCATACAAACGCCCAAGACATTCCCGTCATCTGCATCGACGGCCCCACCGCTTCGGGCAAAGGCACGTTGGCCAGCCGGGTGGCACAAGCCTTGGGCTACCACTACCTCGATTCGGGCGCGCTCTACCGCGTCACCGCCTATGCCGCATTGCAAGCAGGTCTGACGCTCGAATCGAATGACGAAACCCAGATTGCTGACCTTGCCCGCACCCTGCCGATTCGCTTTGAAGGCGACACGGTGTGGCTAGGTAGCCAAGACGTGAGTGATGCCATACGCACCGAAGAGGCAGGTATGAATGCATCTAAAGTGTCCGTCTTACCCGCTGTTCGCACCGCTTTGATCGCTTTGCAACACAGCTTTCAACGCTTGCCCGGCCTGCTGGCCGATGGTCGCGACATGGGGACCGTCATCTTTCCCAATGCGGCTTTGAAAGTGTTTTTGACCGCCAGCGCCGCGCAACGCGCCGAGCGCCGCCATAAACAGTTGATTTCAAAGGGTATTTCGACTACACTCGACAGTCTTCGCGCTGATTTAGAGGCCCGTGACGCACGCGATTCATCGCGCAGCGTGGCACCTTTGAAACCAGCACAAGAGGCTTTCCAACTCGACAACTCCTCGCTTTCTATCGAAGCTTCGGTGGATCAGGTGTTGACTTGGTGGCAAGCCAAGCAGCCTTTTTAAAAAGGCTGCACAACCTGGCCCGTTTGACTCCTCTCGCGCTGCATTGGCGCACTGGTCAAACGGATCTAAAACTTAACCCGTGGCTCACGCCACAAAACCACCGCTAATCGCAGGCCCATGTGGTGCAGCAATGTCGCTGCCCTCTTTCCCGTGATTAGACAAAGGAACTAAATGTCTGAATCTTTTGCCGCCCTGTTTGAAGAATCCCTGAAGCGCTCCGAAATGCGCACAGGTGAAGTGATCACCGCTGAAGTGGTTCGTATCGAACACAACCACGTCGTTGTGAACGCTGGCCTCAAGTCCGAAGCTTATGTGCCAATCGAAGAATTCAAAAACGACAAGGGCGAGCTCGAAGTCCAAGCCGGTGACTTCGTCTCCGTCGCGATCGGTAGCGTTGAAAACGGCTACGGCGACACAATTTTGAGCCGCGACACTGCCAAGCGTTTGGCATCGTGGATGAGCTTGGAAAAAGCTCTGGAATCTGGCGAATTTGTCACGGGTACAACCAGCGGCAAAGTCAAGGGTGGTTTGACCGTGTTGGTCAACGGCATCCGCGCGTTCTTGCCTGGTTCATTGATCGACACACGTCCGATCAAAGACTTGTCTCCCTATGAGAACAAGACCATGGAATTCAAGGTCATCAAGTTGGACCGCAAGCGCAACAACGTCGTGTTGTCACGCCGCGCTGTGGTGGAAGCTTCGATGGGCGAAGAGCGCGCCAAGTTGATGGAGACTTTGAAAGAAGGCTCTATTGTTCACGGTGTGGTCAAGAACATCACCGAATACGGTGCATTCGTGGACTTGGGCGGTATCGATGGTCTGTTGCACATCACCGACATGGCATGGCGTCGCGTCCGTCACCCTTCTGAAGTGGTCACGGCTGGTCAAGAAATCACTGCAAAAATCCTCAAGTTCGACACCGAGAAAAACCGCGTGTCCTTGGGCCTCAAGCAAATGGGCGACGATCCTTGGATGGGCGTCAACCGCCGCTACCCACAATCGACCCGTTTGTTCGGCAAGATCACCAACATCGCCGACTACGGTGCATTTGTGGAACTCGAGCCAGGCATCGAAGGTTTGGTGCACGTGTCTGAAATGGACTGGACCAACAAGAACGTGGCACCTTCCAAAATCGTGTCATTGGGCGACGAAGTCGAAGTCATGGTCCTCGAGATCGACGAAGACAAGCGCCGCATCAGCTTGGGCATGAAGCAATGCAAAGCTAACCCATGGCAAGATTTCGCACAAAACACCAAGCGTGGCGACCGCGTCAAAGGCCCCATCAAATCGATCACCGACTTCGGCGTGTTCGTGGGCTTGGCTGCTGGCATCGACGGTTTGGTGCACTTGTCTGACTTATCTTGGAACGAAACCGGCGAAAACGCCGTGCGCGAATACAAGAAAGGTCAAGAAGTTGAGGCTTTGGTCTTGGCTGTGGACGTGGACCGTGAGCGCATCAGCTTGGGTATCAAACAACTCGACTCAGACCCATTCACCACCTTCGTGTCGATCAACGACAAAGGCCAAACCGTTACCGGCAAGGTCAAGACTGTGGATGCCAAGGGCGCTGAAATCGACTTGGGTGACGACATCGTCGGTTACTTGCGCGTCAGCGAAATCTCGCGTGACCGCGTGGAAGACGCGAGCCACGTGTTGAAAGTTGGCGATGAAGTGACTGCTGTGGTGGTGAACGTGGATCGCAAGACCCGCAACATCCAGTTGTCCATCAAAGCCAAAGACGCTGTGGATCAACAAGAAGCCATGGCTTCCTTGTCACAACAGTCGAAGAGCGAAAACGCTGGCACGACCAGCTTGGGTGCTTTGTTGCGCGCTAAGCTCGACAACAACTGATGACCCGTTCAGACCTGGTCGAAGAACTGGCTGCCCGTTTTGGGCAGCTCACGCACCGCGACGCCGAGTTCGCTGTCAAGACGCTTCTTGACGCGATGAGCGACGCGCTGGTGCGCGGGCACCGCATCGAGTTGCGGGGCTTTGGCAGTTTTTCGATCAACCGTCGCCCGCCTCGCATGGGACGCAACCCGCGTTCCGGCGAAAGCGTGGCGATTCCTGAAAAACGTGTGCCTCATTTCAAGCCGGGCAAAGCCTTGCGCGAAGCGGTGGATACTCGCACTCAGGAATTGTTGGCGGAGTCTGCACCCAAAGGTTAAGTGAGCACGTTATTTCAAGGGCCGCAAGGCTAAAATGATCCTCGTCACAGAGGAGCAACCTTGAAAAACCTCATGTGGCTGCTTCAGTTGGTACTGAAAGCAGCCATTTTTTTTACCCTGTTCGCTTTTGCGCTCAACAACCAACACGATGCCGTGGTCCATTTCTTTTTTGGAACCACGTGGAATGCACCGTTGGTGTTGGTGTTGCTGACCGTCTTCGTCATGGGCGTTGCGGTCGGTGTGATTGGCATGGTGCCGCGCTGGTGGAAGCACCGTCGTTTGGCTAAATTGGCCCACACTTCAACAACAGACCAGACACCTTCTGTCACTTCTTCTGCGGACCCCACACATGGAATTTGACCTCAGCTGGATTTTGCTGGGCTTGCCCCTTGCCTTTGTGCTGGGTTGGGTCGCGTCACGCATGGACTTGCGCCAGCTGCGTCTGGAAAATCGCCAAACACCCAAAGCGTATTTCAAGGGTTTGAACCACTTGCTCAATGAACAGCAAGACCAAGCGATTGATGCCTTCATTGAGGCTGTTCAACACGACCCCGACACCTCAGAGTTGCACTTTGCTTTGGGCAACTTATTTCGCCGCCGAGGTGAGTACGAGCGTGCCGTGCGCGTGCACCAACACCTGCTCTCACGGGGTGACTTGAGCCAAGCCGACCATGACCGCGCGCAACACGCCCTGGCGTTGGACTATCTCAAGGCAGGCCTGCTTGATCGCGCCGAGGATGCTCTGACCAAACTCGAAGGCACAGCTCACCAAGCCCAAGCACACTTAGCATTGCTGAGCATTTACGAGCGTTCGCGCGATTGGGCCAAGGCCTCGGTCATCGCCAAAAAACTGGGCGACAGTGGACAAGGCAGCTTTCAAGGTCGCTTGGCACATTACTTGTGCGAAGAAGCTGAAAGTTTGGATGTCACGCAGCACGCCGATCAAGTCATCAGCCTGTTGAAGCAAGCCATCGAAGCAGCCCCCCAAGCCGCCCGCGCCCGCATGGCATTGGCCAAAACACTGCAACAAACGGGGCGCACACAAGAGGCTTATGCCACGCTTGAAAACTTAGCCTCGCAAGTGCCGTCGGCTCTGCCTCTGCTCGCACCCAAACTGGCGGCATTGGCACCCGCATTGCACCGCATCCAAGATGCCCTTGCCTTGCTCGAAGTCAGCTACGCCAAAACAGCGTCGCTGGATGTGCTCAACGCCATCGTCGCACTGCACAACGCACAAGGCGATGTCAGTACCACCGACTGGTATGCCAAGCATTTGGAGCGCGAACCTTCGTTGGTGGCAGCCACGCAATGGATTGCAAACGAAAAGTTCGAACACGAACAATTTCATCCACAAGTGCAGCGCGCCCTAGAACGCGCGGCAAAACCCTTGCAGCGCTACCGCTGCGCTGCTTGCGGCTTTGAAGCCACTCAGCACTTTTGGCAATGCCCAGGCTGCCAAGCCTGGGACAGCTATCCCGCACGACGCGTGGAGGAACTATGACCATCACCAAACAACAACTCAGCCAAGCACACGTCTTGGTTGTGGGCGATGTGATGCTTGACCGCTATTGGTATGGCGCCGTCGACCGCATCAGCCCCGAAGCACCAGTCCCTGTGGTGCGCATCACCCGTGAAGAAAACCGTTTAGGCGGTTGCGCCAACGTGGCCTACAACGTGGTCAGCGTCGGCGCAAAAGCATCCCTCTTGTCTGTTGTGGGTGACGATGATGCCAGCCACTTGCTCGAAGACTTGGTGGCTCAAACAGGCATTGCGCCACACTTGGGCCGCGACGCACAACTCAAGACCACCGTCAAACTGCGCGTGATTGGCCGTCAGCAACAGCTGCTGCGCGTCGACTTTGAAAACACGCCGCAAAACGAAGTGCTGGCCTCGCAAACCGACCAGTTCATGAAGTTACTGCCTGCGCACAACGTGGTGCTGTTCTCCGACTACGGCAAAGGTGGTTTGGCCCATGTGGCTGAAATGATTGCCGCGGCCCGTGCGGCTGGGAAAGCCGTGTTGATTGATCCCAAAGGCAGTGACTACTCACGCTACGCGGGTGCCACCTGCATCACCCCCAACCGCGCAGAATTAGAGCAAGTCATTGGCAAGTGGAGCAGCGAAGCTGAGCTCACACAAAAAGCCCACGCGCTTCGCCAAACGCTCAAGCTGGACGCGCTGCTGCTCACCCGCAGCGAAGAAGGAATGACCTTGTTCGATGCCGACGGTGAATTGAATGTCTCCGCACAAGCACGTGAAGTGTTTGACGTCACAGGCGCAGGCGACACCGTGATTGCCACCTTGGCCACCTTGGTCGCCGCAGGTTTGAGCCTGAGAGAAGCCATGCCACTCGCCAACAAAGCCGGCGGTGTGGTCGTGGGTAAATTTGGCACAGCCACCGTTAGTTTTGAGGAATTATTCGCATGAAAATCGTCGTCACTGGAGCCGCAGGCTTTATCGGAAGCAACATCATCAAAGGCCTGAACGCCCGTGGTGTGACCAACATCATCGCCGTCGATGATCTGACACAAGGCGATAAGTTTCGCAACATCGCTGATTTACAAATTGCCGACTACCTTGACAAGGATGTGTTCTACGAACTCTTCGCAGAAAACGCATTTGGCAAAGTCGAAGCGGTGTTTCATGAAGGTGCGTGCAGCGACACAATGGAAAGCGACGGCAAATACATGATGGACAACAACTACACCTTGTCGTGTGGTTTGTTCAACGCTTGCCAACAAGCTGGCACACGCTTGCTTTACGCATCATCGGCTGCAACCTATGGCGGCAGTGACACATTCGTGGAAACGCCTGAGTACGAACTGCCACTGAACGTGTACGGCTATTCCAAGCTCTTGTTTGACCAACGCATGCGTTTGGAATGCAACAACAACTTTAAGAAGTTCAAACGCCAAGTCGTGGGCTTTCGCTACTTCAACGTCTACGGACCACGCGAACAACACAAAGGCCGCATGGCCAGCGTGGCATTCCACCAGTTCAACCAATTCAACGCCGAAGGCAAAGTGAAGTTGTTTGGCGAATACGGTGGCTACGCCCAAGGCGCGCAAATGCGTGACTTTGTGTTCATCGACGACGTGGTCGCTGTGAACCTGTGGTTCTTGGACAATCCAGACAAATCTGGCATCTTCAACCTCGGCTCGGGACGAGCTCAACCGTTCAACGATGTGGCCTTGTCTGTGGTCAACGCCATGCGTGCTCAAAAAGGTGAAGCTGCGCTTGATTTGACCGGCGCAGCCAAAGCTGGCTTGATTGAATACGTGCCTTTCCCCGATGCGCTACGCGGTAAATACCAGTGCTACACACAAGCTGATCTCACGAACCTTCGCGCCAGCGGCTGCGACCACACATTTGCCGATGTGCAAAGCGGTGTCACGCAATACATGGCAAGCTTGAGCAAGTAAGGAAGATCCAAATGAACGCCCAGCCCAACAAGCTTGCTTTTGGTGCAGCGTTCAAAGCGATTTGGCGCGGCATGTGGTGTGGCTTTGTCACGCTGCTGTGCGTCAGCCACGCAGCCTTCGCCCTTGAAATCAACCAAGCCAACGAAGCGGAACTAGACAGCCTCAAAGGCATGGGCCCCTCACTGAGCGCCAAAGTGCTCAGCGCCCGTACGCAGGGTTCGTTTAAAAATTGGCCTGATTTGATGGCACGTGTCTCAGGCATTCGTCACAACAAAGCGCGACAGTTTTCAGAACAAGGCTTGACCGTCAACGGTCAAACGTTTGACGCCAAGCCCTAGTGCGCACCAGCGGCTCAACATGAACCAGCCGAAGCCGCTAAGGCTTGCAACGCATCTTCGCGCCAAAAGATCGCAGCAGCGAAGAACCCTTCCCACACGCAGCCATTGCAACCCCGCCCACAGCACGTGGTGGGCTCGGGAGGTGGTGAGCGCAAAGTCACACCGCGTTGTTCGGCACAACGCAACGCTTGGGTAAAAAAAGCCTGTGCGCTAGGCCCATCGACCAAAGGCATGCGGGCTAAAGATTCGATGCTCATGCATGAATCCTAGCCGCCCCCACAGCACTCACTTACCAGCGTTGGGAAAGAACAACTGCTCGCCGCCAATCTTGTAGGCGCTGATCGAAGTTTGCCCAGCAGGTGACACCACCCAGTCCACAAATTTTTGTGCCAAGTCAGCCTTGACGTGGGGGTGCTTGGCGGGGTTCACCACCATCACGCCGTATTGGTTAAACAAGCGATGATCCCCTTCGACCAACACCTGCAAGTCTTGGCGGTTCTTGAAATTCAGCCAAGTGCCACGGTCTGTCAATGCATAAGCGCCAGTGGACGAGGCAATATTCAAGGCCGGTCCCATGCCGCAGCCACACTCTTTGTAGCCCGAGCCTTTGTTGTCCAAGCCAGCGAGTTTCCAATAACGCAACTCAGCCGCGTGGGTGCCACTCTTGTCACCACGCGACACAAAACCAGTTTGGGTGCTTGCCACTTTTTGCAAAGCAGAAACGATGTCTTTGCCCCGTACTTTGGCGGGATCATGAGCTGGGCCAACCAACACAAAATCGTTGTACATGACGGGGTAGCGTTTCAGACCAAAGCCTTCAGCCACAAACTTTTCCTCTGCCGCTTGGTCGTGCACAAACAACACGTCTGCATCACCACGGCGGCCCGTGTCCAAAGCTTGCCCAGTGCCCAAGGCCACCACTTTGATCTCAATGCCTGTGGCTTGCTTAAAAGCTGGCAAGAGATGAGCAAACAAACCGGACTGCTCGGTAGACGTAGTAGAAGCCATCACGAGGCTTGGCGTTTGCGCTTGCGCGGTGGCTCCCAACGTCAACGCCAACAAAGCGGCCAACGTAAATAAATGTGTACGACGTGTCATCCCAACTCTCCTTTAAGAAACAAATGCGCCTCAGGATGACTCTCACCCAAAGGTTGATTGAAAAATTCATGCACAGGCAAGTCGGCCAGCACACGCCCTGCCTCTAAATAAATCACGCGCGTGGCCAAGCGTTTGACTTGACCCAGGTTGTGACTGCTGAACATCAGACTCACACCCGCGGACGACACCCAATCTGCCATCAAGCGTTCCACCTCACGCTTGGCATGCGGATCTAGGCTGGACGTAGGCTCATCCAACAACACAAAGTTGGGTTGCAACGCCCAGGCTCGCGCCAGCGCCAAGCGTTGCTGTTGACCGCCAGACAGCGTGCGTGCCGAGCGATCGGCCAACTCTTGCAGGCCCACACGCGTCAAGGCCTGCATGGCGCGCACATGCGCGTCGCGCCAAGGCACACCTTGCAACCACAAACCCCACACCACAAATCGCAACACCGATGCACGCAACATGTGTGGGCGCTGAAACACCATGGATTGACGTACATGGGGAGCGACCAACACCTGACCACGTGAAACGTTGAGCAGACCATGCGCCACACGCAAGAGCGTGCTTTTGCCACAACCATTCGCCCCCACCAAGGCCACACGCTCGTGCGCGTGCATCTGCAAGTTCACATTGCTCAAAGCCTTGTGCTGACCAAACTGCACGGACACATCGTTGAGATGCAACACGGCACTCATACCAGCACCCCCTGCACAGGGTCGGCGCCCGAACCATCGATGCGTTGACGCCAACGACGCAAGCTAGAAATACAGACGTTCAATAACAACACCACCGTCATCAACACAAACCCCAGCGCCAGCGCCAAAGGCAAATCGCCCTTGCTGGTTTCCAAAGCAATAGCGGTGGTCATCACGCGGGTGAAACCTTCGATGTTGCCGCCCACCACCATCACCGCCCCCACTTCAGAAATAGCACGGCCAAACGCTGCAATCAGCACGGTCAGCAAGGCATAGCGTTCGTCCCACGCCAACAACACGCTGCGCACCCAAGGCTTGGCCCCCAACGACTGCAACTGTTCACCGTGGCTACGCTCGGCATCCTCGACGCATTGACGTGTCAGCGCCGTGACCACTGGCAAAACCAACACCGCTTGCGCCAGCACCATGGCCTTGAGGCTGAACAACCACCCCAAAAATCCCAAAGGCCCTGTGCGCGACAGCAACAAATACACCAGCAAGCCCACCACCACCGAGGGCAAAGCCAGCAGCGTGTTGAGCACCGTCAGCAACGCATCACGCCCAGCAAACCTGGCAACACCTAACCATGCACCCACAATCAAGCCAAGGCCACAAGCAATCGCCGTGGCCAACACACTCACCCACAGCGAACGGCCCACGATGGACCACAGCACAGGATCAAGTTGGGTCAGAAGTTGTAAAGCCGTGAAGGCGGTATCGGTAAACGTGGTCATAAAACAATAAAAACTTCAGTTATCGTAGTGAGCTACCTAAAACCCCACCATATGTTCCGTTGTGCATAGCGTTCACCTCCACTACACCCTCAACCATCGCAACGACTCAGAAAACGCCATCCACAAAGACGGCGCACTTCTACGCCACCCGTTGATCGATTTGCTGCAGGCTGTGGCGCAGCAAGGCTCTATTTCTGCCGCGGCCCGAGAGTTGCACTTGTCCTACCGCCATGTGTGGGGCGAACTCAAGCGCTGGGAAGACGTTTTGGGACACGAACTCATCGTGTGGGAAAAAGGACAGTCAGCGCGGTTAACCGAGTTCGGCGACAAGCTCATGTGGGCTGAACGCCAAACCCAAGCACGCTTGGCGCCCCAACTTGAAGCCCTTCGCGCTGATTTAGAACGCACGTTTGCAGTGGCCTTCGACCCCGACGCCCACGTGCTCACGATGTACGCCAGCCATGACGATGCCCTGCCACGCTTACGCGAACATGCCGCCAGCGCCGGCTTGCATTTAGACATCCGTTTTTGTGGCAGCGTGGATGCCATTCGGGCGCTCAACGAAGGCCGCTGTACCTTGGCGGGGTTTCACACACAAACACACCCTCACAAAGCCTCTCATACAGCCAAGGCCTACCGGGACTTACTGAAACCAGGCTTGCACAAAATCATTGGCTTTGCCACACGCACACAAGGCCTCATCACCGCACCAAACAATCCTAAGCGGCTTAACGACTTAACGGATGTCGTCAGCACCCAAGCTCGGTTCGTACAGCGCAGCCCAGGCACTGGCACACGAGTGTTGCTGGATGATTTGTTGAGCAAACACAAACTCACCAGCAACGACTTGAACAACTGGCCCGATGAAGAACCATCGCACACGGCCTTAGCCGAAGCCATTGCCTCAGGTCGCTGCGATGTGGGTCTCGGCATCGAAAGCACAGCACGTGCACGTGGCCTCGGTTTTGTGCCCTTGGTGCAAGAGCAGTTCCATTTGGTATGCCTCAAGTCAGCACTCGACACACCCGCCACACAAGCGTTGCGCAGCGTGCTGCAAGAGACCTCTTGGAAAGATGCGATCAACGCGCTTCCTGGCTACCAAGCGCAAGATGGTGGCCAAGTGCAATCGCTCAGCGAACAACTGCCGTGGTGGACATTCAAACGTGCAAAGAAAACCAGTTAATCGCCCTCCTGCGGATGAACTAATTTCAAGGGGGGCCTCAAAACTTCAGCCCGCGCGAGGCAGATGGCGCGTTTGTCTTGATACCATTGCCAGTTGGCAAAAAATGGAGGCACTCAGTGTCAAAAATACTCAAATTTGCATTAGGCGTTGACCGCATCAGTGAGCAATTTGGCCACGTTGCAGCGTTCAGCGTATTGGCTGCCGCTGTTATTTCCGCGGGCAATGCGTTCATTCGCTACGGCTTTGATGTCAGCTCTAACGGTTGGCTGGAAATTCAGTGGTACTTGTTTGCAGCCACGGTCATGTTGGGCGCACCGTTGGTGCTCAAACTCAACGAACACGTGCGCGTAGACCTGTTTTACGGCAAGCTCAATGGCAAAGGTCCGGTTTATGTGGACTTGTTTGGCTTGATCTTGTTTTTGTTGCCCGTGATGGGCATGTTGACTTGGTTGAGCTTCCCGCTCTTCGTCAAGATGCTCGTCACCCACGAAATGTCTAGCAATGCAGGCGGCCTGATTCGTTGGCCCGCCATGTTGCTGCTCCCATTGGGCTTTGCTTGGATGTTCCTGCAAGGTTTGAGCGAAATCATCAAGCGCGTGGCTTACTTGCAAGGCAAGTTTGAAATGGACACGCACTACGAAAAGCCTGTGCAATAAGGACTCACGATCATGCAAATGGAAAACTTCGCACCCATCATGTTCGGCGGCCTTGTGCTGACGATGTTGATTGGCTTCCCCGTGGCGTTCTCGCTGTCATTTTTGGGCTTGGCTTGTGGCTTCTTCGCCATCAGCATGGACTGGTTCCCCGCCAGCTTCATGTCCAACTTGCCCTTGAACATTTTTGGCATTCTCAGCAACGACTTGTTGCTGGCCATTCCTTTCTTCACCTTCATGGGTGCCATTCTTGAAAAGTGTGGCCTCGCGGAAGACATGCTCGACTCGATGGGCCAGTTGTTCGGCCCCGTCAAAGGCGGCCTAGGTTACTCGGTCATCATCGTGGGCTTCATCTTGGGAGCCATCACAGGTACCGTGGCTGGCCAGGTGATTGCCATGGCCTTGATCTCATTGCCTGTGATGATTCGCTACGGCTACAACATGCGCTATGCCACTGGCGTGTTGGCGGCTTCGGGCACCATCACACAGCTGGTCCCCCCATCGCTGGTGTTGGTGGTCATGGCTGACCAATTGGGCCGCTCTGTGGGCGATATGTACAAAGGCGCATGGGGCCCTTCCATGCTGCAAGTCACCATCTTTGCGCTGTACACCTTTGGCTTGGGGTTGATCAAACCTGAGCATGTGCCAGGCATCCCCAAAGAAGCACGCACCCTGAATGGCGCGGCATTGTGGGCCAAGTGTTTGCGCGGCATCGTTCCATCAGCGTTCCTGATCTTTGCGGTCTTGGGTTCTATGGGCGGGTTGCCCGGCATCAACACGGCCATCGCAACACCGACGGAAGCCGGCGCAATGGGTTGCGTCGGCGCTTTGATCTTGGCCGCCATGCACAACCGTTTGGACAAAACCTTGATTTGGGAAGCGATGCACAGCACCATGCGCTTGACGGCCATGGTGGTGTTCATCCTGATCGGTTCACGCGTGTTCTCGATGGTGTTCCAAGGCGTAGACGGAGCCAAATGGGTTGAGCATTTGTTGTCAGGCTTGCCTGGCGGTCAAGTCGGCTTCTTGATTGTGGTGAACGTGTTCATCTTCTTCTTGGCCTTCTTCCTCGACTTCTTTGAAATCGCCTTCATCATCTTGCCCATGCTCGGCCCTGTCGCCGACAAAATGGGCATCGACATGGTGTGGTTCGGTGTGCTGCTGTGCGTGAACATGCAAACCAGCTTCATGCATCCGCCCTTTGGTTTCGCGCTGTTCTACTTGCGCGGTATTGCTGACACACTGTTCAAAGAAGGTCGCATCGAAAAACCCGTCAAGTCCAATGACATCTACATGGGTGCCATTCCTTGGGTGATCATGCAACTGATCTTGGTCGTGATCGTGATCTTTGTGCCAGAGACTGTGACGATGTTTTTGGACAAAGAAGAGAAGGTTGATCTCGACAAAGTGGTCATCGAAATGCCGAGCGAACAAGAAACACCCGAAGTTGAACTCAAACTCGAAGGTGCCAAGCCTGCGGCAGCCGAAGGCGGCGCTGAAGAGCAAAAGCGCATGGAAGACTTGTTCAAAAAATAAAATCACCCCGTGGTGAGATGCCCCTCCGGTTCATCCGAGAGGGGCTTTTTCTTGCCAGTCAAAAAACCACTATGTCTACACCCAATCCAACTCACCCCTCTGACTCAACCGCTGCGCCGTTGGCTGCTTTAGGCCCTCAACCTTTTGTATTTCAACCCACCCAAGCTGTGGTTGAAGGCCCTGCCTTTTCACGTCCATTCCAGGCCCTCACTTGGATCACCTTGCTAGGCTCAGGCTATTGGCTACTCAGCCTGTGGCAACAAGGCAAGTTTGGCGGTGACACAGGGCTTGAGGGGCTTCGTGCTGCCGGTTGGTTTATTTTGGGTTGGGCCTTGCTCGCGTGGACCACATGGCATGTGATGCACAGCCGCGCACGCATGGATGCGCAAGGCATTCATCAAACCTGGATTTGGGACAAACACATGACGTACGACGAATTGGCATACGCCAAGCTCATTCGCATCCGTGGACTGGAATGGTTCATGGCACCACGTTTTTATGTGCGTACGTTGATGGGCAAGTTCGCCGTGTTTTATGTGAGTGACCGTGCGGTGCAACAAGAATGTGAACGTTTGAGCGAAGAGCTTGCCGCGTTCCGACAGTTTTAAATTTCAGCGATGTCCCCATAAAAAAACCGCGCCTCAGCGCGGTTTTTTTGTTCAAGCAAAAGGCTGAATTACAGCTTTTGCTTTTGCATGAACTGGTCAAACTTGGCTTCCGTGAACTGGAACCACAAGTTTTGTTCAGCGCGGAACTTGTTGAGGTCGGTGTAGACCTTCTTCCAGTTGGGATTGCGTGCAGAGATTTCGTCATAGAAGGCCATCGCTTCTTTGAACGCAGCAGCCATCACGTCTTTGGGGAACTCGCGCAACTTGGTGCCAGAACCCACCAACTGTTTCAAAGCAGCAGGGTTGCGAGCATCGTACTTGGCTTGCATGTCAGAGTGCGCTTGCGCAGCAGCTGCTTCCACGATGGCTTTGTACTCAGGCGACAGGGCATTGAACGCTTTGTCATTGATGAAAAAGTCGATCTGTGGGCCACCTTCCCAGAAGCCTGGGTAGTAGTAGAAAGGCGCAACTTTGGAGAAACCCAATTTCAAATCGTCATAGGGGCCAATCCACTCAGCAGAGTCGATCGTGCCTTTTTCCAAAGCGGGGTAAATATCGCCGCCAGGAATGTTTTGTGGCACAGCACCCAAACGCTCCATCACCTTACCGCCGAAGCCACCAATACGGAACTTCAAGCCTTTGATGTCTGCGAGGTTTTTGATTTCTTTGCGGAACCAACCACCCATTTGTGCACCGGTGTTGCCGCCTGGGAAGTTGACGATGTTGTACTTGGCGTAGAACTCGCGCATCAGCTTCAAGCCGTTGCCTTCATACATCCAAGAAGTCATTTGACGGCTGTTCAAACCAAAAGGAATGCCCGTACCCATCGCAAACGTTTCGTCTTTGCCGAAGTAGTAGTACGCGCAGGTGTGGCCCATTTCAACGGAACCTTGTTGGACACCGTCCACGATGCCCAAAGCAGGCATGATCTCGCCAGCCGCGTGCACCGAAATTTCAAACTTGCCGCCGGTCATTGACTTGACTGCTTTGGCAAAGGTATCAGCCGCGCCGTGAATGGTGTCAAGCGACTTAGGGAAGCTCGATGCCATGCGCCAACGAATAGCGGCTTGGGCATGCACTGCGGGGGCTGCACCAGCAGCCAAGATACCTGCAATACCTGCGTTTTTAATAACGGAACGACGGTCCATGAAAGACTCCCTTGAGTTGTTAAAACGAATCCTGTTGAGTGTCACTTTTAAAAGTGCCAAGCTTCAGCGATGGGGCATTGTATGCAGTTGCTGTAGACGCTCTGTGCACGGGTTTTCCCCTGAAGAACTTGGATTTCAAAAATCTTCTCAGACATTGAAATTACTTCAAACCCAACTTAGTTCAAAAGCGTTGCAAAACGCTGGGTGATCGACGCTTGAATGCCAGCGGCATCCAAACCCAACTCGGTCAATAACTTAACGGGATCACCGTGTTCAGTAAACACATCACCAATACCCAACACCAACACGGGCTTGGGTTGCTGCAAGTCTTGCAAAGCTTCAAGCACCGCAGAACCTGCGCCCCCCATGACTGCGCCCTCCTCCACCGTGACCAATGCCTCATGCGTGGCTGCAATTTGAGCCAGCAATTCGGTGTCCAGGGGTTTAGCCCAGCGCATGTTGACCACCGTGGCGTTGAGCGCTTCGCCCGCCTGCAGCGCCGGATACAACAAAGTACCAAACGCCAGAATGGCAATGCGTTTGCCTTCGCGACGCACTTCACCTTTGCCAAATGGCAAGGCTTGCAAACCTGCTTGCACAGGAACGCCCACCCCTGCACCACGCGGGTAACGCACAGCCACGCAGTGGTCTTGGTGGTATGCCGTCGTTAACAGCTGACGACATTCGTTTTCGTCTGCGGGGCACGCCACGCTCACATTGGGAATACAACGCATGAACGGGATGTCATACAAGCCAGCATGTGTCGCGCCATCAGCGCCCACAATGCCCGCGCGATCCAACGCCAACACCATGGGCAACTTTTGCAAAGCCACGTCATGAATCACTTGGTCATAGGCGCGTTGCAAGAAGGTGGAGTAAATCGCCACGACGGGCTTTACACCTTCGCAAGCCAGACCCGCCGCAAACGTGACGGCGTGTTGCTCGGCAATCCCCACATCGTGGTAGCGCTCAGGGAAGCGTTTGTGAAACGCCACCATGCCCGATCCCTCACGCATGGCAGGCGTGATGCCCACCAGAAGCGGGTCGTGTTCGGCCATGTCGCACAGCCAATCGCCAAACACTTGGGTGAAAGTGGTTTTGCTGGTGGCAGCAGGAACCAAACCCACCGCAGGGTCAAACTTGCCTGGACCGTGATACGCCACTGGGTCGGCCTCGGCCAGTTTGTAGCCTTGCCCTTTTTTGGTGACCACATGCAAAAACTGTGGTCCATCCAAATGCTTGATGTTCTCTAACGTTGGAATCAACGACTCCAAGTCATGTCCATCAATCGGGCCGATGTAGTTGAAGCCGAATTTCTCAAACAACGTAGCAGGCACCACCATGCCTTTGGCATGCTCTTCAAAACGTTTGGCCAATTCAAACAAAGGCGGTGCGCCTTTGAGGACTTGCTTGCCCACCTCTTTGGCTGCTGAGTAAAACTTGCCACTCATCAGCTGCGCCAAATAACGGTTGAGTGCCCCTACGGGTGGGCTGATGGACATGTCGTTGTCATTGAGAATAACCAACAACTTAGACGTGGACACGCCACCGTTGTTCAAGGCTTCAAAAGCCATGCCCGCGGTCATCGCACCATCCCCAATCACGGCGATGGCATGGCGTTGTTCACCTTTTTGTTGTGCGGCAATGGCCATGCCCAGCGCAGCCGAAATACTGGTGGACGAGTGGGCGGTACCAAAAGCGTCGTACTCGCTTTCATCACGGCGCGGGAAACCACTCAAACCATGTCGTTGGCGCAGCGTCCCCATCTGGTCGCGACGACCCGTCAAAATTTTGTGTGGGTAGGTCTGATGTCCCACATCCCACACAATGCGGTCGTGTGGCGTGTTGAAAACATAGTGCAACGCCACTGTCAACTCCACCGTTCCAAGGTTAGAGCTCAAGTGACCGCCAGTTTTGGCCACACTTTGAATGAGGTACGAACGCAACTCGTCGGCCAAAGCAGGCAGCTGTTGGCGCGGCAAAGCCCGCAAGTCTGCGGGTGAGTTGATGGTTTGTAACAAATTAGGCATGTTCAAGTGTTCCGGTTCACCACGCGCTGGGCCAACGCGGCCAAGGTGTGGGTGTGCGTCAGCCCTGTGCTGTGCAAAGCGTCTAACGCTTCATGCAACAAAGATTGCGCATAAGACTTTGCCTCTTCCAAACCCAACAGCGACACATACGTGGGTTTGTCGTTCGCAGCGTCTTTGCCTGCGGTTTTACCAAGCGTGGCTGAATCGGCGATGACATCCAAAATATCGTCCACCACTTGGAAGGCCAAACCCAAGGCTTGGCCATAGCGTTGCAAGCAACTCAGGGCTTGCGGTGTCGCCTCGCCGCAAGCTGCGCCCATCATGACGCTGCCCTCCAACAACGCGCCCGTTTTCAGACGGTGCATTTGGCGCAACTGGTCTTCAGTCAAAGCGACTCCCACACTGGCCAAATCAATGGCTTGGCCACCGGCCATGCCAGCATGACCAGCAGAGGTCGCGAGCAAACGGCACAAACGCGCCTGCACGCTGTCGGGGATGCCAGAGGCGTTGGGCGTGAGGAACTCAAACGCCAAAGCCTGCAAAGCATCGCCTGCCAACAAAGCTTGCGCTTCGCCAAACTGCACATGCACGGTGGGCTTGCCACGACGCAACACATCGTTGTCCATGCAAGGCATGTCGTCGTGCACCAGCGAATAGGCGTGAATCAACTCAACAGCACAGGCCGCACGCAGCGCGGCTTCGTCGAGTGCCGCATCTTGCGTGCCATTGGCAATGGCTTCACGCGCCGCCAAGACCAGCAAGGGACGCAAACGTTTGCCGCCATCGAGCACGGCGTAACGCATGGCCTCGCCTAAACCCGCAGGGGCTGTGGGGCTGATCCACTGTGACAAAGCGTCTTCGACGACGGCCAGCCAGTGGGTGCTCCATTGGTCAAGTTCGGCAGGAGTCATGGACGCGCTCACGTGGGTGTCCAAGTTTTCAAAGCACCGTTGTCGAGCACCTTGATTTGTTGCTCGACCGCGTCTAACTGCGCCCGACAGTAGCCCAAAAGTTCAGCACCCCGTTGGTACCCCGAGAGCAAGTCGGCCAACGGCAATTGACCCGATTCCATTTGTTGCACCAAGCCTTCTAGCTCCTTCAAAGCAGCCTCATAACTGGCAGGGGCAGCGTTGGTGCTGCTTGGAATGGTTTTAGCCTTGGGCATGTGTACGGATATCCGGTTTGAGGTGGGTCAAATAGCTTGCCATTTTAGGGCGCAGCTGGGGCAAAGTTTGGCCCCTTAGGTACAATAGGCATCCTTCAATCGACCTTCGGGCCGATTTATTTTTTCCACTTACCTCCCTGTGGGGAGTCTTTAGGTCAGGTCATCCATGTCTGATTTAAGTCTTCAACTGCAGCAGGCGCATAGCCAACTACCAGTTACCAGTTACTTTGATGAAGCGCTTTTTCAGCGCGAACTGGAGACCATCTTTCAGCAAGGCCCACGTTATGTGGGTCATCAACTTGCCGTGCCCAACGTGGGCGATTACTACGCTTTGCCGCATGAAGGCCAAGGGCGTGCGCTCGTGCGCTCGGCCAAGGGCGTAGAACTCATCTCCAACGTCTGCCGTCACCGCCAAGCCGTCATGCTCAAAGGTCGTGGCTCTTTGCAAGACCAAGCGCCGGGATCAGCGGGTGGCAATATCGTGTGCCCTTTGCACCGTTGGACCTATGCCCCCTCGGGTGAACTGCTGGGAGCCCCCCATTTTTCACACGACCCGTGTTTGAACCTCAACAACTACAAGCTGCGCGAGTGGAATGGCTTGCTGTTTGAAGACAACGGGGTCGACATTGAAGCTCACTTAGCCAACATGGGGCCGCGTGCCGCCTTGGATTTCACAGGTTTTGCGCTGGACCGCGTTGAGCTGCACGAGTGCAACTACAACTGGAAAACCTTCATTGAGGTCTACCTTGAGGACTACCACGTTGGCCCCTTCCACCCGGGCTTGGGTCAATTCGTCACCTGCGACGACTTGAGCTGGGAGTTCAAAGACAACTACTCGGTGCAAACCGTGGGTGTTTCCGAAGGCTTTGGCAAACCGGGCTCCCCCACCTACCAAACGTGGCACGACATGCTGCTGAAGTACCGCAATGGCCAGTTGCCAGAGCGCGGTGCCATTTGGCTCACCTACTACCCACACATCATGGTGGAGTGGTATCCGCATGTGTTGACCGTGTCTACCTTGCATCCCGTCAGCCCAACCAAAACGCTGAACATGGTGGAGTTCTACTACCCCGAAGAAATCGTCGCATTCGAGCGTGAATTCGTGCAGGCACAACAAGCCGCCTACATGGAAACATGCATTGAGGACGACGAAATTGCCGAGCGCATGGATGCGGGCCGCAAAGCCCTGATGCAGCGCGGTGACAACGAAGTCGGCCCTTACCAAAGCCCGATGGAAGATGGCATGCAGCACTTCCACGAGTGGTATCGCGGCAAACTCAACTTCGCGCAGCCTTAAAGCCACGCACACATGCAAGCCCTGTGGATGCTGCTCGGCGCAGCCTTTTTTGCCACCATGGGGGTCTGCGTCAAGTTCGGCTCTGAACACTTCAACTCGGCAGAGTTGGTGTTCTACCGCGGCATCGTCGGCTTGGTGTTTCTTGCCATCATTGCCAAACAAAAAAAGGTGTCCTTACTCACCCAGTACCCAGCCATGCACCTGTGGCGGTCCACCATTGGCGTGCTGTCACTCAGCGCTTGGTTTTATGCCATTGCTAACCTTCCCCTCGCCACAGCAATGACGCTCAACTACATGAGCAGCGTGTGGATTGCAGCTTTCTTGGTGGGCGGGGCACTGATCAACTGGAACCCCAAAGACGGCCGCAGCCCTTGGTCGCAAGGCCCACTCGCCTTGAGCGTGATTGCAGGCTTTGCTGGCGTGGTGATGATGCTGCGCCCCACCGTCGAACAAAACCAAATTTTTGCTGGCCTGATCGGTTTGATGTCAGGCTTTGCAGCAGCCTTTGCTTACATGCAAGTCATGGCGCTGGGCCGCTTGGGAGAGCCCGAAACACGCACCGTGTTTTACTTTGCGATTGGCACCACGGTGGCGGGACTCATCGGTATGGGCTTTGCAGGGGTGTCTGAATGGCACTGGCAACATGCCGTGTGGTTGCTGCCCGTGGGCGTATTTGCCTCACTCGGTCAACTGTGCATGACCCGCGCCTACAGCCAAGGTGCCACCTTGGTGGTGGCCAACTTGCAATACTCCGGCATTGTGTTTGCTGCGCTCTACAGCCTCTTGTTATTTGGCGACGATATTCCCCTCATCGGTTGGGCTGGCATGGCACTCATCGTGGCCAGTGGCATGAGCGCCACTTTGCTGCGCGCACGTGCAGCACCCAATGCACCAGCAGAAGAACACTGAAAGAACCCATATGTACACCACCCTCATCAGCGCTGCTCAACTCCAAGCCCTGCAAACCAGCGGTGCCCCGCTGCTGGTGTTTGACTGCACCTTCGATTTGATGAACCCACCGGCGGGCCGCGCTCAGTATGTGACCCAACACATCGCGGGGGCACTGCACGCAGACCTAGATCAACACTTGGCCACACATGAACAGACCCAGCGTGTCAACGCAGGCCGTCATCCCTTACCCAAACGCGAGGTATTTGCAACGTGGTTGCAAAGCGTAGGTTTGAACCACGACACACAAGTGGTGGTGTATGACCGCAACGGCATGAACTACTGTGGTCGCTTGTGGTGGATGCTCAAGTGGTGCGGGCACGAAGCAGTGGCCGTGCTCGATGGTGGCTTTCAAGCGTGGAGCGCAGCCGGCGGTGACGTTTCATCGGGCGAAGAAACTGCACACGGTATGGGCAACTTTGTTTTGCGCGAACCGTTGGTGAAGTTAGTCGACACAAGCACCGTCGCGACGCAGTTAGGCAAGGCCACCCAAACCCTCATTGATGCGCGTGGTGCGCCACGCTATCGCGGCGAGGTGGAACCCCTCGACCCTGTGGCGGGGCACATTCCGGGGGCACTCAATCGCCCATTCAACAGCAACCTCGACACACAAGGTTTCTTCAAAAGTGCAACTGAGTTGCGCGCGGAATTTACAAGCTTGCTGGGCAATGCCCAGCCCGAAACGGTGGTGCACCACTGTGGCAGCGGCGTGAGCGCTGTACCCAATGTGTTGGCCATGGAAGTGGCAGGTCTAGGCCGCACCGCGTTGTATGCGGGCAGCTGGAGTGAGTGGTGCAACACGCCCGGCCTGCCTTGCGAAAAATCTTGAATCAGTGCTGGGCCCACTCACCCAATGCGGTGACCAAGGCGATGCCTGCAAACAGCCATGCGACTTGCGCAGCTGTTTCGCGGGGTGACAAGCGCTTTTGCAGCTGCGGAATCAAGTCAGCCAACGCCACATAAATAAAACTGCTGGCAGCCACCACCAAAAAGAATGGCAAAAACTCGTGCAACGCACCCACGAGCAAGTAGCCCACCACCCCCCCAATCGCCGTGACCCCGCCTGCAAGGCTGAGCTTAACCAAGGCGGTTCGCGAGTTGTTCAGCGTTTGGCGCAACACCACCAAATCGCCTACATGGTGCGGCACTTCGTGGGCCATCACAGCCAGCGCAGCGGCGACACCCAAACGCGCGTCAGCCACGAATGCAGCCGCAATCAAAATGCCATCCCCAAACGCGTGCACGCTGTCACCCAACAACACGGCCCAGCCGCCACTCAGGTGGTTGTGAGCGTGGTGCTGCTCATGCGTCTGGTGGCTGTGCGCACCATGTTCATGCACGTGATCATGTGAATGTGAATGTGCATGGCCATGTGCGTGCGCGTGGTCATGTCCATGCTCGTGCCCGTGATGCCACAGCTCGGCTTTGTCGAGCAAAAAGAAAAAGACCAAACCCACCAACAACACAGCAAAAAGCGCCTGCGCCGAAACGCCGGTGTCGACAGACAACTCGAAAGCTTCCGGCAACAAACGGGTGAACGCCGTAGCCAGCAAGGCACCAGCCGCAAGACTGAGCAAATCTTGGGTGAAGCGCGACAGCAACGCATAAGCCAGCAAAGCCGCCAGCCACACACTGCCCATGCCAGCGATGAGCGTGCCGACAAGAATAGAAATCAAAGTCATGGCTGAATTATCAATGGGCTTGATCCCAGTTCAATCCCACCCCCACCTCAGCCAACAACGGCACCTTGAGTTGCGCCACTTCAGCCATCAGGCGTGGCACCTCGATGCGCACCCATTCCACCTCGGACTCGGGCACTTCAAACACCAATTCGTCGTGCACTTGCATGATGACTTTGGTTTGGCGATGTTGCTGGTCAATGGCTTGCTGCACTTTGACCATGCTCATCTTGATGAGGTCAGCCGCAGTCCCCTGCATCGGCGCGTTGATGGCGGCACGCTCAGCCCCTGCACGGCGTGGGCCATTAGGACTGTTGATTTCTGGCAAATACAAACGTCGACCAAACACGGTCTCGACATAGCCTTGCGCTTTGGCTTGTTCACGGGTGTCATCCATGTAGCGCTTGACACCGGCAAAGCGCTCAAAGTAACGGGTGATGTAATTTTTGGCAGCCGTGTTGTCTATACCCAGCGCTTTAGCCAAGCCAAAGGCACTCATGCCGTAGATCAAGCCAAAGTTGATCACCTTGGCGTAGCGGCGCTGCTCGGTGCTGACTTGATCCACCGCCACACCAAACACTTCGGCGGCGGTGGCTTTGTGGACATCTAAGCCATCGTGAAAGGCTTTGACCAAAGCCTCGTCACCACTGATGTGTGCCATGATGCGCAGCTCAATTTGGCTGTAGTCGGCACTGGCAATCACGCAGCCCGCAGGGGCGACAAACGCCTCGCGCACTTTGCGACCTTCGGCCGTGCGAATCGGGATGTTCTGCAAATTGGGATCGTTGCTCGACAAACGGCCCGTCACCGCCACCGCTTGCGCGTAATGGGTGTGCACGCGGCCTGTGCGCGGCAAAGCCATGAGCGCCAGTTTGTCGGTGTATGTGCCTTTGAGTTTGCTTAACGACCGATGCTCCAAAATTTTGGCGGGCAGCGGGTAGTCCTCGGCTAACTTTTCCAACACTTCTTCGTCGGTGCTGCGTGCGCCAGTGGCGGTCTTCTTGATGACGGGCAAACCCAGTTTGTCAAAGAAAATTTCGCCCAGCTGTTTGGGGCTGGCCAAGTTAAACGGCTGGCCCGCAATTTCATACGCTTCGGTTTCGAGTTGCACGATGCGTTGACCCAACGCATGGCTTTGCGCGGCCAAGGTGGGCGCATCAATCAGCACGCCATTGCGCTCAATGCGGTACAGCGCTTCGCTGCTGTCGATTTCGAGTTGGTAAATGAAGCGCAGTTTGTCATCGGCTTGCAAGCGCGGCCACAGCACTTGGTGCACGTCCAGTGTCATGTCCGAGTCTTCACACGAGTACTCCGTGGCACGCACCACATCGACTTGTGCAAACGGAATTTGGTGCGCACCTTTGCCGCACAGGTCTTCGTAATTCAACCCTTTACGACCCACATGACGCTCGGCCAAGCTGGCTAGGCCATGTGGCTTGTGAACTTCAAGCACATAACTTTGCAGCATGGTGTCATGGGCGTAACCCTTCACGTCAATGCCGTGATTCGCCATGACGTGGCGGTCGTATTTGATGTGCTGGCCCACCTTGTGAATGGCTGGGTTTTCAAACCAAGGCTTGAGCTTTTCCAACACGTCATGCATAGGCAACTGCGTAGGTGCATCCCCATAGCTGTGAGCCAAGGGGATATAGCAAGCCTCGCCGGGTTTCACGGAGAAGCTCAAACCCACAATCTCGGCACGCATGGCATCGAGTGAGGTGGTTTCGGTGTCAAACGCCACCAACTCGGCAGCTTGCAGTTTGCCTAACCACGCGTCAAAAGCGTCCCAAGTCAACACACAGTCATAGGCCTTGTGGATCGCTGACGACACCGAGGGCTCGGGTTCATCGAACAGTCCGGGATTGGGCTCAAACTTCGGCTTGGCCACTGCATCAGCCGGTGCGTCACTGCCTTCGCCAATGGCACGTGCCAAGCCTTTGAATCCATAGGTTTCGTAAAAGGTTTTGAGTGCCGGCTTATCGGGTTCAGCCAGGTGCAACGCGTCCAGCGCGGGCAAACCCGGCACATAGGCAGACAAATCGCAATCGGTTTTCATGGTGACCAACTGACGCCCCGTGGGCAGCCAATCACGCGCTTGACGCAAGTTTTCACCCGCAACGCCTTTGATCGCATCGGCGTTTTGCAGCAAGTTGTCGAGTGATCCGTATTCAAGCAGCCACTTGGCCGCAGTCTTGGGGCCGACTTTTTGCACGCCCGGCACGTTGTCAACGGTGTCACCCACCAAAGTTTGGAAATCGATCATCAAATGCGGCGGCACACCAAACTCGGCGGTCACGCCTGCCACATCGCGCTTTTTGCCGTTCATGGTGTCCATGATGGTGATGTGTTCGTTCACCAACTGGCTCAGGTCTTTGTCACCACTGGACACGACCACGGTGATGCCTTGCTTGGCGGCGGCGACAGCCAAGGTCGCAATCACGTCGTCCGCTTCGACACCAGGCACGTCCAACACCGTCCAGCCCAGCATGCGCACCATCGCGTGAATGGGGTCGATTTGTGAGCGCAAGTCATCGGGCATGGGCGAGCGATGGGCTTTGTACTCGGGGTACATCGCGTCGCGAAAGGTCGGGCCTTTGGCATCAAAGACACAAGCGGCCAAATGGGTGGGCACTTCTTTGCGCAGCGCTTGCATCATATTGATCATGCCGCGAATAGCACCCGTGGCTGCACTGGTGGGGTCACCAGGCACCGCACGCAAGTCGGGCATGGCATGAAAAGCACGGTAAAGGTAGCTGGAGCCGTCAACCAGCAGCAATGTTTTGGATTCACTCATAGGCTGTGATTGTGCCCTGTGCGCGTGTTTTCACCAGCCACGCGCACTCTGCGTCATAGGTTTTGGCACGCCTAAAAATCACAGTGCACGCCGTAGTCTTGGGTGCGGAGCCAAGAGTCGCACACGTGCCAACTACAATGTGAGCACTTTTTAATCCCTTGGTTGTCATGGCAGTTTTCACCGAAGTTTCAGAGTCATCCGCGCAAGAACTGCTGACCCAACTCAAGCTTGGCGAGTTGATCGAACTCAAAGGCATCCAGGGCGGCATCGAGAACACCAATTACTTTCTCACCAGCAGCGAAGGCCAATACGTGTTGACGCTGTTTGAGCGCCTCACGCATGAGCAACTGCCGTTTTATCTGTACCTGATGAAACACTTGGCGCAAGGTGGTATTCCCGTGCCAGACCCCATTTCCAACCGCGACGGCGATATCTTGCTCACTGTAGAGGGCAAGCCGGCTGCGGTGGTCAACCGTTTACGCGGAAAAAGTGAGCTGTCACCCACAGCGCTGCACTGCGCAGCCGTCGGCGACATGTTGGCCCGCATGCACTTGGCAGGGCGCGACTACAACCGCCAGCAACCCAACCTGCGCGGCCTGTCTTGGTGGAACGAAACGGTGCCTGTGGTGCTGCCATATTTGGACCCAGCCCAAGCTGCACTCATCCAAACTGAGTTAGCTTACCAAAATCACATCGCCGCATCATCCGCTTACACCGCCCTGCCCCGTGGGCCGATTCACGCCGACTTGTTCCGCGACAACGTGATGTTTGACGGCTCGCCAGAAGCGCCTGAGTTGAGTGGTTTCTTCGACTTTTATTTTGCAGGCGTAGACACTTGGCTGTTTGATGTGGCTGTGTGCTTGAACGACTGGTGCATCACCCATACCGATGGCGCACACGACACGGCAAAAGCGCAAGCCTTCATCAACGCCTACCAAGCCGTGCGCCCCTTCAGTGCTGCTGAACGACAACTGCTCAACCCCATGCTGCGTGCAGGCGCTTTGCGCTTTTGGACATCGCGTCTGTGGGACTTCCACCTGCCACGCGAAGCCAGCATGTTGCAACCCCACGACCCCACACACTTTGAACGGGTGTTGCGCCAACGTGTGGCCCACCCTGTCACACTCTGAGGCTATGAAACTCAACGTTGTCCCCGCCAAAACCGGCTCGCTCTGGGTGCGTCAAGGCATTCGCGCATTTTGGAAACAGCCTCTGGCTCTGAGCGGCTTGTTCTTCATGTTCATGGCCAGCATGTCGGTGCTGTCGCTGGTTCCGTTGGTGGGCGGCTTCTTGGCACTGATGTTGTTACCTGCGGCATCGCTGGGCTTCATGGCCGCCACGCGCGAGGTGGACTTGGGTAAATTCCCCATGCCGTTCATTTTGGCGGCCGGCTTAAGAACTGGCCAACCCGGCAGACGCAGCATGTTGATTTTGGGCGTGCTGTATGCCTGCGGCTTCATTGGCGTGATGGGGTTGTCTGCCTTGGTCGACGGCGGCGACTTTGCCAAGTTGTACTTGGTCGGAGGCTCCCTTGAGATGGACACATTGATGAAGCCGGAGTTTCAAAATGCCATGTGGCTGTCGTTGATGCTGTACTTGCCTTTGTCGATGGTGTTTTGGCACGCACCTGCGCTCACACACTGGCACGCCGTGCCCGTGGCAAAAAGCATGTTTTTCAGCACCGTGGCATGCCTGAGTAACTGGCGTGCTTTCTTGGTGTTTGGACTGATGTGGTCAGCCATTTTCTTGGGCACCACTTTGGGTATCACACTCATCTCTAGCGCCATGGGCGACAGCGACTTTGCCGCCATGGCATTGCTGCCCGCCATGCTGATGTTGGCTGCGATGTTTTTTTGCTCGACGTATTACAGCTTCAAAGACTGCTTCACGTCAGACACGCTGTACGCCTAACGCCTTTCAAGCGTGGTGTGTCAAACCACGCTTGAGACGCGTCACACCTGTGTGAGCTTGGCCACACTCAGCGCCAGCCACTTGGTGCCGTGGCGGGGGAAGTTCACTTGCGCACGGGCATCGTCGCCCACGCCTTCAATGCTCACCACCGTGCCCTCACCAAACTTGGTGTGAAACACCTGCACACCGCTACGCACCCAAGCGTTTGGCCCACTCGTCACAGGCGCGGCACGTTGCACCACGGGCTTAGGTGCAGCGGCCGTCGCGGCACCACCACCCCACGCGTTGTTTTGCCAGCCGTTGTTGTTCTGCCATGCATCGCGGCGCGTGGGCATGGCATCTGCAAAAGCGGAGCGTGCCGGTGTGATCCACTTGAGCGTGTGCTCTGGCAATTCATCAAAGAAACGGCTCTTGAGGTTGTAGCGCGTTTGACCATGCAACATGCGGGTTTGCGAATGGCTCAGGTACAAACGTTTGCGCGCACGCGTGATGGCCACGTACATGAGACGACGCTCTTCTTCAAGACCGTCATAGTCGTTCATCGAGTTTTCGTGCGGGAACAAACCCTCTTCCATACCGGTGATGAACACACAGTCAAACTCCAGGCCTTTGGAGGCGTGCACCGTCATCAACTGAATGGCATCTTGCCCCGCTTGGGCTTGGTTATCACCCGACTCCAACGCGGCGTGTGTCAAGAACGCAGCCAAAGGCGACAAGGTTTCACCCGTGTCGGCGTTGATCATGGTTTGCGCCACGCTTTGGCGTGTCAACGCGCCATCGACAGCGACTGACTGACCATGCTCATCAATCGGCAAAGCCACGGCATCGCGACCAAAGCCCTCTTGCGTGACAAAGCTCTCCGCAGCGTTGACCAATTCTTGCAAGTTCTCGATGCGGTCTTGACCTTCGCGTTCGGTTTGGTAGTGCTCAATCAAGCCCGAATGGTCAAGCAAGAGTTCAATGATTTGACGCAGGTTTTGCCCCCGCGTTTGCTCGCGCAACACATCAATCTTGGCGACAAAAGCACTCAGGTTGGCACCGGCTTTGCCAGCCACGGCGGTGACAGCATCACTCATGGCGCAGCCCATGGCGCGTGCAGCGTCTTGCAGTTGCTCGATGCTGCGTGCGCCAATGCCACGCGGCGGGAAGTTGACCACGCGCATGAAGCTGGTGTCGTCACGTGGGTTTTCTAACAAACGCAAATACGCCAATGCGTGTTTGATTTCCGCACGCTCGAAAAAGCGCAATCCTCCGTACACGCGGTAAGGCATGGCGGCATTGAAGAGCGCGGTCTCAATCACTCGACTTTGTGCGTTGCTGCGGTACAGCACAGCAATTTCGCTGCGGTGCTGCACGCCTTGCTTGCCATCGCCGTTTTGACCGTCACGCAACAGTTGCTTCATCTCTTCCACCATCCACTGCGCTTCAGCCAAGTCGGTGGGAGATTCGTAGACGCGCACAGGCTCACCTGCACCTTGGGTGGTATGCAGGTTTTTACCCAAACGGCCTTTGTTGTGACTGATGAGGTGGTTGGCACTGTCCAAGATGTTGCTGAAGCTGCGGTAGTTTTGCTCTAGCTTAATTTGGTGCGTCACGTTGTACTCGCGCACAAAGTCGGCCATGTTGCCTACACGTGCACCTCGGAAAGCGTAGATACTTTGGTCGTCATCGCCCACCGCCAAAATTGCGCCGCCACCGCCACCCACAGGACCGGCCAACTGTTTGAGCCAAGCGTATTGCAGCTTGTTGGTGTCTTGAAACTCGTCCACCAAGATGTGTTGAAAACGTCGACGGTAGTGCTCGCGCAACGCATCGTTGTCTCGCAGCAACTCGTAAGAGCGCAACATGAGTTCACCAAAGTCCACCACCCCTTCGCGTTGGCATTGGGCTTCGTACAGCTCGTACAGCTCGACCCGTTTGCGGTCGTCAGGATCGCGCACCACCACATCTTGAGGACGCAGGCCGTCTTCTTTGCAAGCCGCGATGAAACGCATGGTTTGTTTAGGTGGAAAACGCTCGTCATCCACGTTGAACTGTTTGCTCAAGCGCTTGATGGCGCTGAGCTGGTCTTGGGTGTCCAAGATTTGAAACGACTGGGGCAAGTTGGCCAGCTTCCAGTGGGCACGCAAAAAACGGTTGCACAACCCGTGAAACGTGCCCACCCACATGCCGCGCACACTCACAGGCAGCATAGCCGACAAACGCGTGAGCATTTCTTTGGCGGCCTTGTTGGTAAAGGTCACGGCCAAGATACCGCCCGGAGAGACCTGCCCTGTTTGCATGAGCCACGCAATGCGCGTGGTCAAAACACGCGTCTTGCCTGAACCCGCGCCAGCCAAGATGAGTGCGTGCGTCTGCGGCAACGTGACCGCCGCAGCTTGTTCGTTGTTGAGGCCTTGCAGCAAGGGGGAAGCGTGGGGAGTGACCGAAGCCGGTTGGGTGTCAAACCCGTCAAAAGAATGCATAGGAAGATTTTAGGGTTTAGAATCAGCCACCGGGCCCAAGATTCTTGCGCTCGGTTTTTTTATGCCTGCACTTTGCACTTGAAAAACCGGCCAAGCCAAGCGCTCAATCTTCGAACGTTATTTTCTGGAGCTTGGGAATATGGAAATTTTTGATTACGACAACATCTTGTTGCTGCCACGCAAGTGCCGCGTGGAAAGTCGCTCTGAATGCGATGCAGGTGTTGAACTCGGTGGCCGCAAGTTCCGCTTGCCAGTTGTGCCCGCCAACATGAAAACCGTGGTGGACGAAAGCATCTGCCTGTGGATGGCGCAAAACAACTATTTTTACGTCATGCACCGCTTCGATTTGGACAACGTCCAATTCGTCAAAGACATGCATGCCAAGGGCGTGTACGCGTCTATCTCTTTGGGCGTGAAAGCCCCCGACCGCGCCACTGTAGACACGTTGGCAGCGGCTGGTTTGGTACCTGAATACATCACCATTGACATTGCCCACGGCCATGCGGACAGCGTGCGCGACATGATTGGGTACATCAAGGCCAAGTTGCCAAACAGCTTCATCATCGCGGGCAACGTGGCTACGCCAGAAGCTGTGATTGACCTCGAAAACTGGGGCGCTGACGCGACCAAAGTCGGTGTGGGTCCAGGCAAAGTGTGCATCACCAAACTCAAAACTGGTTTTGGCACTGGCGGCTGGCAGTTGTCGGCGCTCAAGTGGTGCGCCCGTGTAGCCACCAAGCCCATCATTGCTGACGGCGGTATTCGCAGCCACGGTGACATTGCCAAGAGCATTCGCTTTGGCGCATCGATGGTCATGATTGGTTCGCTGTTTGCCGGCCACGAAGAGTCGCCGGGCAAGACCGTGGAAGTCAACGGTGAGTTGTTCAAGGAATACTACGGCTCGGCATCTGACTTCAACAAAGGCGAATACAAGCACGTGGAAGGCAAACGCATCTTGGAGCCTGTCAAAGGCAAACTCGCCGACACGCTGATTGAGATGGAACAAGACGTGCAAAGCTCGATCAGCTATGCGGGTGGCACCAAGCTCATGGACGTGCGCAAAGTGAACTACGTCATCTTGGGTGGTGACAATGCAGGCGAACATCTGTTGATGTAACCCGACGGCCAAGGCCAACAAAAAAGCCTGTCTGCTTCACGCAGAACAGGCTTTTTTTATTGCGGTGAATTATTTTTTCAAAAGTTCTAAGGCCAGCGTGTGCAGGCGGTGGCCGGGCTGCGTCAAGGCCTCGACGATGCTGAAGTGCTGCAAACCTTCTAAAGCCTCAGCCACAGGCACACGTGCGTTGCCCCATGCCCGCTGAATCAAGGCGTTGTGGCGCAAAAACTCTTCACTCTCAACACCCCCTGCCACGCTATAGAGCGTGCCTTGTGCAGGTGCTGGCATCCATGCCGGGCTGTTGCGAATCGCATCTTGCTCTGTCAAATGCAAGCTGTCTTGGAGATGTGGCGTGGCGCGTATGGATGCCAACTCATACAAACCAGAGATCGACAACGCCTTGACCACCATATGCGCAGGCAAATCAGCGGCATACGTAGGCCAATCGCACGCCAACAACATAGCCGCCAACTGCCCCCCCGCAGAATGCCCAACCAAAGTGATGCGACTCGGATCGCCGCCAAAGCGATGGATATTGCGCCAAACCCAAGCCACGGCCTTGACCATCTGCATCGTGATGTCAGACACCGTCACCGCAGGACACAGCGCGTAATTGGGTATCACCACATGTGCGCCTAGCTCGGTGAACGTGGGGGCAATGAACGAGTGGTCAGCCTTGTCCAACGAACGCCAATACCCCCCGTGGATGAACACCACCACGGAGGCCTTTTCGTGCGCGGAACCGCTAGGAAAAATATCCAGCTTTTCATTCAAACCACGGCCATACGCCACATCTTGAAAACAACGCTGCGTGGCGCGCACCTGCGCCGAGGCATAACGCCAGCGCGCAAAGTACGCCGCATGCTCGGGCACCAAAGCACGGTTGTTGTACATGCGGTCATACCAAGCACCATCGCGTTGTGTCATAGCTTTTTCTCTAGAAGAATTTGTACGTTGGTCCAACTGCGGTTTTGCGTGTTGCTGTTTTCAATCACACCACCACCGTTATAAACACTGCCCGTGTTGTAGTAACGCGGATCCAAATTGCTCAAGGTCAAGCGCCATGCCGTATTGCCATCGACCCGCCACAAACCATAAAGATCCATCACGCGTTTTTGTGACACAGTCACCAGCTGCTCTGCGCTCAAACGCGTGGCATAGCCCGGGTTGTAGTTGACGTTGCCACCAATCGTCAGTGGCAAAGCACGCAAGCGGTAATCGGCGCCGAGATTGGCGGTCATATCCGGCTGCTGGTCCAGCCTGTTGTTAGGTCCATCAATGCTGAGTACGCGTGAGCGGTAAAAGCTCACATTGCTGCGCAGGTCGATGTGCGGCGCATTGTCAATCCATTGGTCCATGCGAAATTTGGCTTCTAGCTCCACGCCCTCGGTGATGGCTTCGCTGATGTTTTGCGGGCTGGACAACCATCGACCACTGGGCTCTTGCGTGGTGACGTTACGAATCAAATTTTGTACGCGACGATGAAATGCACTTGCACTCAACACCCCGCCTTGCGGCAAATAGCGCTCCACAGCCACATCCAAGCCGGTTGCAATTTCCGGTTTGAGGTTGGGATTGCCAGACACATCGGGATTGGTCGCACTGTTGCTGTCACGCGTGTAGGTGCGCCGCGCCAACAAAGTCGGCATGGTCGGCGTTTTAAAGCTACGCGTCAGACTCATGCGCACTTGGTCGCGGCTATCAGGATTGGGACGCCACATGGCGTGTACCAACGGTGTGAACACGCTGTTGCGATTGCTCACATCACCGCTGCTGGTGTTGCCTTCGGTGATCAAGCTTTCATAGCGTGCACCCAAATGTGTAGCCCAGTGAGGCGTGAGCTGCCATTCGTCTTGTGAATACATGGCGTAGCGCATAGAGCTTGCTTTGTAATCGGCACTGCCAGGAATGGTTTGATAGTCGCCCACCACCTCTTGGGTGCGTCGCACAGACTCAAGCTCAGCACCGCTCACCCACTGATGCCCTCCCCCCATGATGTTGGTGTACTTACCGCTCAGGTTGGCCGAGCGGTCTTGCACATGTGAGTTTTCATGCGTTGTGGGCAGCAAAGTCGTGACCGTGGCAGGCACTTGCTGGTATTCGTTGTGGCTGTTCCAGCCCCCCACGTTGAACTTCCACTCCATGCTGCTATCAGCCGAGAGTTTGCGACGCCATTGACCGTTCAAACGTCCGACTGCAAAGTGGTTTTGATTTTCGGGGGCAGCGTTTGCGCTCAAGACCGTAGGTGATGTTTGGTCAGCACGGACCACACCAGACGTTTTGCCTTGTGACAGCGCAACAAAAGGCATGAGCGTGAAGGTCTCACCGGGGTCACCTTTGAACTGCAAACGTGCCGTCGCATTCATGCCTTCACGCGCGTACTGGCTATCGCTGACGCGACGGCGCACCGTGTTGTCGTTACGGGTCAACTCGTTCTCACTGTGATCTGGCGCGGCATAACGGTTCACCGACAGGGTGTAGTTCGCGCTCCAACGTTCAGCATCGTGGTATTTGACCAAAGAGGCCATGGGGGATGCATAACCGCCTTGGAAGGATGAGCCGACCTTCAACTCGGTCGGCATCCCACGCCGCCCCTCACGTGTGATGATGTTGATGGTGCCGGCAATCGCTTGTGCGCCGGTCTCAGCCGTCGGTGCGCGGTAAATTTCTACGCGTTCAATCATCTCAGGGGTCAGCGATTCCACCGAAAATCCTGGCGGGACACGCTGACCATCTAACAAGATTTGTGTGTAACCCTGGCTCAAACCACGCATGCGAATCCCTGAACCTCGGCCAGGTACGCCATCCAGCGTGATGCCCGGCATGCGCTTCAAAATTTCACCGAGGTTGGAGTCGCCTTGGCGTTCAATCTCCTCCCGACCAATGACAATTTTGCTGGCGGTGGATTCACGACGCGCCTGAGTGTCATTGTCACGACCACTGGTGACTTCAACACGCCCCATGTCAGCGGTCGGTGTCGTTGTCTGCTGCGCTAGAGCAGCCGTGACACTCAGTGCAAAGGGAACGAAAAGTGAGCGAACAATGTAGTGAGAATGCATTGCAAAAAGTTTACCGAGGTATCAATGCCCTTGCCGTGTAAAGTTCAGGTTTTCTTTTTGATGCATCTTCCATGAGCCAAGCTGCTGTGCCACACGCCTACGAAATCAAGAGCGCCTCGCTGCCTTTGGTGTCGTTTGTCCTCAAAACTCCCAACACCTCGGCCTTACAAGCGGACATGGCTCGCCGACTTGGCGCGACGCCCGACTTCTTTGACAACGACCCCGTTGTGATCGACCTCAGCGGCTTGGATGACCCGAACGAAACACTTGATTTACCCTCGGTCTGCCTGATGCTGCGCACCCACCGCATGTTGCCTGTCGCGGTGCGCGGCGCAAATGAGCACCAATTAGCTAACGCACACAAAGCAGGCTTGTTTGAAGCCAGTGACTTGAGCATCCCACCCCCCGCAGCAGCACGCGTAGAAACCGTGGTGCAAGAGGTCATTCGTGAAGTCGAGGTGGTGCGTGAAGTACAAACCGGCGGCTCTGCCATGGTGATCGACAAGCCTCTGCGCTCAGGTCAACACGTGTATGCCAAGGGCCGTGACCTCATCGTGCTGGCCATGGTCAATCCTGGCGCTGAAATCATGGCGGATGGCCACATCCATGTGTACGCGCCCCTGCGTGGCAAAGCGATTGCAGGCGCACGTGGCGATGTGCAAGCGCGCATCTTCACCTCTTGCCTCGAAGCGGAACTCATTTCAATTGCTGGCACTTACCGTACCAGTGACACACCGTTGCCACCAGAAGTCGCCGGAAAGGGCGCGCAAATCAGCCTTCAAGGCGATAAGTTGGTGATGCAAGCACTGTAAAATTGAACATTATTTTTTAGAACAACCTAGGGCTTTCTTCATGACAAAAATCGTGGTGGTGACTTCTGGCAAAGGCGGCGTGGGCAAGACCACGACGAGCGCCAGTTTTTCGTCTGGCCTCGCCTTGCGCGGCTTCAAAACGGTGGTCATCGACTTTGACGTTGGCCTGCGTAACCTTGACCTCATCATGGGTTGCGAACGCCGCGTGGTGTATGACTTCATCAACGTCATCAACGGCGAAGCCACATTGAATCAAGCCTTGATCAAAGACAAGCAATGCGACAACTTGTTTGTGTTGGCTGCGTCACAAACACGTGACAAAGACGCCCTCACCAAAGAAGGGGTCGAACGTGTGTTGAATGAACTCAAAGACATGAAGTTCGACTACATCGTGTGCGACTCCCCCGCCGGCATTGAAATTGGCGCCATGATGGCCATGCACTTTGCAGATGAGGCTTTGGTCGTCACCAATCCTGAGGTGTCTTCTGTGCGTGACTCTGATCGCATCTTGGGCATGCTCAGCAGCAAAACACAACGTGCCATTGATGGCGATACGCCCATCAAAGAACATCTGCTCATCACGCGCTACAACCCTAGCCGCGTGGAAGAAGGTCATATGCTGTCGCTGGAAGACATTCAAGACATCTTGCGCATTCCTTTGATTGGCGTGATTCCTGAGTCTGAAACTGTGCTCACCGCATCTAACCAAGGTTTGCCTGCGGTTCATTTGAACAACACAGATGTGTCCGAAGCCTACAAAGACGTGATCAGCCGCTTTCTGGGCGAAGACGTGCCGATGCGCTTCACTGAGCACGTCAAACCAGGTTTGTTCAAACGCATCTTTGGCGGGAAATAAGCCATGTCGTTGCTCTCTTTTTTACTCGGGGAAAAGAAAAAAACCGCAAACGTTGCCAAAGAGCGTTTGCAGTTCATCCTCACCCATGAGCGCACAGGTCGTAATGCCCAACCCGACTACTTGCCCGCTTTGCAGCGTGACTTGGTCGCGGTGCTGTCTAAATACGTGAAGATCAATCCAGATGACATCAAAGTCAACTTGGAGCGCCACGACAACCTTGAAGTCCTCGAAGTCAAAATCGAACTGCCTGAGTGACGGAAAAAACTCGTCTACCAAAACAAAAAGCGTCCCTAGGGACGCTTTTTATTTGGCTTTCACAAGCAAAAGGGGATTAACCGCCTTTGTTTGAACGCTTGCCAGGATTCTTCTTGCTACGTGTCGCAACACCGCGCTCAAGACTCACGCGTTGGCCACGACCGCCTGTGCGAAGCACAGTGCCTGGCAGTGGGATTGGTTTTGGTGAGCGTTTGCGGTCGGCTTCGGTGACGATTTTGTTTCCCATGAAATTTTCCAAATAAAAAGTTACAGCCCCTAATTAGGCCACAGGTTCGGTGCATTTTCGCACGTAACCACCCATAATCCACGCAAAGAAAGTGATTTATGAACCCAAAAATCAGTGAATTACTAGCCCGCATCCAGCAAATGGAGTTGGAAATCGAGCAAGAGATGAAGCGTCGACGCACCGAGCTTCAGGCTGATTTCGAGAAGACACGCGTCAAATTTGAACACGAGGTGCTGGAGCAACAACGTCGCTTCAAAACCGGCATCTTCAAGTACGTGCTTTCTGCGAATTTACTCAGCCTTTTAACAGCCCCCGTGATTTATTCGGTTTTGTTTCCTATGCTGTTGCTTGACCTGTTTGTGACGGTGTACCAGCACATTTGCTTTAGGGCCTACGGAATTCCTCGCGTCAAACGCAGCGACTATTTTGTGTATGACCGTGCACATCTGGCGTATCTGAACTTGATTGAAAAAATCAACTGCGCTTACTGTTCGTATGGCAATGGCCTCATGGCCTATGCACGCGAGATCGTGGCACGTACCGAGCAATATTGGTGCCCCATCAAACATGCGCGTAAGGTCATGGCCGCACACCCTTACTACACCGGTTTTGTGGATTTTGGTGATGCCCAAAGCTACCAGCGTGAACTCGAAAATCTGCGCAAAAAACTGACCGAACTGAACACGTCTCCTGAATAACGCGCAACAACCTCATGCCACACACAGACATTGACAAACGCTTGATGGATTTAGAAATCAAGGCCAGCTTCACCGAAGATTTGGTGGAGCAACTCAACCAAACTATTTTTCAACAACAGCAACAAATCGATGCACTGATTCGTGAAGTGAGTCAGTTGCGCCAACAAACACCAGATGGCGGCTCTGGCGGTTTTCGCAGCCTACGTGATGAGCTACCCCCTCATTACTGATTTCATGTCTGAGCTTTCCACAAGCGATCTGCGCGAGCTTGCGCTCTTTGCGTTATATCGACTCAGCGCCTATGCCGTTATCAACCTCATTGATGATGCAGCCATGCTGTCCATCGTGTTCATCTGAATTCTCAACAGGAGCCACTCATGTCAAAAACAGTTGATTACTACTTAGCCCCACAAAGTCCTTGGACGTATTTGGGACACCAACGTTTCGTAAATATCGCCAAAGCAACGGGCGCAACGGTGCGGGTGATGCCTATGGATTTGGGCAAAGTATTTCCTATCTCGGGTGGGCTGCCTTTGGGCAAACGTGCACCTCAACGCCAAGCGTATCGCTTGGTGGAGTTGGCACGTTTTAGCCAACTGCTGAACCTTCCCCTCAACCTGCACCCCAAGTTCTTTCCCGTAGCAGGAGATCCTGCTGCACGGCTCATCATCGCGGTAGACATGCACCACGGCACAGACGCAGCACTGAGCATCACAGGAGCGGTGCTGTCAGCAGTTTGGCACGAAGAGCGCGACATTGCCGATGCCACAACATTGGAGGCCTTGCTGAACGAACAACAGCTCGATGCAACTTGCCTCGCCTTGTCCAACACCGCAGAAGTGCAAACGCGCTACGACAGCTACACACAAAGCGCCATTGAGACACAAGTGTTTGGCGCGCCTAGCTACGTGATTGACGGAGAGCTGTTCTGGGGGCAAGACCGATTGGACTTTGTGGAAAGGTGCTTGCAAACTTGAACGCCTAACGCCAGAAACAATTCAGCCACCGAGGTTGCACACAAGGTGCAACGCGGTGGCTGAACGTCGTTGAGCGGATGCTAATTAACGAGGTGTACGTGGCTTTGGTGCACGTTTTTTAGCGTCAAAACCGCCACCAAATGATTTGCCACCGGCTGGACGGCCTGGCTTGTCAAAAGGTGTGCGACCTGCTTCAAACGGGGCGCGTGGGCCACGTGCTGGAGCACGGTCATCAAAGCTGCGAGGCGCACGATCTTCAAAGCTACGTGGCGCACCAAAGTTGCCACGTGGTGCGCCTTGACCTTCGCCAAAGTTGCCACGAGGAGCACCTTGACGTGGCTCGAACGAGTTGCCACGACGGTCATCAAAACGGTTGTTGTCTTGACGGCCTTCGAAGCGATTGTCTGAACGACCTTCGAAGCGACCACCGCCACCACCAAATTTGTTGCCACCGCCGAAGCCACCACGGCCACCGCCACCAAACTTACCGCCACCTTTGCGGTCATAGTCACGGCCGCCACCGCCACGTTGCTCGAGGCGTTGTGTGGGTTCCATGCCTGGAATCACTTCCGCAGTGAATTGCTGACGTGTGTAGGCTTCGATGTCGAAAATTTTGCGCTTATCGCGGAACTCGGCCAAAGTCACAGCCAAGCCTTGACGGCCTGCACGCCCCGTACGACCAATGCGGTGGGTGTAATCTTCAGACTTCATGGGCAAGCCAAAGTTGAACACGTGCGTGATGGTCGGCACGTCAATGCCGCGCGCAGCCACGTCAGTCGCCACCAAGAACTGCACTTGCCCTTGGCGTAAAGCCATCAAGCGGCGATTTCGCAAACCTTGGCTCAACGCACCGTGCAATGCCACAGCCGAGAAACCTTCTTGTTGCAAGTCGTTGGCCAAGCCGTCGCACTCAATCTGGGTGCTGGCAAAGACGATGGCTTGGTTGATGGTGGTATCGCGCAAAAGGTGATCCAACAAACGGCGCTTGTGTTGCGCGTTGTCCGCCCAGTGCAGCACTTGGCGAATGTTGGTGTGCTTCTCTTGAGGCGAGTCAATTTGCACGCGTTGGGGTTGACGCATGACGCGTGTGGCCAGTTGCTGAATGCGCGGCGCGAATGTCGCGCTGAACATCATGGTTTGTTTGCGGTCGATGGTGAGCTGGTTGATTTCAGCCAAGTCATCAGCAAAGCCTAGATCGAGCATGCGGTCAGCCTCGTCCACCACCAAGAATTGAACTTTGTCCAACTTGATTTGCATGGAGCGTTGCAAGTCGAGCAAACGGCCGGGTGTGGCCACCACCAAATCAGCGTTTTGCAGCTTGGCGATTTGCAATTGGTAAGGCATACCGCCCACCACGTTGGCTACGCGCAAACCACGGCAGTGCTTGACCAAGTCGATGGCGTCATGTGCCACCTGCTGAGCCAGTTCACGTGTTGGACACACAATCAAAGCGCCCGGTGTAGGGGCTTTGAAGTTACGTGTGCTTGTTGGGTCTTTGCGCTTGGCACGCTTAGGAGGCTCTTCGCCATTGGCAGCAGCGTCAGCCACGAGCTTGTCCCAAGCAGCTCTGTCAGCGGCTTCGGCTTGGGCTTGTTGCTGAATCAAGGTGTGCAACACGGGCAACAAGAAAGCAGCTGTTTTGCCGCTACCTGTTTGGCTAGACACCATCAAGTCGATGAAGCCGGCTTTGGATTCAGCGTTGTCAGATGGCAAAGCCAAAGGAATGGTTTTTTGTTGAACGGTGGTGGGTTGGGTGTAGCCCAAGTCAGCCACGGCTTGCACCAATTCACGGGCCAAGCCCAGTTCGACGAAGCCGTTAGGCACGTCAGCTTGTTCTACTTCGGGTGTGTGAACGCCCTCAGTAGACACCGCGTCTTGAGCGGCAATAGCAATAATTTCGGCAGGCGCAAATTCGCCTGTCACATTCAAAGTGTCAGTCATGATTTTTTCTCGCACGCGAGCGCCGCAAGTTGTGCGGCTGCTCCGTTCTAGGTTAAAAAACATCAACCATCAAACGGAACCTGCTCTGACCCGCTAGGGGTTTATTCAGTGCTTGGGACTCAATTCGCGAGTCCGGTGAATGAAGGGAGATGTACAAATTCGCTACGGTTTTGTAGCGAAGACCGCAATTATGGCACGGATTCGGGTTTTCACCTAATCACAATTTCAAGAAGTGCTCACGGTAGTGCAACATTTCGTCGATGGACTCATGCACATCCGCCAGCGCTGTGTGCTTTTGTGCCTTTTTAAAGGCGTTCACTACCTCGGGTTTCCAACGGCGCGACAGCTCTTTGAGCGTGCTGACATCCACATTGCGGTAGTGGAACCAGGCCTCAAGCTTGGGCATATATTTGTTCAAGAAACGACGGTCTTGCCCAATAGTGTTGCCGCACATAGGCGAAGCGCCTTTCGACACATAGTGCTTCATGAACGCGATCAGTTGCTCTTGCGCTTGCTCTTCCGTCACGGTAGAAGCTTTGACTTTGTCAATCAATCCACTCTTGCCATGCGTGCCTTTGTTCCATGCATCCATTTTGCCCAGCAGCTCGTCGCTTTGGTGAATGACAAAAACAGGACCTTCGATACGTATGGACAAATCGGGGTTGGTCACAATCACAGCGATCTCAAGCAAACGCTCGCGCTCGGGATCAAGACCCGACATTTCGCAATCAAGCCAAACCAAATTCAAATCAGACTTGGCAAGTTTCGGAGGGACAGGGTTAGTAGCAACTTCAGACATGGGCTGGATTGTCGCCCATCACACCACGCCGCTTCATCTAAACTCCTTAACCATGATGAACCCTTCTCTTGCGATGACCCTAACGCTGGCATTTGTGTTGGTCGCCAACTTGCTCACCAAACTTTGGCTCAGTGGCCGCCAGGTCCGCCACGTGGCGCAGCATCGCGCAGAAGTACCTATCGCATTTGCGCACACCATCAGCTTAGAAGCCCACCAAAAAGCCGCAGATTACACACTGGCTAAAGCCCGCGTGAGTTTGCTGGACTTGGCATTGGAGGCCATCATTTTGATCACTTGGACGCTGCTCGGCGGTTTAGATCTGCTCAACCAAGTTACCCTCCATTGGTTGGGCGAAGGCATGCGCCAACAAGTGGCACTGGTGGTGAGCTTTACCTTGATTGGTGGATTGATCAGTCTCCCTTTGTCTCTCTATCAAACCTTCGGCATTGAACAGCGCTTTGGCTTCAATAACACCACACCCAAGCTGTGGGTGAGCGACATGCTCAAAGGCTTGTTAGTTGGCATGGTGCTGGGCTTGCCCATTCTTTGGCTGGTGTTGTGGCTGATGGAAGCGGGTGGGCCGCTGTGGTGGATCTACACCTGGGCAGCCTTGGTGGTGTATCAATTGTTCGTGATGTGGATTGCACCTAACGTCATCATGCCGCTGTTCAACAAATTCACACCTTTAGAAGATGCCACACTCAAAGAGCGGGTCACGGCGTTGATGCAACGTGCAGGGTTCACGGCCAAAGGTTTTTTTGTGATGGACGGCAGCCGTCGCTCCGCACATTCAAACGCATTCTTCACGGGCTTTGGTGCTGCCAAGCGCGTGGTGTTTTTCGATACGCTGCTCGCACAGCTCAATGGCGATGAAATGGAGGCAGTACTCGCCCACGAGTTAGGTCATTTCAAACATCGCCATATTTTGAAAATGATGGTGATCAGCTTTGCCACGAGCTTAGCGGGCCTCGCTCTGCTGGGCTGGGTTTCACAACAAATTTGGTTTTATACCGGCCTTGGCGTGTTACCTAATTTAGGGGGTAACAACAGTGCTTTGGCTTTGTTGCTTTTCATGTTGGTGCTGCCCTTATTCACTTTTTTTGTATCACCCTTGTCCGCGCGACGTTCACGCAAATTCGAGTTTGAAGCAGACGCTTACGCCGTTGCCAACAGCGATGGCAAGGCACTGGCCAGCGCCTTGCTCAAGCTTTACCAAGACAACGCATCCACGCTAACGCCCGACCCTTGGTACGTGGCGTTTTACTACTCACACCCCCCTGCTTCGCAGCGTTTGGCTCGGATGTCCGCATGAAACAAACAGGTTTGGTTGTCGCCAGCCATGGGCGTCACTGCGTCGTGGAAACGCCAGATGGTGAACGTCGCATTTGCCATCCTCGTGGTAAGAAAAGCCAAGTGGTCGTGGGTGACCGTGTGCAATGGTTAGCCAGCACAGACGAAGGCACCATCGAAAAAGTGGAGCCGCGTCACAACTTGTTTTATCGGCAAGATGAGATTCGAACCAAATCGTTCGCGGCTAACCTAGACCAAGTGCTGATCTTGTTGGCAGCAGAACCTGAGTTCTCTGAAATGCAGTTGACACGTGCTTTGATTGCAGCAGAAGCTGAACACATCACACCCATCATTGCGTTAAACAAGCGTGATTTGACTGAACCTTTCACGCGTGCATTGGCACGCCTCGAACCCTATGTGAAGATGGGTTACACCGTGCTACAAGGTGCATTCAAAACAGGTGATCTGGCCGACTTACCCGAGCGCTTGAAACACAAAACGACACTGGTACTGGGTCCTTCCGGCACAGGCAAAAGCACACTGATCAACGCGCTCGTGCCCAATGCCAATGTGGCCACCGCAGAAATTTCTCAAGCACTCAACTCTGGCAAGCACACCACCACATCCACCACATGGCATTGGGTCGACGCTGAACGGACAACGGGCTTGATTGACTCCCCAGGGTTCCAAGAATTTGGCGTTCACCATATCGATGCCATGCAACTAGCGGCGTACATGCCAGACTTCAAACCGCATGTCGCAGCCTGTAAGTTTTACAACTGCACCCATTTGCACGAGCCTTCATGTGGCGTACAAGATGCCGTAGCCGCTGGGGAAATCAGCCCTTCGCGCTACAAGCTCTACGGCATGTTGTTTGCAGAGCTGACGCAGCCCACAAACTACTGACGCTCTAGCTGAGCAAACGCGCCAACGTCAGCAAAGCCAGCAGCACCATCCACATCACCACGGTGCGCCACACCAAGCCCACCACACTCGATAAGTGAGCGATTTCTGGCGTATGGCCAGGGGTGCTTTCACTGTCTTGTGCGTCATCTTCGGTGCCGGCATGCAAAGCCTCCCCACCCAAACGCACGTTGAGTGCCCCAGCCGTGGCTGACAGCACCACGCCATCGTTGTCATCAGGAAAACGCTGCGCGTGATTGCGCCAGCAATCGATGGCTTCTTCAAAGTTGCCGACCACCGCAAAAGCCACGGCGGTTAAGCGTGCAGGCAACCAATCCACCCGATGCCACGCCATGCGCGCAGCCTCTTGCAAGGTGTCGCTTACCCAGCCTTTGCTAGGCTTGGGAGAGGCTTGCCAAATGCGAGCCACCATCTCGCTCATGCGATACACCACAGCACCTGCTGGCCCAAAACCCAAGGCCGCCAAAATAGAAAACCATGCCAATACGCCAAACACATGACGGTGGGCAGATAACACCGAATACTCAATCACATGACGCAGTAATTCACTACGAGGCAAGCTCCCCACTTCGACGTGTTGCCAATCGGCCAACAGCTCACGCGCCAAGCGTTCGTCGCCCACATCCAAGGCATCACGAATGTCGGTGAAATGGTGGCTGAACTGACGAAAGCCCAATGTGGCGTATAGCACCGCAATGCTCCAAATCATGGCAATCGGCCAACCAAACACCGCCATCAACAACCAATGCACCACGACGGCAATGACAGCAGGTACACCAACTGCCAAAGACCATGTTGTCCATGCCAAACGTGGATGACCCGCATCAAGGGTTTGACTGATCCACAACCCCCATGCGCGCACAGCCTGATGGATCCAGTTACCACGCGTCAAAGGGCGTGCTTGTTCAATCAAGAGGGCAAGGAGCAGGGAAAGAAAACTCATGCAGAGATGATAGCGGCCTGCTTATGCCATTCAGCGACATCAGGCCCGCAAGAACTGATAAAAGTTGCGCAACATACCTGCCGTCGCCCCCCAAACAAAACGGAGTCGTTCGCCGTCTTGATAAGGCATAGACAACCACTCACGCGTCACGCCTTCGTGTTCGTAACGATGCCAACGGTGATGGGCTGGGTTCATCAAAAAAGCCAACGGTACTTCAAATGCATCGGCAACTTCATGGCTATTGAGATGGAGCGTCATTTCTGGCGAAATCAAGGCCACCACAGGCGTCACATGAAACGCAGACCCCGTCACGTACTCTGGCAGTGTCCCTAAAACTTGAACATGATGGGCATCCAATCCCACCTCTTCTTGCGCTTCGCGCAACGCTGTAGCGGCAGCATCGGCATCCCCTTCATCGCGCTTGCCGCCGGCAAAAGCAATCTGTCCAGGATGGGTAGACATATGGGAAGGTCGCTGCGTCAGCAGCACCGTAGGCGCATCACGCATGACGATCCCGAGCAGCACCGCCGCTTGCTCAGGCTGTCGGTCTAGAAACTTGCGCTCTCTCACCAACTCCGGCTGCCAAACTGGTGGGTTGGCAAAACGCGCCTGCAAAGCAGCAGGTGTTAGATGCTGGGCAGGAACGGGCGCCAAATGGCGATCCACTTGGAACACAGGGACTTGTTGAGGATCAAAAAGAGGAAGCTGCGACATAGAAAAAGCCACCGCAAGCTTTCACTTGGGGTGGCTTGTAAGCAGAGAAATACCTGCTTATTGAGCAGCTGCTGCGGCTTTAGAAGCTGCGGCCGACTTGCTGACCAATTTTTCTTTGATACGAGCAGACTTGCCGCTACGGTCACGCAAGTAGTACAACTTGGCGCGACGCACATCACCACGACGCTTGACTTCGATGCTAGCGATCAATGGGCTGTAAGTTTGGAACGTACGCTCCACGCCTTCGCCGCTGGACATCTTACGCACAGTGAAGCCGCTGTTGAGGCCACGGTTACGCTTAGCGATCACCACGCCTTCATAAGCCTGCACACGCTTGCGTGTACCTTCAACCACGTTGACGCTCACAATAACTGTGTCGCCAGGTGCGAATTCGGGGATGGTTTTGCCAAGGCGAGCAATTTCTTCTGCCTCGAGAGTTTGGATTAAGTTCATGTTTTCCTCTAAGGATCTTGATCGCGCTACACAAAAGGCTTCAGGACACAATGCCCAAAGCGGCCGACCAGAGGATCGAAAAGCCCACCATTATAGCGAGTTTTGTGCCTTCAAAACAGCCTCGTCTTGCTTGGTGAGTTGGGCGGCCGCGCGGGCTGCCTCAATCAGTTCTGGGCGCAGCCGAGCTGTGAGCAGCAAACGCTGGTCACGACGCCAGCGTTCAATGTTGTTGTGGTGACCCGACACCAGCGCGGCTGGCACGCTTTGCCCCTCCCATTGCTCGGGACGTGTGTAATGCGGGCAGTCCAGCAAGCCATCTAAAGCGGGGTTGAAGCTATCGAGTTGATGACTGCCTTCGTCGTTCAACACGCCAGGCTGCAAGCGCGCCAAAGCGTCAAGCAAGATCATGGCGGCCAACTCACCGCCGGACAACACGAAGTCACCCACGCTGATTTGCAAATCGACGTGCATGTCAATGAACCGCTGGTCTACCCCCTCGTAACGACCGCATAAGAGCACCGCACCTTGACTGTCAGACCAGCGCTGCACCGCAGCGTGGCGCAGGGTCTCGCCAATGGGCGAGAAGAACACCAACGGCGCCACATCACGCCCTTGCCTGCGGTCTGCACGAATGGCACTCAAGCAAGCCGACAAAGGCTCCGCCATCATGACCATGCCAGGACCACCACCGAACGGACGGTCATCCACACGGCGGTAGTTGCCTTCGGCGTAATCGCGGGGATTCCATAAGCGCACGTCCACAAGCCCAGTCTCGTAGGCGCGACGGGTCACGCCAATTTTGAGAAAAGGCTCAAACAGCTCAGGAAAGAGGGTGATGATGTCAAAGCGCACGGCGAAGCCTCAGGCGGGCGCTTTAGTAATCGGGTTGCCAGTCGGCTGTGATGCGGCGTGCAACTAAATCCACATTGTCGATGTAAGCAGACACAAATGGAATCATGCGCTCTTTGGCTTTGCCTTCTTCTTCGTAAGCAAGCACCAACACAGTTTGTGGACCGGTATGCAACAACTCACGCACAGATCCCAATGCCACACCTTCACGATTGACCACGTCGAGGCCTATCAGATCAACCCAGTAGTACTCGTCGGTTTCAGGCGTGGGAAAACTTGCGCGAGACACAAAAATGCGTGCGCCTTTGAGCAGTTCTGCAGTGTTGCGATCGGGCACTTCTTGGGCCGTCGCGACGACAGAATCTGAATGTTCTTTGGCTTCTTTGATTTTGAGAAGCGCCGTGCCAGTGAATGTTTTGGCACCTCGTTCAGCGGGTTGCAAATACCACCGCTTAGAAGAAAAAAGCGCTTCCGGAGAAGCGCTATAGGGCAAGACTTTGAACCAGCCTTTGATACCCCAAGCATCTGCAATGCGCCCGACTTCGATGGCGTCCGCAGGAAGTTCTGCGGACTCAAGGCCCAGCGTCATTGCAATGCCTTTGTTCAATTAAGCAGCTGCTTTTGCAGCGTGTTGCTTGACCAAACGAACAACGGTAGGCGAACACTGTGCGCCCACGCTGGTCCAGTGAGTCAAACGGTCTTGCGCGATGCGCAAGGTTTCAGCTTGACCTTTAGCGATTGGGTTATAAAAACCAATGCGCTCAATGAAACGACCGTCGCGACGGTCGCGCTTGTCAGCGACAACAATGTTAAAAAACGGACGGGCTTTAGAACCGCCGCGTGAAAGTCGGATGACGACCATGATGAATCCTTCGGGTGGGTGGGTGTTTTCAACGTTTGAGACACGCGCTAAGGCCACCCGGCCTGCGACACGCTGAAAAGCCTACCATTATAGCGCCCTACACTAAAGCTATGAAAAACAAAACCATCGCGGCTTGGCTGACCTTCTTAGGCGGCCCTTTCGGACTTCACCGTTTTTACTTGTTTGGCCTGTGGGACACGCTAGGCTGGCTACTCCCTATTCCTACCGCTCTGGGCATTTATGGCATAGAGCGGGTTCAACAATACGGGTTAGATGATGTCGCCAGCTGGTGGCTCATTCCTATCGCAGGCTTCACCTTTGCCGCCTGCGCATTGAACGCCATTGTGTATGGACTGATGACACCGGAGGCTTGGAATACCCGCTTCAACAACCCCGAAAACAAGGACGCACCGGCTGGTCAAACCAATTGGTTGACCATCGGTGCGATTGTTTTTGCTTTGTTGATTGGCACCACGGTGCTCATGTCAAGCATCGTGTTCAGCTTTCAACGCTATTTCGAATACCAAATTGAAGAAGCGCGAAAGCTGTCGGAGTGATTAGAAAATCTGCAAGCTAACCCAATAAGCCACGCCAGCCACAAAAGCGCTGGCTGGAATGGTCAAAATCCAAGCCCACACAATGCCGCCAGCAACGCCCCAGCGAACTGCACTGGCGCGCTGCGTGGAGCCAACACCCACGATGGCACCTGTGATGGTGTGCGTGGTCGATACGGGGATACCTAAGGCTGTGGCCAAGAACAAGGTCATAGCTCCCCCCGTCTCAGCACAAAAACCACCGACGGGCTTAAGTTTGGTGATTTTTTGACCCATGGTTTTCACAATGCGCCAACCACCAAACATGGTGCCCAAACCAATCGCCATGTAGCAACTAACGATGGCCCAACTGGGAGGAGAAGTTTCCTCGGCAGAGGCATAGCCTGTCGCCATCAACAGCATCCAAATGATGCCAATGGTTTTTTGTGCATCGTTACCGCCATGCCCCAAGCTGTAGGCTCCTGCAGAAATCAGCTGTAAACGACGGAACCATTTGTCCACACGTGAAGGACGAAAGCTACGGAAGATCCAAGCCACGATGACCATCATCAAGGAACCGAGCAAGAAGCCAAGTAACGGCGAAACAAAGATAAAAGCCACTGTTTTGAAAATACCAGCGGCCACCAAAGCACCCGAGCCAGCTTTGGCAATCACAGCGCCCGAAATACCACCAATCAATGCGTGTGACGAACTGCTGGGAATGCCGTAATACCAAGTGATCACGTTCCAAGTGATAGCGCCCAAAAGCGCACCAAATACCACATGGGTATCCACAATCCCCGGCTGCACAATGCCTTTGCCGACAGTGGCTGCCACGCTAAGGTGGAAGATAAAAATCGCAACGAAGTTGAAAAATGCAGCAAACAACACGGCTTGCGCAGGCTTCAAAACGCCCGTGGAGACCACGGTGGCGATAGAGTTCGCCGCATCGTGGAAGCCATTCATGAAGTCAAACAGCAAAGCCAGCACAACCAGCAAGGCGACCACCCAAAAGGCGGTTTGTACGGTTTCCATAAGGGGGCTCGTGATTAAGAGTTTTCGAGGACGATGCCCTCGATCAAGTTGGCCACGTCTTCACACTTATCAGTGATGGTCTCCAACAGTTCGTAAATGGCTTTGAGCTTGATGACTTCGCGCACATCTGGCTCTTCACGGAACAATTTGCTCATGGCGCTGCGCATCACGCGATCAGCATCAGATTCGAGTTTGTCGATTTCTTCACAGGTTTTGAGGGCGGCGTCTGCCGTGTTTTGGTCCGAAATCTTTTCCAACAGATAAATAGCATCGCGCAAACGCTCGCAGCATTTAACGCTCAAGTCAGTCAAACGCACAATCTCTTCGGTCATATGACGCACGTCATACAAAGCCATGGTCTCTGCGGAGTCTTGAATCAAATCAGCCACATCGTCCATCGTATTGATGAGCGAGTGGATTTGTTCGCGATCAATCGGCGTGATGAACGTCTTATGGATCGCACGGTTGACTTCGTGTGTCACACGGTCTGCACCACGCTCGGCGTTGTCCACGTCTTGGTTGTATTTGTCACGCAGGATAGGGTCGTTGTAATTAGCGACCAAGCTTGAGAATGCATGCGCAGCCTCAACGATTCGGTCTGCGTGCTGGTTGAACATGACGAAAAAGTTGCCTTCAGTGGGCAACAACTTTCCAAATAACATTTGGAGCTCCTGTGGATGACTTATTTATGACAATTAAATGACTGGCAAAGTGTAATCGCAGCTCATGTGCGGAACACAAAATACACCGCCCCGACCATGCACAAACCAGCCCACACATAGTCCAATTTGAGAGGCTCATTCAAGAAAAACACCGAAAACGGCACAAACACCGCCAAGGTAATCACTTCTTGCATGATTTTGAGTTGTCCAACTTGCAAGCCTGCCTCATGAAAACCAATGCGGTTGGCCGGAACTTGCAATAGATATTCCATCAAAGCAATGCCCCAACTCACCAATGCAGCGGTGTACCAAGGCGAGTTAGCCAAACTTTTCAGATGCCCGTACCAAGCAAAGGTCATGAACACGTTGGCTGCAACCAACAACAGGACCGCCTGCAAGGTCAACGGTATAAAAGAAAAATTCATGAGTATCAGTCTCTACAAAACTAGGCGCTGAATGGCTTGGCTTCTGACAGCGTTAAGTTGCGCTGCGGTCACACGCTCGGGGCAAATCTCAGCCAAAGGCAGCAACACGAACGCGCGCTCATGCCAACGAGGGTGAGGCAAAGTCAACTCAAGCGTTTCAAGGGTGACATCGCCATAAAAAATCAGATCCAGATCAAGCGTGCGAGGTGCATTTTTATAGGGACGTTCCCGACCACTTTGCAGCTCAATGGCTTGCAGCGCATACAGCAGCGCGTGAGGCTCGAGTTGGGTGTCCAAGAGCGCAACAGCATTGATGAAGTCTGGACCCTGCGCCTCATAAGGTGCAGTGCGGTATAGCGAAGAAGCGATGACCAACCGCGTCTCAGGCAGCGCAGCCAGTTTCTGTAACGCTTTCTGGACCGTGTCCGCGGCATCGCCCAAATTGGCACCAAGGGCCACGCATGCCATCACAGATTGCACGGACATGACGAACTGTTTTTGTTATTCAGCAGCCGGTGTTCCGCCTGCATCACCATTCGGTTTACGGCGACGACGACGACGCTTCTTGGCTGGCGATGCGGCGCCCTCTTCTCGTTCTGGCTCGATGTCCCGAAAGCGAGGATCTGCCTCGCTCACGGATGGGTTGGCGTTTGGTTTTTGCGCACGACGCACAGAATGCACACGGGGTGCACGTTGCGCTTTTTGCTGCTCTTGACGCACTTGCTGAAGCATGTCCTCGCGCGTGCTGTCGTCTGCCGTGCTGAACTCTTGCCACCAATCTGACAAGGCTTCATCCACCTCGCCCACATCGGCACGCAAACGCATGAAGTCAAACCCTGCACGAAAGCGCGCCTGGTCCACCAAAGTCCAAGGGCCGCTGCCTGTACGCTTTTCAAAGCGAGGTTGCATCATCCAAATCTCGCGCATGTCTGCACCGAGCTTGCCGCGACCCGAGACATCACCAATGCGTGAGTCAAACACTTCGTCAATGGCATCTTGCAATGCCGGAAATGAGGGCTGTTTGGCGCTGCGTTGCGCCCATGTTTCGCGCACGTCCGACCACAACACACAAGCCAACAAGAAGCTAGGGGCGACGGGTTTGCCCTCGCCCACGCGACGGTCGGTGTCGTTGAGTGCAGTTTTCACAAACGCTTCATCCGAACGCTCCACCACAATGTCGAGCAGCGGATAAATGCCTTTGGCCAAGCCTTGTTGTTTGAGCTGTTCCACGCTGGCCAGCGCATGGCCGGTTTGCAGCAGCTTGAGCATTTCGTCAAACAAGCGGCTTTGTGGCACATCGGCCAGCAGCTTGGCTGCGCGCTTCAAAGGTGCTGCTGTCTTAGCTTCCATCTTGAAACCCAAGGCAGCGAGCTTGGCGGCAAAACGCACCGCACGAATCACACGCACAGGGTCTTCGCGATAACGCAGGGCTGGGTCGCCAATCATGCGAATGATTTTTTTCTTCGCGTCAGCAATACCACCGTGGTAGTCAATCACGTTGCCCGTTTCTGGGTCGTAATACATGGCGTTGATGGTGAAGTCACGGCGCGCTGCATCTTGGTCTTGCGGTCCCCACACGTTGTCGCGCAAGACGCGACCACTGGCATCCACCGCGTGTTTCATGTTGGCCAGCTCTTGCTTGCTGCTGCGCTCGTTGCCCTTGACTTGCTCCGCGTCGGCATTGTCTAAGTGCGCGCGGAAAGTCGAGACTTCAATCACCTCATGCTCGCGACCACGTCCGTACACCACGTGGACGATGCGAAAACGTCGGCCAATGATGAAGGCGCGGCGAAACGCCGCCTTGACCTGCTCTGGCGTGGCGTTGGTGGCCACGTCGAAATCTTTGGGTTTCAAACCGAGCAGCAAATCGCGTACGGCACCGCCCACGATATAAGCCTCGAAACCGCGGTCTTGCAAGGTACGCACCACGTTGAGGGCGCGTTCGTCGACCCAATCGACGTTGATGCCATGCACTTTGGCAGGCACCACATGGCGTTTGCCTAAGTTGGGCAGGGTGCTGGCAGGCGCTTTGCCCATCAGCTTGTTGATGAATTGTTTAATCATTGTTTTGGGAAAAGTTCCAAAATCGGCCAGCCCTTTTCTAGGGCCACGGCGCGCAGTGTGTCGTCAGGATTGGTCGCCACGGGGTGGTTGACGCGCTCCAACAGGGGCAAATCGTTGCGGGAATCACTGTAGAAGGTCGCATCTACATCCGCTAAATCCAAGCCTTTGTGTTTGAGCCATTGTTGCAGACGTTGCACTTTGCCTTCACGCAAGGTTGGTACGCCATTGATTTCGTTGGTCAACCAGCCATTCGCATCACGCACCAACTCAACCGCAATCAAGTCGTCCACGCCAAACGCTTTGGCAATCGGACGCGTCACAAACTCATTGGTGGCCGTGATGATAAGGATTCGATCCCCCGCATCGCGGTGCTTTCGCACCAAGGCCAATGCTTCGGGCCGAATGGCTGGCTGAATCACTTCACGCATGAATTGCTCATGCGCTTGAGTGGCCACCTCAGGCCCACGCTGACAAAACGCCTCAGCCGCAAAGCGCACGTAGTCGTGAATGTCCAGCGTGCCAGCTTGGTAATGCGCGTAGAACTCGTCGTTTTTCTGGATGAAGGCATCACGCTCGTGCCAGCCCAAGCGCACCGTGAATTCACCCCACGACTGGTCAGAGTCAATTGGCAGCAAGGTGTGGTCTAAGTCAAAAATCGCGAGTTTCATCACAGGTTTTCCAGCATGGATTTGATCAGCGGAATGGTGATGGCACGCTGCGTTTGCAAAGCATAGCCATCGAGTTGATCGAGGAGTTGAATCAGACTGCTCAGGTCGCGACTGAAGCGGTTGAGCATGAAGTCCATGACCTCATCGCTCAAGAACACGCCACGCTCGTCTGCGTGTTGGCGTAGCACGGCGCGGCGCTCAGACTCGCTGAGTATCTGCAATTGAAAAATATGGCCCCACCCCAAGCGGGTGCGCAAATCTTCACGCAAGCTCAAGTCGCTAGGTGGCACACTGCCAGCCGCCAGCACCCATCGTTGCTGGCCATCGCTGGGCGTCATGGCATTCACAAACCAGTTGAAGGCCGCATGTTGCTGCACAGCGGTGTAGAGATGCACGTCATCCAAGATGACCACCCGCCATGCCTCGTCAAAAGCCATGGGTTCGGACACTGAGGCATCCATCCAACCGACCGGACAACCCTGATCACGCAAAGCCGCTTGCACAGCACGCAGCAAATGGGTTTTGCCACAACCACTTTCGCCCCACACATAGGTAGGCACGGGCGAACGTTTGTCGCTACCGACCCAAAGCTGCATGTGTTGCAATGCGGCTTGGTTGGGTCCAGCTAAAAAGTTAGTCAGGCTCGGCCCAGGTGCCAAACCGATATCGAGCGCAATCTGCTTCATCTGCACTCAAGCACCACGGTACAAAGCACTGGTTTGGTATTGCGCACGCAAGCGGCGAATGGCCACCAGCAAAACAGCACTCACAGGCAACGCCACCAACACCCCCACAAAACCAAATAGCTGGCCAAATGCCATCAAGGCAAAAATCACATGCAGCGGATGTAAGCCAATGCGCTCCCCCACCAGACGGGGCGTGAGCACAAAGCTTTCAATGATTTGCCCCAAGCCATAAACCACAGCCACCATCAGCAACGCTTCGCTGGGAGAAAACTGCAAAATGCCAGCCAACATGGCCAAAATCAGCCCCAACCCAAAACCCACATACGGTACAAACACCGCTAGGCCGGTGAACACGCCAATCGGCAAAGCCAAATCCAAGCCAAAGCACCACAACGCCAAGCTGTAATACCCAGCCAACAAGGCCATGACCGACAGCTGACCGCGCAGGTATTGACCCAACACCTCGTCGCACTCAAGCACAAATCGGTCATACGCACCACGTGCTGGCAGTGGCACCAAAGCCTCGACATGGCGCACAACGCCTTGCCAGTCCAGCAACAAATAAAACAAGACCACAGGAATCAACACCAAGTTACCGATCACAGCCAACGCCACGCTGCCGCCAATGCGTAACGAGATCAACACCTGCTTGAACCCGTCTTCAAACGACGTATTGAAGGTTTGCAGCACGAAGGCTTTGACGCTTGTGCTGTCCAGCACCACAGGAATGCCTTTGGCTTGCAGCCAAGGAACGATGTCGGTTTGCAAACGCTCAACCAGCACAGGCAACTGGTCTCGCATGCGAGGCAACTCATTCGCCAAGATAGGAATCAACAAGGTCCCCAAAGCCACCAACAGCAACAAAAATGCCACTTCGACCAACACCACGGCCACCAAGCGAGGCAACCGGTCGCCACACACGCGCTGCAAGCTACCCATCAAAGGGCTGAGCACATAAGCCAACACAGCCGCCACCACAAAAGGCATCAGCACAGGCCCCAAAAGCCACAAAACAAGCGCAGCCATAGCCGTGAGGCCGGTCCAAGCCAAGGCTTGTTGTTGTGCGGGGGTGAATTGCATACAGCGCGTGAGGGTGATGGCTTTAAAATTACAGCTTGATTCTATCGGCGCGCTCCTTCTCGGCGCCTCAGCACTTCCTCACTATGAACAAACCCCTCTCCTACAAAGACGCTGGCGTAGACATTGACGCAGGCGATGCCTTGGTCGAACGCATCAAACCCTTGGCAAAAAAAACCATGCGCGAGGGCGTGTTGGCCGGCATCGGCGGTTTTGGTGCCCTGTTTGAAGTGCCCAAGCGTTACAAAGAACCCGTGCTGGTAAGCGGCACGGACGGCGTAGGTACCAAACTCAAACTGGCGTTTGAGTGGAATATGCACGACACCGTCGGCATCGACTTGGTTGCGATGAGCGTCAACGACGTGTTGGTGCAAGGCGCCGAACCCCTGTTCTTCCTCGACTACTTTGCGTGCGGCAAATTGCACGTCGACACAGCCGCAGCTGTTGTGGGTGGCATTGCCAAAGGTTGCGAGTTGTCAGGCTGCGCTTTGATTGGCGGCGAGACCGCTGAGATGCCCGGCATGTATCCCGATGGCGAATACGATTTGGCAGGCTTCGCCGTGGGAGCGGTAGAAAAGTCAAAAATCTTGACCGGCCAAAACGTCAAACCTGGCGACGTGGTGTTGGGCTTGGCTTCGGCAGGTGTGCACTCCAATGGTTTCTCACTCGTGCGCAAAGTCATTGAGCGCGCAGGCGCCAATGCCCCTGCGACTTTGGATGGCAGACCCTTCAAAGAAGCCATCATGGCGCCCACCCGCTTGTACGTGAAGAGCGTCTTGGCAGCCTTGGCTGAACAGCCCATCAAAGCACTCGCGCACATCACCGGTGGCGGCTTGTTGGAAAACATCCCTCGCGTTTTACCCGAAGGCACCGCGGCTCACCTGACCAAAGGCAGCTGGCCGCAAACCGAATTGTTTGCTTGGTTACAAAACACCGCTGGCATTGACGACATCGAAATGAACCGCACCTTCAACAACGGCATCGGCATGGTGGTTGTCATTGATGCAACGCATGCAGCTGCATGCGCCGAAGTGCTGCGCGCCCATGGCGAGCAAGTGCATACGATTGGTGTGATCGCTGAACGCGGCGACGGCGCTGCTGTCGTTGTGGCTTGAGCGTTCTGCCCAAATAAAAAAGCACCTGAGGGTGCTTTTTTTATTTCTGATCTTGTGCTTGTGGCAGCAGCACCGCAAGCCGCTGCCTGACCGACATCAAACGTTCTGCATCTTGGTGCGAGGTATACACCTCTTCCAAATTACGCAACATGCGGGCGACGATTTCGCGTGGTGTGGCTGCTCGTAAATAGTGTTTGAGCAACTCGTCAGACACATGGCCGTCGCGCAACAAGCCTGACTCAGCATGCAAGGGCACCAAACGTTCTGACAAATCTTCTCTGCTCAGCGATTCACCCGTGAACGGATCGATCACCACCTGGCCTTCATTGGGATAAGGCAAGCGCACCTTGACCAAGAAGTGGCCAGGAAAGCCCACCCCCTGCGCATTTAGTCCTAAAACCAACGCCAGTTCCAACCACAGCACGGCCAAACTGATGGGGATGCCGCGACGCGTGCGAAGCATCACATGCAAATAGCTGTTGTCTGGGTCATAGTAATTGTTCAGGTTGCCGCTAAAGCCGTGCTCGTCAAAGAAAAACTTGTTGAGCAAACGCAATTTTTGAAGTGCGCCTGCATCTGCAGGCAAGCGCTGCTTGAGGCGTCCACCCAGTTGATCCACGTGGTCCAGCACCTGCTGAATATCTAGCTCTGGGTATTCGTCTTGCGCCACGCTCGCAACGGCTTCAAGCAGCGGGAAATGCTCGTCACTTTGCACCAGCGACGCAAAGTATTCCAAGGCAGTGGGAACTTCAAGTTTGAAATCCATCTGACAGCCTCCCTTTTATCGACGCAACAGCGCGCGTAGTTTGAGCCCCGACAAAGCCAACGCCACAAAGTACAAAACTGCACTCACAGCCAATACGCCCGCCAGCAAGCAAACGCGAAGCAATGGAGTGGCATGCAAAGCCGTCCAATCCCAATAGTGAGCCGCCCAGTACAACCACGCAGTGAGTACGGCACATGCCACAAGCACTTGCACGACAAAGCGTGTCCACCCCGCACTCAACACATAAGTGCCATTCTTGCGCAAGCCCCACAGCAACCAAAACGCATTGACCAAAGCGCCCAAGCCAATCGACAACGCCAATCCTGCATGGGCCAAGACAGGCACCAAAGCCAAGTTCAACACCTGCGTGATCACAAGCACCGCCACCGCAATGCGCACTGGCGTTCGAATGTCTTGACTGGCGTAGTAACCAGGTGCCAACACTTTGATGGCCACCAGTCCCAACAGACCAACGCCATACCCCATCAACGCCAGCGTGGTCTGCTGTACATCGTGGGCGCTGAATGCGCCGTAGTTGTACAGCACGGCAACCAGCGCTTTAGAAAACACCAACAGAGCCAACGCACAGGGCAGCGCCAGCACCACGACAAGACGCAAGCCCCAATCCAACATCTCTGAATATTGGCGTGTGTCATTGGCTGCTTTGGCCGCTGAAAGTTGAGGCATCAACACCACCCCCAAAGCGACGCCCAGCAAAGCCGTAGGAAATTCCATCAAACGGTCGGCATAACTCAACCAACTCACACTTCCCGGCGTGAGTTGAGAGGCTATTTGCGTGTTGATCAGCAAGGAGATCTGCGCCACGCTCACGCCTAGCAAGGCAGGAGCCATGAGCTGCAAGATGCGTTTAGGCCCTTCGCCCGACCAGGCGTTACGCACAGCGCGCCAGCTCAAACCCACGCGAGGCAACATCCCCAAACGACGCAATGCCATCAGTTGCACGCCTAGTTGGGCCACGCCCCCCAGCATCACACCAACAGCCAAGGCATAAATCGGCGGCACACCGAAGGTGCTAAACCAAGGGCCGCCCCACCAAGCTGCCGCAATCATGGACACATTCAGCAACACCGGCGTAGCGGCTGGCACCGCAAAGCGCTTCCACGTATTCAGGACCCCAGCCGCCAAGGCCACCAAGGACATGAAGGCGATGTAAGGAAACATGAAACGCGTCATCACCACAGCCACCTCAAAACCTTGAGGGGACTGTTTCAAACCACTCGCCATCGCCCATACCAACCAAGGCGCCCCCACTACGCCAATCGCGCAAGTCAAAAGCAAAGCCCAAATCAGCAATGTTGCGACTTGGTTGATCAACACATGGGTAGCTTCGTCACCCTGCTGCTGGCGGCTGGCGGCTAAAACTGGCACAAAAGCTTGACTGAATGCACCTTCGGCAAACAAACGGCGGAACAAATTGGGAATGCGAAAGGCGACATTGAACGCGTCAGTCAGGGCACTGGCACCAAAAGTAGAAGCAATGAGGAGTTCCCGCATCAGGCCAGTGATGCGAGAAACCAGGGTCAAGCCCGAGACGATAGAAGCAGATTTAAACAATGACACCGTTTGAGTGTAGCGAGGCGCTTCGATCTGATCATGCCCCAAGGGCTAGGATTTGCTACAATCATCGGCTTTGCTGACATCATCCTCAGACACTTAAGGAAACTATCATGGCTTCAGCCAAACCCAAGAAAAAGAACCCACGCCTGGCATCAGGCCGTAAACGCGTCCGTCAGGACATCAAAATCAACGCCGCCAACACCTCGTTGCGCTCGAAGTACCGCACTGCGGTGAAGAACGTCGAGAAAGCTGTCTTGGCTGGTGACAAAACCAAAGCTACTGAACTGTTTGCCAAGATGCAAGCCGTTGTGGACACGATCGCTGACAAAGGCATCTTCCACAAAAACAAAGCTGCTCGCGATAAGAGCCGCTTGTCTACCAAGGTGAAA
>Ga0228698_1000099_pt1 | contig 79055 bp, 77 predicted proteins | sample McNCre117_Aug_MG_FD_178015 | JGI IMG/M metagenome (GOLD analysis project Ga0228698, IMG submission 178015) | Freshwater microbial communities from McNutts Creek, Athens, Georgia, United States - 1-17_Aug_MG | ecosystem: Environmental > Aquatic > Freshwater > Creek | place: USA: Georgia...
GTCACTCGCCCAGGAAACTCTTGTCGACGTTGCTCATCGGATCGGCGACGGACTCACTGACGATGAAGCCTTCGCTGACGATGAAGCCCTCGCTCACGATGAAGCCCTCGCTGACGATGAAGCCTTCGCTGACGATGAAGCCCTCGCTGACGATGAAACCTTCACTGACGATGAAGCCCTCGCTCACGATGAAGCCTTCACTGACGATGAAGCCCTGGCTGAGCGTGATGCCCTCGCTGACGATGAAGCCGGCACCGCCCGTGAAGCCCTGCTTGAGCGTGAGCCCGGTGCCCGCGTCGGCGCGCGCCTGCAGGGTGGACAGCGGCGTGAACAGCGCCCGGCTGCCCCCGCTGGTGGCCAGCGCCACGGCATCCAGCAGCTTCACGCCTGCGGTCAGCAGCGGTTGCGAGGTGGCCTGCCGCTCCACGATTGCGGTGGGCACCTGGTTGGCCGCAATGCCCAGCAGCGGCGTGGCCCGCACATAACTGATCGTGCTGCGCAGCGTGATGCCGCGCGCCCAGACCAGCGTGGGGTCGTAAATGGGCTGCCACTTGGTGAACAGCGCGTCGCCACTGACCAGATGCGTGCCCCCCGCCAGCGCCATGCGGCTCCAGGCCACGGTTTGTCCGTTCAGGGTTGAACTGGGCGTGGGCAGCACCTTGCCGGGTGCCAGCAGGTTGTCGCCCGGCTTGAGCGTGCCGGCCGCCAGGGCCGACGTGATATCGGTGCGCAGGGACTGCGCCAGGCGGATCGCCCCCTCTACGTTGATCTGGCCGGTGCCCTGATCCAGCACGCTGCCGCTGGCCAGGGGTTGCGCGGTGTACTGCAGGATCGCCTTGACCAGCGGCGGTGTCAGGCCCGGATTGGCCTGCAGCACCAGGGCCGCCGCACCCGCCACCACGGGCGCCGCTACCGAGGTGCCGCTCAGCGTCATCAGGCCGCGATGCAGGGTCTGGGATGCACCCGGCACCACGGTCAGGGCCGGGTAGGTGCGGGCCAGGTAGTTCCAGCCCGTGGTCTGGCCGCCGGCGTCGGTGGCCAGGCTGGACACCACGCGGTTGCCGGGGGCCACCAGGTCAGGCTTGATCAGGTTGTCCACCCAGCGGCGGCCACTTGGGAAAACCAGGCTGCCCCGCGTGGGCCCGCGTGAGCTGAAGCCGGTGACCGCGTCGTCGCTGCGCACGGCCGAACCAAAGATGTTGGTGGCGCCCACCGTGATGACCGACGGATCATGGCCAGGCGACGACACCGTGCCGTACACGGTTTGCCCGGCTGCGTTCTTGCCGCTGTTGCCGGCGGCTGCCACCACCACGATGCCCGCCTCGGTGGCGCTGCGTGCGGCGCGGGCAATCGGATCGATCAGGAACGAATCGGTCGACTGCGCGCCCATGCTCAGGTTCATGACGCGGATGTTGGCGCTGCGCGCGCGCTGGATCACCCAATCGATGCCGGCCAGCACGTCGGCTGTCTCGCCCACGCCGCGCTCATTGAGCACCCGCACGTCATACAGCGTGGCACCGGTGGCCAGGCCGCCCGCATCGGGCACCTGGTAATGGCCGTTGCCCGCCGCCACGGCGGCGACATGGCTGCCGTGGCCGTAGGCATCGGGCACGGCCGCGCGGGGTGCCTGCAGGATCTCGAACAAGGCCGTGTTCATCAGGCGCGACTGCGTCATGCGCAGGGTTTCGCTGATGTCCACACCCTTGACCCAGCCCTTGTTGGCGAAGGCGGCGCTGGACGAGGCGAAGTCGACGACCTGCTTGACGCGCGAGTTGCCGTTGGCGTCCTTGAAATGCTCATGGCGGAAGTCGATGCCTGAATCCAGGATGGCGATGCCCACGCCGGCCCCGTTGAACCCGGTGGTGGCCAGCCCGCCAGCCAGCAGGGGCGTCACCGCGTCGGCACCGCTGGCCGATTGCAGCAGGCTGCCGTGGCGGGTGGTGGGCCGGTTGGGGGAGATGTTGATCACATCCGAGCGATTGGCCAGGGCGTCCAGTGCGGCGACGGGCACCACGGCCGACAGCGCACGCACCGACACATAGTTGTAGAAGACGGAACCGCCACGGGCCACCACATCGGCGCGCAATGCAGCCAGCCCGGCATCGGTGCTGTTGGCATTGATCAGCACCTTGACGTGTTGGGTGCCGCTCAGCGTCTTGGCCCAGGTGACGGCAGGGGCCAGGCCAGTGGTGTTGGCCCAGCTGCGCAAATCGGCGGCGACCTTGGTACTGGTGACCAACTGCGCAGACACCAAAGGGCCGATCAACAACAGCGCGGCACCCAGCACGGCACGAGCCAGGCGGTGACGAAGGGTGAGCGTCGGGAGAGTCATGGTCAGGTCGATCCCATTCAGCGGGCCGAAGGTGGGCTGAGGGCGACTGCAGACTGCTCCCAGGGTGGCAGGCTGTCCCGACGCGATGCGCCGAGACGTTGACTACATTAAGTTACACTTTTCCACATCGGGTATGACTTGTCAAAGCCTATGTCGCGTGGCGGGGCCGCCTATTCAAGGGGTGGGTGCCAGCCGAGCGCGCGCCGCCTCGCGAAACGCCGAAGGCGTGCGGCCGGTCTGCTTGCGAAAGAAGCGGCCAAAGTAGGCGTCGTCGGCAAAGCCCAGCAGGCCGGCGATCTGCTTGATGCCCAGCGTGGAATACACCAGCTCACGCTCGGCCTCGTGCACGATGCGGGCGTTCAGCACATCCAGGGCCGATTGGCCCAGCACATCGCGGCACAGGCGCGACAACTGCCCGGCCGACACCCCCATTTCAGCCGCGTAGCGCTCGATCGGCCAGCGGGCCTTGAACTGCGCATCCACCAGCGCGCGGTAGCGCTCAACCTGAGCGGCCTTGCGGCTGCTGGCCACGGCGTCGGCGCCAGCGGTTTGTGGCGCGGGCTGGCTGCTGGCCACGCGCTGGATCTGCACCATCAGCGCCAGCAGCAAGGCGGCGCCGGCGCTGGTCTGCCCGCTGGCGTGCAGGCGGGTTTCTCGGGCGATGGCCTCAAACAGGGGCATCAGGGCTTCGGCATGGCGCGGCACAGCGCCGGCATCGGCCACCAGCGGTTTACGCATGGCAGCCAGCAGGCCGGGTGTGGCCACGCCGGCCAGCGATTCGAGCGGGCGCTGCGCGGCGGTGACCACCGGCCCGTCAATGTCGGGGCTGAACTGGAAGCCATGCACATGGCCGGCCGGGATGACGATCAACGATTGCGGAAACAACTGCCATCGGGTGCCGTCGATGACCACCCAGCCGCCGCCGCTGGACAGGTACAGGATCTGGATCAGGCCCTCGTGCACATGGGGCGCGATGTCGTAGTCGAACATCGACGAGCGCTCGTGGATGCGCTCGACATGCACCATGTCCAGCCAGGCAGGCTGGCCGGCGTCGCCGTACAGGGTGTATTTGGGAATGGTGGTGGTCACGCGGGTATTCACCTAGTAGCGATGCACGAAGTGTCCTATTCCTTGCAGGCTTTGTCGATTGAGCCGAAGGGGCGTGAACCCTAGCATTGCCCTGCGCAAATGCCGGAGATCACGCATGGTTCAACCCACCCCCCTCAATGCCAACAAGCCCGAAATGTCGGGTGCGGGCGATGCCAACTGGCTCGGTTTGTCCGGTCAGGTGGTGGTGGTCACTGGCGCGGGCAGCGGCATTGGTGCGGCCGTGGCCACGGCGCTGGCCGGTGCGGGCGCCAAGGTGGCGCTGGTCGATCGCAACGCCGAAGGCGCCGAGCAGGTGGCCCGCCCGCTGGCCGCGCGGGGCGCCCAGGTGCTGGTGCTGGCCTGCGACACCGCCGATGAATCGGCCGTGCAAGCCGCCGCGGCCCGGGTGCGCGCTGAGCTGGGCCCTGTTCGCGGCCTGGTCAACAACGCCGGCCTCTTGCGCGCCGGCGCCCTGATGGATGTGCCCCTGGCCGACTGGAACCATGTGCTGGCCGTCAACCTCAATGGCTACCTGGTGTGCGCCCGCGAGTTTGGCCGCGACATGCTGGCCGGTGGTGGCGGCAGCATCGTGCACATCGCCTCGGTGGCGGCGCTGCACCCGCAAACTCGCAGCGGTGCCTACAGCCCCAGCAAGGCCGGTGTGCTGCTGCTCAGCAAGCAGATGGCCGCCGAGTGGGGCCCGCTGGGCGTGCGCAGCAATGCCATCTGCCCCGGGATGATCCGCACCGCGCTGTCGGCCCGCTTTTACGAGGAGCCCGGCTTTGAAGCCCGCCGCGCCGCCGTCACCGCCAACCGCCGCGTGGGCGAGCCTCAAGACATCGCCGAGCCCGCGCTGTTCCTGCTCAGCCAACGCTCGGCCTATGTCAACGGCACCGAACTGGTGGTTGATGGGGGGCTCGATTGCATGTTGATGGACATGGTGCCGCGCCCCGGCTTCAACCAGACCACCCCCGCTGCCGCCTGAGCCCCCAAGGACTTGACCATGTCTGCTGCCCAAACCGCCTTGCCCGCCACCTGCGACCTGATCGTCGTGGGTTCGGGTGCCGCCGGCCTCACCGCTGCCATCACCGCCAAGAAGCGCGGCCTGGACGTGGTGGTCATCGAGAAAGAACCCGTGTTTGGTGGCACCACCGCGCTGTCGGGCGGTGTGCTGTGGGTGCCCCTGAACCAGCACGGCCGCAAGCAGAACCCGGCCGACACGGTGCAGGCCGTGCGCACCTACATGATGGCCGAGACCGGCCAGTTCTACGACGAAGCGGCGGTGTCGGCGTTCATCGAGCAAGGCCCGCGCATGGTGGACTTTTTGGAGCGCGAAACCGCCATGCAGTTCGTGCCCACGCTGTACCCCGATTACCACCCCGATGTGGCCGGCGGCGCGCCGGTGGGCCGCTCCATCCTGGCTGCACCGTTTGACATCCGTGGCCTGGGTGCCGACATGGCGCGGCTCAAGCCGCCGCTCAAGACCATCACCTTCATCGGCATGATGTTCAACTCGTCCAATGCCGATCTGAAGCATTTCTTCCGGGCCACCAAGTCGCTCACCTCGTTCATCTACGTGGCCAGGCGCCTGATGACGCACATCCGCGAGCTGCTGGTGTACGGGCGCGGTGTGCAGGTCACCAGCGGCAACGCGCTGGCGGCGCGCCTGGCCAAAAGCGCACTCGATCTGGGCATCCCCATCCACACCAGCACGCCCATGCACAGCCTGCTGCAAGAAGGCGGGCAGGTGGTGGGCGTGGTGGCCGGCCAGCAGCAGGCCCTGCGCGCCCGGCACGGCGTGGTGCTGGCCTGCGGCGGCTTCCCGCACGATGCCAAGCGCCTGGCGCAGGCCTACCCGCACTTGGCGCGCGGTGGCCAGCATTTGTCGCCCACGCCGGTCAGCAACACCGGTGATGGCGTGAACGCGGCCGAGGCCGTGGGCGCGGTGGTCGACATCCGCCTGAAGGCCCCGGCCTCGTGGATGCCGGTGTCGCGGGTGGACTACGGCAACGGCGAGGTGGGGGTGTTTCCGCACCTGCTCGATCGTTACAAGCCGGGTGTCATCGGCGTGCTGGCCAACGGCCGGCGCTTCACCAATGAATCCGAGTCCTATCACGATGTGGGCGCAGCCATGATCGAAGGCTGTGCCGGCCAGCGCGACACCCAGATGTGGCTGATCTGTGACAAGACCACATTGGGCAAGTACGGCCTGGGTTTTGTCAAACCGGCCCCCATGCCCATTGGCAAGTTTCTGCGCAACGGCTACCTGATCGAAGGCCGCACCCTGGCCGAGCTGGCCCAGCGCGCAGGCATCGACGCGGCCGGGCTGGAGGCCACCGTGCGCCAGTACAACGTGGGCGCGGTGAACGGTGAAGACCCGGCCTTTGGCCGTGGCCGCACCGCCTTCAACCGCTACCTGGCCGACCCCGAACACCAGCCCAACCCCTGCGTGGCACCGGTGCAGACGGGGCCGTTTTACGCGGTCAAGGTCATCATGGGTGATCTGGGCACCTTTGACGGCATCCAGACCACGGTGCAAGGCCAGGTGCAGCGCCGCGATGGCTCGGTGATCAGCGGCCTGTACGCCGTGGGCAACGACCGCGCCAGCATCATGGGTGGCAACTACCCGGCGGCCGGCATCACGCACGGGCCCAACATGGTGTTCGCCTATGTGGCGGCCCACCACATCGCCGACGCCGCCGGGGTGGCCCGATGAGCGCCGCCGAGGCCGTCATCGCCGCCAGCGGCAAGGCGCTGGTGGATCACCGCATCTACACCATTGCGCTGCGGTGCATGCCTGAATTCATCGAGGTGTTCGACCGCCTGGCCATGCCCATCCTGCTGAACACGCTGGGCCACCCGCTGGGCTTCTGGACCAGCCTGGTGGGCCCGCAGAACCAGTTTGTGCACCTGTGGGGCTACGACAGCCTGGCCGATTACGAGCAGCGCTGCATGGCCCGCGACACCCACCCTGATTTCCCCGCTTACCTGGCTGCCAGCAAGCACCTGATCGTGGCGCAGGAAACCCGCCTGATCCGGCGCTGCGCGCTGCCCAGCATGGCGGGCCGGCCATGAGCGCACGCGTGGCCATCGTCACCGGCGGGGCCGATGGCATCGGCTGGGCCACGGCACAGCGCCTGGCGCAGGGCGGCTTGCGCCTGGCTTTGCTGGATTTGCGCGAAGACGCCGCCCGCCAGCGCGCCAGCGAACTGGCTGCGGCCCCGGATGGCCAGGCCCACCTGGGTTTGGCCTGCGATGTGGCCGATGCTGCCAGCGTGCAGCAGGCCGTGGCCCAGGTGCTGGCTGCCGCCGGGCGCATCGACGTGCTGGTGAACAACGCCGGCATTGGTGAGCAGGCCGCGCCCACGGTGGATCAGGACGTGGCCGCCTTTGACCGTGTGCTGGGTGTGCACCTGCGCGGCACCTTCCTGATGAGCCGCGCGGTGGCCCCTGGCATGCTGGCGCAGGGCAGCGGGGCCATCGTCAACCTGGGCTCCATCGCGGGCCAGGCGGGCATCCCCACGCGTAATGCCTACGGCGCGGCCAAGGCCGGCATTGGCGCCATGACGCGCGCCATGGCCTGCGAATGGGCCCGTGCGGGCCTGCGTGTGAACGCGGTGGCGCCCGGCTATGTGCGCACCGCGCTGGTGGACGACCTGGCGCGCAAGGGCTTGCTGAACATGGCGGCCATCGCCGCGCGCACACCCATGGGCCGGCTGGCCGAGCCCGACGAGGTGGCGCAAGTCATTGCCTTCCTCGCCTCGCCACAGGCCAGCTTCATCACCGGCGCCACCCTGCCGGTTGATGGCGGCTGGCTGGCGCTGGGGGCCCCTGAATCGGTGTTGGCCTGAAAACAAAAAAGCGAACAAGTATTCAAAAATGGAAAACAATTCCATAATGCCGCCCGCTGCACGGAGACACGCATGCTGATCCACATCTTCAACGGCCTGGTCTATGGCGCATTGCTCATCGTGATGTGCTCGGGCCTGGCACTCATCTACGGTTTGCGCCGGGTGGTCAATTTCGCCCATGGTTCGCTGTACATGCTGGGGGCCTACCTGGGCTACTCGGTGGCGCTGCAAAGCAATTTCTGGGTGGCGCTGCTGGTGGCGCCGGCCATCATGGCGGCGCTGGGCGTGGCGCTCGATCGCTGGGGCTTCCGGCTGCTGCAGGACCGTGATCCGCTCAGCGTGGTGCTGGTCACCTTTGGCCTGCTGCTGGTGATCGAAGACATGGTGCAAACCGTGTGGGGCAAGAGCAACCTGTCGGTGCCCGCCCCGGCTGCGCTTCAGTTCTCGGTGGACCTGCTGGGCACACCGGTGCCGGCCTACCGCATTGGCGTGATTGCCGTGGGCGCGGCCGTGGCGCTGGGCCTGACGATGTGGCTGCGCCTGTCGCGTGCCGGGCTGTTTGTGCGCGCCGCCAGCACCGATCCGGTGACCACGGCCATGCAGGGCGTGAACACCGATGCACTCAGCGCCTTCGTGGTGGGCCTGGGCACGGCGCTGGCGGGCCTGGCCGGCGTGGTGGCCGCGCCCTTTCTGTCGCTGTCGCCCTCGATGAGCGCCGACGTGATCATCGATTCATTCGTGGTGGTGGTGGTGGGTGGCCTGGGCAGCCTGGCCGGTGCCTTCATCGCCGCCATGGTGCTGGGCCTGGTGCAGGCGCTGGGAGCGGTGTGGATGCCCGACACCTCGGTGATGCTGCCCTTCCTGCTGATGGTGGGCATCCTGCTGTTCAAACCTGCTGGCCTGGCCGGCAGCCGCACCTGAAGGGGCCGCCATGTCATCCCTGAGCGTTTCGCGCCTCATGATGCTGACCGTGCTGGCCCTGGCCCTGGGGCTGGGCGTGTCCATGCTGGTGGGTTCGGGCACGGTGCTGTCGCTGCTCACCCAGGCCACCATCTACGCAGTGTTTGCCCTGGGCGTGGGCCTGCTGCTGCGCCAGAACGGCATGGTCAGCTTCGGCCATGCGCTGTACTTCGGCTCGGCTGGTTACATCGTGGCCATTGCGCTGCAAACCCATGCCATGGCTGCCGAGTGGGCCATCCTGGTGGCGGTGCTGGGCCTCACGCTGTTCGGCTTTGTCATCGGCCTGGTGATCGTGCGGGTGCCGGGTGTGGCCTTTGGCATGCTCACGCTGGCCGTGGGGCAGATGGCCTACCTCACGGCATCACGCTCGCGCGGCCTCACCGGCGGTGCCGACGGCATGTCGGTGGAGTGGCCCAACACCTTGTTCGGCGTGTCCAGCAACCTGCTGTTCAAGCCCGCCAGCCTGATGCTGATCAGCTGGACCGTGCTGGTGCTGCTGCTGCTGGGCCTGGCCCTGGGCCTGCGGGGCCGTTTTGGCGCGATCACCGAAGCCGCCCGCGACAACGAGGAACGTGCCCGTTTCATTGGCATCCAAACCCTGGTGCCGCGCGCGGCGGTGTATGCGCTGTCGGCCGGCGTCACGGCGGTGGCTGGTGTGCTGGCTGCGCTGAACACCGGATTCGTGTCACCCGAGGCCCTGCACTGGAGCCTGTCGGGCGTGGCGCTGATGATGGTGGTGGTGGGCGGCACGCGGGTGTTGTGGGGCCCGGCCCTGGGCGCGGCCATCTACTTCCTGGCCAAGGATGTGCTGGGCGACCACGCGCAGCACTGGATGGCCATCTTCGGCACCGCCCTGATCGTGGTGATCGTGTTCGCCCCCGAAGGGCTGTCGGGCCTGCTCAACCGCCTGCTGGGGCTCAAGCCCTCGGGCGGCGCAGGCCATGCCGGCAGCGCCTCGGCCCATCACTGATTGATCAGGAAGCTGCCATGACTTACGTGTTGCAGACCGACGACGTGGCCATCCACTATGGCGGCGTCAAGGCCCTGGATGGTGTGTCCATCACCCTTGAAAAAGGCCAGATCCGTGGCCTGATCGGCCCGAACGGTGCCGGCAAGTCCACCGTGATCGATGCCATCACCGGGCGCCGCCCGCTCACCCGTGGACGTGTCACGCTGGGTGGCGAAGACGTGAGCGCCCTGGGTGTGGTGCAGCGCCGCCAGCGCGGCCTGTCACGATCCTTCCAGCGCACCAGCGTGTTCGGCCAGATGCCGGTGCGCAAGCAGGTTGAGCTGGCCTCGTACAAGATGGGCACCGCCGATCCGGGTGCCGACGCCGACGACGTGCTGCGTGAACTGTCGCTCGACACCCTGGGCGATGCCATCGCCGCCGACCTGGGCTACGGCGAGCAGCGCCGCCTCGATCTGGCCATCGCGCTTGTGGGCAGCCCCACGGTGTTGCTGCTGGACGAGCCCATGGCGGGCCTGTCGGTGAAAGAGTCACTCGACCTGGCCCAGCACCTGAAGGCCCTGGCCCTGCGCCGCCATGTGTCGGTGCTGCTGGTCGAGCACGACATGGACGTGGTGTTCGGCATCTCCGACGTGGTGACGGTGTTTGAACTGGGCCGGGTGATCGCCCAGGGCCTGCCCGCCGAGGTGCGCGCCGACCCACGGGTGCGCGAGGCTTACCTGGGGAGCGCCGCATGAAGCCGCTGCTGCGATTGCAAGACGTGGACGCCTTTTACGGCGCCGCGCACATCCTGCACGGCCTGAGCCTGCAGGTGAACGAAGGCGAACGCGTGGCCCTGATCGGCCGCAACGGCGTGGGCAAGACAACGGTGGTCAACACCATCCTGGGCCTGGCCTCGCTGCGCGGCGGCAGCATCCACCTGGGTGAGCGCGCCATCGCCAGGCCGCGCACCTACATGGCCGCCCAGCACGGCATCGTGGTGGTGCCGCAGGGCCGGCGCATCGTGGCCAACCTCACCGTTGAAGAAAACCTGCAACTGGGCGCCGCCACCGGCCGCAAGGGCCCCTGGACGGTGCCCGAGGTCTACAAGTTGTTTCCCATCCTGCAAGAGCGCGCCCACACGCCGGGCACCGCGCTGTCGGGCGGGCAGCAGCAGATGCTGGCCGTGGGCCGTGCCCTGATGGCCAACCCCAGTCTGATCCTGCTGGACGAACCCACCGAGGGCCTGGCCCCGGTGATCGTTGACCAGCTGGGCGTGATCTTCAACAAGGTGGCTGATCAAGGCACCGCCCTGTTGCTGATCGAACAGAACATGACCCTGGTGGCCCGGGTGGCGAAGCGTTATTGCGCCATGGCCAAGGGGGCCGTGGTGGCCGAAGGCGCGGTGGACGAGCAAGACCTCGACGCCCTGCATCGGCATGTGATGGTTTGAAGCCTTTCTTGATTCACCCCGTCCGGCTGAAGCCGGCTTTCATTGGACCCACGCAGGAGACATGCGCATGAAGCAACCTCAATTCACCCGCCGCGCCCTGGCTGCGCTCGCGCTTTGCAGCGCACTGCCCATGGCCGCCATGGCCCAGGCCAAAGACCCGGTTCGTGTGGGCCTGGTCAGCTCCAAGTCGGGCGTGTTTGCCCAGCAGGGCGAAGAAGTCATCCGCGCCGTGCGTTTTGCCATCGACGAGGCCAATGCCAAGGGCGGTGTGGACGGCCGCAAGGTTGAAGTGCAAGAAGCCGATGACGAAGGCACGCCCGACGCCGGCCGCCGCGTGGCCGAAAAGCTGGCCCGCGATGGCTACAACCTGCTGATCGGTGCCATCCCCTCGTCGATCTCGCTGGCACTGGCGCCCAACCTCGAGCGCTGGGACGCGGCCTACTTCGTGGTGGCCAGCAAGAGCGACAAGATCACCGGCGACACCTGCAAGCCGCGTTCGTTCCGCACCAACCACAGCGATGCGATGGACATCGCCATGATCAGCGAGTGGGCCAAGGGCTTCAAGGAGAAGACCTACGCCTCGCTGGCCGCCGATTACGTGTGGGGCCGCGATTCATCCGAATCCTTTGCCAAGGCTGTGAAGGCCCAGGGCAAGGAAGTGAAGCTGCAGCTGTACGCACCTCTGGGCACCAAGGATTTCTCGCCCTTCATCGCCCAGCTGAAAGAAGCCAAGGTCGACGCCATCTGGGTGGCCGAAACCGGCCGTGATGCCATCGCCTTCATCAAGCAGGCGCAAGAGTTTGGCCTGGTGCCGCAAACCAAGCTGATCGGTCACTCGCTGATCCTGAACTTCATGATCAACGCCACCGACAAGATCCTGGAAGGCACGCCCGGCACCACCGGCTACACGCCCGACATCGACACGCCGCGCAACAAGCAGTTCGTGGCCGCCTGGAAAGCCAAGTTCAACCGCCTGCCCACCGACAACGAAGGCCAGGCCTACAACGGCGCCCAGGTGATGTTTGAAGGCGTGAAAAAAGCCAAGAGCGCCAAGCCCGCCGACGTGGCCAAGGCCCTGCCCGGCAGCACGCTGGACACCATCTACGGCCAGGTGACCCTGCGTGCCGCCGACAACCAGCTGGTGCTGCCCAACTATGTGGGCCGTGCCAAGGTGGTCGATGGCCAACTGCGCCCGGTGATCGAGCAGACATTTGCACCAAGTTTAATGCCGGCCGCATCGCCGCTGTGCAAGATGTGATGCACTGAAGCCCTCCGGACTTCAAGCCCGGGTTCAGCCGGTCGGGTGCCCTCTGGGCCACCGGGCCGCCTGAACCCTTTTTCATCATGAACCACTTTGCCGCGCTGACCATCATCCGTGACGAGCACCGTGCCCTTGCCGCGGTACTGCATGCCCTGCGCCACACCGTCAAGGGCCTGGTCGAGCAGGGCCTGGCGCCGGATTTCCAGGTGCTGCGATCACTGCTGTTCTACATCGACGCCTACCCCGAGCGCCTGCACCACCCCAAGGAAACCGAGCACCTCTTCAAGACGCTGCGCCAGCGCCTGCCGCAGGCCGCCGAGGTGCTGGACCGCCTGGACCATGACCACGAGCGCGGCGAAGCCGCCATCCTGAAGCTGGAGCACCAGCTGCTGGAATACGAGATGCTGGGCGGCAGCCGCCTGCACGAGTTTGCGCTGGCCGTCGACCAGTTTTGCGACCGCTACATGCAGCACATGCAGCTGGAAGAGCAAGAGGTGCTGCCCCTGGCCCGCCAGGCCCTGCTGCCCGAAGACTGGGCCCGCATCAACGCCGAGTTCGAAGCCAACCGCGACCCGCTGACCGGCCACAAGCCCGAGGCCGAGTACGAGGCCCTGCTGCAACGCATCGTCAACCTGCTGCCCCCGCCGCTGGGGCTGGGGCCCGAGCGCTGAGCACGCGGGGCCGCAGGCCTACCCTGCCCACAAGCGCGCCGCGCTGACGCTGGCCCCCAGGCTGGCGGTGCCCACACCCAGCCACAAGGCCCAGTGGGCGCCTTGCGCGCCTTGCGTGCCGGCCAGGCCAAAGCACAGGGCCACCAGGGCCGCGCCGGTGGCCTGGCCCAGCAGGCGGGCCATGGCGATCACGCCGCTGGCGCCGCCTGAGCGCTGCGGCGGCGCGCTTGACATCAAGGCCTTCAGGTTGGGCGACTGGAAGAAGCCAAAGCCGATGCCGCACAGCGCCATGCGCCACACGATGTCGTGCACCGCCGGCCGGTCGGGCAGGCCGGCCAACGAGGCCATGCCCACAGCCAGCACGCTCAGGCCGATGGCGCCCAGCAGGCCGGGCGGGTAACGATCAGACAGGCGGCCGGCCAGCGGGGCAATGCCCGCCACCACCACCGCCCAGGGCATCATCAGAAAGCCGGTTTCGATGGGGTCGCGGTGCAGCACCTGCTCAAAGTAAAAGGGCAGCGACACCAGCGCCAGGCCCTGGGTTGTGAACGAGCACATCGAGGTGAGGGCCGACAGCGCAAAAAGTGGTCGCGCCAGCAGATCCACCGGCAGCATGGGTGCCACGTCGCCGGCCTGGCGGCGCAGCAGCGCCACACAGGCCAGCGCGGCCACGGCCAGCGCCAGGGCGGTCAGCCGCGCGTCTTCGCGCTGGGTGGCCAGGCCCAGGCCCATCACCAGGCTTGAGAAGGTGAGCGCCGCTAGCGCCGCATTGGCCGGGTGAAAACCTTGTGATCGCGGCTCGCTGCGGGGCAGGGTGGGGCCGCCAAACTTCAGGCACAGCAGGCCCAGCGGCACGTTCACGGCAAACAGCCAGGGCCAGGCCGCCACGCTCAGCACCAGCGAGGCCACCGTGGGCCCCACGGCCGATCCCACGCCCACCACCAGCGCGTTCAGGCCCACGCCCCGGCCCAGCCGGTTTGCCGGGTAGATCAGGCGGATCAGTGCGATGTTGACGCTCATGATGGCGCTGGCCCCCACGCCTTGCAGGGCGCGGGCCACGGCCAGGCTGGGCAGGCTGCCCGCCAGCGCACAGCCCAGCGAGGCCACCGTGAAAAACGCCAGCCCGCCCAGAAACACCTTGCGCGGGCCCCACAGGTCGCCCAGCGCCGCAAAAGGCAGCAGCGTGGCCACGATGGCCATCTGGTAGGCGTTGACGATCCAGATCGATGCCGCCGGCGAGGCGTGCAGATCGGCCGCCATGGCCGGCAGGGCGGTGTTGGCAATGGCGGTATCCAGCGCGCTGACACCCACGGCCAGCAAGATGGCCAGCAGCGCGCGGCGATCGCTGGCGCTGAGCGTGTGGGCGGGCGGGTAGTCGGCAGCAGGGGTACTCACCCCTGCGACGATATCTGCAATCAGGCCATCAGTTGCCGAAGAACCCTGGCTTGTTGGCCGACACCAGATCGTCCACGACCGACTTGGTCAGCGCCGTGAGTTCGGCCTTCTGATCCTGACCAAAGCCGGTGAACTGCAGCTGCAGCACCTGGCCCTTGAGCAGCACGATGGCGATGGCGTCCATGCGGGCGCCCTCGCCCAGGCCCGCGCGCACCATGGCAAAGCTGCGTTCGTCGTCGGCCGCGGTACCTTCCGAGCGGTAGCGGCCTGCCTGGATGTAACCGTCGATCAGTTGTCTGAACTGGGTTTTCATCTCGCCAAACAGCTCGGGCGTCACCTTGATGCTGTCGTCGCTCTGGTAGCGCGACACCTCGATGGTGCGGAAGCTGCGGCCCAGGCCCAGCTTCATGCGGTCAAGGTCTTCCTGCGCGTTCAGCACCATCAGCCAGGGCTTGAGCTCGGGGTCGTTGGGGTAGGCGCGCTGCATCCAGTCGATGGTTTGCCAGCCGTTCACATAACCCTTGGGTGCGGGCAGCTTGAGGGTGACCGGGCCCACGGTCATCTTGTCGTCGCGTGAGAGCGGCGGCAGGGCTTCGGTGCGGGCGCGGAAGGGGACCTGCGGCCGGAAGGCGTCAGCGCGGGCCTGCAGGCGGGCGATCTGCGCTTCGCTGAGCTCGGCGGACACGATGGAGCGCTGCACACTGCCGCGCTCAGCCACGCCGCTGTTGCTGCTGCGGGCGGCGATGCTGAACCACACATAGGCCTCCGGGATCGACTTGGGCACCCCCCAGCCATTGCGGAACATCTCACCCAGGTAAAACTGGGCCGCAGGCCAGCCCTGGCGCGCCGAGGCATCAATGAACCTGGCGGCATCGCGTTCGTGCGCCGGCACGCCTCGCCCGGTCATCAGGGCATAACCCAGGTTGTACTGGGCGATGCGGTGGTGGCGTTCGGCGGCCTTGCGGTAGATGGCCACGGCCGCGGCTTCATCCTTGGGCACCCCGATGCCGAAGGTCAGTGAGCGGGCCCACTCCAGCTGCGACTCGAGGTGGCCGGCGTCAGCGCCCTCCTTGATCAGCCGGGTGCCAGCCGCCTCATCCTTGGCCAGGCCCACACCTTCCACAAGGGCCACGCCCACCATCAGGCGCCCCTCGGCATCACCGGCATCCATGGCGCGCTTGAACAGCGCCACGCCGGCGGCGTCGTCGCGTGGCTGGCCCCACCAGCCATAACGCAGGGCCTTGCCCAGCGTCATCATGGCCTCGACATGGTTGGCCTCGGCCAGGGGCTTGAGCAAGGCGATGGCGGCTGCGCCGTCCTTGCTGGTGCCCAGGCCGTTGCCCAGCGCAAAGGCCAGGTCGATGCGGGCTTCAGGTGTGCCTGATTCGGCGGCGCGGCGCAGCAGCGCGGTGGCGCGCACGTCGTCACGGTCGCCGCCAATGCCCTGGCGCAGCATGCGCACCAACTCCAGCTGCGCCTTGGGGTTGCCCGCGTCGGCTTCGAACTCGGCACGGGCCTTGGCAAAGTCGCGCACGCCCAGGGCGTCCATGCCTTCCTTGTAGCCGGCTTGGGCCAGATGGCTGGCGCCCAGCAGTGCCAGCGTGACTGCCGCGTGCATCGCGGTCTTGGCCAGTCTGTTCACAGTACATCCCTTGACGCCGGTGACGATCAGCGTTGGCAGGCATTGTCGCCAAAATACGCGGCTGATCGGACTATCCAGCTTGTCAAAGTCGCCACCGGCCTGCAACTACAGCGATGGCATCGCCTCGATCCCTTCCACCAAGGGGTAGTTGGCCAAGGCATCACGCACCTGGCCTGCCCGGCTCAGGCTCTGGGTGTCAGGGCCAGGTCGGTGTCCAGGGTCGCGATCGCCTGGAAATGCGTCAGGAAGACGCGGCCACTGAGTTCATGCAGAAAGGGCGTGCGTTGAAGTCGGTCCATCACCGGCCCCTTCACCTCGGACAGGTGCAGCGCGATGCCTGATTCGCGCAGGCGGTGCTCGATGGCTTCCAGGCTCTCCAGCGCACTGGCATCGATGGCATTGATGGCCGAACACTGCAGCACCACATGGCGCAGCAGGGGCTGGGCAGCCACTTCGTCGTTGACCCGGTCTTCCAGCACGCGGGCATTGGCAAAGTACAGGCTCTCGTCCACCCGCAGGCTGAGCACGGCGGGGCTGGTCAGCACATCGTGCCGCAGCACATTGCGAAAGTGCTCGGTGCCCGCCACCAGGCCCACCTTGGCGATGTGCGGGTGGCTGGTGCGCCACAGGAACAGCAGCAAGGACACGCCCACCCCGACCAGCAGGCCGGTCTCGACCCCTGCCAGCAAGGTGGTCAGCAAGGTGGCGGCCACGGCCGCGAAGTCGGGCTTCGAATAGGCCCAGGTGCGGCGCAGCATGCCCAGGTCCACCAGCGACAGCACGGCCACGATGATGGTGGCCGCCAGCGTGGCCTGGGGCAGGTAGTACAGGGCGGGTGTGAGCAGCAGGCTGGCCGCCAGGATGCCCACGGCGGTGAACACGCCTGCTGCAGGGGTGCGGGCACCGGCATCGAAGTTCACGACCGAGCGCGCAAAGCCGCCGGTCACCGGAAAGCCGCCGCTGAAGGCAGCGCCCAGGTTGCTGGCGCCCAGGGCCACCAGTTCCTGGTCAGGCTCGATGCGCTGGCGCCGCTTGGCGGCCAGTGTCTGGCCCACCGACACCGATTCGACAAAGCCCACCACACTGATCAGCAGGGCGGGCATGGCCAGTTCCTGCCACAAGCCCAGGTCCCAGCTGGGGTGGGTCAGGGGTGGCAAGCCCTGGGGCACGGTGCCCACCACCTTCAGGCCCTGATCAACCCAGCCCAGGCCCCAGGCCAGGGTGGTGGTCACGGCGATGGCGGCCACCGGTCCGGCCTTGGCGATGACATCGGCCAGCCGGGGTGGCAGGCCGATGCGGATGAGCAGCGGTTTCAGGCCCTTGCGCACCCAAAACAGGAAGGCCGTGGCCAGCACGCCCACTGCCAGGGTCAGCACATGGGTGTGGCTGGCCTGTCGTGCCAGCGCGGCCAGCAGATCCACAAAGTTGTGGCCATCGGCCTTCACCCCCATCAGCGTCTTGAGCTGGCTGGTGGCGATCAGCAGGCCCGAGGCCGAGATGAAGCCCGAGATCACCGGGTGGCTCAGGAAATTGGCGATGAAACCCAGGCGCAGCAGGCCCATCAGCAGCAGGAACAGGCCCGACAGGAAGGCCAGGGTGATGGCCACTTGCCAGTAAGCGGCCGAGCCCGGCGCCGTGTGGTCACCGACCGCGGCGGCGGTCATCAGCGACACCACGGCCACCGGCCCCACGGCCAGCACCCGGCTGGAGCCGAACAGCGCATACAGCAGCAGCGGCGCCACGCTGGCATACAGGCCCACCACGGGCGGCAGGCCCGCCAGCTGGGCATAGGCCAGGCTTTGCGGGATGAGCATGATGGTGACGATCAGCGCCGCCACCAGATCGCTGGTGAGCGTGTCGCGGTCATACTGCCGGCCCCATTCGAGGATGGGCAGGCCGGGCATCAGCCGACGCCAGCGCCGAGCCTGTGCCATCAGCCCACCATCTCGGGTTGCGCCAGCCATTCGCGGCCCTTGAGCATGCCATCCCAATACAGCGGCGGCAGCATGCGCTCTTTCAGGTACCAGGCCAGGGCGGATGGGCGGGTGCCGTCGATCAGCCACTTGGGGAAACTGGGGGCCAGCTTGCCGCCGTAGGTGAACTCGGCCAGCACGATCTTGCCTCGCTCAACCGTCAAGGGGCACGAGCCGTAGCCGTCGTAGCGCGCATCACCCTTGAGCGCGCCGCGCGTGGCCAGCACGTTGTGCGCGACCACGGGCGCCTGCTTGCGCGCGGCGGCGGCGGTCTTGGCATTGCTGGTGTTGGTGGCGTCGCCCAGGCCAAACACATTGGCGTGCACCTTGTGGCGCAGGGTTGCCGGGTCCACATCCACCCAGCCGGCGGCATCCGACAGCGGGCTCACGCGGATGAAATCGGGCGCCTTTTGCGGGGGCACCACGTGGATCATGTCGAATTCGCGGGTGACCAGCTCCTTGCTGCCGTCGGCATTGGCGCGGCTGAAGACCGCCGTGTGGGCCGGGCCATTCACCGACACCAGCGTCTGGCCAAAATTCAGGCCGATGTTGTAGGCCTTGACGTATGCCATCAGCGCCGGCACGTAATCGGCCACGCCGAACAGCACCGCACCGGCGTTGCAAAACTGGATGTCGATCGCGCCCAGCACGCCTTGCCGGCGCCAGTGGTCGGCCGACAGGTACATGGCTTTTTGCGGCGCGCCCGCACACTTGATGGGCATGGGCGGCTGGCTGAAGATGGCGCGACCCCGGTGCAACTGCTGCACCAGCTGCCAGGTGTAGGGCGCCAGGTCGTAACGGTAATTGCTGGTGACGCCGTTGCGCCCCAGGGTTTCGACCAGACCGTCAACGCCGTGCCAGTCCAGCTTGAGGCCCGGGCACACCACCAGTTGCTGGTACTTGACCACGCGACAACCATCGAGGATGACCGCGTTGCGCTCGGGCTCGAAGGCGGCCACGGCCGACTTGATCCAGTGCACACCACGGGGCAGCACGCTGGCCATGGTGCGTGCGGTGGTGGCCGCGTTGAACACGCCGGCGCCCACCATGGTCCAGCCCGGCTGGTAGTAGTGGATGTCGGCCGGGTCGATGATGGCGATGTCCAGCCCCGGGCTGCGCGCCAGCAGGCTGGCCGCCACCGAGATGCCGGCCGCACCCCCGCCAATGATCACCACCTCGTGCGTGGCATCGGCCACTTCGACCGGCGTCTTGCCACCATTGACGATGCGCCGCACCACACCCTTCAGATCAAAACCGGCCTTGGACGCGCGCTCGATGATCTCGGGCAGCGGCAACTTGCCGGCCTGGGTCAGGGCCCACAGGGTGGTCGAGCGCATGCCGGTGCGGCAATAGGCCAGCACCGGCTTGGGCAGTTCGGCCATCAGCGCGCCGAAGGCGGTGCCCTGTTCGTCGCTGACCTTGCCCGATTCGGCCGGCAGGTAGCGCACCTGCAGGCCCTGCTCCAGGGCTGCGCGCTCCAGTTCGTCAAAGTTGGGCTGGTCGGCGGCTTCGCCATCCGGGCGGTTGCACACGATGGCACGGAAGCCGGCTTCGCGCAGGGCGCGCACGTCGGCCACGGTGATCTGGGGGGCGACCGACAACTCGGCGGTCAGTGGGCGGGTGTCCATGATGGCTTGTCTCCAGGTACGACGGGGAAGGTGGCGCCATGGCCCATGCGCTCTGTGGCGCCCTGCGCGGCCTGGCGGTGGTGGGGGCTCAGACGGCGTTCAGGGGAATCTTGATGTAGCGCGTGCCGTTGGCCTCGGGCTCGGGCAACTGGCCGGCGCGCATGTTCACCTGCACCGAAGGCAGGATCAGCGTGGGCATGTCCAGCGTGCGGTCGCGCGCCTCGCGCATGGCCACAAACTGCTCCTCGGTCTTGCCAGCACCCACGTGGATGTTGTGGGCCAGTTCGTCGGCCACGGTGCTCACCCACTGCGCCTCGCGGCCACCGGGCTGGTAGTCGTGGCACATGTACAGGCGGGTTTGTGGCGGCAGGCTCAGCACCTTGTGGATCGAGCGGTACAGGGTGCGCGCATCACCACCTGGGAAGTCGCAACGTGCCGTGCCGTAGTCGGGCATGAACAGGGTGTCGCCCACAAAGGCGGCCACCTGGGCGTTCGCGTCCTGGCCATCGCTGACCACGAAGGTCATGCAGGCCGGTGTGTGGCCAGGCGTGTGCAGGGCGCGCGCCTGCAAGCTGCCGATCCGGAAGGCTTCGTCGTCGGCAAACAGGTGGTCAAACTGGCGTCCATCGCGGGCAAAGTCGTCACCCGCATTGAACAGCGCCCCAAACACCTTCTGCACCGTGGTGATGTGCTGGCCGATGCCCAGCTGGCCGCCCAGGGCCTGCTTGAGGTGCGGCGCTGCCGAGATGTGGTCGGCGTGCACATGGGTTTCCAGGATCCACTGCACCGTGGCACCCAGCTCGCGCACCCGGGCAATCAGCCGGTCGGCGCTGGCGGTGCTGGTGCGGCCCGACTTGGGGTCGTAATCCAGCACGCTGTCGATCAGCGCACATTGCCGGGTGGCCGTGTCCAGAACGATGTAGCTCACCGTCCAGGTGGCCGCATCAAAAAAACCCTCGACTTGCAGATTTGTGTTTGCAGACATTAGTAAACACCGATATTTGGAAAAACGGAAGTATGCAACCAAACGCCGGCCGAATCCAGTCGTATTGGGGTTTTGGAGGGGGTGTGGCGCGACAACCGCGCCGGGCTCAGCGGTGCACCGGGCGCGTCAGGCGCTCTTGCGGGGGCACGGCATCGTCGCCCTCCAGCTCGACGGCCACCTGGGTGCACACGGCGCGGCACAAGGTGGCCACGCGTTCGCTTTGAAGCTTGTAGTAGATCTGGGTGCCTTCGCGGCGGCGGCCCAGCACACCTGCACGGTACAGGGTGGCCAGGTGCTGCGACATGTTGGGCTGGGTGGTGTCGATCTGCTCGAGCAGCTCGGACACATTGCGCTCACCCGCGCACACGGCGCTGATGATCTTCAGGCGCACCGGGGTGGACAGCAGGCCGAACAGCTCGGCAGCCGATTCAAACACCTGATCTTCTTCGCCCTTGTTGGCCATGAATCGCCCTTGGGGGATGTCAACAGGGCTCGACTTTATCAGCCGACACGAATGGGCACAGGACGAAGGGCTACTTGAAGCGGTAGTGGTCGCGGTTGAGCACCGCAGCGATGGCGGTGACCTCGTCTGGAAACAATTGCAGATTGAGGTTCAGGTTGCATTGCTCGACCATGCCGCGCAACTCGCCCGGGGTGTTCACCCGCTCCAGCGGCCGGTACATGGCCGAGCCGTCGCCGCCGGCGCGCCGGGCATGGCAGGCGTTGCAGCGGTGTTCGGCGATCAGCCGGGTACCCAGGGCCAGGTCGGCGCCCTTGTACAGCTCGGCCGCGCTGGTCTGGGCCCGGGCGGCCAGCGGCAGGCCCAGCAGCAGGGCGGCAAGGAAGGTCAGCGGGCGGGGCAGGGCTGGCATGGGCAAATTGTGGCGGCGGCCACCCGCACGCCCGACTGGGCATAAACCCTTGAGTGGTGCCCGGTGTGCGGCGCACGTCGCCACGCGACAATAGGCGCATGCAAGAAGCCGACCTGCCCCGTCTCACCGCCACCGTTCTGTGGTCAGCCTTTGCGCTGTCCGTGCTGTTCGGTGCCATCGCCAACCGCACACGCTTTTGCACCATGGGAGCGGTGGCCGACATCGTGCACATGGGCGATTGGGCGCGCATGCGCATGTGGGTGCTGGGCATGGCCGTGGCCATCATCGGCTTCAACGGCATGGTGGCCATGGGCTGGGTGCAGGCGGCCAGCAGCATTTACGCCGGGCGCCAGCTGCTGTGGATGTCCACCCTGGTGGGCGGGGCCATGTTCGGCTTTGGCATGGTGCTGGGCTCGGGCTGCGGCAGCCGCAGCCTGGTGCGCCTGGGGGCGGGCAACCTCAAGTCGCTGGTGGTGCTGGTCGTGATGGGTGTCACCGCCTTTGCCACGCTCAAGGGCCTGACGGCCGTGTGGCGCGTGCGCACCGTGGATGCCGTGGTGATCGAATTGCCCACCGGCCAGGATCTGCCCTCGCTGCTGGCTGCGGCCCTGCACTGGCCGGTGCCGCAAACCGCGCTGGTGCTGGGCGTGCTGATCGCCAGCCTGATGCTGGCCTGGGTGCTGCGCGATGCCGCCGGCCGCAGCGCCGAAGTGCTGCTGGGTGGCCTGGGTGTGGGCGCCATCATCGTGGCGCTGTGGTGGGTATCGGGCCGGCTGGGTTACCTGGCCGAGCACCCCGAAACCCTGCAAGAGGCCTTTCTGGCCACCAACTCGCGCCGCATGGAGTCCCTCAGCCTGGCTTCGCCGGTGGCCTACACCCTCGACTGGCTGCTGTTCTACAGCGATGCCAGCAAGGTGCTCACCATCGGCATCGTCAGTGTGCTGGGCCTGCCCGTGGGCTCGGCCATCGTGGCCAAGGCCACCGGCACCTTCCGCTGGGAAGGTTTTGGCAATGTGCGTGATCTGGGCAACCACCTGGTTGGCGCCAGCCTGATGGGCGTGGGCGGCGTCACCGCGCTGGGCTGCACCGTGGGCCAGGGCATGTCGGGCATCTCCACGCTGTCGCTGGGCAGCCTGCTGGCCGTGGCCGCCATCGTGGTCGGTGCCATCGCCGGGGTGCGCTATCAAACCTGGCAGATCGAGCGCGAAGCTTGAGGCCGCTTACCCGGCTTCGGCTGGGCGGGCGCGCGCGCTATGAGTTGCCACGGCGGCAAAAGCAGTACACGAACTGCTGGGTCGAGCCCCAGGGTGTCTTGTGCAGGTCGGTGCTGCTGCCCAGCAAGGTGAACGGTTCACCAAAGGTGCCGTGAAGTTCACCCGCCGAGTACCTGGCCACGTGCAGACCACTGCATTTTTCGGGGCCCTCGGGGCCAAAGGTGCCGACGATGGCGTGGCCGCCTGGCTTCAGGGCCCTGAGCACCTGATCGATGTAGCGCTGACGCTCATGCGGCGTGGTCAGGAAGTGGAACACCGCACGGTCGTGCCAGATGTCGTAGACACCCGCACCCAGGTCTGCCTGCAGGATGTCGGCGGCCATCCAGGTCACCGGCGCGCCCGCTGAACCCAGGCGTCGCTTTGTCACGTCGATGGCCGTGGCTGAAATATCCAGGACGGTGATGCGGCTGTAGCCTTCGCCCAGAAGGTCGTCAACCAGCGTGGACTCACCGCCACCCACGTCGATGATGGCCGCGTGCCTGTCACCGGCGGCCTGGCCGATGTAGCGAAGCGATTCGTGCAGGTGCGGCGCATACCAGCTGACCGCCTCGGCGGCCTTGCTGTCGTAGACGGACTCCCAATGGCTTCTTGAGCTCATGTCGCTGCTCCGGTCAGGGCACTATGAAGTGGTTGCGGGGCTCGCACGGGGCGTGTCGATGCCCAGCAGCCTGGGCAAGCCCATGATGTCGTCTTCGCTCATCTCGCCGGGGATGACCATGCGCAGTTGGCCGTTGGCCTGGATGAGGGCGGTCAGAGGGATCATGCGGCGGGTGCTCAAGCGCTGGCGCAGCTGGCCCTTGTCCAGCGTGACAGGGAAGCTGTAGCCGTGCTCGGCCATGTAGCGGCGCACGGCGGCTTCGTCGGTGTCGGTGGCCACGGCCAGGATGCGCACACCGTGGGCCGATGCGCTGCGGTGCAGTTGATCCAGCCGCGCGTTGTGTCGCATGCAGTAGGGGCAGTAGGTGGCCCAGATCACGACGATGGCGGGCCGGCCCTGCCAGGTGTCGGGTGCCCAGGTGCCGCCGCCCAGCAGCTGCACGGTGGGCCAGCTGATGACCGGCTTGTCGGCCGCCTGGCCATGCGCACGGGCCAGCGCAGGCCAGGCCAGCGCGGCCGCCAGCGGGCCCAGGCTGCGCCTGTGCATCATGAGCCTTCGCCCTTGCCGCCTTGCTGCTCCAGCAGCAGGTAGGTGTTGTAGGCGTTCATGCGGTTGGCAAAGCGAAACATGGGCACGCCATCAAAGCGCGACCAATCGGTGCGGGCATAGGCTTCGTCAAAGGGCTCCAGATTGGCGGCGGCCTGGGCCATGGCCTGGCGCAGGTACACCAGGTAATCGCGGGTGAACTGCAGGTCGGCCACCGGCTCGCGCGAAATCGGCCCATGGCCGGGCACGATGGCCACCGGGGCCAGCTTGATCAATTCGCCCAGGGCGTTGATCCATTGGCGACTGTCGGCTTGGCCCACAAACGGAATGCGGCCGCGGAACACCAGGTCACCCGCAAACATCACACCGGCCCGCTCGGCATGCACCACCAGGTCTTCGGGGGTGTGGGCAGGGCCCATGTGCCGGATGTGCAGGCGTTCGTCGCCCAGCTCGATCACGGTGTCGCCGTCGATCCAGCGGCCGGCCGGCACCAGGCGGGTTTGCTCGTTGATCCAGGGTGCGATGTCGACGCGGCTGGATGCCAGCCGCAGCCGCGCCGTGTCCGATTGCAGGTAGTCCTTGGCGGCACGGTGGGCCACCACCTGCGCGCCGATGGCTTCAAAGGCCTGCAGGCCGTAGATGTGGTCGGCGTGGTAGTGCGTGACGATCACCATGCGGATGGGCAGGGGGGTGATCTGGCCGATGGCGGTGATCAGCTCTTGCGCCAGCGCCGGTGATCCCAGGGCGTCTATCACCACCACGCCCTGCGAGGTCAGCACCACGCCGGCATTGGAGATGAAATTGCGGTTGGCCGAAGAACCCAGTGCTGCCTCGCCTTGGGCGTACCACACACGATCATTGACTTGCTGCAGGCGCAGGGGCTCGGCGGCTGCAGCCCGCCCGGCACTGGCCAGGCCCAGCACGAGCATCGCGCTCCAGGTCATTGCCCGCCAGAATACCGTTGCGCGTGAGACCATCTCGCAAGACCTGTTAAATTGGTTTTGACGAATATAAGCCGTTGGCATTGAAAGCGCCAGCCCGGGCTTGCCCGGCCCGCCTGTACCGCTTGCAAGCCCTGGCCCACACGGAGACATTGCCTGTGACCACCCGACTGATCCTGTTGATCGCCGCCTGCGCCGGTGGCCTGCTGAGCCCGGCCTTGCAGGCCCAGGACACCCACCAGGCCCGCCAACTGGCCGCCACCTGCGCCAACTGCCACGCCATCGCGGCAGGCCCGGCCAGCGCCCTGAAACCCCTGGCGGGCATGCCGGCCGACCAGATCATCCAGGCCATGGCCCAGTACCGCAGCGGCAGCCAGCCTGCGACCATCATGCACCAGATCGCCAAGGGCTACACCGAGGCGCAGGTGCGTCTGCTGGCGGCCTACCTGGCGGCTCAGCCACCCCGGCCCTGAGGACGCGCCATGACACACCCGCACTTTCAACCCGACCGGCGTCGCTGGCTGGCGGCGGGCGCTGCCTGGGGCAGCCTGGGCCTGGCCGGCTGTGCCACCCCATCCACCCAGGGCCCGCCCATCGGTCGCGTGGTGGTGGTGGGCGGCGGCTTTGGTGGCGCCACCGCAGCACGTTACCTGCGGTTGTGGGGCGGCAACGTGCAGGTCACGCTGGTCGAGCGGCAGGCGCAGTTTGTGTCTTGCCCGATGTCGAACCTGGTGGTGGGCGGCCTGAGGCAGATGGCCGACATCAGCCATGGCTTTGACGGCCTGCGTGCGCTGGGCGTGCAGGTGGTGCAGGGCGAGGCCGCGCACATCGATGGCGCGGCCCGGCAACTGCGCCTGGCCGATGGCCGCGTGCTGCCCTACGACCGGCTGATCATCTCGCCCGGCATTGATTTCATGCTCGACCAGGTGCCCGGCCTGGCCGAGGCCTTCGCCAGCAACCAGGCCGTGCACGCCTGGAAGGCCGGGCCGCAAACGGCGACGCTGCGCCAGCAACTGCAGGCCATGCCCGATGGCGGCGTGCTGGCCATCAGCATCCCCCGGGCGCCTTACCGATGCCCGCCAGCGCCCTATGAGCGGGCTTGCCTGGCTGCGGCCTACCTGAAGCGCAACAAGCCGCGCAGCAAGGTGCTGGTGCTCGACGCCAACCCCGAGATCCAGTCGAAGAAGGCGCTGTTTGAGCGGGCCTTTGCGCAGCACTACGCGGGCATCATCGAGTACCAGCCCAATACCGAGCTGAAAGAGGTCGCCGGTGGCCTGGCCCGCTTCGAGTTTGACGACGTGAAGGCCGATGTGCTGAACGTGGTGCCGCCCCAGCGCGCAGCCGATCTGGCGCGCCATGCGGGCCTGCTCACCGTCAACCAGCGCTGGGTGGGCGTGAACTGGCTGAGCTTTGAATCCACCGCCATGCCTGGTGTGCATGTGCTGGGCGACGCGCTGTTTCCGGCGCCTCAGATGCCCAAATCGGGCCACATGGCCAACCAGCAGGCCAAGGTGGCGGCGGCGGCCGTGATCCAGTTGCTCAAGGGTGAGCCGATCAACCCGGATCCGCTGGTGATGAACACCTGCTACAGCTTTGTCACGCCTGCCGAGGCGGTGCATGTGGCCTCGGTGCACCACTACGACGCTGCCCAGCGCACCTTCTTGCCGGTACATGGCGCGGGCGGCCTGTCGGTGGCAGCCAACGAGCTGGAAGCCCGCTATGCCCTGAACTGGGCGACCACCATCTGGCACGACATGTTGGGTTGATGCGGCATCAAGGCTGTGGGCGCGCAAAGCTGCGCGAGCCCGGCACCGCCTGTTCGGGCGCATCGTCCGGGCGTTGATCCACCAGGCGATCGGTGAGGGCCGCGGCGGCCCACATGGTGCACAGCGTCACCCAGGAGGTGGCCGTGAACACCGCCGCGCCCGACAGGCCCGCACCCACTGCGCAGCCCCCGGCCAGCATGCCGCCAAAGCCCATGCAAGTGGCGCCCACGATGTAGCGGCGCATGCTGGCGCCACCCTGGAAGCCTTCGAGCTTGAGCTCACCAAACAGTGCTGCCGCCGCGAACGAGCCGATGAACACCCCGGGCACCAGGCCCAGGTCGAAGTTGGGCGGCTTGTCGCTGACAAACAGCACGCGGTTGAGCACCTCGGCCGACGGGCCGGTGAAGCTCAGTGACTGGATGGGGTGCGGATCAAACCCGACCTTGGACACGGCGTAGGTGAACCACCAGGCAGCGGCCACCGCCGCGCCCACGCCCATGGCGCCGGCCCAGCCCCACACGGGCACGCGTTGGCGGCGCGCCCACACGATGGCCGCCAGCGCCCACACTGCCGCAAACAGCAGCGCGCCGCCATGGCCCATGCCGGTGCGGGTGATCAGGTCGCGGGCGCCACCGCCATCAATCGTCCACCATTCAGAGATGGCCAGGCGCAGCGGCGACAGCGCACCCGTGAGCGAGGCCTGCGCCGCCACCGCGAAGATCAGCCCCGACATGGCCGAGCGCAAATTGCCCTGCGCGGCCAGCACCAGCAAGCGGCTGGAGCAGCCCCGCGCCAGGATCATGCCCATGCCAAACAGGGCGCCGCCGATGGCTGCACCCGACAGGCTGCCGCGCGTGGCGATCTGGCGGGCGTTGCTGGCGTCAAACCAGCCCACCCAGGCCAGCGCCTGGGTGACGCCCACGGCCGTGGCAAAGGCAAACAGCCACACGGTGAGCTTGCCGCCCATGCGGTTGCGCGCGAACTCGATGACGGCCGAGCGCAGGCAAAAACGCGAGCGCTGCGCCATGAAGCCAAACACCACACCGATCAGCAGCGAGCCCAGAGCCAGGCTGGTGTTCTCGCCGATGCGCTCGGTCAGGGATTCAAGCCACACGGCGCGCTTTCATGGTCAGGGCTTGATGTAGGCGTGCCCGTGTTGCAGCTGCAGCTTGGCCACGCGCACCACGCCCGAGGGGGTGAAGTCGGCTTCCTGGATGAACTGGTCTTTCTTCAGGCCGCGGTTTTTCAGGGTGATCTCGCACACTTCAAACACCACGCCCCGGCTCTTGAGGGCCGACACCAAGGGGGCGTATTCGGTGCCGTTGGCGGCCTTGGCGCCTTCCATCAGCATGTCCACGCCTTCGGCATGCGTGACCACCACGATGCGCGTGCCGGGCTCGGTGTCGAGGTGGTTTCGGATGTTGCGCAGGCCTTTCAGGCCCTGGGCTGCGGCGTTGTCAAAGTGGTAGACCACCTTGTCCTGGGCCATGGCCAGGGTGGTGGCCAGCAGCAGGGCGGCGGTGGCAAGCAGACGGGTCAGGCGCATGGAGGGCTCCAAGGGTTTGATCGGGTGGATCTTAGGAGGCGTGAGCACCGTGCGGTTGGCTGGGGCTTTCAGGCCTGGCCCGGGTTGCCGGCCATGCCCACCAGCGTGGGCGTGTTGATGGTGCGGGGCTTGACGCGGCCGCCCTGCGAGGCCAGCCAGGTTTCCACCACATCCCACACCGGCTTGACGCCCGGTGCCTTGCCGGCGTCTTCGGCCACCGGCGCCCAGCCGGCCACCTTGTAGGTCTTGCCCGCTTCAATGGGCTTGCCCTTGAGCGTCATGTTGCTGATGCGCTGGCCCATTTTTTCGGTGGGGTTCATGGTGTAAGCCAGGCCGCCCACACGCACCATGTCGCCGCCCTGCTGGTAGTACGGGTCGGGGTTGAACAGGTTGTCGGCCACGTCCTCGAGCACCGTCTTGATGGTCTCGCCGCTCATGTTGGTGACGGTGGCATAGGGGTAGGTGATGGCCAGCTGGTCCATCATCAGCTCACGCGTGATGGTGTCGCCCGGCAGCAAGGTGGTGCCCCAGCGGAAGCCCGGCGAGAACGCCAGCTCGGCGCCCTGCACGTCCATCAGCGCATCGCAGATCAGTTGATCCCAGCTGCCATTGAAGTTGCCGCGCCGGTACAGCAGGCCATCGGTGACAGCCAGCTTCTGCGACAGCCGGGCCTCAAAAGGTGCGCGCACCTTGGTGATGAGTGCCTGCATGGCGGCATCGGGCTGCAACTGGTTGGCAAACACCGGCAGCAGGCGGTAGCGGTAATCCACCAGCTTGCCGCCCTTCACATCAAAATCCATCACACCCAGAAACTTGCCGTTGCTGCCGGCGTTGGTCACCAGCGTGGTGCCACCCGCGTTCTTGACGGGCACGGCCACCGGCACGCCATCGTGGGTGTGGCCCCCCAGGATGGCATCGATGCCGCGCACGCGGCTGGCCATCTTCAGGTCGACGTCCATGCCGTTGTGCGACAGCACCACGACGAGCTGCGCACCCTTGCCGCGCACTTCGTCGACCATCTTCTGCATGTTGTCGTCCTGGATGCCGAAGGCCCAGTCGGCCACCATGTAGCGTGGGTTGGCGATGGGGGTGTACGGAAACGCCTGGCCGATGATGGCCACTGCAACGCCGTTGATGCTGCGCAGCGTGTAGGGCTTGAACACCGGGTCGCCAAAGTCGTTGGTCTTGACGTTCTGGGCCACGAACTCGACCGAGCCCTTGAAGTCCTTCTCGACGATCTCCTTGACGCGGTCCATGCCGTAGGTGAACTCGAAGTGGCCGGTCATCACGTCCACGCCCAGCAGCTTGCAGGCGTCGACCATGTCCTGGGCGTTGGTCCACAGCGCGGTGGCCGAGCCCTGCCAGGTGTCGCCCCCATCCAGCAACAGCGAGCCGGGCCGGCTGGCCTTCAGGCGCTTGACCAGCGTGGCCAGGTGGGCGAAGCCGCCAATCTTGCCGTAGCGGCGTGCGGCCTTCTCAAAATCCAGGTAGGTGTAGGCGTGCGCCGCCTGGGTGCCTGGCCGCACACCGGCGGCCTGCAGCAGGCGCTCGCCCACCAGGTGCGGCAACTGGCCCTGCATGCTGCCCAGGCCCAGGTTGACGTTGGGCTCTCGAAAGTAGATGGGCAGCAGCTGCGCATGGCAATCGGTCATGTGCAGCAGGCTCACGTTGCCAAAGGGCGCGATGTCGTACAGGCCGTTTTCGGCCGTGGCTGCGTCGGCTTCGGCATAGGTGCCCAGGGCCATGCCCGCCGCCGAGGCCGAGGCCATCACCTGAAGGAACTCGCGCTTTGAAAGATTCATGATTCAGCAATCAGTGATATGTGGTCACACAAAATGCCCGCCAGGGCAGGCGGGCAGGGTGCATGGGCTTACTGGTTGACCGGTGATTTCGGGTCGAGCAGCAAGGCCATGACATCGCGAATCTGCTGTTCACTGAGCAACTTGGCATGGCCAAAGCGCGGCATGTTCGAGCAGGCCGAATAGGCCTTGCTGTTCCACAGCTTGGCCCAGGTGTACTGCACGATGGGTGCGGCGGCCGGGTCGGTCACGTCCTTCACGCCACGCAGCTTGCCGTAGTTGTACAGGCTGGGGCCGATGGTGCCGAAAGAGATTTCCTTTTGGTCGATCTGATGGCAGTTGTAGCACTGCGCGCCATTGGCCTTGGTGTCGGCGGTGGCGTCGGTCCAGGTCATGCCCCGGCCGTTTTGCGCCAGCTTTTCGCCTTCACGCCAATCACCCAGGTAAACGCCCCCGGTGGGCCATTTGACGCTGGCCAGGGCCTGCGCTTCAATTTGCTGCACCACGGCGTCGGGCGGCGGATTCGGGCTGGAGCAGGCTTTCTGCCCCAGGTCTTGCTCGATGCGGTCAAGCTTGGCGATGCCCTGCTCGCGGAAGGCTTCGCGGTGCAGCGCCAGGGCCTGCTCGTCCAGTTGGGCGGGCGTGACCATCGACACGGTGGCACAACCGGCGGTGACCAGTACCGCAGCCGCTGCGGTGATGAGGTGTTTGCGTTGCATGGTGCAGTGTCCGTCTGGGTTGATCAACGCTTGAGCGCGGGAGCGATCGACTGTGCGCCCTGGGCATTGACGCCCATGTACACGCCCAGCGCGATGGTCAGATCCGACGCATAACCCGGGTACGGAAAGCGCTGCTGGCGGTAGCAGTCATTCAGGCGGCGCTGCATGCTCCACATTTCGCCGCTGGACACGCGGTAGGCCGGCCAGGCCGCAAAGCCCAAGCCATCGCCCGGGTTCTTGGTGAGGTTGGGCAGGTCTTGCAGGCGGATGCGCTTGCCGTCTTCACCGTGGCAACTGGCACACGAGAAATCCATTGGCCCACCGCGGAAGAAGAAGGCGCGCTTGCCCAGCTCATAAAACCGGCGCTCTTCGGCGTGCGCCTGCGGCAGCGCCATCTTCATGCCGCGTGACTCGGAGGAGATCCAGGCAGACAGCGCGGTGAGCGTGGCTTGTTCGCCCTTGTCAAAGCCGGTCTTGGCGATCTCGGCGGCGTTGAAACCCTGCAAGGTCTCCATGCAAGTCAGCAGGCGTGATTCAAGATCCTGCACCCGGCCGGTGTCGGCAAACCAGCGCGGCAGTTGCACGAAGGCACCCTTGACCACGCCCGGCCCCAGGCCCAGGTTGCAGGCCTGCAGGCTGGCCTTCTTGGGGCCGCGTGCGGTCTTCCAGAGGTCTTCCCCCTTGGCTTCGAAGAGCTCGGCCGGGTTGCCGTCTTCGAGCATCTTGCGGTATTCGGCGATGCCGTCCGACGCCGTCTTGGTCTGCGACACGACCGCGCCGCAGGCCAGCAATGCCGCGGTGGCGGCCAGGAGGGGAATGAACTTCATGGTTGCGCCTTCTGCTGAGCCCGCATGCTGCAGGCCTTGGGAGGAATCAGGATACCGTGGCTTCGTCGGTGCGCGACTCGCCCTTGTTGTCCTTCCAGGTGATGGTGATCTTGTCACCGGCCTTGGCGCCACGCACATTGAACTGCAGGAACGGGTTCTTGGACACCGAAGGGCCCCACTGCGCGGTCATCACGACCTTGCCGTTGTGCAGGGCGGTCACGTCCTGGATGTGCCAGGCGGGGATCAGCTTGCCGGCACTGTCCTTGCGCAGGCCGGTTTCCATCTCGTGGCTCATCAGGACGCGGACGGTGGCCTTGTCGCCACTGACTTGGGCGCGAATGCGCATCGGATCTGCCATGTTGTTCTCCAGAATTGATTGAGGTTGTCAGGTGGTGAAGGGGCGTGGGCGTCAACCGCCGCAGCCGCCCAGGGTGACCTTCACTTCCTTCATGGCATACAGCACGCGGCCGTCGGCCATGATGGCCACGGCGTACACATTGGACGACTGGCCCATCTTGACGCGTGTGCCCATGTTGGCGTCCACGCTGTCGGTCACTTCAAACAGGGCCGACAGCACGGCAGGGTTTTTCTCGACCAGGATGGCCAGCTTGCGCACACCGGCCAGGGCGGTGGACGCGCCCACGGGCACCACCGCGCCGTTTTCGGCGATGTCGGGGGCGGTGATGCTGACGTCCTTGCTTTCGGTGGGGGTGCCGGCGCCCAGGGCCTTCATCAGATCGGCCATGGTCTTGGCATCAAAGGCGGCTGCGTTGTAGGCCGCATGTGCCACGCCTGGCAGCAGGCCGGTGGTGGCCAGCAGGGCGGCCAGCTTGGCCGAGTGGGAAAGCAGGTCTCGACGGTTCATCATGGGCTTCTTTCTAGCAGGAAGAGTGGGTTCGGGCGGCACCGGCAATGGGCGGGGCATCGGCCCGATCAGGGTGGATTATTTCTTGGCGCCGGCCGCCAGCCATTGAGCCAGGATTTTGGCCTCAGTTTCAGGAAGGCTCTGAGGTGGCATGGGCATGGCCCCCCACACACCCTGGCCACCGGCCCGGATCTTGCCGGTCAGGTAGGCCACGGCGTCGGCGCGGCTGCCGTGCTTGCTGGCCACATCACGGAACGCCGGGCCGACGATCTTGCTGTCGATGCCATGGCAGGCGGTGCAGCTGTGCCTTTGCAGCAGGGCCAGCGCGGCGGCGTTGGGGTTGGCCGCCTTGGGGGCTGGTGCAAGCGCAACCGCGCCGGGGGGGCTGCCGGCAGGGCGGGAGGTGTCGGCGCCACGCTGGGGCCCCACGGCGCGTTGCTGCTCGGCCAGATTACCGTGGTTGTTGCGGGCGAAATCGGGCAGGAACGACGCCACATGCGGCTCGCCAGCGCAGCCATTCATGCAGGCGCTGGCCTGCACATCGGGCTTGCCGGCGGTTTTCATGGCTTTGCCGGGCCACATGCCGTGCTGGGTGGTCACGCCGTTGCGGTTGGGCAGGCGCGCCTGGGCCTGGGCCATGGTGCGCTCATTGAGCACGAAGTCGTCGGGCAGCACACCGGCCATGTTCAACAGGTAGGCGGTGACCGCGTACACCTCATCCGTGGCCAGCGACTTGGGGGCCGTCCAGGGCATGGCGCGGTTGATGTAATCCCACAGCGTGGACACCGTGGACACCTTCATGAGCGTGGTGCGGCCCGGAAACGTGGGATCGTTCAGGCGGGCCACGTGGCCGGTCTTGACATCGTCGGCCGAGGTGCCGCCCACCAGCGGCGTGAACACCTCGTTGCTCTCGCCAAAGATGCCGTGGCACGAGGCGCACTTGGACTCCCACACGTCCTGGCCCTTGGCCACCGAGCCCGAACCCTTGGGCAGGCCCTTGAAGTCGGGGCGCACGTCGATGTCCCAGGCGGCGATTTCGGACGCAGTGGCGGGCCGCCCAACACCAGGAAAGCGATCCTGGGCCTGGGCCAATGCGGCACTGCAGGCCAGGGCCAGCACGGCCAGCCGGGCCAACCAGCGTTCAGGAGAGCTGGACATTCTTGACCTCGCCGCTTTCTTGCACCAACCACGACTGGATGGCGTTGTTGTGATAGATCGACCGCGTGCCGCGTACCGCACGCAACTGCTGGTAATTGGGCTGCACATAGCCGGTGTCGTCCATCGCACGGCTTTGCATGATGGCGGGCTTGCCGTCCCACACCCAGTCGAGCGAAAAGCGCGTGAGGCACTTGCTCATGACCGGGTCTTGCAGACGGGCGGTCTGCCAGTTGCGGCCACCATCGACCGAGATGTCCACGCGCTTGACCTTGCCCCGACCCGACCAGGCCAGGCCGGTGATCTGGTAGAAGCCCTTGTCGAGCAGCACCTGGCCGCCCGAGGGCGTGGTGATGACGCTCTTGCACTCTTGCGTGCTGGTGTACTGGCGGTGCTGGCCGCCGGGCAACAGATCGATGTAGTGAACCGCTTCGTCCTTGGTGCCATAGGGCTGGTCGCCCACCTCGATGCGCCGCAGGTACTTGACCCAGCTCACACCCTGCACACCCGGCACCACCAGGCGCAGCGGGTAGCCGTTTTCGGGGCGCAGCATCTCGCCGTTCTGGCCATAGGCCACCAGCACTTCGCCGCTCTCGATCAGCTCCATCGGGATGGTGCGGGTCATCGACGAGCCATCTGCACCTTCGGCCAGCACATAACGGCCGCGCTTGTAGTCGGCGCCGGCCATGTCCAGCAGCAGCTTCAAGGGCACACCGGTGAACTCGCTGCAACTGATCATGCCGTGGGTGTATTGGCAGGTGGGCACCGCCACATTGCCCCACTCCATGCCGGTGTTGGCGCCGCACTCGATGAAGTGAAAGCGGCTGACCGAGGGCAGGCGCATGATTTCATCCAGCGTGAAAACCAGCGGCTTTTTCAGGATCTGCGCGTCCGAGCCGTTGATCATCAGCCGGTGCTTGGAGGGGTCCACGTCCCACCAGCCCTGGTGGTGCCGCTCGAAGTGCAGGCCGCTGGGCGTGACGATGCCAAACAGGCTTTGCAGGGGCGCAAACGACACCGACGATTGCGCGGTCTGGGTCAGGCCCGGGCTGGGCCGACGCTGCACATTGGCCTCGTATTGCGAGGGCATGCCGTAACCGCTGGTGGCCACCGCCTGGCCCAGTCCCTTGCTGTGCGCGGGCAGGTTCAGGATGTGGGGATCACCGCCTTCGGGCGGCACCGGGTTGCCCTGGGCCCGCGCCTGGCCAGTGCCGGCGGCTGCCACGGCCGCGGCAAAGGCACCGCGCACAAAATCGCGTCGCCCGGCCTTGGCCTGAGCAAACACGGTGCGCACCTCATCGGGGCGGATGAAATTTTCGGGGGCCTTGATCAGGCGCCCGGCCGGACGATCATGGTTGCTCACAGGGGCTCCTGGGCATGGCAGTGGTGCCAATGACGTGGATCAATATTAGAAGCTGCGAATATCAGGCAAAACGAATGGAAGATGACCTAGGGTTTACGCGTGGATGTCGCGTTGCCGGTCACAGGCAGCACAGATTTAATTTGTAATCTACAATGTTTGCAACTATAGGGGCTGACAACCCTGCCGACAAAACTGTGCGCGCATCCTCACTTCAACTTGACGAACCGACGGTATTGGCCGATCAGGCTGTGCCGGCTGGCCTGGCCGAATTGCAGGCCCAGGCCGGCCGCGCGGCGGCCCTGCTCAAGGTGCTGTCCAACCCCGACCGGCTGATGCTGCTGTGTCACCTGGTGGATGGTGAACGCAGCGTGAACGAGTTGGGTGCGGCCGTGGGCGTGGGCCAACCCAGCCTGTCGCAACAGTTGGCCGTGCTGCGCGCCGAGCGCCTGGTGGCCACGCGCCGGCAGGGGCAGCAGGTGCTGTACCGCCTGGCATCACCCGCTGCGCTGGCCGTGCTGCAAGCCCTGCAGCGCCTGTACTGCCCGCCCGACGCCCCCTGACCCATCCCCCGCCACACCATGACCATCGACTGGAACCACTTCACCCCCTGGGCCTCGCTGGCCGGCGGCGCGCTCATCGGCCTGGCCACCGCGCTGTACCTGCTGGGCACGGGCCGCGTGGCCGGCATTGCCGGCATCGTGGCCAGCCCGCTGCGGGCCTGGCTGCAAGGCAACAGCCTGGTGCCCGAGATCAACCGCCTGCTGTTCATCGCGGGCCTGCTGCTGGCACCCTGGGCCTGGCGGCTGCTGGCGCCACTGCCCGCGCCCGTGGTTGACGTGGGCACGCCCGGCCTGGTGCTGGCGGGCCTGCTGGTGGGCGTGGGTGTGCGCATGGGCAACGGCTGCACCAGCGGGCATGGCGTGTGCGGGCTCAGCCGCCTGTCGCTGCGCTCGCTGGTCAATGTGCTGGCCTTCATGGGTGCCGGCTTTGTCACCGTGGCGCTGCTGCGCCATGTCTTCTGAAAGGGGCTTGGCGATGATCAACGCACTGTTGGGCCTGGCCAGCGGCCTGGTCTTTGGCCTGGGGCTCATCCTGGCCGGCATGGCCGAGCCGCTGAAGGTAAAGGCCTTTCTGGACTTGGCTGGTGCCTGGAACCCCAGCCTGGCCCTGGTGATGGGCGGGGCCATCGCGGTGGGCTTGTTCGCCTTTGCGCGGGCGGCGCGCCAGGCGCGATCCTGGACGGGCACGCCCATGGAGATTCCGCAAAACCGCAGCATCGACCGCCGCCTGGTGGTGGGCGGCCTGATGTTTGGCACAGGCTGGGGCGTGGCGGGCTTTTGCCCCGGGCCGGCGCTGGTGGCGCTGGGCAGCGGCAGCGGTGCCGCGCTGTGGTTTGTGGGGGCCATGCTGGTGGGCATGGTGCTGCACGACCGGTTCTTGACGACAACCCTGTCCAGGTGATGCCATGCTGATCTTTCGCCAGTTGTTTGATCCGGTCTCGTCCACCTACACCTACCTGCTGGGCGACGCGGCCAGCGGCCAGGCCCTGTTGATCGATCCGGTGTACGAGCACGAGCGGCGCGACCGCGCGCTGCTGCGCGAGCTGGGCCTGCAACTGGTGGCCACGCTCGATACCCATGTGCACGCCGACCACGTCACCGGGGCGTGGTTGCTCAAGCAGCGCTGCGGCAGCCAGATCCTGCTGTCGGCCGATGGCGGTGCCTTGAACGCTGACCGCCTGCTGCGTGATGGCGACCAGGTGGCCTTTGGCAGCCGCCACCTGGAGGTGCGTGCCACGCCGGGCCACACCAATGGCTGCCTCACCTATGTGCTGGACGACCACAGCATGGCTTTCACCGGCGACAGCCTGCTGATCCGAGGTTGTGGCCGCACCGATTTTCAGCAGGGCAGCCCAGCGCGCCTGTACCACTCGGTCAAGCAGCGCATCCTGTCGCTGCCCGACACCTGCCTGCTGTACCCCGGGCACGACTACAAGGGCCTGACCGTGACCAGCGTGGCCGAAGAGCTGCGCTTCAACCCGCGCCTGGGTGGCGATGTGGACGAGCACGACTTCGCCGGCTACATGGACAACCTGGGCCTGCCGCACCCCAAGCTGATCGATATCGCCGTGCCGGCCAACCTGCGCTGCGGCCAGCCCGAGGGCGCGGCGGCCTTGCCCCAAGAGCCCGACTGGGCACCCCTGACCTACACCTTCAGCGGCCTGTGGGAGATGGCCCCCGCCACGCTGGCCGAGCACCTGCGCAGCCACCCCGGCACCCAGGTGCTGGATGTGCGCGACGCCAGTGAGCTCAACGACAGCCTGGGCCACCTGCCGCAAGCCATCGCCATCCCCCTGGGCGAGCTGAACCAGGGCCTGTCACGCCTGCAGGCTGACCATCCGCTGGTGGCAGTGTGCCGCTCGGGTGCGCGCTCGGCCCAGGCCGTGGTGATGCTGCAAAAGGCTGGCTTCACCCGGGTGGCCAACCTGGCAGGCGGCATGCTGCGCTGGCACGCCGACGGCCTGCCGGTGGTGCACCACCCGGCCCCGTGAACGACGCCAGGGCCGGGCCGGGTTCAGCGGAAGCTGTACACGTAGCTCAGCTGGACCGTGTGCAGGATGTAGTTGGGGGCCGACTCGAAGCTGGGCAGCATCACCGCCAGGCCGCCCGGCTGCAAGGTGTCGTAGGCCCAGTCGCTCACCCGCAGGTGGCGCACGCCATAGCTGAAACGCACCGATTCTTCGGCTGCCTTGTGCCACACACCGCCCAGGCTCAGGCTTTGTGAACGCGCCCGGCTGGCGGGCATGGCGGCGGCCTGGATGAAGTAGGCGGCGGTGTTGCGGCTGGCGGCCCCGGTGATGCCGGCATACGCGTTGTTGACGTAGAAGCCGCCCGCCACGTCGGTGGTGGTTCGGCCATCGCTGAACAGCACGTTGGCAAAGGCATCGAGCTTGCCCTGCAACAGCTGGCGGCGCTCCAGCGTCAGGCCGGCGGTCTGGGTGCGGTCGCGCTGGTCGAAGCCCCAGTTCAGGCAGGGATCGATCTTGTAGCTGGCATTGCGGCTCTGGATGGTGCTGGCGCAGGCGCCGTCACCCGAGATGGCGGTGGCACCGTTCACGTTGGCCGTGGCCGAGTTCGAGCCGGTCTGCACCGAGTACAGCGCCACGCCGTGGCGTTGCTGCTCGGCGGTGGCAAAGGCTGCCGCGGTCCAGCGGTCGGTGTTGTAGCTCAGCTCGAGGTTGGCCGCCGCGCTGCGGGCCTTCTGCAGGCCATAGGTCGAGGTGGGGTAACGATCCTGTGTGCCGGTCAGGCCGGCCTGCAGGCTCCAGGCTTCGGTGGCTTGCCAGGACAGGCTGGCATTGACGCGCTGGCGGTCGCGGTCGGCCTGGTCATAGCGGCGAAGCCCGGCCATCTCGACGATGCGGTTGCGGTTGCCATACAGCGTTTGCGACAGCACGTTGTTGTTGGGGAAGAAGAAGGCCTCGGCGCTGCCCACGGCGGCGGCAGGCAGCAGGCCGCTCGCGCGGCCATAGCCGCTCAGGCCCAGGTTCAGCAGGGTGCCGTAGGCGGTGGTGCCTGCCAGTGCGCCCGTGGCGGTCGAGGGTGACAGGCCGGCCATGGGCACGCGCGCCAGGAAGGCGTTCTCGTTGTAGTCCACCGTGCGCCGGGCCGAGCTGAGGCTGGCGCGCGCCAGCACCGATTCGGCCAGCGTGGCGCGCCAGGCGCCTTGCAGCGTGGCTTCACGCGACTGTGCGGCGTCGGCGCAATCGATCCAGCTGCCCAGGCAGTAGCGGTGGGTCTTGGCGGCGCTGGCGCCGGCCGTCACATGCTGCCCATGGCCCAGGTCGTAGTCGGCATCCAGATCGGCCTGCACCACCCGCTTGCTGTAGGGCGTGTTGGCATTGATGTTGACATTGCTGCCCAGGTTGGCCGGGTTGCCATAACGTCCCGCAAACGGCGACAGCGTGGCCGATGGCGTGGTGTTGTTGTCGTAGAAGAGGTAGTTGTTGACTGCGGTCCGGTTCTGGCGGTCATCTGCCTTGAGGCTGGCCGACAATTGCAAATGGCGCACGCTGCGGTCAATCAGCTTGAGCCCGGCCGCACGGTTCACCACCAAGGCGTTGGCCGAAGAGGGCATCACCGCCCCACTGGCCATGGTGCCCAGTGAGCTGGGATCGTTGTTGTACGGCTCGTTCTGCGTGGTGCGCGCGTAGCTGGCGTGGGCTTGCAGGCGGGTGTGGCTGCCCAGGGCATGACTGGCACTCAGGCCGAGCTTCTGAAACAGGTTGCTGGGCGCGCCGTTGCTCATGCTGGCCACGGTGGGGCTGGCCTGGTTGCCCGGCTGCGACCACAGGCGCCATGTCACCAGCGGAATGTTGTTGGTGAACACCGAGGCGTCGTAGCTCAGGCGCACCTGGGTGGCTTCGCCGGTGTAGCCCAGGCTCAGGCCCAGCTGCACGTCCTGCTGGTTGATGGGCACCGGCAGCGGGGTCGAGCTCTCGGTGGGCGAGTCGGCATGGCCGCTCTTGGCCCGCACACCGGTCTTGTCCTCGACCGACACGGTCAGGCCGGCCATCCACTTCTCGTCCAGCTGTCGTTCGACATCCAGGCTGGCGCGCTTGCGTGTGCTGTACAGGTCCACCTGGTTGAACAGCGGCAGGTCAGTGGCCTGTATGGCCGCGCTTTGCGATGCCTGCGCAGCGGTGGGCGCGGTGGACACCCCCGACACCAGGCCGTTGGCGGCCGTGACATCGGGCGACAGGCCCCGTGCATTGGGGCTGGTGGTGCTCAGGCGCGGCACCAGGGGCACCAACCAGGACGACGGCAAAGTGAGCACACCCGGCGCACCGGCGGTGCTCAGGTAAGGGGTGCGGTAGCTGTCAGACTGGTTGCGCAGGGTTTCGTTGTAGCCCAGGCGCACACGGTAACGGCCCTGCTCACCCAGATCCAGCCGCACATCGGCCGCCTGGGTACCCAGATCACTGGCGCTGAACTGCCAGCGGTCGGCGTTGTCGCTGTCGTAGGCGCCGCCACCGCGCAGCTCAAAGCCCACGGCCAGGCTGGCCTGCCGGCCTTTGGTGCCCGACCATTCATTGGCCTTGGCGGCGGCACCATCGGGCTGCTTGACACTGACCGAAACGGTGTTGGCCGGCACGGTTTGCGCCAGCAGCGCGGGGTCGGTTTCGGCATGGGCCACAGCGGTGCAGCCCAGCAAGACATGGATGGCCACGACCAGGGTACGCAGCTGGCACGGATGACGTTGGGTTGACATGGTTGGCTCGTCGAACGAATAGGGGGTGCAAGTCAGCGCAGCAGCTTGGCGCCAGCCGGATGGTTGGAGCCATGCGTCTGGATGTGGCAGTTCTGGCAGGCCTTGCCGGCCAGTTGGGCCCGGCCGGGCGCACTGGCCAGCGGCAGGGTGCCGTTGAGCGTGGTGATGGCACCGTTCTGCAGGTTGGCGCCGCTCTGCACCTGGCCGGCATGGTCACCGGTGTGGCAGGTCTGGCACAGGAAGGGTGAGCGGATCTTCAGCAGCGGCGTGATGTTCGAGCCGTGCGGCGTGTGGCAGGACATGCACGAATCGGCCACCGGCGAGTGCTCCCACAGGAAGGGGCCGCGCTTGTCGGCATGGCAGGTGGCGCAGGTCTCGTTGACGCTGGCCTTCTTCATCAGGGCCGGGCCGGTCGAGCCATGCGGGTTGTGGCAGTCGGCGCACACCATCTTGCCGGCATTCAGCGGATGGCTGGACACGCGGTGCGTCTGGGCCCGTTCGCTCTTGTGGCAGCTGAAGCAGGCTTCAGCCTGGGTGCTGCGGCTCACCGCGCGGTCCTTGGGTGTGTGCACCGTGTGGCAGTCAGAGCAGCCCACGCCAGCGGCCTGGTGCTTGCTGCCGTCCCAGTGCACACGCTGGCCGTTCTTGTGGCAGGCTGCGCAGGCTTCGGTCTGGGCCTGGCCCTTGGCCAGATCATGGGCACGGAAGGCACGGTCGACCGCCGGACGCACGTCGTCGCCCTTCTCGTTCTTGACGTGCGCCTGGCTCTCGCCGTGACAGCTTTGGCAGGTGGGCGTGCGCCGGTCGGCCTTCACGCCGTGGCGTGTCTGGTAGATCGACAGCACGGGCTTGGCATCACCCTGATCGTGGCAGCGTGTGCACACGGCGTCCGGGTTGGACGGCGCTGCGCTGGCCGGTGCTGCGCTGGCGGTCGCAGCAGGCTGCGCAAAGCAGCTCAGCGAGAAGGTGAGGGCGCACAGCCACAGCAGCACGCAGGCGATTCGGACCACGGTCTTCATGATGACCTTGTCAATTCAGGGTGTCAGACAGGCCAATGCCGCGTGTGCGGCACCCGCCACCAGGCCTTCAGTAGCTGGTGCCACCGGGCAGTTGCAGGATCCAGTCGATGAGGTTCTTGATCTCGGCGTCGTTGTCGGCCTTGACCTTCTTGTGCTTTTCTTGATGGCCGTCGGCAAACTTGACCATGTCGCCAGCCGTCAAGTGGTGCCGCACCTTCTCGACCGCGTCAGGCTTGCCGCCGAACTTGGCTGCAATGTCGCGAAAGGCCGGCCCGTCCTTCTTGCGGTCCAGTGCATGGCATTTGCCGCACTTGTTGTCCTTGATGAGCTGATCGGCAGCTTGCGCATCGGCGGCCAGGGCGGGCGCGGCCAACCCCATGGTGGCCAGGCAGGCGGCCAGCAGACAGGCCTGATTGAAGCGAGACGACATGATTTCTCCGACGAGCGCAATGTGGGTGCGCATGACAGTTGAACGGCGCAGCGTGAGGCCTTGCTGGCCTTCAGCCCGATGGGCGGTCGCTTGACCATTAGCCCTTGGCCTGCATGTTTCGTGAACGCGCTTAAAAGCCACTTAAATTTGTTGACATCGATCAAATCAATAAGCGCAAAAAGTAGCGTCTTATCGATTCAGGAATTCATATTTCCGTCACGCCACAGGCGGCGTTATTCGTGGCTGACATATCGTCAGATCAAAAATATCTAACGACAAATGCCCCGGTTTGTCTGCACCAAAACCATGCGGGACGGGATCGATTTGGTGCCTGGCATGGGCGGGCGGGCCATCGCTCCACTTGAACGGGGGGTGTTTGCGCCAAATCAAACCCGGCGCTTAAGAGTCATTTCATTTGGCGCCAAAAAACTCGGGTCACTGATCGTTATCAACTCACCGAAAGCCCGAACATGTCATCACCCGCCGCCGTCCACCGCAGTCCCGCACAGGCCGCACCGCGCCGCCATCATTCGTGGTGGATCGTGGGCGCGCATTGGTCAACCGTGCTGGCCGTGGTGCTGGCCGCGGTCTCGGCCATCTGGCGCGATCAGACTGAACACGATGTCCTGCGTGCGCAGTTGATGGTGGTGCACCAGCAGGCTGGCCTGTTTGTGCTGATCGCGCTGGCCGTGCGCCTGTTGGCCCGCCTGCGCGGCGGCATCATGCGGCATGAACACGTCGAGCACCCGCTGGTTCGCCTGGCTGCCACGCTGGCGCACATCGCGCTTTACGGTGTGTTGTTGGGGCTGCCCCTGCTGGGGGTGGCGGTGTGCCAGGCCAGCGCCATGAAGTTGTCGGTGTTTGGCCTGGTGCCCGTGCCGGTGGTGATGGGCGACGACCCCGACCTGGCCGCCATGCTGGCCGACAACCATGTGCTGGCGGCCTGGGCCATGCTGGGCCTGCTGTGCGCGCACATCGGGGCCGTGGTGTGGCATCACTTCATCCGGCGCGACCGGGTGCTGCTGGCCATGCTGCCGGTGCAGGCCCTTGAGCACGGCGAGGGCCAGGCGGTGGACATGCCCGCCCCCGCCAGCCTGGCGAGTCTGCGCACCGGTGGCTGAACCGCCGCTCAGGGCAGGTTCAGCCTGAACTCGGCGGGTGTGCAACCCGCCTCGCGCTTGAAGAACTTCACGAAGTTGGTGGTCTCGTCAAAGCCCAGGTTCTGGCCGATCAGCGTGACCGTCTGATGGGTGTGCACCAGTTGCCGCTTGGCCTCCAGGATGATCTTTTGCGACAGGTAGGCCTTGGGTGTCATGCCCACCACCGCCTGGGCCAGACGGCTCAGCGTCTTGTCGGCGTAACCCAGGCGCTGGGCATAGTCGCCGACATGGTGAAGGCGCGTGTGGTGCAAATCCACCGCCTCTTGAAAGCGCCTGAACTGCTGCACCGCGCGCGCGGACGGGCCCTGCTCGGGTTGCGCGCGCAATTGCGCCAGGCGCAGGCGCAGCAGCAGCGCATGCAGCTGATGGCGGCGCAGCTCGTCGCGCTCGGCATCGGGCCCGCTGCGCTGGGCATCGGCCCGCAACTGGCCCATGCAGGCCAGCCCCGGCCCATGCTCGTCGGGCAGCAGGCGCAGGTGGCTGGGCAGATGGCTGCGCCCGATGGACGAGTTCAGGTGCTGGATCAGCGCATCGCCAATGCGCGGCAGCAGGATCTCGGGCCGAAACAGCACCACCCACCCGTCCCAGCGTCTGGACGTGTCCCAGCGTTGGGTCTGGCCCGGCCCCACCACCACCCAGCTGCGCGCGGTGCAGTCGTGCGCCTCGAAGTCGACCCAGTGCCGGCAATGGCCACGGGTGACGGCCAGCAACAGATGAAACTCAACCCGCTGAGGCGCCTGCAGGTGCTGCAGACCGGCACGGGCGCGCAATTCGCCCACCGACATCACCTCCAGCTCGTGAGAGCGTGGATCAGAAGCCTGGAACGCAACGCGCTGCAAATCGGGGCGTGCTGGGGGCATGGGTACGTCGGAGTGGCCGGGTGAGCAGGATTGTCCCGTTTTTACCTCATGCGGCAAGATTTTGACCTCGCGCCAGGCGCGGGATGAACCCAAACTGCCGTCCGGTTCAGGCCAAGCCTGGCCAGCCTCAAACAGGAAAAAGCAGCCATGTTCCCAAGCAAGTCCCTGTCACGCCGTCATGCCGCCGCCTGGCTGGCAGCCAGCACCACGCTGGCCGGCTGCAGCGCATTTTTACCGTCCACCGCCAAGGAGTCCCCTGTGTCCGAATCCCCCAAACTGCAGGCCGTGCGCCTGCTCAAGAGCATAGAAACCGGCGACGCGGGCGCCGTGGCCGTGGTTCATCCCGGCCAGTACACCCAGCACAACCTGGCCGTGGCCGATGGCCTGGCCGGCTTCGGTGCCGTGCTGGCGCAGTTGCCCAAGGGCTCGGCCAGGGTCAACACGGTGCGTGCCTTCCAGGACGGTGACCATGTCTTCACGCACACCGACTACAACTTCTTCGGCCCCAAGATCGGCTTCGATGTGTTCCGCTTTGAAAACGGGCGCATCGTCGAGCACTGGGACAACCTGCAGGACAAGCCCGACCAGCCCAACCCCAGTGGCCGCAGCATGATCGACGGCCCCACCGAGGTCACCGATCTGCAGCACACCCAGGCCAACAAGGCCGTGGTGCGGGCGTTTCTGGACGACATTCTGGTGGGCGGCCAGATGGACCGCCTGCCGCGCTACATCGACGGCGAGCGCTACCACCAGCACAACCCCGGCATCGGCGATGGCCTGTCAGGCCTGGGTGCGGCCTTGCAGGCCATGGCCAAGGCCGGTGTGGTGATGCGCTACGACCGGGTGCACAAAGTGCTGGGCGAAGGCAACTTCGTGCTGGCCATCAGCGAAGGCAGCCTGGGCGGCCAGGCCGTGGCCTTCTATGACCTGTTTCGCCTGCAGGACGGCAAGCTGGTGGAGCACTGGGACACCATCGAAGCCATCCCGGCGCGCGGCGACTGGAAGAACGGCAATGGCAAGTTCTGAGGCCAGGCGCGCACCGTGATGCGTGGCAGATCAGGCGCTGAATGCCTGCCAAAGGCTGGTCTCGACGAACCACCTGGGCAGGCGTGACGTGCGGATGGCCAGCTCTTGGCCGTCGGTCACTTCGGCCAGTAATTTGTGGCGTGAGCCCGAGTTGTCGAACACATAGGCACGATGGGCCTGCCAGCACGCGCAGGCGAGGGATCCTTGGATGCTCGCACCAGCTTATCAGGCCACCTGCCTGCGCAGCACCACCAGCCAGCCCTGCACCGCCTGGTCGGCCTGTTGCCGAATGGCCTGGCACTGGCTGCTCAACATGTTGAAGCCCTGCGCGGCGGCCAGGCGCTGCAGGTAGGGCAGGCTGTGGGCATAGCGGCGGGTGGGGCTCAAACGGTAATCGGTGGTCTCGTCGTCGCAGGCCTCGACCGAGAACGCGAACAGGCCGCCCGGCTGCAGCCGGGCCTGCACGGCGGCAAACACCTCGGCCAGGTCGCCGATGTACACGAACACATCGGCGGCCACAGCGATGTCGAGGCTGGCTGGCTGCGCCCGCAGCACGGGGGCCAGATCGCCCTGGATCAGCTCGTCGTACAGGCCGGTGGCGCGGGCCTTGTCCAGCATGGCGGCCGACAGATCCACGCCCACCAGGCGGCGCGCCAGCGGCTTGAGGTGCGGCCCGCACAGGCCGGTGCCGCAGCCCAGATCGACGATGTGGCTGTGCACCGGCGGCTGCTGGGCCATCAGGGCCTGGGCCAGCAGCTCGGGGGTACGGTAGGCCAGCTTGCCCTGCAGGTGCGCGTCAAAATTGTCGGCATAACCGTCAAACAGCGCGGCCACGTAATCGGGCGGCGCGGCAGGCGGGGTGGCCTGCGCACCCAGCGAGGCCAGCGCGTAGCGGATCAGCTCGGTGTCCTTGCCCAGAGGCAGGGCACGCTCGAAGGCCGCCACGGCTTCGTCGTGGCGCTGCAGGCTGACCAGCGCCTCGGCGCGGCTGACCAGGGCCTCGGCGTAATTGGGCGCCAGCGCCAGCGCGGCGTCGAAGCTGGCCAGGGCGTCTTCGCGCCGGCCCAGCGCGCGCAGGGCCGTGCCGCGGTTGCGCAAGGCCTTGTGATCGGTGGGCCGCAGCGCCAGTGCGCGGTCAAAGGCCTGCAAGGCTTCGGCGTGGCGGCCCAGGTTGGCCAGCGTGTTGCCCAGGTTGTTCAGCGCCGGGGCGCTGTCGGGGCGTTGCTTCAGGGCGCGCTGCAGCCAGTCCAGGGCCTCGTCGAAACGCTGGGTCTGGCCGGCCAGCACGCCCATCAGCTGCAGGGCATCAAATTGCTGGGGCGCGCTGCGCAGGATGCGGCGGTAGCCTTGCTCGGCCTGCGCCAGCTGGCCCTGCTGGTGCTGCTGCAGGGCGCGGGCCAGTTCGCCCTGCAAGGCGGTGGGGCCGCCGGACTTGCCTGGTTTCACCGCGCTCAGCGCTTGCCGGTGCCACCCACCTTGACTGGCTTGCCGGTGCGGGCGCTGCGCGCCAGGGCTTCCAGGGTGGCGGCGATGTCCAGGCTGGCGGCGGTGGCGCGGGCCACGGCCACAAAGTCGTGCTCGGCCACCACCTTGGCAAAGGCCTCGGCGGCAAACCGGAAGCCGCTGCCGGTGGCACTGGGCACGGTCTCCAGCGGCACGGTGTTGGCCACGCCGCGCCGCACACGCAGCTGGCTGGGCTGGTAGCCGTGGGGGTGGCCCACGGCGCGATCGCTGGTGTGGTTGAGGTATTCGGTCTCGATGGTGCCGCCGGTGCCCACGATGGTGGCGCGGCGGTGGTTGGCCACGTCCATCGCGCAAGACAGCTGCGCGCGTCGGCCATCGGCCCACTGCAGGGTGGCGGTGGTGCTGATGTCGACGCCCGTTTCGGCCCAGCTTGATTGGGCCAGCACTTCATCGGGGGCATCGCCCATCACCAGGCGGATCAGGCTGAGCGGGTAGCTGCCGGCATCCAGCAGGGCGCCGCCGCCCAGGTCAGGGGCCATGCGGATGTTGCCGTCGGGCTTGGCCAGCGTGAAGCCGAAGCTGGCTTGCACCGTGCGCACCTGGCCGATGGCGCCGCTGCGCAGCAGGCCCACCATGGCACCGGTTTGCGGCTGAAACCAGTAGGGGTAGGCCTCCAGCAGCATCACGCCGTGCGCATCGGCCGCCTTGAACATGGCTTGGGCCTGGGCCAGCGACAGCGCCAGGGGCTTCTCGCACAGCACATGCTTGCCGGCCTGGCAGGCCTTGATGGCCCATTCGGCATGCAGGCTGTTGGGCAGGGGCAGGTAAATGGCGTCCACGCCCTCGTCGGCCAGCAGGGCCTCGTAGCTGCCATGGTGGCGGCCGATGCCCAGTTGCTGCGCAAAGGCGGCGGCGGAGTCGGCGCGGCGGCTGGCCACGGCCACCACCTTCACGGCGGGGCTGCCGGCCACATCGCGCACAAACTGGCGGGCGATGTTGGCGCAGCCCAGCACCCCGATGCGCAAGGGCGCGGGGCGGGCAGGGCGGCTTTGGCGGCGGGCGGCGGGGGTGGCAGTGGGGGTGCGTGAGGGCGTGTTCATGCGCCGCAGCTTACTTCAGCGGCGAAAACGGCACCGGCGCGCACAGTGTGGACACCATCTTGGTCAGGTTGGCCGGGCCGCCTTCAGGGGGCCACACGCCTTGCTTGACGGCCTCGGCGCGGATCTGCGCGCGTTCGTCCACGCTCTGGTAGGCCCAGATGTTGAGAAAGCGCGGTTGTTCACCATCGAGCGCGGTGAAGGCACCGATCATGGGCGACAGCGCGCAGCGCTTGGGCACGGCGGCCTTCCAGGCCTCAATGGTTTGCGCCATCACGCCCTGGCGCACGCTGTAGGTGCGAAATTCATACCACTTGCCCACGGCGCCTGTCTGCACCGGTGGCAGCCACGGAAACTGCACAAAGCTCTCGCTTTGCAGCTTGACCAGCCATTCACCCACGCCCAGCGGGTTGGTGTCCATCAGCATCTTGATGCGGGCTTCGGCCAGCGCGTCGGCGCTGTCAAATTCGCGCAGCACCAGCACGCGGCTGAGCTCGCCAATGTCGGATGCAAAGGCACCCAGCAGCTTGCCGCCAGCAGCCGGCAGGCTTTGCTCAAGCGCCGCGTAAACCTTGGCGTTGCTGAAGACCTTGATCTCGAGGGTGGTGAGTTCGTGAACGATGGGCATGGTGGCTCCGGTGGGTCAGTGTGGGTGAGAGAGGATGCTGGCGTAGCCTGGCACATTGCCCCCGGAAGCCACCACGGCCAGCAGCCGGCGCAGGGCGCCGGCCAGCTGGACCCGGTCAGTCGCCACCCGTTGCCGGGTGGCTGCCGACCTGCTCGATGAGAGGCTTACTTGGAGGCGGCGGGGGCCGGCTTGGTGTCGGCCTTCACGTCGGCCTTGGCTTCGACCTTGGTGGCGGTCTTGGCTTCGGGCTTGGTGTCGGTCTTCTTGTCGGTCTTGGTATCGGCCTTCACATCGGCCTTGGCTTCGGCCTTCTTGTCGGCCTTGGCGTCGTGCTGGTGCTCGGCCTTCTTGTGGGTCTTGTGCTCGTGCTTGGCTTCGGGCTTGGCGTCGGTCTTGGCCGGGGCCGTGGTGGCGGTGGAGGCGGCCGGGGCGGCGGCCGCAGGCTTGGCGCCGGCATCGGCAGGCTTGGTTTCGGCCGGCTTGTCGGCGGCGTAGGCGCCCACGGCAAACAGCGAAGCGATCAGGGTGGCGGTGAACTTGTTCATGGTGATCCTCTCTAGGGTCGGTTGGCGAGCAAGACGCTCCCTTCCACAACGAAGCGTTGACCACTTGGGATGACACCGGCAAAGCGCCTTCACCGCCGCTTAATCTTGGCTTACCCGCGCGCGCCAAGCCGGCCCAGACCTGTATCCAAGCGCTCAAAATGAGCGGCAGGCATGGTGGCCAGGTCCTGGGCGATCAGCGGCTTGAAGGCCATCTGGTCCAGCACGTCACGCTGCAAGTCGATGCCGGGGGCGATCTCGAACAGCTCGATGCCGGCAGCCGTCAGGCGAAAGTTGGCGCGCTCGGTCAGGTACAGCGCGGTTTGCCCGCGCAGCAGTGATTGCGGGCCGCTGAAGGTGATCTGCTCGACCTGCTTGACCAGTTTTTGCACCTGGCCCTGCTGCAGCACCTGCAGGCGGCCGTCGCCGGTGGCCAGCTTCACGCCCTTGGCCGCAAAGGTGCCGCAAAACACCACCTTGCGGGCGTTTTGCGCGATGTCGATGAAGCCGCCTGGGCCCACGGTGAGGCCACCCAGCTTGGACACGTTCACATTGCCCTGCTCATCGAACTCACCAAAGCCCAGGAAGGCCAGGTCCAGGCCGCCGCCAGCGTAAAAATCAAATTGCGTGGGCGCGTCGAGCATGGCGCTGGCGTTGCGGGCATAGCCAAACAGCACGCCGTCCAGCAGGCTGCCGCCATAGGTGCCGTGCTCGATGGTCTGGTAGATGTGGCCCAGCTCGCCGCGTTTGGCCACCAGCTTGGCCACGGCATCGGGCACGCCCACGCCGTAGTTGACCACCGCGCCTTCAAACAGCTCGCAGGCCGCGCGCCGGGCTACGGCCTGGCGCTCGCTGAAGGCTTCTTCTTGCACCGCCTCGGGTACGTCGCGGGCAGCGCCCGTCAACTCGCCGGTCAGGCTGGCATCAAAGAGGATGTCGTAGCTGGTGCGCTGGCCGGCATCGACCACCACCGCATCCACCCAGGCCGCCGGGATGCGCACCTCGCGGGCCTTGAGCGCGCCACGCGGCAGGCGCTCTTTCACCTGCACGATGACCTTGCCGCCGCTGGTGCGGGCGGCCAGCGCGATGGCGGTGGCATCGAGGTTGGCGGCCTCGTGCTCGAAGCTGATGTTGCCGTCGTCGTCGGCGGCCGACGCGCGCACCAGCGCCACGTTCACCTTGAAGGGCTTGTAGCGCAGGTACTCGCGGCCATCGACCTGCACCACCTCGGCCAGGTCGTCTTGCGCGCGCTCGTTCATGCACCCGCCGCCCAGGCGCGGGTCACACACGGTGCCCAGGCCCACGTGCGTGAACAGGCCGGGGCGCCCGCCGCCGATCTCGCGAAACAGCTGCGACGACACCCCGCCGGGCAGGATGTACGCCTCGATCTTGTTGTCGCGGGCCAGTGCCTGCATGCGGGGCGACCAGGGCCAGTGCCCGCCGATCACCCGCTTGACCAGGCCCTCGTAGGCGAAGCAGTTCATGCCGCGGGTCTGCTTGTCGCCAATGCCCAGGGCATGCACGACGGTCAGGTTGCGCGGCGCGGCCTGGGCCAGAAAGCGCCGTTCCACCGCCTGGAACAGCGTGGTGGCTTCCATCAGGCCACCACCGCCGCCCATCAGGGCCACGGTGTCGCCATCGTTGATCAGGGCGGCGGCCGCATCGGCCGAGATGAACTTGTCGTGCATGGTGGCGTGAAGGCTCAACGGTGAAGTTCAAACAGGCTGGCGCCGCGCTTGAGCACGCTGCGCGCGATGACGGTGCGGTGGATCTCGCTGGTGCCGTCAAAGATGCGGTAGATGCGGGCATCGCGGTAGTAGCGCTCGATGGGCAGCTCTTTGCAAAAGCCCATGCCGCCAAACACCTGCACCGCGCGGTCCACCACCCGGCCCAGGGTTTCGGCGGCGTGCACCTTGACCATGGCGATGGCGTCGCGCCCGTCCAGGCCCTGATCGAGCTGCCAGGCGGCCTGCAGCACCATCCAGCGCGCGGCATTGATCTCGATGACGCTGTCGGCCAGCATCTGCTGCACCATCTGGAAATCGCCAATGGCCTGGCCAAACTGCTTGCGGTCCTGGGCGTACTGGGTCATCAGCGCCAGCACATGGCTGGCCTTGCCCACGGCGCGGGCGCCCACCTGGGCCAGGCGCACCACGTTCAAAGCGCCCATGGCCAGCTTGAAGCCCTGGCCCTCTTCGCCCAGCAGGGCCAGGGGCTCCAGCGGCACGTTGTCAAAGAACAGCTCAACGTGGGGCGTGCCGCGCAGGCCCATCATCTTCTGGTCCTTGCCCACGGTGAAACCGGGCAGGCCCTTGTCCACCATGAACATGCTGATGTCCTTGGGGCCGGTCTTGGCCGACACCAGGAAAAAATCGCTCCACAGGCCATCGCTGATGAAGTGCTTGCTGCCATTGAGCACCCAGCCGGTGTCGGTGCGGCGCGCATGGGTCTTGATGCCTTGCGCGTCCGAGCCGGCACCCGGCTCGGTGATGGCGATGGCGCATGTGCGTTCGCCCGCCACGGCCGGCTTGAGCCAGCGGTCGATCTGCGCGCCCTGGCACTTCAAGAGGGGCTCGTACACATTGCCAAAGGCCCGGCGGATCAGGATGTCGCTGGTGTGGCCAAACTGCTCTTCGCACAGCATGCGGTCAACCGCCGACAAGCCGCCTCCGCCCAGCTCGGCGGGCATGTTCATGGCGTACAGGCCCAGTTCCCTGGCCTGCTGGTGCACCGCGCGGGCGGTGTCGTCGGGCAATTCGCCGCTGGCTTCGATGCCGTCTTCCAGCGGGTGCAGCACCTCGTCGATGAAGCGGCGCACCGTGTCGATGATCATCCGCTGTTCGTCGTTCAGGCCGAAATTCATGATGCAGGGGTCTCCAGATAAAAACGCACGATGCGGTCACGCACCGCCTCGAACATGCCGCCACCGGTCATGGTGCGGCAGCCGCGCGCACGGGCTGCGGCAATGAAGGGCGGCACGGCCGGGGCGGTGACCACATCGCCCACAAAGGTGTCGGGGCTCAGGCGATCACACTGCACGGGCAGCGGGTCGCCGTCTTTCATGCCCATGGGCGTGGCGTTGATGACCAGGTCGTAGCCGGCCGGGTCGTCCGAGCCCACGGTGGGCGCCAGCGGGCCGTAGCGGCGCAGCTTGGCGGCCAGGGCTTCGCGGCGGGGCACGTCGGCCTCGTGCAGGGCCAGCGCGGCCACGCCGGCATCAACCAGCGCATGGGCGATGGCCGAGCCCGCGCCGCCTGCGCCCACCAGCAGGGCGCGCAGGCCCTTGGGGTTGCAGCCGGCCTTGAGCAGGCCATCGACATAACCGGCGCCGTCACACATGTCGCCAAACCACTGGCCCTGGGCATCGCGCCGCATGATGTTGACCGCCCCGATGGACGCGGCCTGGGCCGTGGTGTGGGCGCACATGGGCAGGGTGGCGAACTTGTGCGGCACCGTGACGATGATGCCCTCGCAGTTGCGCATCAGGCTGCAGGCCTGCACCCAGGCGGCCAGATCAGCGGGGGCCACATGGGCGGGCACCACGATGCGGTCGGCGCCGTGGTCGCGCAACATGCGGGTGACGCCCGAGGGGCTTTTGACCTGGGCAATGGGGTCGCCCACGATGTAGATGACGCGGGTGGCACCGCTGTAGGAATCGAGCATGGAGGGGTGTGGCCGGCGGGCCAGGCAAGGTGCAAGGCGGGGCCGCATGATAACAACTGAATGGGCAACTGTTCAATAGTGGAAAAGTATTCCATAATCGCTCACGCTGCTTCCGACCTGCTGTTTGCACACCTCTGCCCGCCCTGCCCATGTCGTCGCCCGCCACACCTGCCTTGCCGCCTGCTGATCGCATGGGCGTGGCCCTGATCGGGGCCGGGGCCATTGGCCGCATGCATGCCCAGCGCTGCCTGCACCACGGCGATGTGCAGCTGGTGGCGCTGGCCGATCCCAGTGCCAGCGCCCAGGCCCTGGCCGCCGAGCTGGGTGTGCCCTGGTTTGCCGATCACCGCCACATGCTGGATGCGCACCCGGTGGCCGCGGCCATCGTGGCCACGCCCAACGGCACGCACCTGCCCATCGGGCGCGAATGCCTGGCGCGCGGCATCACCCCCCTGATTGAAAAGCCCCTGGCCGGCACGCTGGACGACGGCCAGGCGCTGTGCGAGGCCTCGGTGGCCAGCGGCGTGCCGGTGCTGGTGGCCCACCACCGCCGCCACAACCCCATCACCCAGCAGGCCCGTGGCCTGGTGGCAGGTGGTGCCCTGGGCCGGCCCGTCACCGCACATGCCAGCGCCTGGTGGCTCAAGCCGGCCGGCTACTTCGATCTGGCCTGGCGTCGCCAGCCCGGCGGCGGCCCGGTGCTGATCAACCTGATCCACGACATCGACCAGCTGCGTTTCATCATGGGCGAGGTGACCGAGGTGCAAGCCATTTGCGCCAACGCGCAGCGGGGTTTTGAGGTGGAAGACACCGCCGCCGTGCTGCTGCGCTTTGCCAACGGCGCGCTGGGCACGCTCACCGTCACCGATGCGGCGGTCTCGCCCTGGAACTGGGATCTGGCCGCCGGCGAAGCCGACCACTACGTGCAGCAGGCGGTGGACACCCTGCAGATCGCCGGCACCCAAGGCGCGCTGGCGGTGCCCAGCCTCACGTTGTGGCGTTACGACGGCACGCCGGGCTGGCAGCAGCCGCTCACGCGGCAGGCCACGCCGGTGCACAAGGTGGATCCCTACATCGCCCAGCTGTCACACCTGCGGGCGGTGGCCCAGCGGCGTGCCGCGCCCCTGTGCGACGCCCACGACGCCTTGCGCACGCTGCAGGTGGCCTTGGCGGTGCATGAATCAGCCCGGCGCCAAGGCCCGGTAAGCTTGACGGCTTGAACCATTGATGAGGTGCGGCCCATGTCTGGCGTGATGGAAAGAACTTTGGCGATCCTGGAGCGTTTGGCGCGCGACGTGCAGGGCGTGCAACTGGCCACCCTGGCCGACGAGCTGAACATGCCCCGCAGCGCGGCCCACCGCCTGCTGTTGGAGCTGAGCACGCTGGGCTATGTGCGCCAGTCACGCGAGCGGGGCGACTACATGCTGACCACCCGCCTGGTGTCGCTGGGGCTCAATTACCTGAAGGGCTCGGGCGTGGTTGATTTGTGCCAGCCCATCATGGATCGCCTGGCCGAATCCTGTGGCGAGCTGGTGCGCCTGGGCGTGGTCGATGTCGATCACCTGACCTGGGTGTCGCTGTCGCAGGGCGCCCGCGCCGGCCTGCGCTACGACCCCGACCAGGGCACCGATGCCAAGCTCTCGTGCACGTCGGCCGGCCACATGTGGTTGTCCACGCTCAGCGAAGACGACGCGCTGAGCCTGGTCAGCCGCCAGGGTTTTGGCAAGCCGTCTGAATACGGCCCCCATGCACCCGCCTCACCCACGGCGCTGCTCAAGGCGCTGCGCGCCACGCGCAAGCAGGGCTATGCCATCGCGGTCGACACCTACGCCGCCGGCCTGTCGGCCATCTCGGCGGCCATTGCCCCGCATGGCAAGGGCACGGTGGGCGTGCTGTCGATCTCGGGCCCCTCGGTGCGCCTGACCGAAACCAAGCTGCGTGCGGTGGCCCCCGATCTGCTGGCCGCCGCCGCCGACATCGCCAACGTGAGCGCGGCTTCGCCGCTGTTCAACCGGGCCTTCGTGCCCAGCCCCTGAGGACCGAATGCCCGCCCCAGCCCCCGCACAACTGCCTGAAACATGTGACCTGCTGGTGGTGGGCTCGGGGGCCGGAGGCCTCAGCGCCGCCGTCACCGCCGCCCACCTGGGCCTGCGGGTGGTGGTGATCGAGAAAGAAGCGCAGTTTGGCGGCACCACCGCCTGGTCGGGCGGCTGGATGTGGGTGCCCCGCAACCCGCTGGCGCTGGCCGCCGGCATCACCGAAGAGGCCGGCGCGCCCGAGGCCTACCTGCGCGCAGTGATGGGCCCGCAGTTTGATGAACGCCGGGTGGCGGCTTTTCTGGCCCATGGCCCGGCCATGCTGCGGTTTCACCTGGGCAACACGGCGCTGCGCTTCATCGATGGCAATGCGGTGCCTGATTTTCATGGTCGTTTGCCGGCGGCCCGCACGGGCGGCCGCTCGGTGTGCGCCGCGCCCTTTGACGGGCGCCTGCTGGGGGCCCACCTGGCGCGCCTGAAGCCCCCGCACGAGCTGATGTCCTTCATGGGCATGGGCATTGGCGGGGGGGCCGATCTGCGGCATTTCCTGCGGGCTTCGCGGGCACTTGATTCATTCGGCTATGTGGCGCGGCGCATGCTGCGGCATGGCGCCGACCGGCTGCTGCATGGCCGGGGCACGGTGCTGATGGGCGGCAACGCCCTGGCCGGTGCGCTGCTCAAGTCGGCGCTGGATGCGGGCGTGCAACTGTTTGAATCGCATGCCGCGCTGCGCCTGCTGCGCTTTGGCAAGCGGGTGACCGGCGTGGTGGTCAACACGCCCAACGGCCCGCGCACGGTGCAGGCCGAGCGCGGCGTGGTGCTGGCCGCTGGCGGGTTTCCGCATGACACCGCGCGCAAGCAGGCCTGGTTTGGCCATGCGCCCACCGGGCAAGAGCATTGGTCGGCGGCCCCGTTGTCCAACACCGGCGATGGCCTGCGCCTGGGCGAGGGCGTGGGCGCGCAGCTGAGCGTGGGCTCGGATGCGGGCGCCTGGGCGCCGGTGTCGCTGGTGCCCCGGGTCGATGGCCGCCAGGTGGCGTTTCCGCACCTGGTTGAGCGCGGCAAGCCGGGCCTGATCGCCGTCACCGCCGACGGCCGGCGTTTTGTGGACGAGGCGGGCAATTACCACAGCTTCATGCGGGCCTTGTTCAGGCATGTGTCGGCGGGCCAGCCGGTGCAGGCCTGGCTGGTGGTGGATCACCGCTTCCAGCGCCGTTTCGGGCTGGGCGTGACCAAGCCCTGGCCTTTTCCGCTGGGGCCTTGGCTGCGCAACGGTTACCTGCAGCGTGGGCGCACGCTGGCCGAGCTGGCCCAGGCCTGCGGCATCGACGAAGCCGGTTTGCAGCGCACGGTGGATGTCTACAACCAGGGTGCCCGCGAAGGCCGCGACATCGCCTTCGGCCGGGGCGATATCCCCTATGACCGCATGCAGGGCGATGCCGAACACCGCGGCCCCAACCCCTGCGTGGCGCCCATCGAACGCGGCCCTTTTTACGCGGTGCGCATCGTGCCCGGCAGCCTGGGCACGTTTGCCGGCCTGGCCGGCAACGAACACGCCCAGGTGCTGGGTGCCGATGGCCTGCCCATTGGCGGCCTGTACGCCGCCGGCAACGACCTGGCCAGCGTGATGGGCGGGCACTACCCCAGTGGCGGCATCACCCTGGGGCCGGCCATGACCTGGGGCTATGTGCTGGCCCACCACGCCGCTGGCCGGCCTTTGATCTGATCGCTCATTTTTCAAGCTAGACCATGACCCGAACCTACTCTCTGGCGCAATTGATGGCACTGCCTCTGGCTCCGGCCCAGATGGTGCAGCTGGCTGCACAAACCGGCTGCGCTGCGGCCGGCATCCGCCTGCTGGCCACTGCACCCGGCGGCCAGGCCTACCCGCTGATGGAGCGGCCCGATCTGCTGCGTGAAACCCTGGCAGCCATCGCCGACACCGGCGTGAAGGTGCTCGATCTGGAGGTGGTGCGCATCAACCCCGGCTTTGATGTGCGGCACTACCAGCGCTTCTTGGAGGTGGGCGCGCAACTGGGCGCCGCACACATCCTGGTGGCCGGCGACGATGCCGACGAGGCCCGCCTGACGGCCCATTTTGTGCAACTGTGCGAGGCGGCCGCGCCCTATGGCCTGACCGCCGATCTGGAGTTCATGCCCTGGACGGACGTGCCCAATCTGCGCCACGCCAAGCGCGTGGTGGCCGCCGCCGCCCAGCCCAATGCGGGCGTGCTGGTGGATGCGCTGCACTTTGCGCGATCTGACAGCCACCTGCACGAGCTGGCCGACATCCCGCGCAGCTGGCTGCATTACGCGCAGATCTGCGACGGCCGGGTGCCGGGCCCCAGCACGGTGGACGAGATGATCTTCGACGCCCGTTGCGAGCGCCTGCTGCCCGGTGAAGGCGGCATCGATCTGAAAGCGCTGTTTGCCGCGCTGCCCGCTGACATCCCCATCAGCATCGAGGTGCCCAGCGAATCGCGCGCCGCGCAATTTGGCCACCCGCGCTGGGCCGAGATGGCCAAGGCGGCTACCTTGCAGGTGTTGGGCTGAACTTAAGTCAGCGGTGGCCCGGGGTCAGGCTGCCCATTCTTGCGTGGCCAGCCACTGAGCGTAGGCGAAGGCGGGGCGAACATCACCCACCAGCCTATCCAGGCGTGTCGCGTCTTCGATGATGCGGCCAGCGGCATCACGCAACAGGGGCTCCCACTGCTGGGCCACCAGCCTGGCGGTGTCTGCCAGCCAAGTGATCGCGTCGCCGCGATCAAGCCCCAGGTGTTGCGCCGCTTCGGCCAGCCGCGCGACGCTGGTGCCTGAGCGCCCGTCTGCGCCAGTGGCCATGGACAGCAAGGGGCCCTCTTCGATCACGGGGGGCAGGCCCGTCATGTTGGGCGTGATGTCGAAAGCCGGAGACAGGGCCCAGGCCATGCGGTCATCACCTTCGACCACACCATCGAACAGCAGCCCGGTGTTGAGTGCGTGGTCGTCGGTGTTGCCCACCAGCGCGTTGAAGGCCATTCGACGCCACAACTCTGCCAGCTGATGGCCCAGACGATCACGGTAATCATCTGCGCCATCCTGCATCCAGATACGGAGTCGGTCGGCCAAGGCCAGGTAGGAGCGCTCGGGGTCACCCTTGACTGCATGCAGGTGCAGGCGCAGCGCCGTGTGGGCGCTGGCGTACAGCTTGCGCATGGGCTTCATGGGATCACCAGCCCTGTCAAAGCGCTGCACCAGCAAGACTTGGTGAGCACCAAAGGTATGCAGCCTCACCGGCGCAACGTGCAGGCCTGCTTGTTCTGCCAGGCGCATGGTCACAAACTCGCGGGCGGGCATGGCCTGCCGGTCAGAGCGGGCCTGCATCTTGGCCAGCCACAGGCAGCCATCGGCGGCCAAGGTCACCTTGGGGCGCTCGCCGCCAGCACTGGTATCCAGGTCATGGTTCAGGCGGCGCAGGGCCCGGCTGGCAGGTTCGTGCGCTTCAAGCTCTTGGGTGAGCTGCTGCAAGTCTGCCAAGGTCTTGGGGCGCCAGCGCAGCTTGCGCTCGATGTCATGGCAGGCCTCGATGGCGCCCACACCATCGGGCACCCCGTGCTCAAGCAATTGCAACGCATCCAGCTTGTGGCCATGGATCGCATGGAGACGATCTTCCCCGTACCCGGCAGGCTTGGCATCCCGAATGACACCAGGCAAGCCATCTGTGCCCAAGACAGCCGTACCCCGGGATGAACGAGAGAGCCTCAGCTCGACCGGATCTAGCGCGAGCGCTGCTTGAAGCTTGACGTAGTCGGGGCGATAAATGAAGCGCGCGCTGTGCCCATGGACGAGTTCGCCCGCCTGGGTAGGCTCGTCCTGCCCCGGCAGCCATACCCAAACGGGCGTGACCACGGTCATGCAGAGCCCAGCATGCGTTCGGCGTAGGCCAGTGTCTGTGGGTCGTCCCGCGGGTCCAGCAACTTCTCCACTTGGCTCAACAAGCCCACTGCCTGAAGCACCTTCAGAAAATTGCCCATGGCAATGCCCTCGGCGCCATCCTCCAGGGATCGAATGGTGGAGGTCGAGACGTCGGCAAGATGCGCCAGCTCAGCCTGCGTGAGGCCGCGCAGTTTCCTGGCCATGGTCACCCTGGTGCCCAGACGCTGCAGTGCGCTGCCCACCACCACGGGGACGGGGCGCGTCTTGGAAGCTGGCGGCAATGGCGCTGGTCGAATCATGGCGGCAATGATAGGTGCTATCGTTGTTATACCAATGATTTATCGGCAGTAACCGTTGATATCACACCGTTTTTTGAATCGCTGATGACATGGGGCAGTCTATCGGTGGGTGACAACGCCACACCTGGCTATCAACAGGGCAATTGCTTGTCATAACCGTGATTTACCTCGCATTTTCGCTTTTATAGCAACGAATTACCCTAATATTCAGCTAGCGTTTATCGCGGATACCAAGCGCCCCTTGGGCACCCGGGCGATTCCCCGTTTACCTGGCTGCAGCTGGTACCAGCCAGGCCTGCACATCGGCCGCAGAAGGCGGCCCGATCACGGCCTTGGGCGCTGCGCCAGGCCGCAAGAACACCACATACGGCGTGACACCGCGCCAGGCGGGGTCGACCTCGTAGCGCAGCGCGGCGGGCTGGCTGGCAAAGGCCCACAGCTTGCCGGCGCGTTTGAGGTGCGCATCGGCCTGCAGGGCCTCATCGGCTTCGCCGGGGATCACATCCATCACCACCACGCCCACGCTGGCCATGCCTTTGCGTGTGGCCGCAGCCTGGGCCAGGCGGTCGATCACGGCCGGGCAGTGGGTGCAATCGGTGGTGCTGAACACCACGGCCGTGGGGTGCTTGATACTGGTCTGCAGCGCTTTCCAGGTGCCTGGCGCAAAGGGCTGCACCACCGGTGGCGCGGCCAGGGCCGAAGCCGCGCTCAGCGCGGCCAGCCAGCTGCCCAGCACCCAGCGGCGGGCCGTGACATCACGATGCAAAAAGGCGTTCAACGCGAACTCCCTGGGTGGTGCGCCACAGCGCAAAAAGTTGTTGGCCGCGTTGCAGCAGCAGCGGGTGGTCGTTGTCGCCAGTGGCTTGGCCCAGGGGCTTGAGCGTGAAGCTGGCACCGCCGTCTGTCGACAGCCAGGCCTGCCACAGCGTGGCCTGGCCGTCAAAGCTGCGCCAGACAATGGCCACGTGCTGGCCCGCGCTGGCCACGGCGGCGTGTTCGGCGCGTTCATCGGGCAGGGTGCGGGCCTGGCCCACGGGCGTGCCCTGGGCGCTCAGGCGCCCGTAACGCACGCGCATGTCACCGGCGCGGTCGCCAAACCACACGGCGTGGTAACCGCCCCCCGCCGCCGGTGCCAGACCGGGGCCGTGGTGGGGGCAGGCGTCCAGGGCCCAGTGATCCAGGCTGGCGCGGGCCGGCTGTGCCACCGGGCCGCCGGCCACCAGGGCAAAGGCGTGGTCGCGTTCATTGGGTGCAAAGACATGTCGCCACAGCGCGGCCAGGCCACCCTCGGGTGTGGGGGCCAGTGCAATGCGGCAGCACTCGCAGCTGTAGTCGGCCAGCTTGGTGTCGGGGCCAAAGGTCTTGCCGCCGTCGGTGCTTTCATTGCGGTAGATGGCGGCACCGCGGTAGTCGATCTGGGGCCGGGCGCGGCGGCTGCCCGATGCCGCAGGGCTGGCTGCCGGCGCGGTTTGCAGCAGCGCTTCCTGGTCGCGCTTGTCGATCCACAGCGTGTGCAAGGTGCCCCGCGCATCAAAAGCCACCGATTCAAAGCGGTGGGTGATGACCTGCTGGTCGGCATGCACCGTGAACGGGGCCGAGAAGCTGCGTGCGCCGTCCTCCGAGCGCAGCATGCGGATGCGGCCGGTGTAGGGCTTGGCCAGCGGCTCGGTGTAGGTGATCACCGCCAGGCCGCGTGGGCCAAAGGCCAGCTTGGGGCGGTTTTCACCGTCGGCCACCACCTTGTCGGCACCGGTGTCCACCGGCCGCGCTGCGCCCCAGCTGCGGCCTTCGTCCGGGCTGCTTTGCACAAACAGCTTTTGCTGGGCATCCAGGGCCACGATCCACAACTGGCCATCGGGTGCGAAGGCCGCACCCATGGCCAGCGGCGGCGCGCGCCGCCGCATGGCCGCCGGGGCGCTGGCACCCGCGCTGGCGGGCGCGGCTGCCTGGGCACCTGCGTGGCCGTCGTGCTGGGCCCGGGCCGGCAGCCATGCACTGCACAGGCCGGCCAGGGCCAGGCCGCCAAGAAGGGCGCGCAAGCGACGTGTGAGGCTCATGGCTTTGGCTCCGGTGTGCGGGGTCAGATGTCGAACTTCAGGCTGCCGAACCAGGTGCGCTGCGGGTAGGGGTTCGGGTTCACGTAGTACTTGAAATTGCCCAGGTTGTTCACCCCCACCGACGCCGACCAGTTGCGGTTGAAACGGTACAGCAACTTCGCATCGATCACGCTGTAGTGGCTGACGGCACCGTACACATTGGGGTTGGGGTCGTTGTACTGGCGGGTGCTGGTGTTCAGCAGCGCATTGTGCTGCCGACCGCTGAAGCGGTAGGCCAGGCTGGCGCTCAGCGCTTCGCTGGCATGCCAGGTGGCCACCAGGGTGGCACGCCAGTCGGGGATGCGCGGCTGCATCGAGCCATCCAGCGCCGGGTTGCGCGCGTCGTGGCCGATCATCGAGCGCGTGTAGGTGCTGCTGGCCTGCAGGTCCAGGCCGCGCCAGGGCCAGTTGCTGGCCTGCCCCGACACCTCGATGCCATCGGTGCGCACGGTGTCCACGTTCTGGATGCTGCTGATGTTGGGCGTGACCGTGGTGTCGGTCTGCGAGATCAGCGCATCGCGCTTTTCTTCGTGGAAGTACGAGGCGCGCAGCGTGCCTTGCTCCCAGCGGCGCTCGGCCGACAACTCACTGGACGACACCTGCTCGGGTTTCAGATTGGGGTCGTTGGTCTTGACGTTGTTGGGGCCGGTGAAGGTCTGGAAGATCTCGGACACCGTGGGGTAACGCACGCCCTTGCCATAGCTGGCCTGCAAGCTCACATCGGGCTGGGCCTGCCAGGCCAGGTGCAGCTTGGGCGAGAAGTGGTGGGCGCTGCGATCGCCGTAAACCAGGGTCTTGGGATTGGGTGCCGTGTTGGCGGCGTTGTAGTTGCTGCCGCCCAGCGCCTGCCAGCGCTCAGCGCGCAGGCCCAGCATGGCCGACCAGTCGGGCGCGAACTTCCATTCGTCTTGCAGGTAGCCGGCATCGGTGATGGTTCGGCCATACGAGTTGGTGCTGAGCGTGCCGGTGTCGCTGCTCAGCCAGTCGGTGGTGGCCAGGGTGGTGTTGGCCAGCTTGTACTGGTCATGGTGCACACCGGCCAGCAGGGTGTGGCCGGGGGCCCAGCGCCAGGCCAGTTGGGCATCCAGGTTGCGCCAGCCGGTGCCGGCCGCGTCGGTCAGCTGGCCGCCCGGGTGGGTGGCACCCAGGCTGTCGTCCAGGCCGTTGGTGGGCGCAGCGGTGCGGCTGTAGTCTTTCTTCTGGGTGTACAGGCTGGTGTTCACATCCCAGGACCAATCACCCTGGCCACCCTTGAGGGCCAGGCCGTGCATCCAGTGCTCACTGCCCGAACGGCTGGGCACGGCGGCCGACAAGGTGTAGTCCTTGCCGTCGATGCGCACAAACTTGAACGCGCCGCTCATCGATGCGCCCGCGTTGTACACCGTGTTGCCGCTGGCATCACGCAGGTAGCTGTCCACGCTGCCATCCGACTTGTTCTGCCAGATGCCCAGGGTGTAGCTGGCCTGCAGCTGCGGGCCAAACTTGAAACCCAGCTTGAGCTTGGCCATGTCCTGCACCGTGTGGTCGATGCCCAGGCTGCTGACGATGATGCGCGGGTTGCCGGCGGTGTCCACATCGCGGATCACGCGGCTGCTGTCCACCACGGTGAAGGTGCCGGCAGTGGCCGCAGCGCCCGTCTTGGCGGTGGTGTTGCCGTAGGTTTGCGGGTGGCTCTGGTTGTCCAGGTGATCCACCGACAACCAGTACGAGAACGCCCCGGCCGCATTGCCCAGCGACACGCTGGCGTGCTGGCCACCGAAGCGGGCGTTGGTGCCGTATTCCTTGAAGTGCTCGCTGAAGGCATCCACCTTCACATGGGCCTCAAAACGCGTGGGCGTGCGGGTGATCATGCGCACCACACCGCCGGCCGAATTGCCGGGGTACTGGGCCGAGAAGGGGCCGTACAGCACCTCCACGCGCTCAATTTCTTCGGGCGAGACCATGCCCCAGCGCGGCGCGGTTGAAAAGCTGTTGTTCAAGAAATTGCTCAGCAGCAGGCCATCGGCATACACCGTGGTTTGTGCGCTGGCCACCGAGCTGTTCACCCGCATCACCAGCACGCCGTTGCGGTCGCCGATGTAGCGCTCACGCACATGGGTGCTGGGCAGGTATTGCAGCAAGCCGGCGGTGGTGGCGCTGTTGATCGATTCTTCGATCTGCACGGCGCCCACCGATTCGATGGTCGAGGGCACGGGGCGCACGGGTGTGGCGGCGCGTTGGCCCGAGATCACCACCTTGTCAGTGGTGGCAGGTTCATCGGCCGCGAAGGCGGTCATGGGGGCAGCGTTGCACAGCAGGCAGGCTGCAGCGGCAAGGGGCGAAAACTTGAACATGATGGGTCCTGGCGTGCCCGCCATCCCAAGACTGGGGCCAAGGCGGGCAGGGTGGGCCGCAGGGTGCGGCCAGCATGTGCCGGGGGGGCAGGTGCGGGGCCGGGAACGGCCTGCGACAACCCTGCTCATCACCCCGACACGGGGCGTGTCACATCACGCCAGGACGGGCGGTGCACGCGCCTGGGCGCTGGCCCAGGCAAACAGCGGCTGAGGGGCCGCCAAAAACAGGCTTGGCACCGTATGCGACAGCCCGGCAGCCACCAGCGCCGGCGGCAGGGCCGGCGGCGGTGCCTGCACATCGGCCCGGTGCACGCAGAACTGGCAGTGGTCGGCCATCTCGCCCAGGCCCTGGCCCGCAGCCTTGCCCGGGTTGGGCTGCGCAGCGGCCGCCACCGGGCTGGAACACAGCACCGACCAAGGTGCCAACTGGCCCTGCACCACCATCACCGCCCGACCCACGGCCGGCGCCAAGGCGGCCAGCAGCAACAGCGCTGCCATCGCCTGCGCGAAGCGTTTGCGGAGTGAGCGGCTGGATATCAGCATGGCGCCATTGTAGAAGTCACCGTTTGAAACCAAGCTTAAGAATCGGCCGCCACCGCCGCCCACTTTGCGCTCTGGTGCGGGCCAGGGTGTGCACTATTGGGCATTTGGCGGCCCTTGCCGAGCGGCCAGCCGGCCCGCCCGAAAGTCGCGCGGCGTCAGGCCGTGGCGCCGCCGAAACTGCTCGCCAAAGTTGGACAGCGTGGCAAAGCCGCAAGCCTGCGCAATCTGGGCGATGGGCTCATGGCCCTGAACAAGCCGCAGGGCTGCCCAGCCACAACGGGCGTCGTTCACATAGGTGGTGAAGGGCTTGCCCACGGCCCGCCTGAAAAACCGCCCGAAGGCCGCCGGGCTGACATGGGCCACGGCGGCAGCGGCCTCCACGGTCAGTTCGTCGGCCAGGTGCGATTCGATCCAGTTGAGCACCCGGTCGATGCGTGGCAACTGGGGCCCGGCCTGGGCCCCACCGGCAGGCGGGCCCGACAAGGCCCTCAGATCGGCCGCGCCGCTTTGCAGGCAGGCCAGCACCTCGATGAACAGTGCCACCCGCAGCGCGGCGCTGGCCGCCGGCAGCCTGGCCAGCAAGGCCTGCACCTGCGCACGGGTGGGGCCCAGCACCTCCAGGCCAGCGGCCGCCTGGGCCAGCAGGGGGGCCATGGCCTTGAGCTCGGGCAGGCCCGTGCGCTGCAGCCAATCGGCTGGGCACTGCAGCACCGTGGCTGCACAACCCTGCGCTGGCGGCGTGCCCTGGCTGGCCCACAGGTGCGGGGTTTCGCTGCCCACCAGCACCAGGTCGCCATCAAAAAACGGCGCCACGCTGTAGCCCACCCAGCGCAGGCCCTGGCCGCGCTCGATCCAGGTCAGCTCAAAGTGCCCATGGCGGTGCAGGCTGCCCCGGAAGGCGGGCAGGTCCAGGTGCATGCAGCGCAGCGATGCCTCGCTGTGGTGGATGGCTTCGCGGGTGATCCTCATGGTCGGTGCAGGGCAGGGCGGTGTCGGGCTTTCCCGGGGTCGGAATGTTTGAAAACAGTCATTTGTGGTGCTTGGGCAGGCTGAAATACGCCGTCATCGTCAGCATACTGCCTGTTTTCAGCAAGGCCCGTCGCCACCATGACCACCGCAACCGCCCCGACGCCCGACACCACGCTCTGGCCCGATCTGGACAGCCCCTATGCCCTGCAGCCCGCGCAGATTGAGGCCTTTGCCCGCGACGGCTGCATCAAGCTCAAGCAGGTGCTGTCGCCGGCCACGCTGGCGCACTTTGGCAGCGAGATCACCCGCCTGACCATCGCGCTGAACACCGAACACCGCCCGCTGGCCGAACGCAGCACCTACGACCGCGCCTTTCTGCAAGTGATGAACCTGTGGGAGCGCAGCGCCCTGGTGGCCCGTTTTGTGATGGGCCAGCGCCTGGCCCGCATCGCTGCCGACCTGCTGCAGGTGCGTGGCGTGCGGCTGTACCACGATCAAAGCCTGTACAAGGAGCCCGGTGGCGGCATCACCCCGGCCCATGCCGATCAGTACTATTGGCCCCTGGCCAGCGACCGCACCATCACCGCCTGGATACCGCTGCAGCCGGTGCCCGCCGACATGGGCCCGCTGGGCTTTTATGCCGGCAGCCAGCGCGTGGCCTTCGGCCGCGACCTGGGCATCAGCGATGAAAGCGAAGCGCGCATCACCGACAACATGGCCCGCCACGGCTTTCCGTTCGAGGTGGGGCCCTTCGAGCTGGGCGAAGTCAGCTTTCATCTGGGCTGGACGTTCCACAAGGCCGGCCCCAACACCAGCGGCCAGCCGCGCTCGGTGATGACAGTGATCTACATGGACACCGACATGCGCCTGGTGCCCGCGCTCAATGCCATCCAGGCCAATGACCGCGACCAGTGGTGCCCCGGTGCGCAAGCGGGCGAGGTCATCAACACCCGCAAGAACCCGGTCATCTGGTGCCGGTAAGCCCCGCCATGCCCAGCCCCATGCCTGGCGCCCTGCCGCAAGCCCTGACCGGCACCGCCGCCATCGGCGATGGCCAGGGCGGCTTCGTGATCGAGCCGGTGACGGTGCGTGCACCGCTGGCCGGCGAAGTGCGGGTGCACCTGCGGGCAGCCGGCATCTGCCACACCGATCACGCGTCCTTGCACTGGCCCGGCCCGCTGGTGCTGGGCCACGAAGGCGCGGGCGTGATCGAGTGCGTGGGCGAGGGCGTGCTGGCGCAGCACCCGCAACTGGCGCCGGGGCAAGCGGTGCTGCTGAACTGGGCCATCCCTTGTGGCCACTGCCCGCAATGCCAGCGCGGGCGCGCCTCGTTGTGCGAGCGCAGCCACGGTGTCGACCCCGGCCTGGGCAGCAGCGCGCCGGCTGCGGGCCACACGCTGTGGCGCGGCCAGCCCATCGAGCGCGCTTTCAGGCTGGGCACCCTGGCCCAGTACACCCTGGTGCGGGCCGAGGCTCTGACGCCGCTGCCGGCCAGCCTGGCACTGCCGCAGGCCTGCATCCTGGGTTGCGGCGTGATGACTGGCGTGGGCGCGGCCGTCAACGTGGCCCAGGTGCAGCCGGGCGACACCGTGGCCGTGCTGGGTTGCGGTGGTGTGGGCCTGAGCGTGGTGCAGGGCGCGCGGCTGGCCGGTGCCGCCCGCATCATCGCCGTTGATCGCCGGCCCGGTGCCCTGCAGCGCGCCCTGGCCATGGGGGCCACGCACACCCTGCAGCCCGATGCCGACGACCCTCAGCAAGAGCAACTGGCCGCCGCCGTGAAGGCCCTGACCGACGGGCGCGGTGCCGACCATGCCTTCGAGGCCACCGGCGTGGCTGCGCTGGCCTTTGTGCCGCTCAAGCTGTGCCGCAACGGCGGCAACGCGGTGCAGCTCAGTGGGGCGCATGGCCCGGTCAGCGTGGACATGCCGCAGTTCTGGTGGGACAAGCGTTACCTGGTGCCGCTGTACGGCGGCTGCCAGCCCGAGCGCGACTTTCCGCGCCTGTTTCAGTGGGCGGCCAGCGGCGAGCTGATGCTGGACGCCCTGGTCACCCACACCTACCGCCTCGCTGATCTGGGCCAGGCCCTGGACGACATGCTCAGCGGCCGCAGCGCCAAGGGCGTGGTGCTGTTCGATTGACACGGGCACAACATGTTTCGCACCCTTGAAATGTCGAACCCGGCCTTCACGCCACCGGGCCTGCGTTTTGTCACCGTCAAGAGCGCCGCGCTGGGCCAGCGGGCCGACCTGCTGCTGTGTGTGCCCCCGCAGGCCGAGGCGCTGCGCGACGTGCCGCTGGTGGTGCTGCTGCACGGCGTGTACGGCTCGCATTGGTCGTGGGCGTTTCAGGGCGGGGCGCACCTCACCTTGCAACGGCTGATCGACAGCGCGGCCATCCCGCCCATGGTGCTGGCCATGCCCAGCGACGGCCTGTGGGGCGATGGCTCGGGTTATGTGGCCCATGCCGGGCAAGACTTCGAGCGCTGGATTGTTGACGAGGTGCCCGCAGCCGCGCGGGCCGCCACCAGCGCCTGCAGCTTGGCGTCGCCCCAGTGCATCGCCGGCCTGAGCATGGGCGGCCTGGGCGCGATGCGCCTGGCAGGCCGCTATCCACAACGTTATGTGGCAGCGGCCGGCCATTCATCGGTGACCGATGCGGCGCAGCTTGACGGCCTGATCGCAGAAAGCCGCGCCGGCTGGGCCGCCACGCCGCCAGACAGCACCGTGATCGCCGCCTGGCGCCATGCCCAGGCCCCCCTGCCAGCCCTGCGCTTCGATTGCGGCCGCGACGACCCTTTCATCTCGGCCAACCGCCAGTTGCACAAGGATCTGCTGGCCGCCGGCATCGCCCACCAGTACGCCGAGCACGACGGCGGTCACGATTGGGGCTACTGGGCCAGGCACCTGGCCGACACCCTGCTGTTTTTTGGCCAGACGCTGCGCGGCCTGAAGCCGCCAGCCGGAGCCAGCCGATGACCACGCTGCCCAGGGCCCTGAGACAGCTGCTGCTGGCCGCGGCTTGGTCGCTGGCATGGGCGGTGAGCAGCCACGCCAGCGCAGCCGGCCCGCTCACCCGCCACGTGGATCCCTTCATCGGCACCGATGGCACTGGCCACGTCACCCCGGCGGCCATGGTGCCCTTTGGCATGGTGGCCCCCGGCCCAGACAACGCCGATGGCGGCTGGGATTACAGCAGCGGCTACCAGTACCGGGCACCGCGCATGCTGGGTTTTTCCAACACGCACATCAGCGGCGCGGGCATCCCCGAGCTGGGCGACGTGCTGCTGATGCCCGCTGCCGGCTCGCGCTGGTCAAGCACCAGCACCGATTTTTCGGCCGCGCCCGACAAGCGCAGCGAAGCCGCTCATCCTGGCTATTACCGCGTCAGGCTGCCCGGCCACGGCGTGGGCATCGAGCTGACCACCACCCAGCGTGTGGCGGTGCACCGCTACACCTTCACCCAGGCCGGTCGCGTGCAGGTGCTGGTGGATCTGCAGCACGGCCTGCGCTTTGGCGACGGCCCCCGCGTCACGCAGGCCACATCGCAGGTGGATGCCCCGCGCGGCGAGCTGAGCGGCACCACGCATGCCAAGAACTGGGTGGAGCGCGAGGCCTCGTTCATCGTGCGCTTTGATCACCCCATCCACCGGGTGACCACGCTGCCGCCGCGCCCCGGTGACCAGGCCGCGCGTTACCTGCTCGACTTTGACCTGGGCACCCACCGCGTGCTACAGGCCCGGGTGGCCTTGTCTACCGTGGATGTGGACGGCGCGCGCCGCAACCTGGCCCAGGATGCCGACAAGCCCTTTGATGCCGTGCGCACCGCCGCCGATGCGCAGTGGCAGCAGTTGTTGTCGCGCATCCAGATCGATGCCGATGCACGCTTCAAAAGGGTCTTTTACTCGGCCCTGTACCGCACGCTGCTGCACCCCAGCGACATCGCCGATGCCGATGGCCGCGTGCGGGGCCCCACCGGCCAGGTCATGGCCGCGCCGGGCGGTGTGTACTACAGCACCCTCAGCCTGTGGGACACCTTCCGGGGCGTGCACCCGCTGTTCACGCTGCTGGTGCCCGAGCGTGTGCCTGGCTTCATCCACACCCTGCTGGCCCACCAGCGTGCGCAAGGCTACCTCCCTCTTTGGACGGCCTGGGGTCGCGAAACCCACACCATGATCGGCAACCCGGCGCTGCCCGTGATCGCCGACGCGGTGGCCAAGGGCTTTCATCAGCAAGGGCCGGGCTTTGATGTGCAGGCCGCGCTGCAAGCCATGGTCGACACCTCCACGCTGCCGCGCCCCCACGCACCCGACTGGGCGCAGCGCGATTGGGCCGATTACGAACGCTTTGGCTTCATCCCGCTGGACAAGGTGAGCAACGAGGCCGTGAGCAAGACCCTGGAATACGGCATTGGCGACGACGCCGTGGCCCGGGTGGCGCGCGCCGCAGGCCGGCCCGATGTGGCCGAGCGATTTGCCCGCCGCGCCCAGGGCTGGCGCCAGCTGTGGGACGCCGACACCCACATGATGCGCGGCAAGGACAGCGCCGGCCGCTGGCGCCAGCCCTTTGATCCGCTGGTGCCCACCAGCCCCATGAACAACCCCGGCGACTACACCGAGGCCAATGCCTGGCAATACACCCTGACCCCGGCCCTGCACGACCCGCAGGGCCTGGTGGCGCAGATGGGCGGGCCGGCGGCCTTTGAAGCCTGGCTGGATCGCTTTTTCAGCGTGCAGGCCCCCGGCGACAACCAGCACCTGGGCCAGGAGGCGCTGATCGGCCAGTACGCGCATGGCAACGAGCCCAGCCACCACATCGCCTACCTGTACGCCTGGACACCATCACCCCGCAAAAGCCAGGCCCTGATCCGCCGCATCGCCCGCAGCTTTTACAGCAGCCGCCCCAACGGCATCACCGGCAACGACGACTGTGGGCAGATGAGCGCCTGGCTGGTGCTGTCCACCTTGGGCTTTTACCCGGTGGTGCCGTCATCGGGCAGCTATGCGGCTGGCGTCACCCTGGTGCGCCGCGCCACCTTGCAACGGGCCGACGGCACGCGCCTGCGCATCGTGCCCGGCCATCGCCCGGGCGTGTGGCTGGACGGCCAGCGCATGGACGCGCGCGCCTTGCCCCATGCCGCGCTGCTGCAGTCGCGCCAGCTTGAAGTGGGCCCCGCGCCCTGATCCAAGCCCACTGAAAGCCACCATGCTGGATGCCCAGAAACGTTTGTCCACCGGCTTTCTGGTGCTGCTGGGCCTGCCCACGGCCGCCGTGGGATTTGCCCTGTCGTCAAGCATTGCCGCCACCAGTTGGCTGCTGAGCACCCGCTACAACCTGCACCTGGACAACATCGCCCTGATCTGGCTGATGGGCCCGTTGATGGGCCTGCTGGTGCAACCCATTGTTGGCGCGCTGAGCGACCGCACCTGGTTCATGAAGGGCCGGCGTCGCCCCTATCTGCTGGCCGGCGGCGTGGCCGGTGCGGCCTCTACCTACGCCATGCTGGGCCTGGACACCCTGGCCAGCGCCACGGGCCTGAGTCTGCTGACCGTTGCCGTGCTGGCGGCCCTGGTGGCCGATCTCAGCACCAATGTCACCTTCAACCCGGCGCGCTCACTGGTGGCCGATCTCACGCCTGAAGGGCCTGCACGGGTACGGGGTTATGCCTGGATGCAAACCATCTCGGGCCTGCTGGGCATCAGCGCCTACCTGATCTCGATCTTCTTCGGCAACCTGGTGCTGGTGCAGGTGACGGTGGTGGTGTTCCTGGTGCTCACCCTGCTGCCCACGCTGTTCATCGAAGAATCCCCGCTCGCGGCCATGGCCACGGCGGTGGCCAGCCGCCCAACGGGTGCCGGCGGGCGGGCCGACGGCCCGGTGGCCTTCCGGGCGCTGTGGCCCATGGTGGGTTTCCTGCTGTACGGCGTGTACGCCGCGCTCGACAAGTTGGTGTTCAACGATGCGCTGTCGGCCTGGGCCGTGCCCTTGTTTGGGGCCACCCTGCTGCTGACGCTGCTGTGGGGTGCCCACATCGTGTGGCAAGGCCGCCGCCGGCCAACCGGCCCCGGCCGCCTGCGCACCATGCTGCTGGCCCACGGCCTGGCCTGGTTGGGCGTGCAGGCCATGTTTGTGATGGGCTTTTTTTATGTGCGCGACGTCGTGGTGCCAGCCGCCGGCGGGGCCGTGCTGGCCGATGGCCTGTACCGGCTGGCCAATGCAGGCACGGCCCATCTGCCGGGTACCGCCGCCGACACCGCCGGGCGCATCCTGTCGATGGGCTTTTTGCTGTTGAACCTGGTGGGGGCTTTGCTGCCGGTGCTGGTGCTCAAGCCCCTGTGCCAGCGCTGGGGCCAGGTGCGGGTGCACCGCGCCGCCATGGGCCTGATGGCCGCAGCCTATGCCTTCATCGTGCTGGCACCGGCCAACGAGGCCTGCTTTTACCTGGGCATGCTGTTGTGTGGCATCGGCTGGTCGTCGCTGATCTCCATCGTCTTCGCCATCTACTCTGAAGCCGTCGACGCCCGCGACATGGGCGTCAGCATGGGCGTGTTCAATTCAAGCCTGGTGCTGCCGGCGCTGGCCGTGCCGGGGCTGCTCAAGCTGTCTGAAGCCCTGGACCATCACCGCTGGGTGTTTGCGCTGTTTGCCGTCTGCCTGGCGCTGTCGTGGGCGTTTTGGTGCGCCGTGCCCGAGCGGCAAGACTAATCCGAACCGGCACCCGAGATCAGCCTGATCAAGCGCTGCGCGCCGGGCGACAGGCCAAACTGGCTGCACTGTCGCGCCCCAACTCGTCGGGCACCTGCACCATGGCCCGGGCAATAAGGGCCAACTGCCCAACATCCGGTCGGCGCCGTTGCCTGGCCAGCCCGGCAACAGACCGTCGCCCGTGACCAGGAAATCGGGGCGGCTGGCCATCACCCTGGCCATGACCCGCGTGGGCCAATCGGGCAGCAAGACCCTGGGCAGCGCCCAAACCATCGGCCTCGAACAGGCCCTGCACATGGTCACCATGGACGCCGCCTATGTGCTGGGCATCGACGACAAGATGGGCCGCCTGGAGCCCGGCAAGCTGGCCGATTTCACCGTGCTGGAGCGCGACCCCCACGACGTGCGCCCCGCCGCCATCCGCGACATCACCGTGTGGGGCACCGTGCTGGGCGGGCGGGTGTTTCCGGCGGCGGAGGTTGGGCAGCGGTAGCTTGGATGCTGGTGGGCTGTTGACGGTGGACCTTCAGGGCCCAGCCTAACCCCGCGCCCCAAACCGCGCCGCCGACCGCGCCTTGGCCTTGGCCGCTTCCAACTCGCGGTCGCGTGGCTCGGCGTGGGTCACCAGGCTGCCGATCAGCAGGCGCGCGGCGGCGGCCACGTCTTCAACGGCCTGGTTGAAGGCGGCCTCGTTGGCCTTGGATGGCACGGCAAAGCCGCTGAGCTTGCGCACAAACTGCAGCGAGGCGTCGCGGATCTCCAGCTCGGTGGCGGGCGGCTCAAAGTTGAACAGGGTCTTGATGTTGCGGCACATGGTGGCGTGGGGTTGTTGGGGCGCGGGCTGGCCTGATTTTGGCCAGTTTGAGACACTGCCCAACCCGCCTTGCCATCGTCGCCGCCATGAACACGCCCCACGACAACGCCGCAACTGATCGCCGCCGCCTGCTCAAGGCCAGTGCCGCCGTGGCGGTGGGGGCCGGTGCTGCCGCCTGTGCCGGCCCGTCTGCGCAAGACCGGCAACTGCAATTTGCCACGCTGGCCGAAGCCCTGAAAGAGGCCGAGGCGCTGTCGCAGGCTGCCGCGCTTGAATCGGCCACGCGCTTCAACTGGGCGCAAACCCTGGCGCACACGGCCCAGAGCATCGAGTTTTCGATGACGGGCTTTCCGGCGGCCAAGCCGGCGTTGTTTCAGCGCACGCTGGGTGCGGCGGCGCTGGGGGTGTTCAACTGGCGCGGCCGCATGAGCCACGATCTGGCCGAGCCCATCCCCGGTGCGCCCGATCTGCCCACCAGCCTGGCCGCCGATCAGGCGCTGGCCCGCCTGAAAGCCGCCATTGCCGCGTTTGCCGCCTTCACCGGCCCGCTGCAGCCGCACTTTGCCTATGGCGCGCTCGACAAGGCCGCCTACGAGCGCGCCCACGCCATGCACCTGGCCAACCACCTGTCCGCGTTTCGCGCCAAACCCGTGGCCTGAGGCATCATCCGGGCTCAGGTTGCAAGCCCGCCGTGGGGCCTGCCCTCCAGCCCGGAGCCCCTCATGCAGATCACCGTCGACAAGCTTGTTCACGCCCCGCTGGAAGCCGTTTGGCGCGCCTGGACCACGCCGGCCGACATCGTGCAGTGGAACGCGGCCTCTGACGATTGGCACACCACGCGCTCGACGGTCGATCTGCGGGTGGGCGGCGAGTTTTCATCGCGCATGGAAGCCAAGGACGGCAGCTTTGGTTTTGACTTTGCCGGCACCTACACCCAGGTGGTGCCGCATCAGCTGATCGTGGCGCAGTTTGGCCCGCGCAGCATGAAGGTCGAGTTCATCGCCCAAGCGCAGGGCGTGCTGGTGCGCGAAACCTTTGATGCCGAAGAAACCCACTCGATCGAGCAGCAGCAACAAGGCTGGCAAGCCATCTTGAACAATTTTGCGCGGCACGTGGAGGCGCAGCGCTGAGCCAGGCGGCCCAGGGCTGATACCGCGATGACAGACCACCCGTTGCTGCACCGCCCACGCTTCATCACCGTGGCTGCCGTGGCCCTGATGCTGGATGCCCTGGTGGGCGCGCTGGCTGGCGATGTGCTGACGCGGTTGTCTGCAACAGGGGGCTGGAGCGGGCTGCCGTTGCAGGCCGGCAACTGGCTGTTGGCCGGTGTGCAGGTGGCACTGGCCCTTCATCTGCTTCGGGGTGGCCGGGGCGTGCGCCCCATGCTGGCGCTGTGGGGCCTGCTGGTGGCGGCCGATCTGGCCCTGGCAGGTGATCTGCAGGGCCGTTTGCACACCGACATGCTGGCCACGGCCCTGCAGATCAACACCGTGCTCTTGCTGGTGCTGGTGCAGGGCCTGTTGTGGCGGCCATCGGCGAGACAGTGGCTGGCGCAGGCGCGTGCCTGGGCGCGGGCGGGCGCCGGGGCGCCCGCGGCCTGAGGCCTCAGCGGCTCAGTGCACTTCGGCGGCCTTGGCGGCCTTGGCCGCGCCGGCCACATCACCCTTGTCGCCGTTGAAGAACAGGTTGAGCGCCACCGCGCTGATCGACGCCAGCAGGATGCCCGAGTCGAGCAGCGGGTGCAGGTTGTGGTTCATGTGCTGAAACCAGCGCGGCGCCACCAGCGGCACCATGCCAAAACCGATGGAAATCGCCACCACGTACAGGTTGTGGCGCTTGTGGGTGAAATCCACCGCAGCCAGGATGCGGATGCCGGTGGCGGCCACCATGCCAAACATCACCAGGCCCGCGCCACCCAGCACAAACTGGGGCACGGCCTCGACCAGGGCGGCCATCTTGGGCAGCAGGCCCAGGGCCACCATGATCAGGCCGGCGGTCACGCACACAAAGCGGCTGCGCACACCCGTCACGCCCACCAGGCCCACGTTTTGCGAGAAGCTGGTGTACGGAAAAGTATTGAGCATGCCGCCAATCAGCGTGCCCAGGCCATCGGTGCGCAGGCCGGCCGTGAGCTCACGCTGATTGACCGGCTTGGCCGTGATGTCGGACAGCGCCAGGAACATGCCGGTCGATTCGATCATCACCACGATCATCACCAGGCTCATCGTGAAGATCAGCACCGGATCAAAGGTGGGCATGCCAAACGCAAAGGGTGTGACGACATCGAACCAGGCGGCCTTGCCCACCTTGTCGAAGTTCATCTTGCCCAGGCTGGCGGCCACCAGGCAGCCCAGCACAATGCCCAGCAACACCGCAATGTTGCTGACAAAGCCCTTGGCGTATTTGGAGATCAGCAGCACCGCCACCAGCACAAAGGCGGCGATGCCCAGGTTGTCGAGCGCGCCATAACCCGGGTTGTTGGTTTGCGGCACCGGGCCGGCCAACTTGACGGCCGGTGCCGAGGCCGCAAGGGCCGGTGCGGCACCGCCTGTGGCGGGCACGGCGGTGGTGGCACCGGTGGCCACACCCAGCGGTGCCGACGCGGCGACGGCCGCATCGGCCTTGGCCTTGTCCACCATCACCACCAGCTTGGGCACATCGGTGAACTGCGCCAGGTTGGCCGGCCCGCCCAGCGCCCAGCCGATGCCCACGCGCATCAGGCTGATGCCGATGACGGCAATGATGGTGCCGGTGACCACAGGCGGAAAGTAGCGCAGCAAGCGCCCCACCACCGGTGCCAGCAGCATGCTGACCACCCCCGCGCCGATGATGGCGCCAAAGATGGCCTGGGCGCCTGCCACGCCGGGTGTGGCATTGGCCATGGCCACCATGGGCCCCACCGCTGCAAAGGTCACGCCCATCATCACCGGCAGCCGGATGCCGAACCACTGCGTGACGCCGTAGGACTGGATCAGCGTGACCAGGCCGCAGCAGAACAGGTCACACGAGATGAGCAGGGCCACCTGCTCGGGCGGCAGGCGCAGCGCGCGGCCGATGATCAGCGGCACGGCCACGGCGCCGGCATACATCACCAGCACGTGTTGCAGGCCCAGGGCGGTCAGCAGGCCGATGGGCAGTCTTCTGTCCACAGGATGGACGTTGGCAGCAGTCATGTTGTCTCCTTCAAAAACTGCAAAGATGGGTCAAACAGTCGCCACGCGGTCAGGCGTGTGCTGCACGTTGTGGGGCCAGGGCCCGGTGGAAAAAAAAGAGTGGCTGGGGGCCGGATGGGTGCTGATGCGGACTCCGACTGCTTGCCGATCAGGGCCGGTTGGGGGCGATCTGCCAGGGGCGATCTGTGTGGGGCGTGCCCGTGGCCCGGTGTGTTCACCAGGCAACGGGCAGGCGCTGCGCGGGCCATGGTTGCCCAAGCCCCTAACCGTGTCAATACAGGTTTGTCACCCGCTGAGCAGGTGAGAGTTTTGCCGTTCTTTGGTTTGCTGAACCGCCTGGGCCTGAACTGAACGGTTCAGCCGCCAATCATCACGGTGAAATCGCCCAGGATGATGCTGCCGCCGTGCGCGGTGGCATCGCCCACGCGTGCGGCGGGCCGGCCCCCGATCAGTACCGTGGCCGAGCCCTGGATGATCTGATCAGGCGGGCCGACGCAAACGGCCTGGTCGCCCACCACGGCTGCCGGCAAGCGGCCTATCAGCACCGTGGGCACACCGGGCCCCACCACGGGGCCGCCCACATGCGGAACAGGTGGCATGCCCGGGGTCACCATCGGGCAGGTGTGCATGTCGGTGATGCGGGCAGCGGGTGGCATGGGTTTGGCCCTCAATTGATCATGACGATGGCGCCTTGAACCGTGGTCTGGCCCGAGGCGCTGAGCTTGGCGGTGGCGCCGCCCTTGGCATCAAAGCCGATCTGGGCATCACAGGTGATGTGCAGTGCCTGGCTCAGCAAGTTGCCGCTGCTGCTTGCCAGGTGCAGGTCGCCCACTGCGGCGAGGCTGATCTTGCCCTTGGCGTTGAGCGTGATGTCCTGAGGCGAATCCAGTGTGATGCCCTGGGCGTCCAGCTTCACCAGGTTGCCGTGCTGGTCTCGCAGCACCATGGCCCCGCTCGGATCGTCCTGCCAGGATGAGCCCAGGCCCAGGCCGACTTCGGTCAGCCAGGCACCCTTGGACAGGCTGTGCGTCAGCTGCACGATCAGGTGCGAGCCACCAAAGCGTGTGCCCACGCCCTTCAAGGCCAGCATGCCGCCCACCTTGGCCAAGGCGCTGCCTTGAAAGCGGGCTGTGCCCCGTCCTTGTGCGGGCATGGCAGGCGGCTTGCCGGCTTGGCCAGCATCGATGTGCAGGCTGAAGGCGTGAAGGTCATCGCCCCAGGTCAAGGCGAGTGCCGGTGCGGCGTCGAGTGCTGGGGCCTGGGCATGCACGGTGCCGTCATCGGTGATCACCAACAGGCCGTTGGCGCGTGCGCGGGCCAGCAGAAAATCCCAATCGCTGCTGTGAACCCTTGGCAGTTTGGTGTGGATCTGGTGGGTCTCATCGACTTGCGCGGCAAGGCCTGCGCGGGTGATCAGACCCTGCATGACGGTGCTGTCCGTCTGGTTGACAAAAACCTCGCTGCGCGCCTGCCCCGTCAGGGCCACGGCCTTGTCGCGGCACGTCAGGGTCAGGCAGCAGGCCGGGACGCCATCGTTGCCCAGCGTGGTGCTCACGATCTGGCCCTTGAAAAGGGTGTGCAGGCTCTGGCCATCACCGGCCTGGATTTCAATCTCGGTACCGGGCATGACGTGACCGCTGTCAGCCATCCACCACCCCTCGTTGTCGGGTGTGCTGCCATCGGCCAGCACAATGCGCGCACCGGGTATCTGGCCGACGGCGCGCTGCACCTCGATCTCGATGATCTGCGCTGTGTCGGGCAGCGCAACGCCGGCCAGCAACACACGGCAGGCGGCCCATTCGGTGGTGTCGGATTGGGGGCGCTCTGGCATGTTGGATCCTTTGGCTCAGCGTAACACCTTCACGCAGCGGTCAAGCACCGCCGCGTTCGGGGTGCCCCAATCAAGCCGGGGGTGTCACCACCAGCGCCGCATCCACCGCACGCACACGCCGCTCGACGTAATAGCCACCCGCCTCGGTGTAGTGCAAAAACAGCCGGCCGCAGGCGCGGCAGGCCATCACATCGCTGCGGTTGTAGGGGTGATAAGCCGGGGCGATGGGGGCGGTGGGTGAATCGGTGCGCGTGCCCTGGGGGTGGTGTTCTTCCCAAGTGGGCTCGTCGCTGCCGTCGCGCAGCGTGCCCAGTGTGAGCAGGGCGCTGTCATCAAACCAGCCGGGCAGGGCTTCCCAGCCGGGGCAGTTCAGGGTGCCGCAGGCGGCGCAATCGCTTGGGCCTGGGGCGGCTTGGGCCAGGGCGTGCAGTTGGGCGGTGCTCAGGTGTGGGGGCATGGCGGCAGGCAATCAGGGCAGGCCCACCGCCGGGCATCGGCATCAGGCCGGCTGGGGCGCGGTGTGGGCCCGCGCGGCGGCGTGGCGGGCGGCCAGGTACGCAAACACGAGGCCGGGGCCGATGGTAATGCCGGGGCCGGGGTACACGCCGCCCATCACCGAATGCATGTCGTTGCCGCAGGCGTACAGGCCGCCAATGGGCTGGCCTTGGCTGTCCAGCACACGGGCCTGCGCATCGGCCGCCAGGCCGGTGGCGGCGCCAATGTCGCCGGGATACAGCTTGACGGCGTAAAACGGCGCAGCATCCACCGTGCCCAGGCTGGGGTTGGGGCCGGGCCAGTTGATGTCGCCATTGGCGCGCTGGTAGGTCGTGCTGCCGCGGTTGAAGTCGGGGTCGGTGCCGGTGCTGGCATGGCTGTTGTAGCGCTGCACCGTGGCCACCAGGGCGTCAGCAGGCAGGCCCAGCTTTTTGGCCAGATCAGGCAGCGAATGGCCGCGTGTCACATAGCCGTCTTCCAGGGCCGATGCCAGGCCCATGCCGCCCGGGCGCACCTGGCCCAGGCCGTACTTTTGCAGGCCGTTGGCGTCGGTGATCAGGTAAGCCGGGATGGCCGGGCGCTGCTGGTGCGCACGCTGCATGGCCTGGCCAAACAGGTGGTACGAGGTGGATTCATTCAAGAAGCGCTGGCCGCTTGAATCCACGGTGAGCATGTGCGGCTTGGCGCGATCAAACACAAAGTGCGGGAAGGCCGCCGTGCTGCCATCCACCCGCTTGCGCAGCGACACCGGGGCCCAGAAGCAATCACTTTGCCCAGTGGTGCCGTAGTGGGCACCCAGCGGTGCCACCAGGTCATGCAGGCGGCCGGTGTGGCCGGGTGCGCCGGGGCACCAGGTGTCGTCCACACCCGGCAGGCGCTGGGCGCGCAGCGTGGGGTGGCGGTTGAAGCCGCCGGTGGCCAGGATCACGCCGCCGCGCGTGCGCACGGTGCGGCACTGGCCGTCTTGCTCAAAGCTCACGCTGTCTACGCCTGATGGGCCCTGGCCCAGCGCGGTGACCTGCGTGCGGGTCATCACGGCCACTTGCAGCTCTTTCAGGCTGAGCAGCAGGCGGCCGATCAAGGCGTTGCCCATCAGCAGGCGGGTGCCACGCGGGTGCGCCACGCGATCGAGCAGGTGGCGCAAGATGATGCGGGTGCTGTAGGACAACGATGCCAGCTTGCGGTTCCACTGCAGCAGGTGGCCGATGTCGTCGCGGTCCACCATCATGCCGGCCAGCACCGTGAACTCGGGGATGGGCGGGCGCACCAGATCAAACAGCGGGCCCAGTTGGCGGCCATCAAAAGGCAGGGGCTCCAGCGCGCGGCCGCACACGGTGGAGCCGGGCAGCTCAGACAGGTAATCGGGGTGCACCGGCCGGGCGCGGTACTTCAGGTGCGACACCGCCTCAATCCGCGCCACGGCCGCCGCGCCGTTGGCCAAGAAGGCGCCGCGCAAGGATCGGTCAGACAGATCACCCACCGCCGCATCCAGAAAGCGCGCCGCGTTGTCGAGGTTGTCGTCGGGGTTGACGCCCGGCGCCAGGTGCGTGCCCGGTATCCAGGTGGTGCCCGCCGAAAACGCCGTGGTGCCGCCCAGCTTGTCGGTTGATTCGATCAGCAGCACCCGCGCACCCTCAGCCGCGCCATACACCGCCGCCGACATGCCCGCGCCACCGGCGCCAATCACCACCAGATCAAACACCTCGTCGTCGGCCAGTGAACGGATGGGAAGAGGCAGCTGCATGGCGGGCACCGGGCGGTCAGGGTTGGAGGATGGGGCTCATTGTAGTGGAATTCAATTCCAGTTTGGGAGAGTGTGTCGGAATGGTGGCGTGTGTGATGAGTCGACGGGATGCAATGCGGTGGGGCGGATGATGGGCTGGTGGATCAAGCGCCATGACATCGGCTGCCATGTGCCAGCTTGTGTCAAGGAGTCGGCTTTGGCAGCGGTTGCGGCCGTTCACCCAGGCTGAGCGAAATCTCGCCAACCGCCTTGAAGCAGCCACCCGGTTCGACATCCAGTGCCGGTCCGAGCGGCGGCTGCATGGGGTGCAGCTGCCTGCCAGGCCCCGCTCGCCTACCATTGCCTCATGGACCCACGCGAGGCCGCCCCTTCCGCCGAGCGCAACAAGCAACCAATCCTCGAGGTGCTGGCGCGGGTATTGCCACCGCGCGGCCTTGTGCTCGAGATCGGCAGCGGTACCGGGCAGCACGTCGTGCACTTCGCCAAAGC